>Ga0299913_10006091_pt1 | contig 10391 bp, 9 predicted proteins | sample RVTome_9_FD_201360 | JGI IMG/M metagenome (GOLD analysis project Ga0299913, IMG submission 201360) | Soil microbial communities from uranium-contaminated site in the Upper Colorado River Basin, Wyoming, United States - RVT155D38 (version 2) ... | reverse complement strand
GCACGCGCCCGCCACGGAGATGTGGGGGAGCGACCCGAGGTTGGGCAGGGCGAGGCCGTGGGTGTGGAGGCGCGTCGCCAGCTCGCCGTACGTCGTGCCGCCGCTGACCCTGACCTGCCCGGCGCTGCTGTCGACCTCGACGGTGACCGGGAGGCCGGTGACGTCGATGAGGTCGCCGGCCGTGTCGGCCACCCGGTTGAAGGAGTGGCGGGTGCCGAGCGCGTGGGCGCGATCGCTGTGGGCGACGATCTGCTGCAGCTCTGCGGGCGTCGTCGGCCGGTGCAGCCGGGCGGCCGAGTAGGTCACGTTGCCGGCCCAGTTGCTCTCCCGCGGCGTCACAGGGGTCATTAGACAGGCTCCGCACCCGAGGGATCTCCGTCGTGAGACTGATCCGGGACACGGGGCAGCGGCGCTAGCGTCTGGGCGTGACCGCCGTACCGGGCATCGCGCCGCTCACGGCTCGCGGCCGAGACCTCGCGCCGCCGCTCGGCGACGCGCTGCTCGCGGCCGTGTTCGTCGTCGCGTCGCTGTTCGAAGCGGCCCTGAGCGACACGTCCCGGCCCCCGGTCGTGCACGCGCTCGTCGCCGTCCCCGCGAGCGCGGCGCTGGCGTGGCGGAGGCGCTGGCCGATCCCGGTCGCGGTCGTCGTCGTCGCGGCGAACCTGGTCATCAACCCCAACGGCCAGTTCTCGACGCTGCTGGCGATGGTGCTCGTGTCCTTCACGGTCGGGTCGGAGCTGGACGCACCCCGGAGCTGGGCCGGCCTGGCCATCGTGGGCCTGCCCTTCCTCGGCGTGATGTACGCCGAGGGCCTCGAGCCCAGCGACGTCGCGGCGACGCTCGTGTTCCTCGTCGGGCCGTTCGCGGTCGGCGTCGGGGTGCGGGCGCGGGCGGCGAGCCTCGCGGAGGCCGTGGCGCGCGCCGCCCGCGCCGAACGCGCGCAGGCCGAGCAGGCCGCGGCGGCGGTCGCGGAGGAGCGCGCCCGCATCGCCCGCGAGCTGCACGACATCGTGTCGCACTCGCTGAGCGTCGTGACCATCCAGACCCAGGCGGTCCGGCTGCGGCTGCGGCCGGACCAGCAGCAGGACGAACGCGACCTGGCCGCGGTCGAGACGACCGCCCGGCAGGCGCTGGCCGAGATGCGCCGGCTCTTCGGCGTGCTCCGCACCCAGGGCGACGCCGTCTCGCTTGCGCCGCAGCCGGGCCTCTCCGAGCTCGACCCGCTCCTCGCCCAGGTACGCGCTGCGGGGCTCGACGTCGAGCTCGTGCGGCAGGGCGAGGACGTGGACCTCCCGCCGGGCGTCGACCTCGCGGCCTACCGCATCGTGCAGGAGGGCCTGACCAACACCCTTCGGCATGCCCGAGCACGGCGGGCGTGGGTGACGCTGCGCCAAGGCGAGTCGATGCTCGACGTCGTCGTCGACGACGACGGCCGAGGACCGGTCGGCACCGGGGACGGCGGCCACGGGCTCGTCGGGGTGCGCGAGCGGGTGCAGCTCTACGGCGGGACGGTCGAGGCGGGGGCCCGCCCCGGCGGCGGGTTCCGGCTCGCGGCGAGCCTGCGCGTGCGGGAGCCCCGGTGACCAGCGTCCTGATCGCCGACGACCAGGGCATGGTGCGCGCCGGCTTCCGGTCCCTGCTCTCCCGAGAGGACGACCTCGAGGTCGTCGGCGAGGCGTCCAACGGCGAGCAGGCCGTGCGCGAGGTCAGCCGGCTGCGGCCCGACGTGGCGCTCATGGACATCCGGATGCCCGTGCTGGACGGCATCTCCGCCACGCGGGCGCTCGTGGCGGAGGCGACGCCGTCGCGGATCCTCGTGCTCACGACGTTCGACCTCGACGAGTACGTGTTCGAGGCGCTGCGCGCGGGGGCGTCCGGCTTCCTGCTCAAGGACGCGCCGGCCGCCGACCTCGTGGCCGCCGTACGGATCGTCGCGTCCGGCGACGCGCTGCTGGCGCCCGGCGTCACGCGGCGCGTGATCGACGCCTTCGCCCGGGCCCCGAGACCAGCCCCGGCGTCCACGGCGGCCCTCGGCTCGCTGACCCCGCGCGAGCGGGAGGTGCTGGTCCTGCTGACCCGTGGCCTGTCGAACCTGGCGATCGCCGAGTCGCTCTTCGTCTCCGAGGCGACCGTGAAGACCCATGTCAGCAACGTGCTGGCCAAGCTCGGGCTGCGCGACCGCGTGCAGGCGGTGATCTTCGCCTACGAGGCGGGGGTCGTCGTCGCGGGGGATGCCCAGGGCGGGCCTCCGTCCCAGGGCTGAGACGCAGGATCCGGCTGCCGGCCGACGCGGGACCAGCCCCGTCCCGCGCACCCTCGACATGTTGTCGTCGAGGAGGGAACTCACATGAACACCGCCACCATCACCACCCCGGACGTCGTCGCACCGCCGGCCCCGGGCGACGTGGCCCGACCCGGGAAGGGCCTGTCGGTCCGCCGCTGGGTCCTGGTCGCGTCACCCGTCGCGGCCGGCCTGCTGGCCGTGCTGGGGGCGGCCACTGACCCCGCCGTCGGCGAGTCCGGGCTGCCGCTCTTCGAGAAGTACGCCGCCAACCCCGAGCCGCTGCAGTGGAAGTCGGTCGGCTTCCACTACTCGTACGCGCTGTGGCTGCTGCCCGCGATCATGCTCGCGGGGTACGTCCGCGGGCGCGGCGTCTGGCTCGCCAACATCGGGGCGGTGCTCGGCTGGCTGGGCCTGACCACGCTGCCGGGCTTCCTCCCGGTGGACTTCTTCGACTCGGCCGTCGGCCAGGTCGCCGGCCCGGAGACGGCCGTCGCCGTCAACGAGCTGATCGAGGACACGATGTGGGGCCTGCCGGCCATCGCCCTCCCGGGCATGATCGGCTTCGTCCTGGCGCTGCCGGTCGCCGCCGTCGCCGCGTGGCGCGGAGGGGTCCTGCGCTGGTGGGCGCCGGTCGCGGTCGTGGCCGGGTTCCTGGCCTTCATGCTGTCGAACATCACGTGGTGGGGGTGTCTGGTCCTCACCGCGTTCCTCGCGGTGTTCGCGTACGACCTCGCGCGCGGCACGGGTCGCGTCGCCGCGCGCGTCACGACCACGAGCGCATGATCACCGGGTGGTGAAGGGGGTGGCGGGCGCCGGGAAGCGCCCGCCACAACCACTCGTGCATGATCACCCGGGGAGGGAGTCGGGAGGGCTCGTTAGCCTCACCGTGTGGACCCCGCCTACCCCTCGCACTGGGAGGCCGACGTCGTCCTGCGGGACGGGGGAACCGCGCACCTCCGGCCGGTCCGGCCGGACGACGCGGACCGGCTGCGCCGCTTCTACGCGCGACTGTCCGACGAGACCATCTACTTCCGCTTCTTCTCGCTCGTGCGCGAACTGTCCCAGCGCGACATCGAGCGGTTCACGGTCGTCGACCACCACGACCGTGTGGCGCTGATCGCGACGATCGCCGACGAGATGGTGGGGGTCGTCCGCTACGAGCGGCTCGACGCCGACACCGCGGAGGTGGCCTTCACCATCGAGGACGCCCACCAGGGCCGGGGCATCGGCTCGGTCTTCCTCGAGCACGTCGCCGCGGCTGCCCGCGAGCGGGGGATCTCGCGCTTCGTGGCCGACGTCCTGCCCGCCAACAACAAGATGCTGCACGTGTTCGAGGAGGCGGGCTACGTCGTCGACCACAAGTTCGACGACGGTGTCGCGCGGCTGTCGTTCGACCTGGAGCCGACCGAGGACTCGCTGGCCGTGACCTACTCCCGCGAGCACCGGTCCGAGGCGGCGTCGGTGCGGCGGCTGCTGGAGCCGCGCTCGGTCGCCGTCGCCGGCGCCAGCCGCGACCCGGACTCGGTCGGGCAGACCGTGCTGCGTCACCTCCTCGCCGCCGGGTTCACCGGGCCCGTCCACGCCGTCAACCGGCAGGTCCGGAAGGTGGCCGGCGTGACGTCGTACCCGACGGTGCGCGACGTCCCCGGCGACCTCGACCTCGTCGTCGTGGCCGTGCCCGCGGGCGAGGTGGAGTCGGTCGTCACCGACTGCGCGGCCAAGGGCGTGCGAGGCCTCGTGGTCATGTCCACCGGCTTCGCGGAGACCGGCGCCGACGGCGCCGTCCTGCAGCGCCGCCTGGTCGCCCTCGCGCGCGGCAACGGTATGCGGGTGCTGGGGCCGAGCTCGCTGGGCGTGCTCAACACCGACGAGCGGGTGCGGCTCAACGCGTCGCTGTCGCCGATGGTGCCCGCCCCGGGACGGGTGGGCTTCTTCTCGCAGTCCGGGGCGCTCGGGGTGGCCCTGCTCGACACCGCGGTGCGGCGGGGGCTGGGGCTCTCGACGTTCGTCAACGCCGGCAACCGTGTCGACGTGAGCGGCAACGACCTCCTGCAGTTCTGGGAGGAGGACGACGCCACCGAGGCAGTGATGCTCTACCTCGAGTCGATCGGCAACCCACGCAAGTTCAGCCGGATCGCGCGGCGGCTCGCGCGCCAGAAGCCGGTGGTGGTCGTGAAGTCGGGCCGTGGCCGGGGAGAGGTGCCGCACGGCCACCTGGTCCGCGGGACCCGCGCCCCGGCCGCGGCGATCGACGCGCTGTTCCGCCGGGCGGGTGTGATCCGGGTCGAGTCCATCCACCAGATGTTCGACGTCGCGCAGCTCGTCGCGCACCAGCCGCTGCCCGAGGGCCCTCGCGTGGCCGTCGTGGGGAACTCCGACGCGCTCGCCGTCCTTGCCGAGGACGCCGCGGAGGAGGCCGGCCTGCAGGTCGTCGCCACGACCACTCTCGGCCCCGACGCCGGCCCGGAGGAGTTCGAGGAGGCGCTCGCGTCGGTCTTCGCCGACGAGGGGGTGGAGTCGGTCGTGGCGCTGTTCATCCCGCCGCTGCGCACCCGTGACGCGGAGGTGGCCGAGGTGCTCGCGCGAACCGCCCGGGGGGCGGGCAAGACCGTGGTCTCGACCTTCCTGGGCATGCCGGGCGTGCCCGAGGCGCTGCGCGTGGAGGAGGGCCGGCGCGGGTCCGTGCCGTCGTACCCGTCGGCCGAGGACGCGGTGCGCACGCTCGCCGCGGTGACGTCCTACGCCGCCTGGCGCGCCACGCCGGCAGGTCACACCGTGGTGCCGTCCGGGCTCGACGTCCGCGCCGCCCGGGCGGCCGTCCTCGAGATGCTGGGTGACCGCGACGAGACCGTGCTCGACGACGCGGCGCTCGCCCGGCTGCTCGCCTGCTACGGCATCGAGGTCCGCGAGGCCGTCGCCGTCGAGGACGTCGACGCGGCCGTCGCCGCCGCCGACCGGCTCGGCTACCCGGTGGCTCTCAAGGCGCTGGCCCCGCACCTTCGGCACCGACGCGAGCTCGGCGGCGTGCGCCTGGACATCGACGACGCCGAGGAGATGCGCACGGCCTACGTCGCGCTGCGGGAGCGGCTGGGTGACGTCGGCCCGTTCGCGGTGCAACGAATGGCGCCGACCGGGGTGGCCTGCCGGCTCGCCACCGTCGAGGACCCGCTCTTCGGGCCCGTGGTGTCCTTCGGGCTGGGCGGGATGGCCACCGACCTGCTCGGCGACCGCGCGTACGGCGTGCCGCCGCTGACCGACGCGGACCTGTCCGGCATGGTCCGGTCGGTGCGGACCGCGCCGCTGCTGCTCGGTCACGGCGGCGCGCCGGCGGCCGACCTGCCGGCCCTCGAGGACCTCCTGGCCCGCCTCGCCCGGCTCGCCGACGACCTGCCCGAGGTGGCCGAGCTCGAGCTCAACCCGGTCGTCGCCTCGTCCACAGGTGCGTCCGTGCTCGCGGCCACCGGGCACCTGGCCCATCCACAGGCGCGGACCGACCGGGGTGCACGAGCACTGCCGGGCTGAGCCCCCGGGGTGCAAGGATGGGCCGCATGACCGACACGACGCTGGCCGGGCTGCGCGCTGCGATCGACCACGCCGGCTACCACCCCGAGCTGGTCGCCGACGCCATGGACGCCGCTGTCGCCGGCGAGCCGGTCGAGGCGTTCATCGTGCACCAGGAGACGACGTTCGACGCCGAGGAGGTCCGCCGCCACATCACGGTGCTGGCCCTGACCCCGGGGCGACTCGTGCTCGGTCACGCCGACGACCACCCCGCCGACTCGGTCACCCCGACGTCCTACGTGACGGCCTCCACCGAGGCCGTGCCGCTGTCGTCGATCCGGTCCGTCGTGGTCAACCGGGTGGTCACCGACCCGATGCGCTACCGCGGAGGCACCGCGCCGCAGGAGGTCACCGTGACCATCGGCTGGGGGGCGGTCAGCCGGCTCGACCTCGAGCCCGCGACGTGCGGCGACCCCGACTGCGACGGCGACCACGGCTACACCGGCACGGCGTCCGCCGACGACATCGCGCTGCGGGTCAGCGAGGCCGCCGAGGGCGCCGACGCGGTCGCCCGGATGCTCGGCTTCGCGGCGGCGCTCTCGCGCGCGACCGGCCGTTGACCTGCCGTTGAGCCACGACCTCCTGCCGCTGCCCGACTACGGCGGCGGCTCGCTCGCCGACGTCCTGCCCGCCGTGCTGCGCGGGCTCGACGTCCCGGTCGACGGCGACGACCCGGGCGGCATGAGCCTCGACGTCTCGCCGCGGACGTGCCTGCTGCTCGTCGACGGGCTGGGGATGTCGGCCCTGCGCTCCGAGCCGGAGCGGGCGCCCTTCCTCACCTCCCTGCTCGACGGGCCCGGGAGCCGGCCGATCACCTCGGTGTTCCCGACGACGACGCCGATCGCGCTGACCTCGCTGGGGGCCGGCCTGCCCCCCGGTCGCCACGGCGTCGTCGGCCTCCTGCTCCGGCTGCCCGACGGCCGGCTGGCCAACACGCTCGCGATCCCCGGGCAGGTCGACTTCCACGCGCTCCAGCCGCACCCCACCGCCTTCGAGCGGGCGGCCGACGCCGGCGTCGCGGTCACCCGGGTGGGGCCGCAGGCCTTCGACGGGCAGGGCCTGACGGAGGCCGGGCTGCGGGGCGGGCGCTACGCGGGTGCCGAGTCGGTGGGGGAGCGCGTGGCCGCGGCGGCAGCGGGGGCGCGGCGGGGCCACCGCTCGCTCACCTACGTCTACTACGGCGAGCTGGACGCCACCGGGCACCGCCGCGGCCGGGACAGCGAGGCCTGGCGGCAGGAGCTGACCCACGTCGACCGCCTCGCCGAGCAGCTCGCCGGGGCCCTGCCGGCCGGGAGCACGCTGCTCGTCACCGCCGACCACGGCATGGTCGACCTGGCGCCCGAGCAGCGGTGGGACGTCCCGTCGACGCCGGACCTCGACGCCGGGGTCCTGGTGGTCGCCGGCGACCCGCGCGCGGTGCACGTCCACGCCCGGCCCGGTGCGGCCACCGACGTCCTCGCGGCGTGGCGCACCGTCCTGGGCGACTCCTTCTGGGTGTTCTCCCGCGACGAGGCCGTCGCGTCGGGGCTGTACGGGCCGGAGGTCGACGACCGGGTCGCGCCGCTCGTCGGCGACGTCGTCGCGGTCGCCCGGGGGCGGGGGTCGGTGGCCGACGCCCGGGTGGCGCCACCGGGGCTGCTCGATCTCGTCGGGATGCACGGCTCGGTCACCGCCGACGAGCTGGTCGTCCCCCTGCTCGTCCACTCCACCGGCTGAGGTCTCGTCCCCGGGAGAGCGGGTGGGTGGCACGATGACCTCCCGTACGCGTCAGGTCGCACGCTGAGCCGCAGGGAGCCGTCGGGGCAATGGCCGAGCTCGTCTTCTTCTCGGGAACGATGGACTGCGGTAAGTCCACGCTGGCGCTGCAGGTGGACCACAACCACCGGCAGCGGGGCCGCGTGGGGCTGATCTTCACCCGCCTCGACCGGGCGGGGTCCTCGACCCTGTCCAGCCGGCTCGGCCTCTCGACCCCGGCCGTCGAGGTCACCGACACGCTGGACTTCTGGGACGCCGTGGCCGAGCGCCGGACCCGCGGCGGGCGGGTCGACTACCTGATCTGCGACGAGGCCCAGTTCTACACGCCGCAGCAGGCCGAGCAGCTCGCCCGCGTCGTCGACGAGATGGCCGTCGACGTCTTCGCGTTCGGAATCACCGCCGACTTCCGCACCCGGCTCTTCCCGGGGTCGCAGCGGCTCATCGAGCTGGCCGACCGGGTCCAGGTGCCGCAGGTCGAGGCCCTGTGCTGGTGCGGCTCCCGGGCCACGCACAACGCGCGGACGGTCAACGGGGTGATGGTGGTCGAGGGGCAGCAGGTCGTCGTGGGGGACACCGCGGCCGGTGACCACGTCGGCTACGAGGTGCTGTGCCGGCGCCACCACATGCGCCGCATGACGGCGGCCTCCGCCGAGGCCCTGGTGCGCCAGGCCGCGCTGTCGCCGGACACGCTTCCGTTCGACCTCGCGGCCTGTGCGGTGTCGCCCCGGCCGGGCCCGACCGGCTGACCGGGCTGACCGTGGTCGCCTCCCCGCTGGTCGCCGTGACCGAGCTGGCAGCCGCCCTCGACGCGGACGACCCGCCGGCCGTCCTCGACGTGCGCTGGCAGCTGGGCGGGCCGCCCGGCATCGACGCGTACCGCGAGGGACACCTGCCGGGCGCGGTGTTCGCCGACCTCGACCGCGACCTGTCGGCCGCACCGTCGCCGGGCCGGTCCGGCGGTCGCCACCCCCTGCCCTCGACGGCCGACGCCGAGGCCGCGCTGCGCCGTCTGGGCGTCGACGACGACCGGCCGGTGGTCGTCTACGACGACGCGGGCGGCACCGTCGCGGCCCGCGCCTGGTGGCTGCTCCGCCACCTCGGCCACACCGACGTCCGCCTGCTCGACGGCGGCTACCCGGCGTGGACGGCGGCGGGGCTCCCGGTCGAGACCGGCGAGGGCACGGTCCCGCGCCCGGGCGGGTTCGTGGCCCGGCCGGGCGGGATGCCCGTCCTGGACGCTTCCGGCGCGGCGGAGGTCGCGCGGGACGGGGTCCTCCTCGACGTCAGGGCGGCCGAGCGCTACCGGGGCGAGGTGGAGCCGGTCGACCCCGTCGCCGGTCACGTGCCCGGTGCGGTGAGCGCTCCGACCACGGGCAACCTCGCGCCCGACGGCCGGCTCCTCGACCCGACGCGCCTGCGCGACCGGTTCGACGCGCTGGGCGTGGACCCCGCGGGCCCGGGGCCGGTGGCCGCCTACTGCGGCTCCGGGGTCAACGCCGCGCACACGGTGCTGGCCCTGGAGGTCGCCGGGACCCGCGCGGGGCTCTACGCCGGCTCCTGGTCGGACTGGGTCAGCGACCCGTGGCGCCCGGTCGCGGTGGGCGAGGGCTAGGGACGCTTGCGGGTGCCGAACATGATGTCGTCCCAGGACGGGACGGCGGGGCGTCGTCCGGACCGCGCGGCGGCCACCTGGCGCGCAGGGATCGACTCGTGCGGTTCCTGCGGCTCCGCCGGGGAGTCGGGACGCGTGCCCCCGACGTCGGCCTCACGGTCGTAGACCTCGTCCGCCCGGGAGCCGGACGGGCCGACCGGGTCCTCGTCGCCCGGTGCGACGGGGACCGCTGCGAGCCGGCGTATCGCGGCGGGCTGCTCGTCGACCTCGCGGTCGGCGCCCGACCCGTCGACCAGCCAGCGGGCCTCGTCGTCGGCGGGCGCGAGGACCCGCCCGCGCGGGTCGAAGACCCAGGTGGCCAGGCGCGCCCGCCCGTCCGCGAGGTAGGACAGCCGGACGGTCCAGCGATCGTCGTCGCCGCGCCAGGCGTCCCACTCGACGGTGTCGCGGGAGGCCCGCTGCTCGGCCAGCCGGGCGTCCACGAGGTCGAGCAGCGCGGGGGCCTTGCCGGCGCTGGCCCGCCGGGCGGGGGCGCGCTGGGCCTGCTCCACGACGTGCTGGCGCTCGGCGATGACCGGCCCGGCGTAGCGCTCGACGCGGTCGAGCGCCATGCCCGCGGCGTGCGACACCTCGTCGACGCTCTGCCCGGCGCGCACGCGGGCCTGGATCTCTCGGGGGGTGAGCTGACTCTGCAAGGCGATCTCCAGCTGGCCTGGCCGGGAACGGTCACCGCGCGTGGGGTCGGACCGCAGGGCGGCCGCGAGACGCGCGTCCACGGGCACCCTGAACTGCCTGCTGTCGGCGTCCTCGAGCACCAGGTGCGAGCGGTCGGGCGTGACGGCGACGAGCCGCAGGTCCGTCACCGTCGGGCTCGCCTGGTCGCCTGTCATCGTCTCGACGCCTCCCGGTCGTGTCGCGGGACCGACTGGGCCGACCCTATGGCTCCGTGGCGCGCCGGTCGGGGAGGCTCGCCCGGCGCGCCGCCGACTTGTCGACTTCTCTCCCTCCGCCCCCGGCTCCCGCCGACCCGGGTGGCTCAGCGGGGAAGACGCCGGTAGGCCGCGGCGCAGACGGCGAGGGCGCACAGCCCGGACCCGACGGCGACGGAGAACGACGCGGGGACGCCGCTGCTGTCGACGAGCCGGCCGGAGATCCACGTGCAGGCCGAGAGCCCCACGA
>Ga0299913_10006090_pt1 | contig 10393 bp, 12 predicted proteins | sample RVTome_9_FD_201360 | JGI IMG/M metagenome (GOLD analysis project Ga0299913, IMG submission 201360) | Soil microbial communities from uranium-contaminated site in the Upper Colorado River Basin, Wyoming, United States - RVT155D38 (version 2) ... | reverse complement strand
TGCTGTCGATCCTGGCCTTCGCCATCGACGTGCAGACCGGCGTGCCCCGGTTCTGGACCGCGGTCGGCGTGGTGACGCTGGTGGTCGGCTCGCTGCTGCTCTACGACGACCCGGTGTCGCTGGGCTGGATCGCCCTCGTCGTAGGCGTGGTCGGGACGGTGCTCATGATGCTGGGCGGTATGCCGGGGATCGTCCGGTCGCGGTTCTCGACCCCCACCATCGGGCGCGAGGGGATGATCGGGGAGATGGGAGAGGCCGTGCAGGACGTCCGCCCCGACGGCGTGGTCCGGGTGCGCGACGCCTTGTGGCGAGCCCACACCAACCGGGCCACCCCGATCGCCGAGGGCGACCGCATCCGGGTGGTCGGCATCGACGGGCTCATGCTCGAAGTCGAGCCCGAGGAGGGCGGGGCGCGAGACTACCGGGAGCGTCGCGCTCGCGGTCGCGATCATTCCGCTGACAAAAGTTCACCCTAGATTCGGCCAGAAAACCGCAGGTAGGGTCGCTGCCGAAAGGGGGATTCGGTTTGATCGCACAGCGAACCGAAGAGTCCTGGCAGGTGAAAGCAGCCTGTCGGGGTCCACAGGCCGCGGTGTTCTTCCCGCCCTCGCACTTCGAGCGGAAGGACGAGAAGAACGAGCGGGAGGAACGGGCCAAAGCGATCTGCTTCACCTGCCCCGTCCGTCAGCCGTGCCTCAACTACGCCCTCAAGATCCGTGAGCCCCACGGCATCTGGGGCGGGCAGAACGAGGTCGAGCGCAAGCAGCTCCTGGCCGCCAGGGTCAGCTGACCTCACCGGCCGCCGGCAACCGCGGCCCCGCGATGCGGAGGTCGCCACGGCGGCGAGTCACGCCCCGCGCGTCGAGCTCGGTGAGGAGCGGGAGCACGAACTTGCGGGTGGTGCCAAGCGCGTCACGCACCGCGGCGACCGTGAACCCGTCGGGCTGATCGGCCAGCAGCCGGGCCGCCATGCGGGCTGCCTCCTCGACGGCGCTCGCCGCGAACCAGACCCCGTCCCGCTCGACCACGTCGCCCCGCCGCACCAGCTGGCGCAGCTCGGCCCGGTCGACGCCGTCGGGCGGAGGCGGCAGGAACGGCTCGGCCTCCAGCGCGGCCACGTACGGGTGACCGGCGAGGGGGTCGGCCCCCGCGTCCTGGGGGCGGGCTCGCCCGGCCGCGACCTCGACGTCGTCGAGCGTGTCGAGCACGGCCCGCTCTCGCTCGTCGAGCGTCGCCACGTCGAGGCCGAGGGGTCCGGCCGCCGCGGCGGCCTGCCGGACCCGCTCGGCGGTGGCGGCCGCCGCCTCGGGTGAGACCACCCATCGTCCGACGGTCGCGTCGACCCGCTCGCCCGTGAGCCGTTCCAGCTCGTGGGCCTCGATCCACCCCCGCTCGGCGACGACCCGGTCCAGCGATCGGGACGGCCGCGCCTTCGACGCCGGCAGGACCGGGGCGACGTCGAGCACCTCGCCGCCCCCGACCGTCTCGCCCCGGCCGCTCTCCCGCAGCACGAACCGGTCGCCCGGCAGGAGCGGCAGCGCCACCGGCAGGTGGAGGCGCACGAGCCCGGAGCCGCCCGGCTCGATCGCCTCGCCGCCGAGCACCCGCATCCGGGCCGGGTGCTCACCCGAGCCGACGTAGGCGACGTAGGCGCCCCGCCGCGACACGTCGTGGTCGATCGACGGGAGCACCCGGATCGACGCGTCGAGCATCCGCGTCGGCCGCCACTGCCCGGCCCTGACGAGGGCGTCGCCCCGCGCCACGGCGTCATACGAGACGCCGGTCAGGTTGACCGCCACCCGGTTGCCGGGCCCGATGGCGTCGTGGTCCTGGCGCCGGCTCTGCAGGCCCCGCACCCGCACGGGCAGGAGCCCGCGGCCGGTGACGACCGCCAGCTCGTCGTCGACCGAGAGAGGCCCGCCGGCGAGGGTGCCGGTGACGACCGTGCCCGCGCCCCTGGCCGCGAACGAGCGGTCGACCCACAGCCGCGGCCGGTCGCGGTCGCGGGCGGTGGGCGTCGATGCCAACAGGTCGTCGAGCGCGGCCCGCAGCTCGGTGAGTCCGTGGCCGGTGGGGGCGTCGACCTCGACGATCGGCGACCCCGCCAGGAACGTGCCCGCCACGTGGTCGACGACGTCGAGGCGGGCCAGCTCGCGGTGGTCGTCGTCGACGATGCCCACCTTTGTCAGCGCCACGAGGCCGTGGTCGACGCCGAGCAGCTCGAGGATGCGGAGGTGCTCCTCGGACTGCGGCTTCCAGCCCTCGGTGGCGGCCACCACGAACAGGCACGCGTCCACCGCGCCCACGCCGGCGAGCATGTTCTTCAGAAAGCGCACGTGGCCGGGGACGTCGACGAAGGCGAGGCCGCGGCCCGACGGCAGGTCGGTCCACGCGAAGCCCAAATCGATGGTCAGCCCGCGGGCCTTCTCCTCGGCGAACCGATCGGGGTCGATGCCGGTGAAGGCGAGGACCAGCGTCGACTTGCCGTGGTCGACATGGCCGGCGGTGGCTACGACGTGCACGCTTGTTTCCCGCTCAGAAGGCCGCGAGGGCCTTGGTCAGCAGTAGGTCATCGGCCGGGTCGACCGTTCGCAGGTCGAGCACCGTACGACCCTCGTGTACCCGGGCGACGATGGGCGGATCGCACGCCCGCAGTGACGCGCTGCGGTCGCCGTCCAGCGCCACCCCGGCCGACGGGATGACCAGCGCCGGTGCCGAGCCGCCGCCCGGGACCGCCTCGGTCTCGACGACGTTGCCGACCCCGAGGGCGGCGGCCCGCCGGCGAAGCTCGTCGGCCGGCACCGCCGCCATCCGCCAGAACGGGATGGCGTCGCCGTCGCGTCGGAGGTAGGCGAGCGCGGTCTGCTGGAGGGCGTCGAGGACGAGTCCACCCGGCCGTACCGCCCGGGCCAGCGGATGCCGCGAGCAGCGGGCGACGAGATCGGCCCGGCCGGCGATGATCCCGGCCTGGGGACCGCCGAGCAGCTTGTCGCCGGAGAACGTCACCAGGGCGGCGCCGGCGGCCAGCGTCTGGCGCACGGCGGGCTCGTCGCCCAGCCACGCCGGCGGGCCATCCGCCAGCCACGGGCAGGCGGCGTCGAGCAGGCCCGAGCCGACGTCGACCACCACCGGCGGTCCGAGGCCGGCCAGCTCCCGCACGCCGACGGACTCGGTGAAGCCGACGATGCGGTAGTTCGACTGGTGGACCTTCAGCACCAGCGCCGTGTCGGGATGAGCGTCGACCGCCCCCCGGTAGTCGGCCAGCCGCGTGCGGTTGGTCGTGCCGACCTCCACCAGCCGCGCCCCCGACTGGGCCATCACCTCGGGGACGCGGAACCCGCCCCCGATCTCGACCAGCTCGCCCCGGCTCACCGGCACCGGCAGGTCGCGGGCCAGCGCGGCCAGCACGAGGAGCACGGCTGCCGCGCCGTTGTTCACGACCAGCGCCGCGTCCGCTCCCGCCGCCTTGGCCAGCAGCGATGCGGCGTGAGCGGTGCGGGATCCCCTGCGCCCGCTGGCCAGGTCGAGCTCCAGGTTGCTGTAGCGGGTGGGCTCGTCGCCGCCGCCGGGCGGGGCCAGCGGCGCACGGCCGAGGTTGGTGTGGAGCAGCACGCCGGTGGCGTTGATCACCGGCCGGAGCAGCGCACCGCGGATCGCCTCGGCGCGGGCGGCCGCCGAGTCGGGATCGCCGGCCGCGATCGCCTCGCGGGCGGCCTCCACCAGCAAGGGGTGGGGGAGGCCGACGTCGGAGATCGATCGCGCCAGCGCGTCGACCGAGGGTGGGCGCACGGAGACGAGAATACGGAGGTGGCCGATCACGTGGTGTGCCGGGTGACGGATCTGTCGCCCCGGCGGGGCCGCCAGGTGGTGGTCGCGGGGCGGGAGCTGGCCGTGTTCCTGGTCGACGGCGAGGTCCGGGTCTACGACGGGCTCTGCCCCCACCTCCAGGGACCCCTGGGGGAGGGCTACATCGAGGACGGCTGCCTCGAGTGCCCGTGGCACGCCTGGCGCTTCGACCTCCGCACCGGAACGGGGATCGTGAACAAGTCGCTCAAACTGCGCGCCTACGAGGCCCGCATCGACAACGGCAACATCGTGGTTGACCTTTAGCGCTCATTCGCGGGCGCGGCCCGCCGATGGCACCCCATGGCGATCGAGGAGGAGCTGGCGCCCTACGGCGCCTGCACGCTGCCGCCGGTGTACCGGCTGGCCAGCCAGGCCGCGCAGCGGGCGTTCGTGGAGATGCTGCGCACCGCGTCGCCGCTCCTGCTGGTCGAGCGGCTGACCGTCACCCGCGTCCCCCGGGCCACCGGCAACGGCGTCGAGTGGGTCCCCGCCGCCTAGCTGTAGCCGGTCACAGGGCGGCGGCGGTGACGGCGGTGAGCGGGCGCTTGATGATGACCTCGTCGACCATGCCGTAGGCGACGGCGTCGTCGCCCCGCATGATGTAGTCGCGGTCGATGTCGCGGGTGATCCGGTCGATCGGCTGCCCGGTGTGCTCGGCCAGGATCTCGACCATGCGCTCGCGCATGAACACCATCTCCTTGATGGCCAGCTCGAGGTCGGACGACTGGCCCTGGGCGCCGCCGTGGGGCTGGTGGATCAGCACCCGGGCGTTGGGGAGCACGTAGCGCTTGCCCGCCGCGCCGGCCGCCAGCAGGACGGCCGCGGCCGACGCCGCCTGACCGGTGCAGATGGTCGAGACGTCGGGCCGGATGTGCTGCATGGTGTCGTAGATGGCGAACAGGCCGGTCATGTCGCCGCCGGGGGAGTTGATGTAGATCGAGACGTCCCGATCCGGGTCTTCGGCCTCCAGGTGCAGCAGCTGGGCCGTGACCAGGTTGGCGACCTGGTCGTCGACCGCGGTGCCGAGGAACACGATGCGCTCCTTGAGGAGGCGGGAGTAGATGTCGAAGGCCCGCTCGCCGCGGGCGCTCTGCTCGATGACCGTGGGGACCAACATGGCGACTCCCGTCTCGCAACCGAATGGTTGCACTAACATAGGCAGCGGCAGATCGATACGCAACTAGGAGGTTGCACATGCAGGTCGAGCGCCCAATGCAGGTCGAGCGCGAGGTCGTGCTGCCGGTGCCGCCGGACGTGGCGTGGGAGGCCATCACCGACGGCGCCGAGCTGTCGGAGTGGTTCGCGGCCGACGCCGAGCTCGACCCCCGTCCTGGCGGCGCCGGCCGCTTCGTCGACGACGACGGCAGCGTCCGCCGTGCCTTCGTCGAGACGGTCGAGCCCGAGCGGCACCTGCGGTTCGTGTGGTGGCCCGAGGACGGCGGGACCGGCCCGACCAGCGTCGAGTTCGAGCTGGTCGAGGTGGGTGCCGGCACCCGCCTGACGGTGATCGAGGCGCCCATCGCGTCGACCGCGTGGCCCGCGACCCTCGCCCGCTTGCAGGCCCGCTGCGCTCTTGTCGCGGTCTGACCAACCTGACCAACGGGCCGGGCTCGTCTTCTCGGCGTTGGCCGATCCCAACCGGCGGTTCATGGTGCGGGCCCTGGCCGACGAGGGATCGATCACCGCGTCGGAGCTGGCCGAGCGCCTTCCCATCACCCGTCAGGCGGTGGCCAAGCACCTCGGCGCCCTGGGCGAGGCCGGGCTGGTCGAGGCCAGCCGCGAGGGCCGGGAGGTGAGGTACCGCCTCACGCCCGATCCGATGGGAGACGCCATGGCGTGGATGGCCGACGTCGGCGCCCAGTGGGACCGTCGCCTGGCCGCGTTGCAGGAGCGTCTCAACAGGAGGGGCTGAGACCGGCGACAGCGAACTCGTCCGTATGCTGCTGCCGATGCGCCGCGCCATGCGCTACCTGGCCGCGCTGGCGGTCGTCGGCCTGATCACGCCGGTCACCGTGACCGGCATCGTCCTCGCGTCGTTCATCTTCCTGCCTCTTCCGGTCGCCCTCCCCGAGGCCCGGCCCACCGTCGAGTCCCAGATCAGCCGCCTGTACGACATCGACGGCAACGAGATCGGGACCTTCCGCACCTTCGAGCAGAGCGTGCCGGTGCGGCCCGAGGACATCCCCCAGGTCTTGAAGGACGCTGTCATCGCGGCCGAGGACCGCAACTTCTACGAGCACGGCGGCGTCGACATCCGGGGGACGCTCCGGGCGCTGTGGGCCGACATCCGGGGCGGCAGCATCCGCCAGGGCGGCTCGACGATCACCCAGCAGTACGTGAAGAACGCCTACACCGGCCGGCAGCGGACGCTCGAGCGCAAGGTGCGCGAGGCGATCTACGCCAGCCAGCTCGACCGGCAGGAGGACAAGGAGGTCATCCTCTTCAAGTACCTCTCGACGATCTACCTGGGCGACGGGGCATACGGCGTCGGCGCCGCGTCGGAGAGCTACTTCCGCAAGCCGGTCAGCCAGCTCACGCTGTCGGAGGCCGCGCTGCTGACCGGCCTCATCCCCGCCCCCAGCCGCTACGCCCCTCGCGCGAACCCGTACGAGGCGGAGCACAAGCGGCGGGTGGTCCTCGGGGCGATGCTCGAGACCGGCAAGATCGACCGCGCCCAGTACGACCAGGCACTCGCCGAGGGCCTGTGGCTGTCGGCCCTCGGGGCGCCCGACCGCCCCGCCACCGTCGTCCACCCGCTCGAGCGGCAGGAGGCGACGTACCCGTACTTCCAGGACTACGTCCAGCGCTACCTGGAGGCGAAGTACGGCTCCGACCGCGTCTTCATGGGCGGGCTCGACATCTACACGACCCTCGATCCCGAGATGCAGGAGGCGGCGGAGAAGGCCGTATCCGACACGCTGAACGGGACGCCGCCGGGCGTGAACATGTCGCTGGTGGCGGTCGAGCCGCAGACCGGCTACGTCAACGCGCTCATCGGCGGACGGGACTTCGCCACCTCGAAGGTGAACCTCGCCCTCGGTGGCAAGTTCGTCCCCGAGCCGGAACGGGGCGGCGGCACCGGGCGCCAGCCGGGCTCCGCGTTCAAGCCCTTCGTGCTGGCGACCGCCTTCGACAAGGGCGTGCAGCCCTCGAAGACCTATCCCGGCTCGCTCCACGTCAAGGGCGACTACACCGCCCACAACTACGGCGGCAGCGTGTACGGCACGATGGACCTCCGCTCGGCTACGCGCCGCTCGGTCAACACCGTGTTCACGCGGCTCATCGACGACGTCGGCGTCGAGGACACGATGAAGATGGCCAACCGCATGGGCCTCCACACCGAGCCCTACGACCCGGCCCGCCACGGGATCAGCGTGGCCCTCGGCAGCCTCGAGGTCTCGCCGCTGAACATGGCGTCGGCGTTCGGCGTGTTCGCGGCGCGGGGCCAGCGGGCCGCGCCGACGCCGGTCGTCAGCGTGATCGTCCGCCAGACCGGTGAGGCGCTGGAGAACAACGCGCCCGAGAGGGTCAAGCGGGAGCAGGTCCTGAAGGAGGTCGTGGCCGACAACGTGACCGCGATCCTGCGCGGCGTGCTGGAGGGGGGCGGCACCGCCGGTGGCAAGGGCATCGGTCGCCCGGCGGCGGGCAAGACGGGCACCGCCCAGGACAACAAGGACGCCTGGTTCGTCGGGTACACGCCGTCGCTCTCGACCGCGGTGTGGATGGGGTACCCCGACCCCGACCCGGTGACCGGCGATATCCCGCTGCTCAAGGGCATCAAGGGCGTCAGCGCGGTCACCGGCGGCTCGTTCCCCGCGTCCACATGGCAGGCGTTCATGAAGGCGGCCCACCAGAACATCGAGGTGACCGACTTCAACGAGCCCGCTCCCATCCGCACGATCGTGGAGGAGAGCCAGCGCCGCGAGCGGCGCGGGTTCTCAGCCGGTGTCCGGCGCAGCGCCGAGGGAACCAGCGACGGCGGTTCCTACGTGGAGGAGGTGGGCACCCCGACCGCCGAGGCGCCGCCCGCGCCGACCACCACCACCACGACCACGATCCCCTTCGACGACGGCTCCGACGACGATGATGACGACGGCGGCGGGATCGTGATCCCCGGCCGTCCGTGACCCCGACGTCGGGCGACGGCTTCATCACCCTCGCCGACGGCACCCGCCGCTGGGGGCGGTACGGCGCGGCCGGTGTGCTCGTCCGCCACGTCGACGGCGACGACGTCGCCTACTTTGTGGCGCTCCGCTCGGAGTGGTGCCACCAGGGCGGCACCTGGGCGATCCCGGGCGGTGCCCGCAACGCCGGGGAGTCGCCCGTCGACGCCGCTCTGCGCGAGTTCGCCGAGGAGATCGGGCTCGAGCTCGACCGGTTCGAGGTGGCCGAGGTGCACGAGGACGACCACGGCGGCTGGTCGTACTGGACGGTCGTGGTCGACGTGCCGGAGCGGTTCCCGGCGCCGGCGGCCACCCACTGGGAGACGGCCGACGTGCGATGGGTCGACGCCGCCGACCTCGCCGACCTGCAGCTGTTCGACGCCTTCCGGGCCACCCTCGGTCGCCTCGGCCTCCTCCAGGGGTAGGTGTCGACGCCGGCGGCGTCGAACTTGGTTGGCATGATCAGGGCGAGACGCGAAGAGCTGGCCATCGCTTTCTTCGGGTCGTGGATGCTCACCGGGCTGTTCCTCGACGGTTGGGCCCACCAGGCCGAGAAGCCCGAGACGTTCTTCAGCCCGTGGCACGGCGTCCTGTACTCCGGCTTCGGCGCCGCCGTCATCTGGTTCGGGGTCGACGGCATCCGGTCTGGCGAGCGACTGCGGGACGCCGTGATGGGGCCGACCGACCGGCTCGTCGCTCTCGGTCTCGCGCTGTTCGTGACCGGCGCGGTCGGCGACGGGATCTGGCACGAGATCTTTGGCATCGAGGTCGACCTGGAGGCGCTCCTCAGCCCGACCCACCTGCTGCTCATGATCGGCGGCTTCCTGATGCTGACCGGACCGCTGCGGGCCGCCCTCGCCGACCCCACCGAGCGCGCCTCCACCTTCCGCGGCTTCCTCCCCATCATCGTCACCGTGACACTGGCGACCGCCCTCATCTCGTTCTTCACCATGTACCTGTCGGCGTTCTTCGGGGCCGGGACCTACTGGGCCGACGGCAGCGGCGACGACCTGCGGGAGCTGACCGAGGTCGCCGGCGTGGGCTCGATCCTGGTCACCAACGTGCTGCTGCTGACGCCGGTCCTCTTCCTCCTGCGGCGGTGGACGCTGCCGGCTGGCGCGTGCACGTTCCTGTTCACGGCCGTCGGGATCGGCATGACCGGGCTCGACGGGTTCGAACGGGTGGAGCTCGCCGCCCCGGCGGTGATTGCCGGGGTGGTGGCCGACGTGCTGATCGCCCGCCGCGCCGACACCCGACTGGTCGGCGCAATCGTTCCACTGACGCTGTGGACGGCCTACTTCGCGACGGTCGAGCTGAGTGACGGGATCGAGTGGGCGCCCGAGCTGGTGTCCGGGTCCGTGACCCTGGCTGTGGTGTCCGGTCTTCTCCTCGCCGTTGTGCTGTCAGGCGCCGGCGTCGCCGGCACCCGTGGCCTCGCCGTCGGGGCACCGGAGGATCTGCTGGCACGCCTCCCGGACGGGGACGCCGAAGAAGACGTCGAGCGGGTCGAAGCCCAGCGGCTTGTAGGCGCGCGAGGCGACGGCGACGACCTCGCCGTTGCCGTTCAGCAGCGGACCGCCCTGGAAGGCGGCGCCGACCGGCGCGTCGTGCTGGATGCCAGCGGACGAGACATCGGCCACGAAGCCCTGGCTGATCGCTCCGCCCGACCCACCCAGACCTGAGATCACGAACACCCGATCGCCGGGACGCACCGAGTCGGCGGCGCCCCACTCCAGCCGCTCGCCCCCTCCCCTCGGGATGGTGAGCAGCGCGAGGTCGCGCGCTTCGTCCCACGTGTGCAGCGTGGCGGGGATCTCCTCGCCGTTCTTGCGCACCCGCACCTCGGGGCCGGGCTGCCGGGTGGCCGCTCGCACCGTGTTGAACGAGGTGATCAGCGTGGTCTGCTCGGCGTCGGAGAAGGCCACGAATGCCGAGCCCACCGACGGCTGGCCCGCCTCGTCGAGGGTGGTCACGAACCACACCGATGGCGTGGCGTCCTCGAGCAGCTGCTTGAGCGTCTCGCCGCTGGCCGTGATCCGCTGCAGCGGCTCGAGCTCGTTGCGGATCGTCTGCCTCGCATCCTCGGCCTCCTGCTCGACGATCTCGCGTGCCGCATCGACCTCCTCCTGGAAGGACTCGACGTAGCCGGCGATGGCCTCTTCCTTCTCGTCGGTGCGGAACTCGTAGTAGGCGTAGAAGATCGCCCCGCTGAAGGCCGCGCCGAGCGAGGCGGCGAAGAGGAGCAGGCTGAGACCGAGCGCCGTCTGGGGCAGCAGGCGGTCCCGCCAGCCAGGGGGCTGCGCGGCCATCGGGCGAAAGGTAGTGGACGGATAGCCTGGCCCTGTGGTCGGTCTCCTCGTGCTGCTCTTCCTGCTGATGCCGAT
>Ga0299913_10006089_pt1 | contig 10394 bp, 8 predicted proteins | sample RVTome_9_FD_201360 | JGI IMG/M metagenome (GOLD analysis project Ga0299913, IMG submission 201360) | Soil microbial communities from uranium-contaminated site in the Upper Colorado River Basin, Wyoming, United States - RVT155D38 (version 2) ... | reverse complement strand
TCGCAGATCAGGATGAGACGCCTCCTGGTGACGTGTGCGCGTCTCGCGGGGCTCTGGGCGATTGCGGCCGTGCAGCCGGTGCTCGACACCCTCGCGCGCGGTCCCGAGTTCCTCGTCGCCCAGCGCGCCGACGCCGTCGACGTGCTGCTGCTCGCCGGCGTGCTGGTCTTCGTCCCGCCCGCCGTCCTGACCGGGATCGTGGCGCTGGCGGGCGCGTCCGGCCGCCGCGCGGGGCTGGCGACTGAAGCGATCGCCGGCGGCCTGCTCGTCGCGGTGCTGATGACGCAGGCCGGCTATCGCGCCGGCATCGACGGATGGACGGGCACGCTCGTGCTCGCGGCGGTTGTCGCCGTGCTCGCGTCGGCGGCCTGGCTGCGCTTCCCCGCGTTCCGCACGTTCGCCACGATTGCATCGCTCGCCGCGTTCGTCGTGCCGGCGGTCTTCCTGGCCGCACCCGGGATCCGCCCGATGCTCTGGCGGACGGCGCAGGCGTCGTCCTCGACGGTCGACGCGTCGGCGGCCGTCGTGCTGCTCGTCTTCGACGAGTTGCCGCTCGTGACGCTGCTCGATGCGCGCGGCGGGATCGACGCCGGCCGGTTTCCGAGCCTCGCGAAGCTCGCCGGCGACGGTCTCTGGTTCCGGAACGCGACGACGTCCAGCGACTATACCCGCTGGGCGCTGCCGGCCCTGGTCACCGGCCGGCGCCCGTCTCCCGACAGCACGCCGCTCTTCGAGCACCATCCCCGCAGTCTCTTCACGCTGCTCGGCTCGAGTCACCGCATCGAGGCGCTGGAGCCGATCACGGCCCTCTGCCCGCCGCAGCTGTGCGCGCGCGATGCCGGCGCCAGGCACGCGCGCCTGGCCGGCATCGCGCAGGACCTGATGGTCCTGAGCGCCCATTTGTTCCTGCCGCCCGACGCCCGCGCGAGCCTGCCGTCGCTGACGGCGAACTGGGCGGGGTTCGACGACGGGCCCGACGCCGACGAGGACGCCGATCGCCCGCTGTGGCGCCGCATCTGGGACCGCCGGATCGACGAGGACCACGCGCGATCGGCGCAGCGGTTCGTCGACGGCATCGAGCCGGCCGACTCGAAGCCGTCGCTCTACTTCATGCACACGCTCGCCTCGCACCACCCGCTGCGATGGCTGCCGAGCGGCCAGGCCGTCGATCATCCCCGGCGGGTGCCCGGACTGTCCGACGATGTCTGGACCGACGACCCCTGGCCGGTCACGCAGTTTCACCAGGGTCATCTCGTGCAGGCGGGCCTGGTGGACACGATCGTCGGCGGCGTTCTGCGGCGCCTCGAGGCGGCCGGCGTCTACGACGACGCGCTCGTCGTCGTCACGTCGGACCACGGCATCTCGTTCAATCCGGGAGACGAGCTGCGCAGCGTCACGGACACGAACGCGGGTGACATCGTTCCAGTGCCGCTCATCGTGAAGCTGCCGCGCGGCCGCGCCGGCGGACGGCGCGGCGTCGTGGACGACCGGCTGGTGGAGAGCATCGACGTGCTGCCGACGATCGCCGACGGCCTCGGTATCGAGCTGCCGTGGCCGGTCGACGGCGTGTCGGCTCTCGGGTCCGAGCGGCGCCGCGCCGTGCAGGTCTTCCTGAGGGACGAAGCGCGGCTTCGCCGGTTCGGCGCCGAGGAGATTGCGGCGAAGCGGGCGGACGCGCTGTCGCGCAAGCTGGCGCGGTTCGGCGACGCCGACTGGCCGCTCGCCGTGCCGCCGGGGCTCAGCGGCCTGCCAGGCACGCCGGTGAGCGGCGGCGAAGTTGGTGTCTCGAGCGGCGGACTGCGGGTCCACGTGGATCGTCCTTACGCCTGGCGCCGCGTGCGCCTCGACGCGCGCACCCTGCCGGTCCAGATCACGGGACGCATCGAGCCGGCGGCGCGCGCCAGGCGGCGTCCCGTGCCGCTGGCGATCGCGCTCAACGGCACGGTCGTCGCCGCCACCGAGACGTGGCGCGGCCAGGCGGGTTGGATGGCGCTGCTGCCGCCGGAGACCCTGCGCAGCGGCGAGAACCAGCTTGAGGTCTTCGCCGTGGAGCGAGCCAGTGCGCCCCGGCTGATCCGGGTCCCGAATCCCCTGCCGGATCCGCGCGGCGTCAACCTGCTGCTCGCCGGCTTCGCCGACTGGGGTGTCGACCACGACGGGCTCTTTCAGCGCGAGCGCTCGGGGGGGAGGGCGTTCCGGTGGACGAACGGCGCCGCGCTGATCCGCGTGGCGCTGCCGAGCGGCACGGAGCCGGGCCGGCTCCAGCTCGACCTGCGATCGGTCGGGCCGTCGGGCAAAGAGCTGCACGTTCTGGCCAACGATTGTCCGGTGCTGGCGGAGACGTTCGAACGGGCCGCGTCCAGGACCGTCTCGCTCCAGCAGTGCCGGCCCTTCGGCGACGAGATCGTGATCCGCATCCTGAGCGACACGCATCAGCCGCCGCGCGATGCGCGGAAGCTGGGGGTGGCGCTCACGCGTGTCGTGCTGCGCTAGCGGCGCATCAGGCGCCGAGCAGCTCGCGCGAGGGCGCCGGCTGCCGCGCCTCGAGCACCTCGCGGATGGCGTAGGTCGGCTTGTCCTGCGATTCGTGGTACGTCCGCGACTGCAGCTCCGCGAGCAGACCGAGCGTGATCAGCTGAATGCCGCTGAAGATCAGCAGGATGCCGAACAGCAGGAGCGGGCGGTTCGCAATCGACTGGTAGCCGAACAGCCGGAGGTAGGCGAGGTAGGCGCTGATGACGATGCCGGCGGCCGCCATGCCGCCCCCGACCAGACCGAAGATCTGCAGCGGCTTTGTCGAGTAGCTGAGCAGGAACTTGACCGTGATCAGATCGAGGATCACGCGCACCGTGCGCGAGATCCCGTACTTGGACGCGCCGTGCTGTCGCGGGCGGTGGTTCACGACCATTTCGTGGATGGCGACACCCATCTCGCTCGCGATCGCCGGGAGGAAGCGGTGCATTTCGCCGTAGAGCTTGAGCGGCTTCACCACCTCGGCGCGGAACACCTTCAACGAGCAGCCGTAATCGTGCAAGCGGACGCCGGTCGCCCACGAAATGAGCCGGTTGGCAATCATCGACGGGATGCGCCGCGAGAAGAACGGATCGCGCCGCTTCTGACGCCAGCCGCAGACGATGTCGAACGGCCCGTCCTCCAGCCGATCGATCAGGCGGCCGATGTCGGCGGGGTCGTTCTGCAGATCGCCGTCAGCGGTCACGATGTAGCGTCCGCGTGCGTGGGCGAAGCCCGCGGCAAACGCCGCCGTCTGCCCGAAATTGCGACGGAACCGGATCACGCGCAGCCGCGCGTCGCGCGCCTGCAGGGCTGCGAGCTTCTGGAAGGTGTCGTCGGTGCTCCCGTCCTCGATGACGATCACTTCGTAGGAGCGGCCGCCCTGCAGCGCGTCGGTCAGCTCGCGGTACAGGGGCTCGACGTTGGCCGATTCATTCCGCACCGGAATGACGATCGACAGCTCGGGAGCGGGCGGGGCGGGATTGGACAGCAAACCCCAAGATTGTAACGGGTTAGCGCCTCAGGGGTCAAAGTCCCGCTCGGGGCGGGGGCGCAGCAGGAACCAGAGAATGGCCGCCACGACCACGACGACGAAGGCGATGGCCACCGGGCGTCCGTGGCGATGCAGGAAGTCGAGCGTCTGGCGTCCGTACCAGATGGCGAGGATGCCGATGCCGAAGTAGCGCAGCGAGCGCCCGATCAGGATGGCGGTCGCGAAGCGCAGGGGGCGCACGCCGGCGACGCCGCCGAGGAGCACGAAGAGCTTGAACGGCGCCGGCGGCGGGAGCAGGGCGGGGATGACGATCGCCCACATGCCGTAGCGCTGGAACAAGGCCGTCGCGCGCTGGAGCCGGCGCGTGCCGAAGCGGGAGCGCAGCACGGCCTGACCGCCCCGACGGCCCACGGCATAGAGCGCGAGACATCCCACCAGCGATCCCGCGGTCGCCATCGACGCGTAGTAGATCATCACCGACGAGTCCTGGATGGCCGCGGTGGCGATGATGATGTCGACGACTTCAGGAAACGAGAGAAACGAGGAGTCGAGGAAGGCGATAATGAAGAGCCCGGGACCGCCGATCGTCAGGGCAACGGACTGGACCCACGCCAGCAGCCTCGTCATGCGGCCCGGGCGGACGCCGGCCGCCCATCGCCATCGGACATGCCGTTGAGCACGCCCACGATTATAGCGGAGGCGCCCGCCGCGCCCTCGTCCCCCGACCTCGCCGGGCAGCGGCGTTTCGCTCGTGCCGCGGCCGGATTGATGATGGCATGGGGAACCTTCGCCGCGCTGCGCTACTCGGCGATGGGGCTCACCCTGAGCCACTACGACGCGCGCGCGCATCTCGTGGTCGCGCGCCGCATCCTGGACAGCCTGACCCCCGGCTGGGAGCAGATCGGCGCGGTCTGGCTGCCGCTGCCGCACCTGCTCAACATGGTGCCGGTGCAGGTCGACTGGTTCTATCGCACCGGCGCGTCCGGCGTCGCCATCTCGATCGCGAGCATGGGATTCGCCGTGTACGCGATCACGTCGATCATCCTGCACGCCACCGGCTCGCGAGCGGGCGCGGCGGTGGCCGCCCTGCTCATCGCGCTGAACCCGAACCTGCTGTACCTGCAGTCGACGCCGATGACCGAACCGCTGCTGTTCGGCCTCATCGCGTACGCCGCGTGGGCGCTCTACCGGTGGACCGGGGATCCCGGGCCGTGGCATCGCGCGGCGGGCTGGTCGCTCGTCGGCGCCTGCCTGACCCGCTACGAGGCCTGGCCCTTCATCGGCGCGGGGCTCGCGCTGGCGGGTGCCGCGCGCTGGCACGGCGGGATCGGCCTCGCGCCGGCGGTCCGCCAGACCGCGGGGCTGGCGCTGTACCCCCTTCTCGCGGTCGTTGCGTTCATGTGTCACAGCCGCGCAACGGTCGGCGAATGGTTCGTGACCGGGGGGTTCTACATCCCCGATCCGGCCATGCAGGGGGACGCCGTCGAGGTGGTGCGCACCATCTGGTGGACCGCGGGCCGGCTGGGATCGTACGTGCTGCTGGTCGCCGCCTGCGGCGCGGCGATCGTGATCGCGTGGACCGCGCTGCGGCGGCAGCGGTGGGCGCTGCTGGTGCCGCTCGCGCTCGTCGGCGTGGCGGCGCTGCCCTTCTATGCGTTCTACGAGGGGCACCCGCTGCGAATCCGCTACATGATTCCGCTCGTGTTCGGTGCGAGCGCCTGCGTCGGCCTCGGCCTGGGGCTGCTCGTCGCACGCCTGCGCGCCGCCGCCGCGGCCGTCGTCCTGGCCGGCGTGCTGGCCGCGACGCGGCCGTTCGACCCGGGCGCGCCGATGGTGCGCGAGGCGCAATGGGACATCGAGCGGACGCGCGCACGCCAGGCGCTCACCGCGTGCCTCGCCGAGCGGCGGGCGTCGCGCGATGCGGTGCTCATGAGCATGAGCGCCCTCGCGCACTACATGCAGGACATGTCACGGGCGGGCTTCGGCATCCGCGATTTCGTCCACGAAGGCAACGGGCAGCTCTGGACGGAGGCGCTCGCGCGCCCCGCGCGGCACGTCAACTGGATGCTCATCGACGTGCGCTCGAAGCACCGCGATCAGCTGAAGCGGCGCGCCGAGGACGATGCGGAGTTCCTGCGCGGCTTCACGCAGGTGTGCGAGGCAGCGGGCGTCGCGCTGTACCGGCGCGACGCGGACGAGCGCAGGTGAGGGAAGGCAGGACGGGACGTCCTGCCTTCCCTCCGCGAAGGGCTCAGAAGCGGACGTGGAAGACGGCCTGGAACGTCAGGCCGCCGAGATCGATGCGCTCGCCGACGAAGTCCTCGTCCCCGAGCGGCGCATCCCCGCGCTGCCACCGGATCTCGCCGCCGATCAGGAACACGTCGGCGACCGGCGCCCGGATTCCGCCGAGGATGATCGGCGCGACCGTCGTGCCGCTGTCGCTGAAGGTCGCCGCGAAAATCTCGTCCGTGAACACGTCGACGAACTCGCCCGTCTCCGAGTACCGCCAGTTCAGCAGGCCGATGCCCGCGCCCACGTACGGCTGAACGCCGCTCGTGCGCCCGGTCGGCAGGAAGCGGATCGTCGCTGTCACCGGGACGATCCGCAGCTTCAGGTCCTGCTCGATCTCGGAGCCGTCCGGGAAGGTGACCAGATCGTAGATGCTCGGGACGGTGCGCTGCTGGAACCCGACGGACGCGCCGGCCTCGAGGAACTCGGTGATGCCGATGAGCCACTCGGCGCCGATCGTGGCGCCGTTGAAATCGGACACGTCGAAGAACAGCGGCTCGCACGCGAACGTCACGTCGATGCAGCGGTTCGCGTTCAGCACGTCACCCGCGACGCGGCCGTCCTCGCCGCGCAGCGCGAAGTATCCCAGCGTCACCCCGAACGCCTGATCCTGCGCCTGGGCCGCCGGCGCGGCGGCCAGCGTTCCCGCAAGTAGACCAAGCCCCACTATCGCGTGTCGCCACATGGCTGCTCCTGTCGTCATCGGGACGGACCAGCGGGACGACGCCTGCGCCGCTCCGCGGATTCCGTCCCGGCAGGTTTGGTGCGGGCCTGCCGCGCCGGACATCCGCCGGCACGACCCACACGCCAGGCCAGAGCATGGCGAATGCCAGGCGAGACGGCTGGATTCGCGCTGGAATCGACGGGCTGGACGCCCGCGCTGTCGCAGGGGGTGGTCAGTGCGTCCGGTTTCGAGAACGGTCGGACCTCAGGCGAGCACCTGCGCGATGGTGCGCAGCATCGCGTCGTGGACCAGCCCGTTCGAGGCGACCAGCTGACCGGTGCGCAGCACGAAGGGCCCGCCGGACAGATCCGTGACGCGGCCGCCGGCTTCCTCCACGAGCAGCGCCGCGGCCGCGATGTCCCAGGGGGACAGCCCCTCTTCCCAGAACCCGTCCATCCGTCCGGCGGCCACGTAGCACATGTCGAGCGCGGCGGATCCCAGGCGCCGGACGGCGCGCGACCGCGCGATGAACGCTTCGAACAGGGCGAGGATCTTCCGGGGCTCGGTCTGCACGGAATACGGAAACCCGGTCACGAGCAGCGCGTCGACGAGCGTCGCGGTGTCCGAGACGCGCAGCGGCGTGCCGTTGAGCCAGGCCCCGCGGCCGCGTTCGGCGGTGAACAGCTCGTCCCGCGTCGCGTCGTACACGGCGGCCACGCTCAGCCGGCCGTCGATCTCGAGCGCCAGCGACGAGCAGAAGATCGGCATGCCGTGCGCGAAGTTCGTCGTGCCGTCGATCGGATCGAAGATCCAGCAGTGGCGGGACGGCGCGTCGGCCGCGCGGTGCGTCCCCATCTCTTCGCCGAGCACGTCGTGATCGGGATGCCGCTCGGCGATGAAGCGCCGGAACGCACGCTCGATCGCGACGTCGACGTCGGTGACGAGATCGATGATGCCCTTCTTGCTGACGCTCAGGCGGCCGCCGAACGCGGCCATCTGAATCTCGCCCGCGCGGCGCACGGCCTCGATCGCCAGCGACAGCAACGGGGAGGGATCGGGAGGATTCTGCGGGAGGGCGGACGGCCGGCTCAAAGCTGCCCGGCTTTCGCGAGCTTCTTCACCATGCGCACTTCCATGCCCCCCTCGGGCGCCCGGCGCAGCTCCACGTCGTCCATGAAGTTGCGCATGAGGAAGATGCCGCGGCCGCTCGACTTCAGTACGTTCTCGGGCGCCAGCGGGTCCGCGATGGCGCCGGGATCGAAGCCCTCGCCCTCATCGCGCACGCTGACCGCCAGCTCGCCGGCCTCCGGATCGGCCGAGGAGGTGAAGACGACGTGAACGAGCTTGCGCGTGTCGTTCTGGTTGCCGTGCTTGATGGCGTTGATGACCGATTCGCGCACCGCGACGCCGACCCAGTGCATCGAGTCCTCGTCGAACCCCACGCGGCGGCACAGATGATCGCTGACGACCTGGACGAAATCGAGCATGTCGAACGCGCTGCAGAACTGCAGGCGCACGACGTGGCCGTTGGCGCTCATGCGGGACGGCCTGCGCGCGGCGGCTGAGTCACGACGGCTGTGAATAACATAACGATGATCGGCGGTCAAGCACGCGCGGCGCGCGGCCCGGCGCGCCGGGTGCGCCCGCACCCCCATGCTATATTGCGCGGATGCCTGCGCTCTCGGAGGCGGTGATACGTCCGGCGGCTCGAGTTCGCGGCTCGGTCCGCGTGCCGGGCGACAAGTCGATCTCGCATCGCTACGCTCTGCTCGCCGCGCTCGCCCACGGGCGCTCCACCATCCGCAACTACTCGACCGGCGCCGACTGCGCCTCCACGCTGGCCTGCCTGCGCGCCCTCGGCGTCCAGATCGACACCGCTGCCGGGCGCGACGGACGCGGGCCGACCGTCCGTATTGTCGGCCGCGGCCTGCGCGGCCTGCATCGGCCGGCGGCGGCGCTCGACGCCGGCAACTCGGGAACGACGATGCGCCTGCTGTCGGGCGTGCTCGCTGCACACGGCTTCACGGCGGTCATCACCGGCGACGAGTCCTTGCGGCGCCGCCCCATGCGGCGCGTCATCGAGCCGCTGACCCTCATGGGCGCCCGCGTCGACGGCGACGGCGATCGGCCGCCCCTGACCATCACCGGCGCCGACCTGCGGCCGATCGACTACGCCGTGCCCGTCCCGAGCGCCCAGGTGAAGAGCGCCGTCCTGCTGGCGGGGCTCCAGACACCCGGCGAGACGACCGTTCGTGAAGCCGCCTCTACAAGAGATCATACGGAATTGGCGGTCCGCGTGTTTGGCGGACGCCTGACCGCGGCGGGCGGCGGCATCACCGTCAGCGGAGGCGCGCCGCTCGCGGCGGCCGAGCTCGAGGTGCCCGGGGACGTGTCCTCTTCCACGTTCTGGGCGGTCACCGCCGCCGCCCTCCCCGGCTCCGACGTGGAGCTCACCGACCTGGGCCTGAACCCGACGCGCACCGCGCTCTTCGACGTCCTCGAGCGGGCGGGCGCCATCGTCGAACGGGCGATCGAGTCGGAGGCCGGCGCCGAGCCGAGGGGCCGGATCCGGGTTCGCCACGGCTCGCTCCGGCCGCTCACGATCGGTGAAGAGGACGTGCCGGCCCTCATCGACGAACTGCCCGCGCTGGCGGCCATGGCCACGCATGGCGGCGAGATTCACGTCACCGGCGCGGCCGAGCTGCGGGTCAAGGAGAGCGATCGCATCTCGGCGCTCGCGGCCGGCCTCCGGGCGCTCGGCGCGGAAATTACCGAGCTCCCCGACGGGTTCCACGTCCGCGGCCGCCGGCCGCTCACGGGCGGGACGGCGCACGCGGCCCACGACCACCGCCTCGCGATGGCCTTTGCCGTCGCGGCGCTCGGCGCCTCGGGGCCCTCGCTCATCACCGGCGCGGACGCGGTCGCGGTCTCGTATCCCGGCTTCTTCGAGACGCTGGCGGCACTCACCGGTGCGGACGGATAAGATCTATCTCGTCGGCTTCATGGCGGCCGGCAAGTCCACCCTCGCCCGTGCGCTCGGCGGCCGGCTGGACTGGCGCGTCGAGGACATCGACGATCGGATCGAAGCGCGCGAAGGGCGCACGGTGGCCTCCATCTTCGCGCGCGAGGGGGAACCGTACTTCCGCACGGTGGAGCGCAGCGTGCTGGTCGACCTCATTCCCCTGCGGCATCTGGTCGTCGCCACCGGCGGCGGCACGTTCGTCGATCCCGAGAACCAGGCGCTGATCAACCGCGACGGCCTCTCGGTGTGGCTCGACGTGCCGCTCGCGGAAGTCATCCGGCGCCTTCCGGCGGATGGCCGGCGGCCGCTGGCCGCGGACCGCGAGCGGCTCGAGCGCCTCTACAGCCTGCGGACCCTCGCCTACGCACACGCGCACATCCGCCTCGAGGCCGGACGCACGCCGGTGGAGGGGCTGGTCGAGCAGGTCGTCGACGCGGTCGAGCGGCCCGAGGCCTGACCATGCGCTATCTGGTGCTGACCGATATCCATGGGAACCTCGAGGCGCTCGAGGCGGTCCTCGCGCACGCGGCCGACCGCGGGCACGACGCCGTCCTGGTGCTGGGCGATCTGGTCGGCTACGGCGCGGATCCGAATCTCGTCATCGATCGGATCGAGTCGCTGTCGCCGGCGGCCATCGTGCGCGGCAACCACGACAAGGTCGCCGCGGGCGTCGAGGACGCCGAGGGGTTCAATCTCACCGCCCGCAACGCCGTCCAGTGGACCTTCGACGCGCTGACGCCCGAGCACCGCGCCTACCTCCGCGCCCTGCCGACCGGCCCCGTCATCGTCGATGATCTGATCGAGATCTGCCATGGCACCCCGTTCGACGAGGATGCGTACGTCTTCGACGAGCTGGATGCGCTGCGCGCGCTCGAGGCGGCGCGGCGCCCCGTGTGCCTCTTCGGCCACACCCA
>Ga0299913_10006088_pt1 | contig 10394 bp, 10 predicted proteins | sample RVTome_9_FD_201360 | JGI IMG/M metagenome (GOLD analysis project Ga0299913, IMG submission 201360) | Soil microbial communities from uranium-contaminated site in the Upper Colorado River Basin, Wyoming, United States - RVT155D38 (version 2) ... | reverse complement strand
TCCGCCGACGCAGGTCGCTCGCTGGCCGAACGTGGCGCTCGTGCAGGTTTCGCGCCTCGCCGAGTCGGTCGACCGCTGGTTTCACAGGCGCGACACGCCGATCTGGCTGACCGAGTACGCCTACCAAACCCGGCCGGCCGACCCGACGGGGGTCACCGCCGCCGAGCAGGCGCGCTTCGCGGCACAGGCGCTCGAGATCGCCGCGGCGGACGGGCGCACATCGATGTTCATCTGGTTCACCTTCCGCGACGACCCGGGGAACCCATGGCAGAGCGGCCTCGTGAGCGCCGAGGGCGAGCGCCGGCCCGCGTTCCGGCGCTTCGCGGGCGAGGCCCGGCCGCTCGACGCCCGCGTCGAGGTAGTCGCGCTCGAGCCGGACGGCGCCGTCGTTCGCCTCGGCGTGCGCCCGTTCGCGCACTTCTCCAACCCGGGCGCACCCGTCGGAGTCACGTTCCACCTCTACAACGGGCGCACGCTCGCCTCGACCGCGCAGCCGCGCGTCCCTCTGGGTCGCGACGGCTGGGTCACCGTGAAGATCCCGCTCGCGCCGCGCTCCGGCGCCCGCTATCGGATCGGGCTCGAGGCGAACGACCGGCACGGCAACGTCGTCCGGCGCGAGCTCGTGCTTGTGGCGCGCTGACGAGGCGACGAGAATCGGGCGCATGAGCGCTCCGGCTCGAGCTGAAGCCGCCCGAAACCAGCCGCCGCCCCTCGCCGGCTACAACCTTTTCTTGGAGAACCGCCCGCTCGCCGAGGCCGTCGGCGAGGATCCGCGCGCTCTCCGGCTGGGGGAGGCGCTCGGCGGGGAGCCGCTCGCCTGGGGCCGGCTGGCGAACGAGCACCCGCCCGTGCTCCGGCCGGGCGACGAGGTCGAGTTCCACGCTTCCTGGCACGCGCTGATGGAGCTGGGCGTCACCGCCGGCGTCCACGCCCTGCCGTGGCGCGAGCCGGGCGCCCACTCGCTGCGGGCCGCGCTCTTCATGACGCTCTCGCAGGTCGAGGCGGGCATCGGCTGCCCGCTCTCGATGACGTACGCGGCCGTCCCCGCGCTGCGAGCCGGCGCGCCGGCGCTGGCGGACGAGTGGGAGCCGCGGCTGACCGCCCTCGCCTACGAGCCCGGCCTCCGGCCGGCCGCCGAGAAGGCCGGGTCGCTCTGCGGGATGGCGATGACCGAGCGGCAGGGCGGCTCCGACGTGCGCACGAACGAGTCGAGCGCCGTCCCGCTCGACGGCGGCGAGTACCTGATCGACGGCGAGAAGTGGTTCTGCTCCGCCCCGATGTGCGACGCCTTCCTCGTCCTCGCGCAGGCGCCCGGCGGTCTCTCGTGCTTCCTGCTGCCGCGCGTGCTCCCCGACGGCGAGCGCAACGGCTTCCACATCCGGAAGCTCAAGGACAAGCTCGGCAACCGCTCGAACGCGTCGGCGGAGATCGAGCTCGAGCAGGCGCGCGCGTTCCTCGTCGGCGAAGAGGGGCGCGGCGTCGCCGCGATCATCGAGATGGTCGTCCACACGCGGCTCGACTGCGTGCTCGGCTCGGCCGCCCTGATGAGGCGCGCGGTCGCGGAGGCGACGCACCACGCCGCGCACCGCGCCGCCTTCGGGAAGCTCCTCATCGAGCAGCCGCTGATGCTCAACGTGCTCGCCGACCTCTGCGTCGAGTCGGAGGCGGCCACGCTGACGGCGATGCGGCTCGCGCGGGCTTTCGACGAGGACGACCGGGCCTTCCGCCGGATCGCGACAGCGGTGGCGAAGTTCTGGGTGTGCAAGCGCACGCCGGCCCACATCGCGGAGGCGCTCGAATGCCTCGGCGGCAACGGCTACGTCGAGGCCGACTCCGAGCTGCCGCGGCTCTACCGCGAGAGCCCGGTGAACTCGATCTGGGAGGGCGCCGGCAACGTGAACGCGCTCGACGTGCTGCGCGCGCTCGAGCGGGAGCCGGAGTCGCGGGACGCGTTCCTGGCGGAGCTCGAGCCGGAGTTCCGCGCTGACGTGGAGCGCGAGCTCGCGACAGCCGACGAGGCGGGCGCGCGGCGGCTGGTCGAGGCGATGGCGGTCGCGCTCCAGGGGACGCTGCTCGTCCGGCACGCGCCGCCCGCGGTCGCGGACGCCTTCCTAGCAAGACGCGGCGGCTACGGGACGCTGCCGAAGGGGCTCGACCTGGCGGCGATCGTCGAGCGCCACCGGCCGATTAGGCTCGACCGGTGAGGTTCGGATCCGCGGCCGTGCTGGTCGCCGCCGCTCTCGTCCTGGCTGCATGCGGCGGCGGGCCGGGAGACGACGAGGCGCAGGCGACGGCTCCGCCTGGGACAACCGCCGAGCAGCCGGGATCCAGCGCACCGCCGCCTAAGGTCAAAGGAGAGTCGCCGACTGCGAGCGATCTCGTCGGTACGTGGAGCAGGATCGGGATCGCGGGTCTCGTCCGCTTCGGCGCGGACGGCGAGTTCAGCATCGCGAGAAACGAGCCGGATCTGAACGAGTTCCCGTACGCGAGCGGGACGTACGAGGTCAACGAAAGTACGCTGGCGCTGGTCGGTGCCAGCGGAACGGCGTGCAGCTGGAACGTGGGCCTCGTCGCCGAGGAGGACCCGCTCCACGACGAGCTGAACGCGGTCGTCATCGAGGCGGGCTGCGGGCTCAGCGCCGGGGAGGCGTTCACACTGGTGCGAATCGCGCCCTGAGCGAGGCGCGCGTGCGCGCACGGCTCGTCGAGCGATGGGCGCAGATGGATTTGAACCATCGACCTCTCGCGTGTGAGGCGAGCGCTCTCCCGCTGAGCTATGCGCCCGGGAGACGCGTAGGGTAGCTCAGGCTCGGCGGAGCAGCTCGCGCGCCGTCTCGCGCGCGTCCGCGTCGTGGTCGCGCCAGAGCCGCTCGACGAGCGTCCGCATCACCTCGCGGATCCCGAGCACGCCGAGCACGTTCCCGTCCTGCACGACGGGCAGGTGCCGGATGCGCCTCTCCCCCATCAGGTGCGCCGCGGCCACGACGTCGTCGTCGGGCGAGATGGTCACGACCGCGGTCGTCATCACGTCGCGCAAGCGGAGCTCGGCGAGCCCGCCGCCGTCGCCCGCCAGCGTGAGGACGTCCCGCTCCGTGAAGATCCCGACCAGCCGGTTGCCCTCGCACACCGCAACCGAGCCGACGTTCTCCTCCAGCATCCGGGCGATCGCGACCTGCACGGTCTCGTCCGGGCGCACGCTCACCACCCGGAGACTCATCACGTCGGCGATCCGTGCCACTCGCTCCTCCCGTACCGATCCGCACGAACTCTAAACGATCGGCGTCTCGGCTACGATGACCCTGCCCGGTCGCGCTAGGTGGGGAGCTAGCGGTTCTCTGAACCCGCAATCCGCTCAAGCGGGGCCGAACGCCGCCCGAGAGGCGGATTCTTCGGGGCCTGGGCCGGCGCACGCAGCGTTGACGGCCAGGTTCCGCGCACTGGGAGCATCTGAACCGCGTCAGGTCCGGAAGGAAGCAGCGCTAAGGATTCCCTCCCAGGTGCCGCGGCTCTGCCTGGCCCGAGCGAGCGACGCCGGTTCCTCCCGGGGGACCGCACCGACGGCGGAGCGCGCGACCGGGCTCTGATTTACTCAAATCGTGGCTGCTCTCTACCGCAAGTACCGCCCTCAGGACTTCGACGACGTCGTCGGCCAGGAGGGCGTCGTGCGGACGCTCAAGAACGCGATCTCGTCCGAGCAGGTGCGCCAGGCCTACCTCTTCGCCGGCCCGCGCGGGACCGGCAAGACCTCGATGGCGCGGATCCTCGCGAAGGCGCTCAACTGCGCTCAGGGGCCGACGCCGACTCCGGACAAGGTCTGCAACGCCTGCGTCACGATCGCGAACGGCAGCTCCCTTGACGTCGTCGAGATGGACGCGGCGTCTCAGCGTGGCATCGACGACATCCGCGAGATCCGCGACCGCATGGTGCTCCAGCCGGCGGAGGGCCGGTACAAGGTGTACATCCTCGACGAGGCGCACCAGCTCACCGACGCCGCCTGGAACGCGCTCCTGAAGGTGATCGAGGAGCCTCCGCCCCACCTCGTCTTCGTCTTCTGCACGACCGACATCGCGAAGGTTCTGCCGACCGTGCGGTCGCGCTGCCAGACCTTCGTCTTCGCGCGCCCGAGGCTGCCGGAGCTCGTCCGCGTCCTGCGCTGGGTGGCTGACGGCGAGGGAATCGAGGCGCCCGACGCCGCCCTATCGCTGATCGCGCGCGGCGCGCGCGGCGCCTACCGCGACGCGGTCTCGCTGCTCGACCAGCTGTCGGCCTCGACCAGCGGCGAGGTCACGGTACAGGCCGTCCTCCAGCTGCTCGGCGCGGTCGAGGAGGAGGCGCTCTTCCGCCTCTGCGACCTCGTCGTCGACGGCGACACGGCCGGCGCGCTCACCTTCATCGAGGAGCTCTCGGATCAGGGCCAGGATCTCGGCCGTCTCGTCACCGATCTGCTCGAGCACCTGCGCGCGCTGATGCTCGTCCAGCACATGGGCGAGGTGCCCGAGTCGCTGCCGCTGACGGAGGAGACGCGGGAGCGGCTGCGGGCGCAGGCGAATCAGCTCTCCGAGGCGACCACGATCCGGCTCGTCGACCTCCTGGCAGTGGCCGTCGACGACATGCGCCAGGGCGGCGACCCGCGGCTGCCGCTCGAGCTCGCGCTCGTGAAGGTGACGCGGCCCGCCGCCGACCTCTCGCGCGAGTCGATCGCCTACCGGCTCGAGCAGCTCGAGGCGCGGGGACCGGCGGCGCCGCGAGCCGAGCCTGCCGAGGCGGCCCCCGCCGCAGCGCCCGCACCCGCCTCCGCACCGAAGGCGGCACCGCCTTCGCTCGAGCTCGAGCAGCTTCAGGAGGCTTGGTCGCGCTCGATCCTCCCCGCGGTCGAGGGCAAGTCGATCCCCGCCGCGTCCGTCCTCCGCGAAGCGCATCCGTCCGCGCTTTCGGAGGACACGCTTACGCTCGAGTTCCCGCGCAGCGCCGACTTCCACCGGCAGCTCGCGGAGGAGCCGAAGAACGCGAACCTGCTCCGCGAGGCGCTCTACGAGCTCACGGGGCGCAGGCTGGCGCTCGCGTTCGCGGTCGGCGAGAACGGCGGCGACGGCCATGCCGAGGCCGAGCCCGCGAGCGAGGACGAGTTGTACGAGCTGATGAAGGAGACCTTCGACGCCCGCGACGTGGAGGAGACCTGATGAAAGGCATGGATCTGAACCAGCTGATGAAGCAGGCCGCCGAGATGCAGGCGCAGATCGCGAAGGCGCAGGAGGAGGCCGCGGGCGAGACCGTCCAGGCTTCCGCCGGCGGCGGCATGGTCACGGTGACCGTCTCGGGCGCGCTCGAGGTGAAGGAGATCAGGATCTCGCCCGAGGCGATCGATCCGGACGACCCCGAGCTGCTCGCCGACACGATCGTCGCCGCGGTCAACGAGGGGATCCGCTCGGCCCAGAGCCTGATGGAGTCGAAGATGGGCGGCATGATGGGCGGGCTCGGCAACCTCGGCCTGCCCGGGCTCTAGGAGGGCTCTAGCCCACCGGCAAGGCACAATGGGACAGTGCTGTCCCCCGCCGTCGAGAACCTCGTCGCCCAGCTGACGAAGCTGCCCGGCATCGGCACGCGCACCGCGCAGCGGCTCGCCTTCCACCTGCTCCAGCGTTCGAAGGAAGAGGCGCTGGCGCTCGCTCACGCGATCGAGGACGTGAAGGAGCGCGTCCGCTTCTGCCGAGAGTGCGGCAACCTCACCGAGGAGGAGACGTGCGGGATCTGCCTCGACGGGCGGCGCGACCACTCGCTGATCTGCGTCGTCGAGCAGCCGGCCGACCTGATCTCGCTCGAGCGGACGCACGAGTTTCGCGGCCTCTACCACGTGCTCGGCGGCGCGCTCTCGCCGCTCGACGGCGTCGAGCCGGAGCACCTGCGCATCGACGAGCTGATGCAGCGCGTCGACCGGAACGGCGTCCAGGAGGTCGTGCTCGCCACGAACCCGAACATGACCGGCGAGGCGACGGCGGCGTACCTCGCCGACAGGCTCCGCGGCCGCGTCCGCGTGACCCGGCTCGCCAGCGGCCTCCCGGTCGGCGGCGACCTCGAGTACGCCGACGAGGTCACGCTCGGCCGCGCGCTCTCCGGCCGCCGCGAGATGCTCTAGGGGAACGGGCGGCTCGACTCGTCGAGGTCGAGCTCTCCGCCGTGGCGGCACTCGGGCGAGCGGTAGACGGCCGGGATCTCGTCGTACCGCGACCAGTACGCCTCCTTGAGCCGCCGGGCGAGCCTCCGCTCGATGCCCAGCGCTCTGGCCGCCCGCTCCGAGAGCTGGATGCCGTGACACTCCGCCGTCGCCTCGTCGGCGATGCCGGACACGTGGACGCTCTCGTGCGCGAGCGTCGCCACTGCCAGCGCCAAGGCGTGCAGGCGCTCCGCCGCCGCCGGCCGCGCCTGCTCGTAGGCGAGCCGGGTGAGGTCGCGGCAGATCGTCGGTGCCAGGCTCAGCCGCGCGCCGCCTGCCGACGCGAAGCCGAGGACCGACTCGTTCACCTTGCCTCTCGTGTACGCGCGCTCCTCGACCATCAGTTTCCGCCAGTCCGGCCCCGACCAGCAGCGCACCTCGACATTCTTCCCGGCGACCGCGCCGGCGGCCCGGGAGAGCTTCGGCTCGATGCGGCTCGTCTCCGTCAGGCCGCCGCGGCGCGGCAGCGCCTGCTTCTCCCCCGGCGGCAGCGCCCCGGCCGCCACGGCCGAGTCCTTCGCCGCTTCCTCGATCGCCTCGCGGGCGCGGTCCGCGACGTCCGGATCCTGCTCGTCGAGCGCCCGCAGCATCAGATCGACGCCTTCGCGGAAGCTCGCGCACGACTCGCGGAAGCCGCGCTCGGAGTCCCGCAGTCGAGGGGTGGGCGCACGGCCGACAGCGGCGCCGAAGGTCGAGCCGCACGCGCGGATCGGCGCGAGCACGATCCGGTAGCGGTCGAGGGCCCGAGTGTCGCCGCGCAGGACGCTGTCGAAGTCGGGCGCGTCCTCGAACCGCGCCACCTCGGAGCCGACTCGGGCGAACGAGGCGCTCCAGTGGGCCACCTTCCCGAGCCACCGGACCTCGGCGGGCGATGCCCAGCGCAGCTCCTCCTTGTGCTGGACGCCGAGAACGCCGCCGCGCTCGGGCTGCGCGCCGCCGCAGCCCGCGAGCAGCGCAAGGCAGACGATCGCCGGTCCGACCCTCATACGGCTTGAACGGCCGAGCCGCGGCGACGGATATGCGGCCTACACTTCCTGCCCATGGCGACGACTCAGTTCGAGGCCGTCCCCGCCGTCGCGGCCGACGCGGCCGCGTCCCGCCTCGGCACGGTCGTGATGAAGTTCGGCGGCACGTCGGTCGGCGACCCGGAGAAGCTGAAGGCGGTCGCGGGCCGCCTTGCAGCCGCGCGCGAGGCGGGCAACCGCGTCGTCGGCGTCCTCTCGGCCATGGGGCACACGACCGACGAGCTGCTCGACCTCGCCCACCAGGTCTCGGCGACGCCCGAGCCGCGCGAGCTCGACATGCTCATCTCCGTCGGCGAGCGGATCTCGTGCGCGCTCGCGGCGATGGCGATCCACGACCTCGGCCACGAGGCGATCTCGCTGACGGGCTCGCAGGCCGGGATCGTCACCGACACGAGCCACACGAAGGCCAAGATCGTCGAGGTGCGGGCGCGACGGATCCACGAGGCGCTCGACAAGGACAGGATCGTGCTCGTGGCGGGCTTCCAGGGCGTCTCGACCGAGCAGGACGTGACGACCCTCGGCCGCGGCGGCTCCGACATGACCGCGGTCGTCCTCGCCGCAGCGCTCGGCGCAGACCGCTGCGAGATCTTCACCGACGTCGAGGGCGTCTTCACGGCCGATCCGCGGGTCGTCCCGGGCGCCCGCAAGCTGCACGCGGTCACCTACGACGAGATGCTCGAAATGGCGGCCTCCGGCGCGAAGGTGCTCCAGCTACGCTCGGTCGAGTTCGCGCGCAACCACGGCGTCACCCTGCACGTCCGCTCGACGTTCGCCGCCGCGGACGGCACCTGGATCACCGAGGAGGACGAGAGGATGCTGGAGAAGGCGATGATCTCGGGCGTGACGCACACGAGCGAGGAGACGCTCTACCGCGTCGAGGGCGTCGCGGGCTCGCAGCTCTTCGACGAGCTCGCTGGGGCGGGAGTCAACGTCGACACGATCCTCCAGACCGGCCCCGAGATCGTCTTCTCGGCCCCGGCCGAGGACCGGAAGGACGTGGAGCCGGTGCTCGAGCGCCTCGGCGTGCAGTGGTCGGCCCGCGAGGACCTCGGCAAGGTCAGCGTGGTCGGCGCCGGGATGCGGTCGCACCCGGGCGTCGCCGCGAAGACCTTCGCGACGCTCTCCGGGCTCGGGATCGAGCCGGAGATCGTCTCGACCTCGCCGATCAAGATCGCCTGCCACGTCCCCGGCGACCGGCTCGAAGAGGCAGTCGCCGCGCTGCACGCAGCGTTTGAGCTCGACCGCCCCGAGGCGGAGCGCGCCCATGCCTAGGTTCGCCGTCGTCGGGGCGACGGGCGCGGTAGGCCGCGTCTCGCTCGAGCTGCTGCGCGAGCGCGGGCACACCGACGTGTGCGCCTTCGCCTCCGCGCGCTCGGCGGGGCACGTGCTGGAAGGCGGCCTGCGCGTCGAGGAGGCGACGCCGGAGGCACTTGCGTCGGCCGACGTCGACGTCTTCCTCTTTTCGGTCGGCGCCGCCGCGTCGCGGGAGCTCGTTCCACACGCGAGGCGCAGCGGCGCGGTCTGCCTCGACAAGTCGTCCGCCTTCCGGATGGAGCCGGACGTCCCGCTCGTCGTCCCCGAGGTCAACCCCGAGCGTGCGCTCGAGCACGAGGGCCTCATCGCCGTACCGAATTGCTGCACGATCCCGCTCACATGCGTGCTCAAGCCGCTCCACGACGCGGCCGGCCTCGTGCGCGTGCGTGTCGCGACCTACCAGTCGGCGTCGGGCGCCGGCGCCTCGCGGATGGAGCGGCTGCGCGGCGAGTCGCCGGAAGAGCACGACCTGGAGATGGACTGGGACTTCGACGGCGAGGAGTTCGACGAGGAGACGAAGCTCCGCGAGGAGACGCGCAAGATCATGGAGCTGCCCGAGCTGCCCGTCAGCGCGACCTGCGTGCGCGTCCCAGTGATGGTCGGCCACGCCGAGGCGGTCTGGCTCGAGACAGACGAGCCGCTCGCCGCCGAGCGGGCCCGCGAGCTGCTCGCCGCGGCGCCGGGCGTGCGGGTCGAGGACTTCCCTTCCCCCGGCCGGTCGGCCGGCATCGACGAGGTCCTCGTCGGCCGGATCCGGGAGGACCGGGCGGGCGAGAGCGGGCTCGCGCTCTTCCTCGCCGGCGACAACCTCCGCAAGGGCGCCGCGCTCAACGCGATCCAGGTGGCGGAGTACCTGCTCGCCCGGCAGGCGCTCGCGGCCTGAGCGAGCTCGGGCCCATCCTCGCGGCGAACCGCCGCTACGCGGAGTCCTTCCGCCCCGGCCCGAACGAGCCGGCGCGAAGGCTCGCCATCCTCGCATGCATGGACGGGCGCTTCGACGCCTACCGGTCGCTCGGTCTGAGGGAGGGCGACGCACACCTGATCCGCAATGCAGGCGGAGTCGCGTCCGACGATGCGATCCGCTCGCTCGTGATCTCGCACTGGCGGCTCGGCACAGAGCGGGCGTTCGTGATCGGCCACACGCAGTGCGGGATGGCGACGTTCACCGACGAGGAGCTCCGCAGGCTGCTCGCCGAGAAGACGCGGGCCGAGGTGGATCACCTCTACTTCCTGACCTTCAGCGACGTCGACGAGCGTGTGCGCGAGAGCGTCCGCATCCTGCGGGAGACGCCGCTGCTCCCGGACGACTACGAGGTGGCCGGGCTCGTCTTCGACGTCGAGACGGGCCTCCTCCGCCCGGTGGCTTAGGGCCGCTGCGGCACCGGCGCCGGCGTGAACGCCTCCTTGACGAGGCGGAGCACCTTGGCGCGCTTTCCTTCCGCGACCGGCTGGAGCCCGCCGAGCTCGAGCCGGCAGAGCTCGACTCGGCCGTGGGCCCGGACCGTCAGGAAGCCGAAGTCCGAGAGGAAGTCGCGGGGAAAGACCGTGCGGTGCACGAGGAAGCGCTCGTAGGTCGACTCGCCCTCCGGATAGCGGTAGCCGAACGTCTCGAGAGCCCGCGCGCCCTTGTCGCGCGCCTCGCCGATCGCCGCGAGGAAGAGCGATTGCATCACCCACGGAGAGCCGGGATCGACGAGGTACGCGCACGTCACGAGCACCGCGTCGGAGGACGGCGGCCCCGCGGGGAGCTCGGCCGCCCGCGGGAAGAGGTCGGACGGCCCGTACTGCATCGAACCGAGGATGCGCCCGTTCTCCTCCTCGTAGATCGTTCCCCAGGCGCCCCA
>Ga0299913_10006086_pt1 | contig 10395 bp, 8 predicted proteins | sample RVTome_9_FD_201360 | JGI IMG/M metagenome (GOLD analysis project Ga0299913, IMG submission 201360) | Soil microbial communities from uranium-contaminated site in the Upper Colorado River Basin, Wyoming, United States - RVT155D38 (version 2) ... | reverse complement strand
TTTCGCCGACGTCGAGCAGTTCGCACGCCAGCATACCGCCTGTGGAGGCTTGACCCCGAACGCCCGATCGCGCCCGGGATCCGATGGCGGGTACCTGCTCACGATCACCTGCGCCTGTGGCGCCACACACGACCGATGGGTGACGGCCGAGGAGGCACGCCAGCCGCTGTCCCGTCCCTCCCGCCCGCCCGAGCCCTCGCCACCGCCGGCCGTCGCCTCCGCGCCCGCGCGGGGGTGGCCGGCGCGGCCACTGCCGCCGGCCCCGCAACGGATCGAGCTGGCGCTGGCGCCGGCCCGGCCCGGCTCGCGCGGCCGGGCCGTCTGGCTCGTGCTGCTGCTCGTGCTGGCGCTCGGCGCGGCCGCCGCCGCCTACGTCACCGGCATCCCGGCCGAGCTGACCACCGTGCTCGGCGAGCACGTCCCCTGGCTGGAATCGCCGGCGGCCGCGCCGCCGCCGATCGTGTCGCCCGAGGCCCGACGGCGGGTTGCGCTCGACGAGATCGTGACGGCGCTGCGCCGGCTGCAGGCCGAGGCGACCCCGGGCGCGCCGCTCAACGACTACGCGAGCCGCGTGGCCGTCGCCCGCCTGAACGTCGAGCGGCTGGTTGTCGAGGCCCCCGAGCGCGTCCGGGGGCCGGCGCGCGAGGTCCTGGACCTGCACCGGCTGGCGGTGGGAGCCTGGCGCGCGCGGACGATCGACGACCGGGACGAGTGGGTGCGGCTGGGACAGGACCCCGCGATCGACCTCTGCCCCCCGGTCAAGCGCGCCGCGGACGCCGCCGCCCCGCCCGCGAGCGCGTCGCGCGCCCGGGCGCGCGGCGTCGCGGTCGGGGCGGCGCTGCAGCCGTTGTGGGAGTGCGCGGCCGAGCGGGTGGCCGCGCTCGAGCGGACCCCGGCCGGGCGCTGATGCCGGCCAGCCGCGCCAGCGGCTCGCCGGTCAGCCGGGTGAGGATCCATTCGCGCCTGAGCTCGGCGTCGAGCGCCCGGTAGAACCGGATCGCGGGCCGGTTCCAGTCGAGGACCGTCCACTCCATCCGCCCGCACCCCCGCCGCACGGCGATGCGGGCCAGCGCCCGGAGCAGGGCCAGACCCGCGCCTCGCCCGCGCGCCTCGGGCCGCACGAACAGGTCCTCGAGCCAGAGGGTGGGCTGCGCGAGGAACGTGGAGTAGGTGAAGGTGTAGAGCGCCATGCCGATCGGGCGGCCGCCGAGCCGGCAGATCAGCGTCTCGAAGTGCCGCCGTCGCCGCCCGAAGCCGTGCCGGCGAATGGCGCCCAAGGTCGTCCGCCGCGGCAGGCGCTCGTAGTCGGCGAGCCCGTGGATCAGCGCGGTGATGGTGGCCGCGTCCCGCGGAGTACCCGCCCGGATGGTGAGGGGGGCGCGCGGCACGGTCAGGCGGCGGCGACGGCGAGCAGCAGCTCGGTGTAGGCCCGAACGCCCGCCCGCACGTTGTCGAGCGAGATGCGCTCGTCGTTGCCGTGGATGCGTGTGAAGCCGTCCCCGTCGAGCACGAACGGGCTCCAGCCATAGCCGTGCAGCCCCAGGCCGCGGAAGACCCAGTTGTCGGTGAAGCCGACCATGAGGGCGGGGGCCACGACGGTGCCCGGCGCCCGGCGGCGCAGCGAGTCGGCCAGCGCCTTGTAGAGCTCGGTGTCGGGCGGCGACAGGTTGGGCAGCTTCGGCTCCCGCACCGTGGTGACCGCGATGCCGTCGTCGGCGATCACGCCGCGGACCCAGCCGAGGATTTCCTGCGGGTCGTCGCCGGCCAGCATGCGGCAGTCGACCTCGGCCACCGCCTCGGGCGGGATCACGTTGAGCTTCTCGCTGCCCCGCAGCATGTTCACGGCGAAGGTGGTGCGCACGGTGGCGGCGCGGTACCGGTCGGCCAGGAAGCGGGCCCGGAAGGCCGGCTCCCGCAGCGAGCGCTCGAGGTCGTCGTAGCCCTCGCCTTCACCGGCGGGCAGCACCTCGGCCACCCGGCGGAAGTACTCCTGCACCTCCGGCAGCACCCGCGTCGGCCGCTCCGCGGTGAGCAGGCGGTCGAGCGCCCGCACGAGACGGTGTGGCGCGGTGCCCGGCCACGGCATCGAGCCGTGGCCGGGCTCGCCCCGCGCCGTCAACCGCAGCGGCAGCCCCGTCTTCTCCGAGATCACGATGCCGCCCAGCGGCGCCCGATAGCCGGGGCCGTGCTCGATGCCGGCCAGCTCGGAGAGCGCGTACTCGGCCCCGGCCAGCCAGTGCCGGCGCTGGGCGGCCACGAAGCGCGCGCCATGAGCGCTGCCCGCCTCCTCGTCGGCGGTGGCCAGCAGGATCAGGTCGCGCTTGAGCGGCACCCGCGCGCGCTTGAGCGCCAGCACGGCGCCCAGCTGCACGATTCCGGTCGACTTCATGTCGAGCGCGCCGCGTCCGTAGAGGTAGCCGCCCTCGACCACGGCTCCGAACGGGTCGACCGACCAGTAGCGCCGGTCGGCGTAGACGACGTCGATGTGGTGGTGCAGCACGATGCCGCCCAGCGATCCGTCGCCCGCCAGCCTGGCGACCAGGTTGGCGCGCCCGGGGGCGGCCTCGGCCACCTCGCCGGGAATGCCGTCGGCCGCCAGCACCCCGGCCAGGAACCCGGCGCCGGCCGCCTCGTTGCCGGGCGGATTGGTCGTGTCGATGGCGAGGTACCGCCGGAGCAGCTCGACCGTCTCGTCGCCGAGCGCCTCCCAGTCGATCCCGCCTGCGCTCATCTGGCCTCCCCCGGCTCGCCGACGGTCCTCGCCATGCGCCCGATGATTCTACCCCCCGAGGCCGGCCGGGCGCTCGGCGCGCGGACGCCCGGCGGCCGCGCGGGGGACGATCACGCTGCCCGCTCCACCCCGAGCGTCGCCGTCATCTCGTGGCGTTCGCCGGCCGGCAGCGTCACCGCATCGTCGGCGGCGTTGGCCGTCTCCACGCAGAGCATCCGGCGCCAGCCGTCGGGCTCGAGGTCGGCGATCTCGCGGGCCCGGCCCGGGCCGGGGTTCCAGACGACGGTCGTCGCCGAGCCCGTCTTGTCGAGGACGAGCCGGCGGCCGAGGGCGCGGTCCTCGACGACGCAGCGGGCGCGGGTGCCGAGGAACACCCGGTCGGTCTCGCCGGTCAGCCGCAGCGGTCCGGCGCCGTGACGCTTGCGCGCGAAGGCGTCCACCTTGTCGATGTACGGCGTGTCCTGCAGGCCGGTGATGGCGACGGTCTCGACGTCCCCCACCGCGAGGTAGGTGTGCAGCGCCGCCTCGAACGTGAACGGCGCGGCCGAGGCGTTCACCACCTCGAGCGCCAGGTGGAGGGTGTCGGCCACGCTCACGCGATAGCGCAGGGTGAAGGCCGGCGGCCACACCCGGCGCGTCGCGGCATCGTCGTCCAGGGCGAGCTCCAGCACGACGGCGCCGTCCGGCCCCAGCCCGCTGCTCACCAGCCGCCACGGGCAGACGCGGGCAAAGCCGTGCGTCGGCGCCCGGCGGTCGGTCGCGTGGAGGCCGAACCACGGGAAGATCACCGGGACGCCGCCGCGGATCGCCGTGCCGGGCGCGTAGACGGCGCGCGAGGAGAGGAACAGGACGGGCGCGACGCCGTGGGGCTGCCACCGGGTGAGATGCCCACCCTGCAGGTACAGCTCGGCGTCGGCGCGCGCGCCACTGACGCGCACGCGTGACAGTCCTTCAATCCCGGCCTCCACGACGACGGGCTCGGTCACGGGCGTGGCTTGACCTCCGTCCCCCTCCCCGCGCAGAGTACCGCAGGACCATGACCGACGCGGACCCGCCGCTCCTGCTGCCGGCCAGCGTGGTGTTCACGTGCCAGCAGTCGGGCGCCTGCTGCCGGGGCGACTGGCTGATCGGCGTGGACGACGCCGCTCACGCGCGCCTGCGCGACGTGGCGTGGGAGCGTCACGATCCCGCCCTCGGCGGCGGCGCCAAGTTCGTGCCGCTGCCCTTCCCGCTGCCGAGCGGCGAGCGGCTGACGTTCACCCGGCGCCCGAGCGGGAGCTGCGTGTTCCTCACCGAGGATGCGCGGTGCGCGATCCACCGCCACCTCGGCGCCGGCGCCAAGCCGCAGGTGTGCCGGGAGTTCCCCTACCACTTCGTGCAGACGCCGGACGGTGTCGCGGTGGGCGTGTCCTTCGCCTGCACGGCCGTGCGCGCCCATCACGGCGCCGCGCTCGCGGCCCAGCAGGACGAGGTGCGGGCCGTCCTGGCCGGCAGCACCCGCGTCGAGCGCCTGCCCGAGCCGCTCACGCTGTTCGGCTCGATCGAGCTCGGCTGGGAGCAATACCGCCCGATCGAGGCGGCCCTGCTGCAGCTGCTCGGACGCGACGACCGGCCACTGGCGGTCGGGTTGCTGGCCGGCAGCGCGCTGCTCAGCCTGTGCATCGGTCTCACCCAGATCGAGGCACGCGCGCGACGAACGGGCCAGGCGCCGCCGGCCACGCTGACCGGCGGCCTCGCCGAGCTGCAGGCCGGCGACTACCGGCGCCTGCTCGACATCGCGGCCGGCGCCCGCTACCCCCGGCGGCCGTCGCTCGCGCACCTGGCGCCGGCCTACACCTGGCTGCAGCTGTCGCGGCGGCGGATGTCACGGGCCGCGCTGCTGGTGAATCTGTACCGGAACTACGTCCGCTTTCGTCGCGGGCGCGGGCGATTGCCCGACGCCATCACGGGCGGCGCGCCGTTCGACCTCCAGGCCGTGCTGCGGGTGCGCCTCGAGACCGGCGCCCCCGGCCTGGAGGCGTTTTTGCGGGAGTACTGGAGCCACGTGCTCTTTCGCAAGACGCTCGCGCCGATGCACGGGATCTTCCGCGGCTACCAGACGCTGCTGGCGCTCTACTCGTTCATGAAGCTCGCCGCCCGGCTGCACGCCTGGCGGGCCGGCCGCCCGGCCGCCGGCCTGGCCGACGTCAAGGAGGCCGTCCGGCTGGTGGAACGCGCGTTCGTCCTGCACGCGCGCTACACGGACCTGTTCGGGCTGGCCCCGATGGTGACCGTCCTGGCCGACCGGCTCTACCAGCAGCCCTCGTTCGTGCGGACCGCGGTGCTCGAGGCCGACGACGGGGGGGCCTGAATCGGGGAACACGCGCGTTTCTTGACTTGGCTCGAAGCGAACCGCTAGGCTCGGGTGTACGTTCGCCTTTCCTCGGCGGATCCGCCGAACGTCCGACTGGCCCTGGCTGCGGGGCGCGTCTCCGGATAGGGAGCTCGACGCATGGCCAAGCTCGACGCCTTCTTCAAGCTCATGTTCGACACGGGGGCTTCCGACCTGCACATCGTCTCCGGACAGCCCCCGATCCTGCGGGTCCACGGCGAGCTGGAGCGCGTGAAGTACGATCCCCTCGAGGACGAGCAGCTCCGCCAGATGCTGTACGAGATCGCCCCCGAGCAGAAGATCAAGACGTTCGAGGAGACGGGCGACGTCGACTTCGGCTACGAGATCCCCAACGTGGCCCGGTTCCGGGCGAACTACTTCATGCAGAAGTACGGCTGCGGCGCGGTGTTCCGGCAGATCCCGACCAAGATCCTCACCGCCGACGAGCTGGGCCTGCCCCCCATCCTCAAGAAGTCGGCGATGCTCCACAAGGGCCTGGTGCTGGTGACCGGCCCGACCGGCTCCGGCAAGTCCACCACGCTGGCCGCCGTCATCGACCACGCCAACAAGCACCGCAAGGACCACATCATCACCATCGAGGACCCGATCGAGTTCGTGCACGAGCCGCAGGGCTGCCTGGTCAACCACCGCGAGGTCGGCATCCACACCCGCTCCTTCGGCGCCGCGCTGCGCGGAGCCCTCCGCGAAGACCCCGACATCATCCTGGTCGGCGAGATGCGCGACCTGGAGACGATCCGCCTGGCCCTGGAGGCGGCCAACACCGGCCACCTGGTGTTCGGCACGCTGCACACGACGAGCGCGGCCAAGACCATCGACCGGGTGATCGAGGTGTTCCCGGCCGAGGAGCAGGCCCAGGTCCGCAACGGCCTGTCGACCGGTCTCAAGGTGGTGGTGGCCCAGAACCTGTTCAAGCGCGTCGACAGGAAGGGCCGGTGCGCGGCGCTGGAGATCCTGGTCTGCACGGCGGCCATCGGCAACCTGATCCGCGAGGGCAAGACGGTGCAGATTCCCTCGGCCATCCAGACCGGCAAGCAGTTCGGCATGCAGACCCTCGACGACGCCATCATGGGCGTGCTGCAGAAGGGCTGGATCAGCCCCGACGAGGCGTACGACAAGTGCATCGACAAGACGAAGTTCCGGCCGCTGCTGAAGACGCCGCCGGACGAGCTCAACCAGTAGGGGGCCGGCCCGATGCGAAAGTCCGAGATCGATGACCTGCTGGCCGCGATGCTGGAGTCCCACGACAACGTGTCGGATCTCAACGTCACCGTCGACCGGCCGCTCCAGGTGGAGTCGGCGGGCGAGCTGGTGGCGGTGCCGGTCGATCCGCCGATCGAGAGCCTCACCCCGTTCCAGACCGAGATCTTCGCGCTGAACCTGATCAACGGTGACCGCCGGCTGACCGAGATGCTGGTGACGACCGGGTCCTGCGACTCGTCCTACTACCTGCCGGGCAAGGCGCGCTTCCGCGTGAACATCTTCTCCCAGCGCGGCAACATCTCCGCCGTGCTCCGGAAGCTCGAGACCAACATCCCGACCATCGAGGGCCTCAAGCTCCCCGACGCCTTCAAGAAGATGCCGGGTGAGCGCAACGGCCTCATCCTGGTCACCGGCGCCACCGGCTCCGGCAAGACGACCTCGCTGGCGGCGCTGCTCAACGAGATCAACGCCACCAAGTCGGTCCACATCGTGACCCTGGAGGATCCGGTCGAGTACGTGCACCCCAACCGCAAGGCGACCTTCAACCAGCGGGAGCTCGGACTGGACTACGATTCCTTCGCCAACGGCCTGCGGGCCGCGCTGCGGCAGGCGCCCAAGATCATCCTCGTCGGCGAGATGCGCGACCGGGAGACGGCCGAGCTGGCGCTCAAGGCCTCGGAGACAGGCCACCTCGTGCTGTCCACCCTGCACACGGTGAACGCCGGCCAGGCCATCAACCGCATCATCGGCATGTTCGACAAGGACGAGGAGAAGCAGATCCGCCAGCGGCTGGCCGACACCATCCGGTGGGTCGTGGGCCAGCGGCTGGTGCCCAAGGTGGGCGGCGGCCGGTGGGCCGTGCACGACATCCTGGCCAACACCATCCGCTCCAACGAGCTGATCCTGCAGGGCGAGCAGGAGGGCAAGACGTTCTACGAGATCCAGGAGGTGGGCGAGCCGTTCGGGATGATGACCTTCGACCAGTCGCTGCTCCACTCCTACGAGGACGGGCTGATCACCGAGGACACCGCGGTGAACTATTCCTCCCGCAAGGCGGTGGTCCAGCGCGGGATCGACACCGTCAAGCAGAGGCGGGGCGAGAAGACGACCGACGTCGAGGGGCTCAGGCTCGACAGCGAGTACAACCGCTCGGTGTTCGGCGCGAGGAAGCGGTGAACGGCGACCGGCCCGGCGCGGAGACGTTCGAGGCGCGGCTGGCGCTGGTCTGCGAGGACGCGCCCGAGCGCCAGGCCGTCATCAAGGCGGCGCTGGAGCAGGTCGGCTTCACCATGCTCGCCGTCAAGAACGCCGACGAGGCCATCGAGCGGACGCGGCGGGACGTGTACGAGGTGATCGTCGTCAACGAGCACTACCAGGGCTCGACCCCGCTCGACAATTCGGTGCTGGCCGCCCTGCGGCTGCTGCCGATGTCGCAGCGCCGCTGGTCGTTCGTCGCCCTGGTGGGACGGGAGTTCAAGACCTTCGACAACGCCATGGCGTTCGCCCGCAGCGTCAACGTCGTGGTCAACGTCAACGACCTGCCCCACCTCCCCGCCATCCTCAAGAAGGGGATCACCGACCACGTGGAGTTCTACCGGGCCTTCCGGCAGGTCCTGACCGAGACCGGGAAGCGGTAGCCCGAACCGCGACGTCGCCCCGGGGCCGCCGGGGACGGCCCGCTACTTCTTCCTGCCGAAGAAGCGGTCGGGGGGCCGGGCACCGGGGCCGCTGACCGGAGGCGGCTTGCGGCGCAAGACGATCGACAGCTCGTAGTGACGGTCGTGGCTGGGGTCGGCGTTGAAGATACCCATCCAGAACCCGCCGAACTGCTTGCCCAGCTCTTCCAGCGTGGTGCCGCCGGTGCGATGCTTGCGCGGCGCCGGGATCTGCATCTTGCCGGGAGCGGGCAGCGTGACCAGCCAGGCGTGATCGGTGGGCGCGTCGTTCTCCTTCAGCTTGATCTCCACGTTGGGCGGGTCGGCCAGCGTGTCGCCGGCCGGCCGCACCGTGAAGAACCGGGTCGTGAGCGGCCCCAGCGTCACCCGGAAGAGGTGCGGGCCCAGCCGTTCCTTGGGCTCCGTGAGGGTCCGGCTCTGCTCCTCGCTGCCGCCCGGCTGCTCGGTGCGCATGAAGAGCCGCGTCTCGTCGTCGGCGTCCACGATTCCGCCCTGCACCCAGCCCCCCGGCCTGGGCACCGCGTGAGCCACCACCTCGCGGACGAAGTCGGGGTACGTCTTGTAGAGACGCCCCTCGGCCACGATGTAGAGGTAGAGCTCTTGCCCGAGGGGGTAGGCCTGCTCCCTGTCCTGCGCGCCGAGCTCCGGATTGAGCCGCGCGAGCGCCTGCTTCACGAACCCCTGCTCCTGTTTCTCGATGTGGGCCAGCAGCAGCGCGTAGCCCTCGGCCAGCTGGCCGCGCTCGTACTCGGCGCTCCTCTGCAGGGGCACGCTGAGCAGGTAGGAGAAGCGCTCGAGATACTCGCGGGCCGCCTCGCCGAACGTGAGGCCGCGCTCGCGGAGCCCCTGCCAGCCGGCCCGGGCGGCGATCCACCAGGGGGCCGTCTCCCGGGCGAGGCGCTCGAGCGCTGCCTCCTGCTCGGGGCGCCGCACCGGGGTGCGGGCCTCGTCGGTGTCGACGCCGGCTGCCGGCTGTTCGGCAGGCGCCTCCCACGGGTCGAGGGCCACCTCGGCCAGGGCCGGGCCCGGCCGGGGCGGGGCCTCGACGGGCGTGGCCGGCGGAGCGATCGCGGCGGGCGGAGCCGCACGTTGTGGCGCGGGTGCGACCCGCGGCGGAGCGCCGACCGGGGGCGGCGCCACGCTGGACGCCGCGGCGGCCGGGGGCGCCACGGCCGGGGCCGGCTCGGGGGCGGGGCGGGCGGGCGCCCGCACGCGGGTCCGCGCCGGGGGCAGCGCCTCGCCCGCGCGTCCGATCTTGCCGCGCAGGGCCGCCAGCGCCAGGGCCCGGCCGAACGCTTCCGTGACCGCGTCCTGCAGCGCCGCGCAGCGGTCGTCGTCGAGCACGCTCCAGCCCTCGACCAGGGCCAGCAGCTCGGTGTACGGCCGCATCGTGTCGGCCAGCCGGGTGGTGGCCTGCTCGAGGCCCTCGGGCGCCGGTCCGGTGAGCATCCCCCGCAGCTCGCGGGCGCGGCCGTGGCACTCGTCGAGCGCCGGCAGCGACCGATCCTCGCGGTGCGTGAGCCCCGCCACCCGGTCCAGCACGCCGAGCGCCCCCGTGCGCGCCGCGTCCCACGCGGCCAGGCGCGCCCGGTGCTCCTCGGCGGCGGCGATGGAGGCCAGCGCGGGCTCGAGGTCGCGCAGCGTGCCGAGGTCGTCGCTCTTCAGCACGATCGCGAGGGCGCCGGCGTGCGCCACCACGGCGGCGCGCAGCTCGGTGAACGCGGCGCGGGCCGCGGTCAGCTCGTCCAGCAGCGCAGGCGGAGGGGGCAGGGTGGCGGCGAGCCCCTCGGCGGCTCCGGCGGCTCGGCTCCCGAGGGCGGCGAACTCGGAGCGCAGCGTGGTCAGCCGGTGGCCCAGCTCTCCCAGCGCCTGATTCACGCGGCGTCTCCGACGGCGAGCGCGCTCATGCGACCCGCCCAAGTATAGCGGAGACCCCCGCGCATCACGGCGATCGGCGATGTGGTCAGTCGCTGGCCATGAAGCCTGGTCGTGGACCAGGCAAGGTGTGCGGGCCCCAGGCCGGGGCCAGACCGGCAAGCAGGTGTTTTTTCTGGGGCGGCGCCGTGCCGCCGGGCCTGGTATCGCGCTTGCCATGGATCTCGCCGCGCTCGACGGCGAGCTGGTCACCGTGCGCGCGACGCACCAGTAGCGGTCGGGCCGTGGGATCGACTAGACTTTCGACACCAGGCGAGGAGGTGGCAATGAGGTCCGTTCGCATTTTGGCGCTGGCGGTCGCGGCGGTGGTCCTCACGAGCGGCGGGTCGGCGTGGGCCGGGGCGCCGACCGATCAGCTGCGCGGTCGTATCGATCGGGTCCTGCAGGTGCTCGAGGACCCCGAGCTCAAGGCCGACACCCGCGTCGACGAGCGACGGGCGACGATCCGTGCGCTGGCCCAC
>Ga0299913_10006085_pt1 | contig 10397 bp, 9 predicted proteins | sample RVTome_9_FD_201360 | JGI IMG/M metagenome (GOLD analysis project Ga0299913, IMG submission 201360) | Soil microbial communities from uranium-contaminated site in the Upper Colorado River Basin, Wyoming, United States - RVT155D38 (version 2) ... | reverse complement strand
CTGGCGTTGCGCACACCCTCGGCCACCATGCCGCGCCCACCGTGCAGCTCGTCGACGGACCTCCCGCGCGCCAGCTCGACGCCGGCCTGCCGGTTGCGCGACGGTCCGCCGGTGCAGGTCAGCACCAGGTCCCCGAGGCCGGCGAGGCCGGAGAGGGTCCGCGGCGAGCCACCGAAGGCGACTCCCAGGCGCGTGATCTCGTGCAGGCCGCGGGTGATCAGGGCGGCCAGGGTGTTGTGCCCCAGGTCCAGACCCTGGATCACGCCGGCTCCGATCGCGATGACGTTCTTGGCCGCGCCGCCGAGCTCGACCCCGGCCACGTCGGTCGAGCTGTAGAGACGGAGAACCTCCGTCGAGAGCGCCTCGCCCACCGCGCGCGCCAGTCCCTCCTCGCCGGCGGCGACGACCGCGGCCGTCGGCATCGCCCGCGCCAGCTCGGCCGCGAAGGTCGGGCCGGAGAGCACGGCGGGGAGCAGCTGCCGTCCCGCCCGTTCTCCCTCCCCGACGAGCACCTCGCTCATCCGCGAGAGCGAGTCCGGCTCGACCCCCTTGGTGGCCGAGACCAGGACCCGCGGCTCGACCGCCGTCGAGCACGCCGCCAGGAAGCGGCGCACCACCTGGCGAAAGCCGTGCGAAGGGACGACGACGAGGACCAGGCCGCAGGTGGCGAGCTCCGCCAGGTCGCCGGTGACGCGAAGGCCGTCCGGCAGGTCGACGCCGGGCAGGTAGGCCTCGTTGGCCCGTTCGCTCTCGAGCAGTCTCGCCTTGGCAGGGTCGCGGGCCCAAAGCAGCACCCGCGAGCCGGCGCGGGCCGCGTGGACGGCCAATGCCGTCCCCCAGGAGCCGGCGCCGAGGACGCCGATGCTGTCGAAGGTCATGTGGTGGGCTTGCTCCCGAGCGTGGGCTCGCACCCCTGCATCAGGCGTCGGAGATTATCCCGGTGCTTGACCAGCACGAGCAGCGAGATGGCGGTCGCCGTTCCCAGCAGCACGGGCGAGGCCTCCCGGGTGCCGTCTCCCAGCAGCCAGTAGACCGGTGGAAAGGCCAAGGCGGCGACCAGCGAGGCGAGCGACACGATCCGCCGCCAGGCCAGGGTCAGAGCGAAGAGCAGGGCCGTGCCGCCCAGGGCCGGCGGAGAGAGCGCCGCGAAGGCGCCGGCGGCGGTCGCCACGCCCTTGCCGCCGCGAAAGCCCAGGTAGACGGGGAAGATGTGCCCGAGCACCGCGGCCAGCGCGGCGGCTCCCTCGACGCCGGCCGGTTGATCGAGGGCTCGCGCCACCACCACCGGTGCCGCGCCCTTGGCGATGTCGAGGAGCAGGGTCGCGATCGCCGGCACCCTGCCCGCCGCGCGCAGCACATTGGTGGCGCCGGCATTGCCGCTGCCGACCTCCCGCACGTCCTGGTGCTGCAGCCAGCGGACGAGGAGGTAGCTGAACGGAACGGCGCCCAGGAGGTAGGCGCCGACCACGAGCAGGAGCGGAGTCACGCCGGCGCCTCCAGCGGCAGTCGCGAGAGTGTCCGGTGGCGCGCGCCCTCCGGCGTCAGACGACTGGCGACGAGCAGCGCGGCGTCGACCGTGAAGGGGCCGCCGAGACCCGCGGGCACGCCGGTCGTCCACCGTTCTCGGGCCTCTCCGTCCCACCGCCCCCTACAGCGCGCGACGGTGACGTGCGGCTGAAAGCGAGAGCGGTGCGCCGGTGGTGCTTGCGCCTCCCTGCAGGCGGCGACGACCCGGTCGCGCAGCACCCGCAGGGGCTCCTGGCGGGCCACCAGGCCGATCCAGAGCACCCGCGCCGGGCCGTGGCTCGGGAAGACGCCCGCCGCTCCCATCTCCGCGTCGAAGGGCGGCACCTCGCGGCAACCGGTGGCCAGGGCGTCGACCAGCTCCTCCACCCTGTCCTCCGGCTGCTCGCCGAGAAAGGCGAGCGTGAGGTGGAGGTTCTCGGGCTCCAGCCAGCGCGCGGGAGGCAGTCGGTCCCTGAGCGCGCCGACCGGACGAGCCACAGCCTGGCGGACCGCCGCGGGCAACGGCACGGCCACGAACAGCCGCATCAGAGGACCTCCCTGCGCAGGAGGTCGAGCGCCCACTGGCTTGAGAGGCGCCGCACCATCCGACGATCCCCCGGGAAGCGGCGCAGGAGCGCGCGCTCCCGCCCACCGGGGCCGCTCGCCGCCATGTGCACGGTCCCCACTGGCTTGGCCTCGCTCCCGCCGCCGGGCCCGGCGATCCCGGTGACCGACAGCGCCCAGTCGCACCCGAGGCGCTCCCGGCATCCGCGCGCCATCGCCAGGGCCACCTCCCGGCTCACCGCTCCGTGCTCGCACAGCAGCTGGCGGGGAACGCCGAGCTGTCGCTCCTTGATCCCGTCCGCGTACGCCACGATCGAGCCCAGGAACCAGGCGCTCGAGCCCGCCACCCGCGTGATGCGCTCGGCCAACAGGCCTCCGGTGCAGCTCTCGGCGGTGCCGACCGTGAGGCCGCACTCGCTCAGCAAACGGCCGATCTCCTCTTCCAGGCTCGCCCGGCCCTCCCCGTAGACCGCCTCGCCCAGGCACCGGCGCGCCAGGGCCTCCATCGCCTCCAGCCGCTCGTGCTCCTCACCCGGGACGCTGAGGCGGAGCTCGATGTCTCCGGGCGAGGGCAGCAGGCCGATCCCGTCGCGGCCCCAGCGCTCGTAGAGCGGCGCGATGCGCTCCTCGACCTCCGACTCCGGCAGGCAGGCGACGCGCAGGATCCGGTGGCGGACGGGGACCGTCGTCGAGCGAGTCGCGAGCCAGGGCCGCAGCTCGGACTCGAGAAGGCCCAGCAGCTCGGCGGGAACACCGGGAAAGAGGAACAGCGCCTTGCCCGACTCCTCCACGAGCTGCCCGGGGGCCGTGCCACGGCTGTTGGCGAGGACCCGGGCGCCGGCGAGCACGTCCGCCTGGCGGGCGTTGACCGCCGGCATCTCGCGTCCCATCTCGGCGAAGCGTTCTCGGATCGCATCCACGATCTCCGGATGGGGGACGAGATCCCGCCCGAGGGCGCCGGCGACCGCTTCCCGGGTGCGGTCGTCGGCGGTCGGTCCCAGGCCCCCGGTCAAGAGCAGCAGGTCGACCCTCCCCAGGAGATCGACCACGGCCGCCGCGATCCGTGCCTCGTCGTCCCCGACCACGCGCTTCTCCACGAGCTCCACGCCATGGCTCTCCAACGCCTCCGTGAGGCGCAACGAGTTGGTGTCCATCCGCTCCGTTCCCAGCAGCTCGGAGCCCACCGCCAGGATCGCGGCTCGCATGGACGGATGATAGGGAGAGGGGCCAGCGGGGACAAGCCGGGACGCGGCGGAGGCGGGGTCGAATTGACAGGCCCGGGGGGCGACCTTAGGATCGCCCCGATGCGCCGCGCGGTCCCGATCTGCCTCATCGGCCTCGTCTTGGCGGCGCTCGCGACGCGGCCGGCGGTCTGCGAGGGGCACCTCCAGCCCTCCGACAGCCGCGATGGCTTGGTGCTCCGGGTCGAGGACCGGCTGGCCTCGGCGCACACCGCGGACGGGAGGGTGCAGCGGACGCGCCTGCGGCCGGCCGAGCGCCTCCTCTCCGTTCACGAGTTGGAGAGCGGATGGATCGCCGCGGGTATCCGCCTCCTCGACGGGGGCGCCGAGCTGCTCCTCGTCGAGCAGAGCGGCGCCGGGCTCCGGCGGCTCGGCGTTCCCGCCGCGCCTGGCGCCGGGGGGCCGCTGCTGCGCACCCGTCCGGTGGTGCTCACCTCGGACGGGCGCATGGTGGGTCTGGCCTGGCTGGAGGGGACCCCCGGCGAGCCCCTGGGGGTACGGGCCGCGCGTCGGGCCGAAGAGGGCGGCTGGGAGGCGCCCGCGCCGGTCTCTCCCGCCGGCCGACGGAGCCAGACCGGGCTGGTCGGCGCGGTCTTGCCCGACGGCCGATGGCTCCTCGCCTGGAGCCGTTTCGACGGCACCGACGACGAGCTGGTCTGGAGCCTGGGGGATCTCACGGGGTGGTCGTCTCCGCGAGCGGTGCACGAGCCCAACGACGCGGCCGACGTCACGCCGACCCTGTTCGCCGGGCCGGACGCCGTCCTCCTGGCGTGGAGCCGCATGGTCGACGCCGAGTACCGTGTCCTGACGGCCCGCTGGAACGGAGCCGGCTTCGAAGGTGCCCGACCGGTCACCGGCCCGGGGTCGCTCTACCCCAGCTTCGCCGGTCTCGACGGTGACCCTTACCTGATCGTGCGACGGGCCCGCGCCCCTGGCTGGGGGCTGCTCGACGTCGATCGCGGCGGTGCCGTCCTGCGTCGCGCCGAGGTGGCGAGCGGTGAGGGCGGCCGGCCGGCGCTGGTCGGGTCGTCCGGCAACCAGGCGCAGATTCTGCTCGCCAGCGACGCGACGCCACGTCAGGCGACCTGGGAGGCCGTCGATCGATGAGGATCCTCTCGGCAGCCCCGGCGCTCCTTCTCGCACTCGGCGCTCCTGTCGCGGGACAGGACCCGGGTGAGGTGATCGTCGCCTTCGGCGACAGCATCACCGAGGGCGACTCCCGCTTCGACGAGGAGAACCGCGGCGGCTATCCGGGACGGCTCGGCACCATCCTGCGCCGGGAGGGCCGCGAGGTCGAGGTGCTCAACCGGGGGGTCGGCAGTGAGACCACGTCCGAGGGCCTGAGCCGCATCGGAAGCGCGGCCTCCGGGGCCGACCTCGTCCTCATCATGGAGGGCTCGAACGACATCGACCTCGTGGTGGAGGGCGCGATCTCCTTCGAGTCGATCAAGGCCAACCTCAGCGCCATGATCAGCCAGGTCCGCCGTGCGGGCGCCGAAGCGGTCATCGGCACCGTGATCCCGCGCGGCCCCAGAGCCCGTCGCGACAAGAGCAGCAAGCTGACCTTCGCCCTGGTGCGCGACATCCGGGAGGTCGCCTTCCAGCGCAGGATCGATCTGGTCGAGGGATGGGAGCCCTTCGCCACCCATCCGGAGCCGTGGGCCTCGATCTACTTCCTGGGCGAGGATCCGATCGGCCACCCGAACGCGGCCGGATTCGCCCTCCTGGCGGAGACCTTCGCCGACGTCCTGCAGGGAAGGGACACGATGACCCCGGTCATCGGCCGGTACACTCCCAATCCCGACAGCACGCCGCAGGTCCGCCCCGGTCAGCGCTTCGAGCTGGAGGTCTACGACTTCGGCACCGGAACCGCCCGGGACACCCTCGCCCTGATCATCAACGACGTCCCGGTGGACACCGCCGTCGGCGGCAACAGCCGACGGAGGATCCTCAGCCACGAGTCCGACGGCGGGACCGTCACCTGCTATGCCCGCGTCGGCGTCCAGGCCCTCGACCAGGCCGACCCGCCGCAACGGCTCGACGTGATCGTCGGCGAGCACAGCGTGCGCAACGAGTCGACGCGGCGAACCGACCTCAACAAGGACTGTCGCATCGACGGGCGGGACGTGGCCGTGCTGGCCCGTCTCTTCGGAGTGCGCAGCAACCAGTTCAGCTACGAGCCTGGCGTGGACGTCGTGCGCGACGGCGTCATCGACGGCGAGGACCTCGCCGAGGTCGCCGCCGACTTCGGCAAGACCTCGTTCTAGACGGCCCCCGCCGGGCGCGGGAAGGGACCCGCGGCTAGCCCTCGACGAGAGCCGCCTGGCGCTCCCGCGCCGCGCGTGCGACCGGGGAGTCCGGCGCCTCCTCGAGGAGCTGATCGTAGGCCGTACGTGCCTCCTCGGGCCGACCGAGGGCCTCGAGGGTGAGCCCGAGCTGATAGCGAGCCAGGGAGGCGGGGAGGGCCGGGTCGGGTGCTTCCAGCATCGCCCGGAGCTCCCGCTCGACCTCCTCGGCCCGTCCCTGCTGGCGCGCCAGATCGATCAGGTTGAGGCGGACGTTGACGCTCAGAATGCTGGGCGGAGCCCTCTCCAGGAAGGCCTCCCAGTGCTCCCGGGCGGCGGCCAGGTCCCCCTCGGCGGCAGCTGCCTCGCCGGCCAGCGCCAGGGCCACGGAGCCGGCGGCACTGCTCCCGTGCCGGGCGGCCACCTCCTCGAGACGCTGCCGGTCGGCCACGCCGGCCTCGGCGTCGAGGACCTCCGTGAGGGCCTCGTTGGCGCGTTGCTGCCGCTGCTTCATCCACCAGCCGGCTGCGAGCACGCCGAGCACGACCAGCAGCGCCGCCAGGGCCGCGAGGCCGATCGCCCGGGCGTGATGGCGGCTGAACTCGATGGATCGCGACAGGCCCTCCAGGACCTCGTCGCGCTTGATCTCTTGTCGCGAAAGTCGTCGACTCATGATTCCGTTGGCCGCTCGTGGTCTGGTGCCGCTGGGAGGACTCGAACCCCCGACCAAAGGTTTAGGAAACCTCTGCTCTATCCACCTGAGCTACAGCGGCGCCTTTTCCTATCAGTCGTTTGCGAGGGACTCTACCCTCGCGCGCACGAGATTGCGGACAGCCGTGCGCCGCAAATCGTGCGGGAGTTTCCCAGGAACGCCCGCCCGCCTGCAAGCCGTGGCCCACGCCCTCCTGAAGCTCCCGATCCGCCGATCGTCGCGGTGGTGGAAGACGCAGGGGCACAGCCTACCACTCGCCGCGAGGCGCGGGTGACCCGCCCCACGCCGCCTCGACGGCCCCGACCAACTCGGGGAGCCGAGGGCCAGGGCGTTCATCCCCCTGTAATTCTCCAGCGAATAGCCTCCGGATGCGGAAGCTCCACGCCCCCGGGCATGAGCTTCACCTTCAACGGAGGTGGCCGAATTGAACGTCGCCCCCCGTCGTCACGCGCTGACGGTCCTGGTCGCGGCTCCCAGCCTGCTGGCGTCCGCCCTCGCGGCCCAGGCGTTCCTCCCGTTCGACGCCCCGTGGGTCGGCTACAACGCCGGCTCGAGTGCGTACGACGGCAATCTCACGCCCTACGAGCGCGATCCCACGGCGCTGGTCGCCGCCGACTTCGACGGCGACGGCAAGCCCGACGTGGCGGTCGCCAACTACGAGTACAGCGCGCCGGGGGGCGGCACGGACGGGATGTCGGGCTTCGCAGTCCTCTCGAATCAGGGCAGGGGCGCGTTCTCCGCTCCCACCCATTACACGGTGTCGAACAAGGGGTGCTGGGACATCGCCGTCGGGGACTTCGACGAGGACGGAGACGCCGACATCGTCGTGCCCGTCGCAGACGCGTTCTGGGAGCAGGGAAGCCAGGTCCTGCTCTTCCTCAACGACGGGAGCGGCGCATTCCCGATCCGGCGCACGTTCGCTGTCGGTCCGGCTCCGACCGGGGTCGCCGTAGCGGACTTCGACGGCGACGGCCACCTCGATGTCGCGACGTCGAACTACCAGAGCCTCCAGCCGGACGGCAGCATCTCGGTTCTCCTCGGCGACGGCACCGGGATGCTCGCGCCGCAGGTCACGTATGTCGTGGACGCGAGGCCCTTCAAGCTCGCCGCGGGCGACCTCGACGGCGACGGACGGCCCGATCTCGCCGTGGCCCACGACTGGCAGCAGGTCTCGGTGCTCTCCAACGACGGGGCCGGCGGCTTCGGCGTTCCCGTCGTCTACGACCAGCTCTTCCCGTGGCACGACGCCATGCACTACGGCTCCGTGGCCCTGGGCGACAGCGACAACGACGGCGACCTCGACCTCTTCTACTCGAACACGGACAGCGAGCCGATCGGCTCCAGCCAGCCGCGGATCGTCCACCTGCGCAACGACGACGGCTTTCTCACACGCGCGGACGACATTCTCTTGACCGAGTACTCCTCGGGCCCTGCCGATCTCGCCGTGGCAGACTTCGACGGCGACGGGTGGACGGACGTCGCGGGGCTCAACTTCGAGGGCAGGAGCTACGACGGGCCGCGGGTCGTCCTCAACGATGGGCTGGGCGGGTTCGGTCCGGCGACGGCGATCCCCGCCGGGCAGGCCACTTTCGCCCTCGCCGTGGCGGACGTGGAGGGCGACGGCGATGTCGACCTGCTCTCCGCCGACCGCTACTCGATGGCGGTGACGGTGCACCGCAACCCGGGCGACGGGCGCTTCCCCATCCTCGCTTCCCGGCATCCCAGCGGCACCTTCACCACGCTCCACCTCGTCGCCGGCGACGTCGACGGCGACGGCGACCTCGACCTCTTCGCCTCGGGGGAGAGCTTCGGTACGCCGGGCGCACTGATCGAGAACGAGGGCGACGGCTCCTTCGCCGAGCCCGTGGTCATCACCCACTCCACGACCTACGGGCGCGGCGCCTCCAACGCCAAGCTGCGCGACCTCGACGGTGACGACGACCTCGATCTGCTCTACAACGACGCCCACACGGACTACATAACCGGCTACGATTTCTGGACGGCGCTCAACGACGGCTCGGGAGCCTTCGGCCCGCTGACGGAGTGGGATCTCAACACTGCCGGCAACGGCGACGTCGACGCCTTCGACCTCGACAACGACGGCGACCTCGACGTGGTCAACGCCGAGGAGCTGGGCCCCCCCGGCGACCGGCTCTTCATCCGCCTTAACAACGGCGACGCCACCTTCCAGCCGGCCTACACGGTCAAGATCAGTATGGGGCCCCATGCCATCGCCGGGGGCGACTTCGACGGCGACGGGAACGTGGATCTGGTGACGACCCACTGGATGCCCTACGGCGCGCGCGACTTCCTGAACGTCCACCTCGGCAACGGCGACGGCACCTTCGAGGAGGAGGTGGTCTATACCGTGGGCCGGGGACCCCGCTGGATCGTCGTCGAGGACCTGAATGGCGACGGTCACCTCGACCTCGCCACCGCCAACTCCTCGAGCGAGAACGTGGGGCGTGAGACGCTGAGCGTTCTCTTCGGCACCGGCGACGGCACGTTCGTGGATCGGACCGATTACTACGCGCCGTACTCGCCCGACCTCCAAGGCGTGGAGGGCCTCGCGGCCGGCGACGTGGACGGAGACGGCGACCTCGACCTGATGATGACGACGGTCGCCAACGGCGTGGCGCTCTACACCAACGACGGAGAGGGCGGGTTCACGTTCCCGCACCGTATCGGTGTCTTCTGGGGCCCGTGGAGCCCCGTCTGGGCCGACTTCGACGGCGACGCCGTGGCGGACCTGGCGATGCTGACGAGCATGCCGGCGAACGGGCTCGGCCGCGAGCTGACGATCCTGCCGGGCCTCGAGCCGAGCGTCCCGCCGGCGCTGATCTTCGCCGACGGTTTCGAGAGTGGCGACACGTCGGCGTGGTCCTCCACCGCGCTCTACGTCGACGCCCCCTAATAGCTCAGCACCGCCTCGACGCGGGCGCCGTCGAGGCGCTCGCGTCCCTTGAGGAACGAGAGCTCGATGAGGAACCCGTAGGCGAGGACCTCGGCGCCCAGGCCGCGCACCAGCGCCCCGGCCGCCGCCGCGGTCCCTCCGGTGGCCATCAGGTCGTCGACGACAAGCACCCGGGCGCCCTCCCGCACGGCGTCCCGGTGGATCTCCAACCGGTCGGTGCCGTACTCGAGGGAGTAGTCGTGGCCCGCGGTCTCGGCGGGGAGCTTGCCAGGCTTGCGGATGGGAACGAACCCGGCGTTCAGGCGGCAGGCCAGCAGCGGCCCGAAGAGGAAGCCCCGGGACTCGATGCCCGCCACGGCGTCGACGTCGAGGCCGGCGAAGAGGTCGCCGAAGGCGTCGGCGGCCAGCCGCAGCCCCGACGGGCTCTTGAGCAGGGTCGTGATGTCGTAGAAGTTGATGCCCGGGACGGGGAAGTCCGGGACCTCGCGGATGTAGCTCTTCAGCTCGTCCACTGCCTCGTCCTCAGTACGCGATCTCGAAGGTGCGGCGACCGGCGGCCTCGATGTCCTGCCGCCCCACCGCGGCTACCCGCGCCGCCGGCGGCCCCTGGCGCAGCCGCTCCTCGAGGGCCGCGAGCTCGGCGGGCGGTCCCGCCGCCTCCACCTCCACCCGGCCGTCGGGGAGGTTGCGCACGTGGCCGCCGAGACCGAGCTCGCGGGCCGTCCGCAGCACGAAGTAGCGGAACCCCACACCCTGGACGCGCCCTTCGACGATGTAGCGTCTGGCTGGCAGCGGTCGGGATCTCTCGTTCACGGTCGCTTCTCGTCCTCGATTCTGCCGCCGGATCCCCAGCGGCCGAGCGCCCAGAAGCCGCCGACCAGCAGGACCACGAAGGCTATGGTGAGGACGTTGAGGTACTTCTCGATGAAGAGCTTGGCCGGCTCTCCCCAGAGATAGATCAAGCCCGCGACCGCGAGGAAGCGCAAGCCCCGAGCGAGAACGGACGCTACCACGAAGACCCGAAAGTCGACCGCGAAGGCGCCTCCGGAGATGGTGAAGAGCTTGTACGGCAGGGGCGTCAGGCCGGCAATTCCCGTCGCCCAGGCGTTGTAGCGGTCGTAGTACTCCTTGACCCTCGCGACGCGGGCCGGGGCGAACCACCGGGCCAGCAGGGG
>Ga0299913_10006084_pt1 | contig 10397 bp, 9 predicted proteins | sample RVTome_9_FD_201360 | JGI IMG/M metagenome (GOLD analysis project Ga0299913, IMG submission 201360) | Soil microbial communities from uranium-contaminated site in the Upper Colorado River Basin, Wyoming, United States - RVT155D38 (version 2) ... | reverse complement strand
CGAGCCGGGACCGCCGAGGAATGCGTCGACGGCCAGGGTCGAATTGCCCGAGCCGATGAAGTTCAGATTGGTGCCCGGCGTATTGGAGATGCGGAACACGTCGTTGGAGTTTCCGTCGACCATGCTGATCAGTCCGGCATTCTCGAACCGCTCGAGGCCGACAAAGCTGTTTCTTTCCGCCTGGGAACTTGCCTGCGCCGCCTGCACCGTGCCGCCGTTCAGGTTGCGGAAGGTGTCGTTGCCGGCGCCGAACTGACTGGTGCCTTTCAGCGCGAACACGCCGCCGGACTGGTTGGCGAACCCGTCGTTGGTGCCGGTGAGATCGACGAAGCCGGTAATGGTCCCCGCATTGAAAATGTTGCTGGGCCCGCCCTCGGTATCGATGGCGAGATTGTTCGACGCCGAGATCGAGCCGGTATTGACGATGGTGGTAGACGTGTAGGTGTAGGTATAGATGCCGGCGGTGCTGCCCGACACGTCCCCCGAATTCTCGATGACAATGGGCGAACTCGGACCGAGCGTGACGCCGGTGATGCCGAAGCCGAGGAAGCCGCGGCCTTGCGTGCGGCCGCTGTTCTGGATGGTCAGCGAGCTTCCTGGCCCATAGGTGATCCCGAAGATTCCGTCGGCAAAGGCGCCGGTTGCCATGACGTCGCCGCTGTTGACGATGCGGAGGTCGTTGTTGCTAAGCCCGTAGCCAATGCCGCTGATGCCATGCGCATAGGCGCCGCGCGTGATGATCCTGCCGCTGTTGGTGATGCTGAGGCTGGAATTGCGTCCGGCGACGGTCGCGTAGATGCCTTCAGCGAAAGCGCCGCTTGTGGCGATGTTGCCGCTGTTGGTAATGCTGAGATTGCTGTTGCGTGCGTAGGTGTAGCCGTAGATGCCGTCGGCGTTCCGCGCCTGGGTGGCGATGGCGCCGCTATTGATAATGTTGAGATGGCTGCTCCGCCCGAATGTGGCGCCGTAGATGCCGTAGGCGTTGATCCCGGCCGTGGCGATGTCGCCGCTGTTGACGATGCGTATCGTGCTGTTCCTGCCGAGCGTGCGCGCGTAGATGCCCACCGCTGCAAACCCGATGGTGGCAAGGTCGCCGGAGTTCGCGACGATGATGGGGCTGAAGCCGAAATTGGTCGTGGTGAAGATGGAACTCGCCAGCAAGCCTACGCTCGCGAAGTCCCCCGTATTGGTGAAGGTGATGGGGGCGCCCGGCAGGATCGTGTTGATCAGCGCGCAGGTGCCGGGGAAGATGCAATCTCTATGGTTGGTGAGGTTGACGGCGAAGGGCGAGAACGGTTCGAACACCGCGATCTGCGCCTGAGCCGGCGTGCCCATGATCAGGGTCGAGACGAGCGCCGTCCCCGCCAGCAGCGCACGCCGCCCAGTTGTAGCGACAAACGGGGAATAGATTTGCTGGCGCGTCCCGCCGCCGGGCGTTGCATCGGCGCGCAAACCACGCCTGCGGCGGCGTCGTCGCCCCATCCCCTAAGCCCCCTGCCTGAGCGTCCCCGGCAGGCATTCTGGCGAATTTTCACCGGCAGACCAGCCTAGTGTCCCCGCCGTCCACAGCCTGTGGACAAATTCATATTTCGTCCTCGTGTGTTAGGGGAGCGGAACACTTTTCCCGTGTAAGGCCGACAGGCGATATGGGCCGTGCACGGAAACCGCGAAATGGAAAATGGTTCTTCTCATTCGAGCCTCAAGGAACAAGTTTCCGTTTTTTATGGCTCCATACCTTTTTGGGGGAATGATTTTTCAGTATTGTGGACCATGTTTAGGGGCAATGGCGGCCCTGCAAGCGCGCGACGCTGGGGTGAGCGGCATGAGGATCGGCGGCATTTTCGGCGGCTTGGTCGGTCAGGCGCGTTCCCCCGCGCTGTCGTGCAGACTTGCGAGATACGCCCTTGCTGACTACACGGGGCCTTCGTTCGAACCCCGCCGGATGTCGAAAGTTGGTTGAGACATGTTCGTGAATGTGCGCATGCCGGACGGAACGGTCCATCGCCTCGAAGCTCTGGAGGGCTGGCGCGTGATGGAAGTGATCCGCGATTGGGGTCTGCCCATCAAGGCCGAGTGCGGCGGCGCCTGCGCCTGCGCCACGTGCCATGTCTGGGTCGCGCAGGATTGGGTCGCCAAGCTGAACCCCCCGACCGGTGAAGAACTCGAAATGCTCGACGGCGCCTTCCAGGTCGACGACCGCTCGCGTCTGTGCTGCCAGATCATCATGACGCCCGCGCTCGACGGGCTCGAGCTTGAGCTTGCGCCCGAGAGTCTGGCCGATGCGCCGTCGGAAAAACTCGCGGTGGGAGGCTGAAGCCATGCGCACCTTCCCCGTCTTTGTCAGCTTCGATGGCAAGCCGCCGCTCGTCGTCGGCGGCGGTGAGCTCGCCGCCATCAAGACCCGGCTTCTGCTGAAGCGCGCGCCCTCTGTCGATATTGCCGCGGAGACCGTCGTGCCCGCGCTCGCCAAGCTTGCCGAGAGCGGCAAAGTCGCCGTCATCGCGCCGCAGCCAGGCATCGATCAGGTGCGCGGCCGTCCGCTCGTCATCGCCGCCACCGAGGACGATGAGGAAGACGCCCGCGTCTCAGCCATCGCCCGCGCGCTCGGCGTGCCGGTCAACGTGCCGGACCGTCCCGAGCTTTGCACGGCGGTGTTGCCGGCGATTGTCGACCGCGGCGAGGTCACCATTGCCATCGGCACCTCTGCCGCCGCGCCCGTGCTGGCGCAGCGCCTGCGTGCCTGGCTCGAGCGCGAATTGCATCCGCGCCTCGATGCGCTCGCCAAGCTCGCCGGCGAGTTCCGCGGCCGCGTGGCCGAGCGTGTGCCGTCCGGCGCGCCGCGCCGCAGATTCTGGGAAGCGGTGTTCGAAGGCGCCGCCGCCGAAGCCATGCTGGAAGGCGACGAGCCGAAGGCCCGCGCGCTGATCGACGACGCCATCGACGAGGCGGCGTCACGTACGCCGCAAGGACGCGTGCTTCTTGTCGGCGCCGGTCCCGGCGACCCCGAACTCCTCACCATGCGGGCGGTGCGCGCGCTGAAATCGGCCGACGTGGTGTTCTACGACCGGCTGGTCGGCGACGGCGTGCTCGACTATGCGCGCCGCGAGGCCGAGATGATTCCCGTGGGCAAGGGGAAAGGCGCCCACAGCGTGCCGCAGGAGGAGATCAACGCCCAGCTCGTCGCCCGCGCGCGCGTCGGCCAGACCGTGGTCCGCCTCAAGGGCGGCGACCCGTTCGTCTTCGGCCGCGGCGGTGAGGAGCTCGATGCTTTGCGTGCCGCCGGCATCCCCATCGAGGTCGTGCCCGGCATCACCGCCGGCATCGCCGCCGCGGCGAGCCTGCAAATTCCGCTCACCCATCGCGACGTGTCCCATACCGTCACCTTCGTCTCCGGCCACGAGGCTGGCGGCAAGGAGCCGTCCTTCGATCATCTCGATCTCGCCGCGCTCGCCGCCGGCAACAACACGCTCGTCGTCTATATGGGCGTCTCCACCGCGGCGGTGATCGCCGGGAAGCTGGTCGAGGCGGGCTTCCGCCCCGAGCTGCCGGTGATCGCCGTGGAGAATGCAAGCCGCAGCGACGAGCGCCGCGTCATCACCACCATCACCGCGCTCGCCGCGAATCCGGACCTGCTCGGGCTCAAGAGCCCGGCGGTCCTCATCTTCGGCGAGGTGGCGGGGCTGCCGGCTGCGGGTCTGGTCGAGGACATTCTCGCATCGGAGGAGGTCAAGGCCTATGCCTAGCGTCGTCACCGCCAACCGCCTGACTGATGGCATCGTCGTCTATCTCGCCGCGAACGGCGCGTGGACCGAGGAGCTCGCCAACGCGCGCGTGGCCGACACCGAGGAAGAGATCAAGGCGCTCGAGGCCGAGGCCGAGAACGCCGTGCGGGAACGCCGCGTTGTTGCCGTCTATCCCATGGACGTCGCCCTGAAGGACGGCGCGATCGATCCGCTTTCCGTGCGCGAGCGCATCCGTGCCTCGCACCGCACGACGCTGACGAAGGATTGGTACGATGTACCGCTATGATGAGTTCGACCACGCCTTCGTGCGCGAGCGCGTGGCGGAGTTCAAGGATCAGGTCGGGCGCAGGCTTTCCGGCGCGCTGACCGAGGAGGAGTTCCGGCCCTTGCGCCTGCGCAACGGGCTCTATCTCCAGCTTCACGCCTATATGCTGCGCATCGCCATTCCCTATGGCGTGCTCTCGTCCCGCCAGTTGCGTCAGCTCGCGCATATCGGCCGCAAATGGGACCGCGGCTACGGCCACTTCACCACGCGGCAGAATCTCCAGTTCCACTGGATGAAGCTGGTCGACATCCCCGATGTTCTGGCGGCGCTCGCGGACGTTGAGATGCACTGCATCCAGACGAGCGGCAACTGCGTGCGCAACGTCACCGCCGATCCTTATGCCGCCGCCGCCAACGACGAGTTGGAGGACCCGCGTCCCTGGTGCGAGATCCTGCGCCAATGGTCGACGCTGCATCCCGAGTTCAGCTGGCTGCCGCGCAAGTTCAAGATCGCCATCTCAGGTGCCGCCGAGGATCGCGCCGCGACCGGCTTCCACGACATTGGCTTGCGCATCATCCGCGGCCCGAACGGCGAGAACGGCTTCCGCGTGCTGGTCGGCGGCGGCATGGGCCGTACGCCTTATGTGGGTCAGGTGATCCGGGAGTTCCTCGAGAAGGAGTACCTGCTCTCCTACATCGAGTCGATTCTGCGCGTGTACAATCTCTATGGACGTCGCGACAACCTGCACAAGGCGCGCATCAAGATCCTCGTCAACGCGCTCGGCATCGACAAATTCCGCGACGCCGTTGAGGCCGACTGGGAGGCGACCCACAAGGACGCCATCGATCTTCCCGACGACGAGCGCCGGCGCATCATGTCCTACTTCGCGCCGCCCGACTTGCCGCCGCGCCCGGCCCGCGACGAGGCCATTGCCGCGCGGCGTGAGACCGACCCGGTCTTCGCCAACTGGTACAAGCACAACGTGCTACCACACCGGGTGCCGGGCTATGCCTCCGTGGTGATCTCGCTGAAGGAGCCCGGCCGCACGCCTGGCGATGCGTCCTCCGACGCCATGGATCTCGTTGCTGACCTGGCCGAGCGGTTCGGCCATGACGAGGCGCGCGTCAACTACACGCAGAATCTCGTGCTGCCCCATGTCGCCATCGCCGACATTCCCGCGCTCTACGAGGAGCTCGCCGCTTCGGGGCTCGCCACCGGCAACAACGAGCTTCTCGGCGACATGATCTGCTGCCCCGGTCTCGACTACTGCAACCTCGCCAACGCCCGCTCGATCCCCATCGCCAAGGAGATCGCCAAGCGCTTCGAGGACCCGAAGCGTCAGGAGCTCATCGGCGAGCTGCGTCTCAACATGTCCGGCTGCATCAACGCCTGCGGGCACCACCACTCCGGCAATATCGGCATTCTCGGCGTCGACAAGAAAGGCACCGAGCTCTACCAGATTTCGCTCGGCGGCAATCCGAAGGACGAGGCCGCGATCGGCACGATCATTGGGCCTGGCTTCACCGCCGACGCGGTGCCGCAAGCCATCGACACCATCATCGACACCTATCTAGGCAATCGCGACGAGGGAGAGAGCTTCCTCGACACTTGGCGGCGTGTGGGGGCCGCGCCCTTCAAGGAGGCTCTTTATGGTTCTCGTTGATCTTGCCACGGGAAGCGTCGTCGACGCTCCCGAGGACGTGGCGACGGTGCTGGAGCCGAACGCCGACACCGAGGCCCTTGTCGCCGCTGCGGGCGGCAATGCAGGCCCCATCGCCATCAGCTTTCCCGTCGTCACCGACGGTCGCGGCTTCAGCCTGGCGCGGCTCCTGCGCGAGCGTCACGGCTTCAAGGGCGAGATCAGGGCGGTCGGCCATCTGATCCCCGATCACGGCCAGTTTCTCTTGCGCTCAGGCTTCGACACCGCCGAGATCGCCGATCCCGAGGCGGCTGCTGTGTGGAAGGCGTCGCTCGAGCGCATCCGCCACAACTATCAGCCTGCGTTCCGCAACACGCTGCCGCTGCGCTGGGACGCCTCGCGCAAAGAGGCGAAAGCCCTCAACGACGCGCTCGCCGCCACCGACGATATCGTGAAGCGCATCAAGGAGGTGCGGGCGCGCATCGAAGGGCGCATCGCCTTCTCCACGAGCCTCGGCCTCGAGGATCAGGCCATCCTGCACGCCATTGCCCAGGCCGGCGCCGACATCGACATCTTCACCCTCGACACCGGCCGCCTGTTCCCCGAGGTGCTTGAGACCGTCGAGCTTTCCGAGCTCCGCTACCGCCGCCGCATCAAGCTGGTCGCCCCCGACGCGCAGGAGGTCGAGGACCTCGTCGCCCGCGACGGCGTCTACGGCTTCCGCCAGTCCGTCGAGAACCGCATAGGCTGCTGCGAAATCCGCAAGGTCCGTCCCTTGAACCGCGCGCTTGCCGGCGCGCAAGGCTGGATCGCCGGGCTGCGGCGCGAGCACTCCGGCGCGCGCGCCGAGGTGCCGCTCGCCGCTTGGGACCCGGACCGCGGCCTCGTCAAGGTGAACCCTGTCGCCGATTGGTCGACCAAGACGCTGTCGGCCTACATCGCCGCCAACAACATTCCCGTCAATCCGCTGCACGCGCGCGGCTTCGTCTCCATCGGCTGCGCGCCCTGCACCCGCGCTGTCAAGCCGGGCGAGGACCCGCGCGCCGGCCGCTGGTGGTGGGAAAACGAGGACAAGAAGGAGTGCGGCATCCATCTCGATCGCGAGGGGAGGGCCGCATGACCGCGCTCACCTCGCATCTGAAGCTGCTCGAGGCCGAGAGCATCCACATCTTCCGCGAGGCTGCGGCGCAGTTCCGCGCGCCCGTCCTGCTCTATTCCATCGGCAAGGACTCCACCGTGCTCCTGCATCTGGCGCGCAAGGCCTTCTGGCCTGCCAAGCCGCCGTTCCCCGTGCTGCATGTGGACACCACCTGGAAGTTCCGCGAGATGATCGCCTTCCGCGACCGCACGGCGAAAGCGTTCGGCCTCGATCTCATCGTGCACACCAACCACGACGGGCTCGCCCGCGGCATGAACCCGTTCGACCATCCGCCGTCCGTCTATACCGACATCATGAAGACGCAGGCCCTGCGTCAGGCGCTCGACACCGGCGGCTTCGACGCGGCCTTCGGCGGCGCGCGGCGCGACGAGGAAGCTTCCCGCGCCAAGGAACGCATCTTCTCCTTCCGCGCCGCCGGCCATCGCTGGGACCCGCGCCTGCAGCGTCCCGAGATGTGGCAGCTCCTCAACGGCCGTCTGGCCAAGGGCGAGACCGTGCGCATCTTCCCGCTGTCGAATTGGACGGAAGGCGACGTGTGGCGCTACATCACGCTCGAGAAGCTCGAAGTGGTGCCACTCTATTTCGCGGACCTGCGTCCCGTCGTCGAACGCAACGGCCAATTCATCATGGTCGACGACGAGCGCATGCGCCTTGAGCCCGGCGAGACGCCGCAAATGCGCAAGGTGCGCTTCCGCACGCTCGGCTGCTATCCGCTCACCGCCGCGATCGAGTCCGAGGCGGACGATCTCGATACCGTGGTGACCGAGACGCTTGCTGCGCGCGTGTCGGAGCGGGCGGGGCGGCTGATCGACCACGATCAGGCCGGCGCCATGGAGATGAAGAAGCGTGAGGGTTACTTCTGATGGACGGGGCTGCGCTCGAAAAGCTTGAAACCCAAGTCTCGGTACGGACGATCCCGGGCCCCGTTGAGACGTCGGGCGCCATGGTCAAGCTGCTCACCTGCGGCTCGGTCGACGACGGCAAGTCCACGCTGATCGGCAGGCTTCTGTGGGACGCCGCCGGCGTCACCGACGATCAGCGCGCGGCGATCATGCACGCCTCCCACAGCCGCGCCGTCAATGGCGAGCGCATCGACTTCTCCCTGCTGCTCGACGGCCTCGTGGCCGAGCGCGAGCAGGGCATCACCATCGACATCGCCTGGCGCTATTTCGAGACGAGGCGCCGCCGCTTCGTCATCATCGACTCGCCTGGGCACGAGCAATACACCCGCAACATGGCGACCGGCGCCAGCCACGCCGACATCGCCATCCTGCTCATCGACGCCCGCCACGGCGTCAAGCGCCAGACGCGCCGTCACGCCGCCATCTGCGATCTGGTCGGCATCAAGAAGGTCATTCTCGCCGTCAACAAGATGGACCAGATCGACTGGTCGGAAGCGCGCTACCGCGCCATCGACGCCGACTTCCGCGCGCTCGCCGCCAATTTCGGCTTCACCGAGATCGCCACCATCCCCGTGGCGGCGCTCACCGGCGCCAATGTCGTCGCCCGCTCGGCGGAGATGCCCTGGTACTCAGGCCCGACCTTGTTCGAGTATCTCGACAGCGTCGATCCGCGCGCCGAGCCGCAAGACGCGCCGTTCCGCATGCCCGTGCAGCTCGTGTTGCGCGCATCGGACGACTTTCGCGGCTATGCCGGCACGGTGACCTCCGGCGCCATCCGCATCGGCGACCGCGTCGTCGATGCGCGCAGCGGCCTCAGCGCCACCTTGCGCCGCATCGCCACCATGGACGGCGACCAGCCCACCGCCAAGAAGGGCGAGGCCGTCACCCTCGTGCTCGATACCGATCTCGACATCTCGCGCGGCGCCGTCCTGTCGGAGGTCAAACGCCGCCCGGTGAACGCCGATGTCATGGAGGCGCGGCTCGTATGGCTGTCGGAGCAGTCCTTCGATCCCGAAGCGGGCTATCTCCTGCGCACCGCCACCGATCTCACGCCGGTGACCAGCATGAGCGTATCGGCGCTCGTCGACTTCGAGACGCTCAAGTCCACTCCGGCCCATGATTGCGGTGTCAACGACATCGCCGATTGCCGCATCTTGCTCGGCCGGGCGACGGCGCTAGACCTGTTCCGCGACCTGCCGCTCACCGGCAACTTCGTGCTCGTCAGCGCCATCGACGGCGCCACCGTGGCGGGCGGCGTCGTCACCTGGGTGCAGACCGGAGCGGCCGCCGTCGGCGACAACGTGCTTGTGTTGAACCGCGCGCGTCTTGCCGGACTTTGCGCCGATCTCGGCGATTCTCCCGCCGATCGCGCCGAGTTCGAGCGCCGTGCCCAGGAGGTGGCAATTCTGCTACGCTCCGCTGGGGTTCCGGTTCTGATCGAGACTGACCAATAATAACGGCCCAGCAATGGGTGCGATCTCGCCGGTAGCGTAGGGGGAGCTTTCATCAATGACTGACTTCAGCTGGGCGGCGGCCCTGCTGCCCTTGGCTGGCGCGGGTTTCGGTGTCGGCTTCTTGGTGGGACTGACGGGAGTCGGCGGCGGCGCGCTGATGACGCCTCTGCTGATCTCCACCTTCGGTGTGGCGCCCGCGGTCGCCGTGGGCACCGACCTGCTCTACGCCGCGGTGACCAAGACGGTGGGGAGCTGGCGCCATCACTTGGCCGAGAATGTCAATTGGCCGATCGTGTTCCGGCTTGCGGCCGGCAGCATCCCCGCTGCCATCGTTCTGCTCGCGGTCATGTCGTTCGTGCCGCTCAACACCGTGGCCATGGCGCAATGGATCCGCTACGGCCTCGCCTTCGCGCTGCCGGTCAGCGCCGTCGCCATCGTGCTCTATCCAATTCTCATGAAGGGGCACACCAATGGTGCGGCGGACGGTGCGATGCCGCAGCGCGCCGTCGCCACCGTGCTGTTCGGCGTGGCGCTCGGCCTGCTCGTCACGCTCACTTCCGTCGGCGCCGGCGCCATCGGCGTCGTCGTGCTCGCCGCCCTGTTCCCCTTGCTGCCGGCCAAGCGCATCGTCGGCACCGACATCGCCCATGCCGTGCCGCTCACGCTGGTCGCCGGCGCCGGCCATCTCGGTCTCGGTCACGTCGACCCTGGAATCTTGGTGGCGCTGCTCTGTGGGTCGATCCCGGGCATTCTGCTCGGCACGCGTCTCGCCGGCGTCGCGCCCGAATGGCTGTTGCGGCCGCTGCTGGCGCTGACCCTTTGCTACGCAGCCTACGCGCTCCTCAACAAGTAGCCGTCAGAGACGTCAGGCGACCTCTCTGTCGAGCCCGCTCAGTGCGGCGTCAACGCTGCGCTTGGCGGCGGCGAGCGCCTGGTCCTTGCGCCGCGACAATGTCGAAAGGGCCGACTGTGCGAGCAGGGGAAGCTCGGGACGGGTCGGATAGATGCGGGCGCACCAATTCGACCACTCCTGCCGGAGCTCGATCTCATAACCGCGATATTTGGTCTTTTCGCCTTGCATGGGGCAGCCTCCGACGACGTCCAACCACGGTAGTGCCCCGAAAGGAGATAATTTGGGGGCCACGACCCCTTTTCGCAAGAAGCGCGCCAGGCGCCTTGCCTAAGCTGTTGTTAAGGTTGAGATCGTCGGTCGCGAGGATGGTCGGGCCGGACAG
>Ga0299913_10006083_pt1 | contig 10397 bp, 12 predicted proteins | sample RVTome_9_FD_201360 | JGI IMG/M metagenome (GOLD analysis project Ga0299913, IMG submission 201360) | Soil microbial communities from uranium-contaminated site in the Upper Colorado River Basin, Wyoming, United States - RVT155D38 (version 2) ... | reverse complement strand
TCGAGCCGGTGGTGAAGGTCGTGACCGTCCCCGGTGAGCCGGGGATGGTGTTCGAGCTGTTCACCACCAGGATGGGGGAGTGGTGGCCCTTCGACACCCACTCGGTCGGGGGGGAGGACACCGTCGACGCCCGGGTCGATCCCGAGGTCGGGGGACGGGTGTACGAGGTAACGAGACAAAGTGTGGAGCACGAGTGGGGTCGGGTGACGGACTGGGAGCCGACGAAGAGGGTTGGGTTCGACTGGTACCCGGGCCTGCCCGTCTCCTCGGCGACCCACGTGGAGATCACCTTCCGTCATACGGCAGAGGGAACCGAGGTGACACTGGTCCACGACGGATGGGAGTCGCGAGGCGCAGATGGAGACCGGATGCGGGAGAACTACGACACCGGCTGGGACCATGTCCTTGCCCAGGTCCCCGGGGCGGTCCGGGCGGTGCCGATCCCTTAACCAGGTCGTGACTCGTCGTTGACCTTCCTGTAACGAGGCACTCATAGCGTTCCGACCGCTCCCCGGGTGGGTGTCTCGCTCCCGATGGACATCGACCTGAGTGAGCTGTGTGGTTGCCCGGACGATGGGACGACGATCGGGGGCATGGAGCAAGCCGACAAGACTCTCCTCCTCGAGTGTCGGGACATGTGCCTGCCCCGCCCCCGGTCGGCGAGCGTGATGGTGAAGCCACACCGGGTTCGGGGCGTCACCAATGCGCGACGCCCCGGACCGGAAACTCGGTGGTCAGTGGAAGTCTGGTTGCTGCGTACCCCAAATCGGTCTTCGGTCGATTACCTCGGTGAGTGGGGGAGACCCTGAAGGGGATTCACATGCACAGACTGAAACGCAGCGGTGTCACGATTCTGGCCTTGATCGGCCTGCTTTCCGGCTCTGCCGTCGCCTGGGCGGCCGACGAGGAAGTGGCCGAGGTGGACACCGAAGCGGACGAGAGGGCCGACACCCTGTTCAACTTCGGCTACGACCTGGTCAATCGGGTATTCGTGTGGGGTCTCTCCCGGCTCGACGGGGTCTACGACTGCACGCTCGAGAACGGCACGCTCACCGCGACCTATGGGACCACCGATGACCAAGGTGTGGTCCCGGTGGACAACCTCGAGGACGAGGCAGGAGCGGTCTTGTTCCCCAACCGGCCCGCCGATGAGGTAGCCGACGATCAGGTGCCGGCCGAAGCACCGGTCGCGTACTTGGGCGCCGACGGTGAGTGCGGGGTCAGCGGTGGCAATGTCTCCGGTCCCAACGGCCAGGTCAACCATGGCATGTTCATGAAGCTGTTCAACAGTCTCTATGACGGCGCCCGTCGGGGCTGTGTGGTGCGACACCTGGCGCAGTCCGGGCTCGGCCGGGGTGAGCAACAGGTCAAGGCAGGTGACGACGCGGTGGAACCGGTGACGACGGGGGACATCGGGGCCATCGACTTCACCAGTGTCGAGACCGACTGCGAGCGGGGTGACAGCCCCGAGGACCAAGCCGCGGAGAACGCGTTGGACGCCGAGGCTGGGACGGGCCGGCCCGACCATGCCGGCAAGCCGGACCACGCCGGGAAGCCCGCGGCCGCAGAGTCAGATCGTCCAGGGAATTCCGGGTCCGCTCCGGGTCACAACAAGTGACCAGCTCTCCCTGACACCCGCCCGGAGCGGAGAAGGGGGGTGGCTTAGGCCACCCCCCTTCTCATTTCCCCCCGCCTCAGTCAGAGGCTGCGATGTCGACGTTGTACGCCTCGAAGACCAGGTCCGAGCCTGCCTGACGATGCATGGTCAGCCGTCCGATCAGGTTGACCACCCTGCGCCGGATCAGGGCGCGGAGGTCGGTCCCGTTGCCGCGAGCCGCTCTCACCGTGGCCTCGGCTCGGAGCCACGCTCCGAGGAGCTCCATGTGGTCTTCTCTCAGATCCTCGGTCTGGGCGGAGAGCCGGGGCGCTACCTCCACGATCTCGGCCAGCAGGCCGTCCGGTCCCTCCACCTCTGCGATGTGCGCGTCCAGGGCCTGGCGAAGATCGGACAAACCCGTCTCGACCTGGTCGAGCCAATCCTCGGCGGAGGCCGGGCCGGCGACGATCTTCTCCAGATGCCTCATCTCCTCGGCCAGGAGGCGACGCCGATCCTGCGCCCTGCTCAACCGGCCCGGCGAAGGCGCGGCATTGCTCGGGGTCATCCCTGATTATGTGCGCGGGACCGTGCCCTTGGAAAGGGCCGGAAGTCCCTCGTTGTCCCAACAAGCGACGGTGGAATCCTCCTCGGGCCGTCGCGAACATGGGGGTGAAGGAGGTCCGGAGATGGTTGTGGTAGCAGGTGTCGACTCTTCAGATCATGCGGTGAAGGTCCTGGGTCGAGCCATCGACGAGGCGAGCCGCAGAGAGTCCGAGCTCCATGTGGTCCACGTCTTCAATCCCCCCGTGATCTACATGGAGGTGCCGATCGACATGGGTGAGATCGCCGAGGGCGAGCGCAGGGCGGTCTGGACGCAGTTGGAGCCGGCTCTTTCCCGGGCCGGGGTCCCGGTGACAAGGGTCGATCGCGAGGGCTATCCGCCCGATGTCCTGGTGGCCTACGCCACCGAGGCGGACGCCAACGTCCTGGTGGTCGGGACCAGGGGCCGCGGTGACTTCGCCTCCCTGATCCTGGGCAGCACCAGTCATCGCGCCATCCATCTCGCCACTTGCGACGTCCTGGTGGTGAAACCCGATCGGGAGTCGCCGGCGTCCTGACCGGAGATGTCGGGGTAGAGGCTCGCGCGCCCCAATAAGGCGACGGCCGTCCTACCCACGGTTCCCTCATAACCTGGCCCGATGATCGCTGATCGCTACGAGCCGATCGAGCAGATCGGGACCGGCGGCATGGCCACCGTTTGGCGGGCCAAGGACACCCTCCTCGGCCGTTTCGTGGCGATCAAGAGGCTGGCTCCCCACTTGGCCAACGATGAGGTCGCGGCGCAGCGGTTCAACAGGGAGGCCCAGGCCGCGGCCGGCTTGAGTCATCCCGGCATCGTCACCGTCTTCGACACCGGCGAAGACGACGAAGGCCCGTTCATCGTCCTCGAGTTGATCGAAGGACCGACTCTCGCAGACCACCTGGCGGAGACCGGGCCGATCGATCCGGCCACTGTCGTCGCCCTCGTCTCCCAGGTGGCATCGGCCCTGGATCATGCCCATGCCCAGGGTGTGGTCCATCGGGACATCAAGCCGGCCAATGTGATTCTCGAGGCGGGGGGAAGGGCGCGCCTCGCCGACTTCGGCATCGCCCTCACCATCGAAGACCCGGCCACGATCACCGACTCCGGCGAGCTGGTCGGGACGATCACATACCTCGCCCCCGAGATCCTCTCCGGCCAACCGGCCACGCCGGTATCCGACGTGTACTCCCTGGCGGCGGTCACCTACGAGCTGCTCGCTGGGAGACCGCCCTTCCAGGCCGAGACCCCCGCCGCACTGGTCGACGCGGTCCGCCAGGGAGTGCCTCCGAGCCTGCGCGGGTTGGCCCCGGACCAGATGGCGTCTGCGGTCTCCTCCGCCATGTCCAGGGACCCTGCCGCCCGCCCAGCCACCGCCGGGGAGTACGTCGCCGCCATGGTCGGATCGGCCACGCTGGTCATAGGCCGCGACACGATCTTGCCCGTTCCCGGCGGGGTTCCACTCGGATCCGAGGACCCGACCGTGGTGAGCGACCTGCCTCTCGCCGAAGTCGGGCAACCAGAGCGCACTCCTACCAGGCGGGTTCGATGGTCGCTGGCCGCCGGTCTGCTTGCAATGCTCGCCCTGGCCGCAACCGCGATGACGAGGGACCGCGATCCGGGCTCCACCGAGGAGGGCGGCGCCCTGGCCGCCACCACCACCACCTTCACCTCCACCACGACGGCAGTGCCCACGACGACAACGGCTCCCACCACGACCACCACCGTCCCCACGACCACGACGACGTTGGCCGACACAACGGAGAGCGTGGCCGAGGACATCGCCGGGCTGCTCGCCGCTCTCGGTCCCCCTGAGTTCAATCCCCGGGAGGTACGCCAGGTGGAGGACCGTCTGCAACGGGTCATGGAGGAGTGGCAGAACGACGATCGTGAGGAACTGAGACGGGAACTGGAGCGAGCGTTCGAGGACGTCGCCGACTTCGAGCCTTCCGAGGAGCGGGAGGAGCTGACCGCCCTCCTCGCCCAATTGGCGGAGCTGATGGGGTTCGAGGTGGAGCAGGGAAACGGGGGTGACGACGAAGAGAACGACGACTGAGCCGTTCCCGGTAGCTTTGTCCGATGGCGACTGCACGAGACATCTATCGGGCCGCGGCGACGATGGAGGAGATCGAGGACCTCCTCACCAAGAGGCTGAACGCCACGATCGGCACACTCAACGAGGACGGGTCGATCCATCTCGCCTCCGTCATATTCCTCTACGAGGAGGGGCGGTTCTACTTCGAGACGGCTTCCCTCACTCGCAAGGCGCGGAACGTGAAAGCCAGATCTACGGCGTCGTTCATCGTCCAGGGCCAGGTGTCGTCGGGACGGAGCGTCATGGCCGAGAACGAGGGCACCGCCCGTCTCATCGATGGTGACGAGGCCCGATCGATCAATCGGAGGCTGCGGGCGAAATACATCACCGCTGCCGCCCTCGACCAGGTGGATAACGCCTGGAACGAGTTCGACGACGTAGCCATCGAGATCACGCCGGGCCCGAGATGGAGGTCGTGGTGCGGGGAACTGTTCAGTGAGCAGACCGCCGAGGCGATGGGCGGGACGATGAAAGGGGTCTGGCTCCCCGACGACTAGCGCCAAGGGTTTTACGATGTATCGAGAGACCACCATCGAGACCGGCCAGGGCCCCGCCCTCCAGGCCAGTCTCGGTGGGTCAGACGGGACCTCGCTTGGAATCGTGGTGTTCGCCCACGGGAGCGGGAGCAGCCGGCACAGTCGCCGCAACCGTCACGTCGCCGACGTGCTCCACCTTGCCGGGCTCCGCACCCTGCTGCTCGACCTGCTCACGCCGGAGGAGGAGGCGGTGGACCGACACACCGGGGAGCATCGTTTCGACGTCGGGATGCTGGGTGGGAGGGTGGTAGGTGCGATCGATTGGCTCCGGGAGACCGAGACCGCCCTGATCGGGCTGTTCGGGGCGTCGACCGGAGCGGCCGCGGCGCTCCTCGCCGCAGCATCGCGACCCGACGACGTGTCCGCCGTCGTGTCCCGGGGCGGCCGTCCCGATCTGGCCGGGGAGGCGCTGTCGGTGGTTCGGGCGCCGACCCTGCTCATTGTCGGAGGGCGGGACAGCACGGTGCTCGAGTTGAACCAGGAGGCTCAGGCCCGGATGCGGGCCGAGACCTCACTCGAGATCATCCCGGGGGCGACTCATCTCTTCGAAGAGCCCGGCGCCCTCGACATCGTGGCCGATCTCGCTGCGGCCTGGTTTCGCCTTCACTTCCAGGGGTAGGCCGGATCAGGGGCGCGCTCTCTGCAGAGCCGGCTCGTACACCTCGGATTCGTAGTCGCGAATCATCCGGGCGGCGGTGACCCTCGGGCCGAGGGTGCGCCAGGAGTGGCGGATGCGATCGTGGAAGACGGAACGGTCGGTGTGATACATCTCGAGGATCGAGGCCAGGGTGTCGAACGTGGACGCCGCCTCGGCCGTATCCCGCGCATCGGCGTCCTCCTCCTCGCTGGCCGGGATCGCCCAGCCGTTGGCCCCGTCGTACATCTCCGCCCACCACCCGTCGAGGATCGAGCAGTTGAGCCCTCCGTTCAACACCGCCTTCTCGCCACTGGTCCCCGAAGCCTCCCGGGGCCGGATCGGGTTGTTCAACCAGATGTCGCAGCCCTGGACCAGGGTGCGGGCGATGTTCATGTCGTACCCGGGGAGAAAGGTGAACCTCTGCTGGGCTGAGTCGGAGACCGAGTAGCCGACTATCTCGGCGACGAGGGCCTTGCCCAGCTCGTCCTGGGGATGGGCCTTTCCGGCGAACACGAAGTTGACCGGCCGGGTCTGGTCCGCGAGGAGAAGGTGGAGACGGTCCGGGTCCCTGAGCAACAAAGTGGCCCGCTTGTAGGGGGCGAAACGGCGGGCGAAGCCGACCACGAGGGACTCGGGATCCAGCGGGGCACCGGTCGTCGTCGAGATCAGGTCGGCCAGTCGACGGTTGGCGGCGGCGCGGACCCGTGCGATCTGGTCGTCGTCGATCTCCCCGACCCGATCCCACATCTCCACATCACCGCCGGACCACGCCGGCCCGAGCACCTGGTCGAAGGTCGCCTGTATGTCGGGCCCGACCCAGGTCCGGGCGTGGACCCCGTTGGTGATGCTGGCGATGCTCGCCCCGATGCCGACACCGGCAAACAGGCTCCGGCTCACCTCACCGTGGAGCCGGGACACTCCGTTGGCGTGGCTGGCGAGTCGGAGTGTGAGGGCGGCCACGTTGAACAGGTCCTCGTCTTCGGGGTCCCGCCCGATGGCCCAGATCTCCTCGACCGGCACGCCCCATCGGTCCGCCCACGGCTCGAGATAGGGCAGGATCAGGTCGCGATGGAAGCGGTCGATCCCGGCGGGGACCGGGGTGTGGGTGGTGAAGACGAGCCCGGGGCGAATCAGCTCCACGGCCGATCCCAGGTCCCCATCCTCGATCACGCGATCGATGAGCTCGAACACGATGAACCCGGCGTGGCCCTCGTTGAGGTGATGGACCGGAACGTCCCAACCCAGAGCGGCCAGGGCGCGGGCGCCGCCGACTCCGAGGACCATCTCCTGGTCGAGACGGTGACGCCGGTCGCCGCCGTAGAGGCAGTCGCCTATGGCGCGGTCCTCTTCGCTGTTGGCCCCGACCTCGGTGTCGAGGAGCAAGAGGGGCACCCGGCCCACGTCGAGACGCCACACCCGGGCCGCCACTTCTCGGTCAGGGAGGGGTACCCGGACCATCACACTGGTGTCGATGGCCCCGACCTCGGCCGGGTCGACCGTCGTATACGTCTCGGATTGACGGCCGTCGGTTATGCCCTGATCGAAGTAGCCGTGGCGGTAGAAGAGCCCGACACCGACGAGCGGAATCCTTCGATCACTGGACGCCTTGAGATGATCGCCAGCGAGCACGCCGAGCCCGCCTGAGTACTGGGGAACCAGGGCGTCGATCCCGAATTCGGGCGAGCAGTAGGCGATCGTAGGAGTCGCGGGATCGGACATCGCCCGGTCCAGGTCGGCGACCTGAGCAGCTATTCGATCGCTGAAGTCGGCGTTGGCGAGCAGGGCGTCGAGCTGACCTGCCTCGAGTTCGGAAACCGTCCTCACCGGGTGGCGGTCGGGGGAGGCGCCGGGCAGGGAGAACAGGAGGTCGCGGCAGGAGGAGACCCAGGTCCAACGGTGGTTCGAGGCGAGGCGACGCAGTGCTTCTTGAAGCGCCGGCGAATCCAAGATCTCCCTCCTCGTCCCAAACGAAAAGCCATCGAACCTATCGATGGCCGTCGACGGTCAGTTTACGCCCGGCGGCATCGAGCTGTGGGGCGGGCGAGGCTGGGCGTTGTACCCTGCGCCGAATGAAGAGCGACCAGGGGAGGGGGACACTGGTCGCTTTCCTCGTCGGGTCGGTTCTCTCGTCGGGCAACCCGATCGCGGTCAAGTTCAGCAACGTCGAGCTCGATCCTCTCTGGGGGGCCACCCTCCGCTTCACCCTCGCCGCAGCCCTGATGCTGGTGGTCATGCGCGCGCTCGGGCTCCGTTTCCCGCGGGGCCGGGCCCTGCTCGGGGCGGTTCTCTACGGAGTCTTCAACTTCGGGCTCGCTTTTGCCTGTCTGTTCTATGCCTTGGTCGAGCTGGGGGCAGGCTTCCTCCAGATCCTGCTCGCGGTGATCCCGTTGATCACCCTTCTCCTCGTAGTGGTGCAACGTCTGGAGCGGCTTCGGGTCTCGGCGGTGGCCGGGGCCGTCATCGCCTTTGTCGGCGTGTTGCTCATGTCCCAGATCGCGTTGGATGCGTCGATCTCGATTGGCACGATCCTGGTGGCGATGGCCGCCGCCTTCTGTCTCGCCGAGGGGGCCGTGCTGGTCCGCGTGTTCCCTCCCGAGCATCCGGTCTCGCTCAACGCGGTGGGCATGACCGTGGGGGCAGCGGTCCTCTTCGTCGGGTCGTTGCTCGCCGGCAATGAGATGGTGCTGCCCCGGCTGGGTGAGACCTGGCTCGCGATGGCCTATATGGTCGTGATCGGCTCCGGGATCGTCTTCATCCTCTGGGTGTTCGTGCTCAAACGCTGGGATGCCTCCCGGGCCGCCTACAACTTCGTCCTGCTGCCACCGATCACCCTCGTGTTCTCCAACCTGATCACGGGCGAGGAGGTGGGGGTCGAGCTGATTCTGGGCGGGGTCCTAATCCTGATCGGGGTCTATATCGGGGCCCTTCGCCCCGCAGTCACCCCGGCCGAGGTCCCGGTCTGACCACAACAGATGCGGACAGAAGCCGTCCGCATCGCCTCGTATGGTCTCCGGAGATGAGCAGCGGGCCCGAGTTGCACGAGATCACGCCCGACAATGTCGGCGCGGCGGTGCGGATCGAGGTGAAGCCGGAACAGGGCGAGTTCGTGGCACCGGTGGTGTACTCCCTGGCCGAGGCGTACGCCCAGCCCCACGTCGCCTGGCCCCGCCTGGTGCAGGTCGGTGAGCAGGCCGTGGCCTTCGTGATGGGCGCCTTCGACCCGTCGTCCGACCCCGACTTCTTCCGTAGCGGGATCTGGCGTCTCAATGTCGGCGCCGAGCACCAGGGCGAGGGATACGGCCGGTTCGCCGTCGAATCGGTCCTCGACGAGGCGCGACGCCGGGGCCAGGGCCGGGCCACCGTGCTCTGGGTGCCCGGGGAGGGTGGTCCGGAGGGGTTCTGGCGGCACATGGGGTTCGAGCCCACCGGAGAGAATTTCCACGGGCAGGTAGTCGGGGAGCGGTACCTCTGAGCTTCATCAACGGCGGTGCAGCGCGAACGCGATGTCCCGGGTGAACTCGGGCAGGGGAATCGGACAGGGACTACGCGGGCATTCCACCTGGATCGGGTCGAGCCAGACCCCTGCCAGGTGTCGTAGGGGATGACCACCCACGCCCCGCCGGCGACCGGGTCGAGTGTCATCGTCACCCCTGAACGGCGTCGAGCGCCACCTCACGTTGGTCGAAAGGATTGCCGTAGGCGGCGTCGAGATCGACGGTCACCTCCACCAACGCGTAGTTGCCCACCTGCGCTCCGACCCGGCCTCCACCCCCAGGATCGAGGGCAGGTCGGCCGGTGTGGTCGACCGGGGGGTGGTGATCGAAGGAGACGTCGACGTGGTGACCAGGTTCACCTCGGCAGGGGTGCAGGCGAGGATGGCGAAGACGACGACGAGCGAGGGCGGGCGCCCATTGCCTGGGGTTTCGGGCCATTTCGGTCTTCCTCAGCAGTGTGCGCCCGACCCTAGCGAGGCCCTCCCGCCGGCTCCGGGGCAGTCAATCCCTCTGGTTGATCCGTTCCAGTAGAGGTTGGTCGACCAGCTCGGTGAACTCGGGGTTCCGCTTGATGAACGAAGCGATGAACGGGCACAGGGGCACGATCTTCATCCCCATCGCGCGAACATCGTCGAGAGCTCCCCGGGCCAGGGTCGAGCCCAGACCCTCGCCCTCGTGCTCGGGTTCGACCTCGGTGTGCACGAAGAAGCGGCGCCCACCGCGCTCGTGGTAGACGGCGAGACCCACGACCCGGCCGTCGCGCTCGAGCACGTAGCGATGATTCTCGGAGTCGTCCCGGACGACGAGGTCGGCAGTCACCGGTGCGATCTTGGCCGCCCCCGGCGCCAGGGGCAAGACAAGTGTCCCCGCCGCGAAGAGGAGCTCTTCCTGGCGAGGCGTAGGTAGCTGCCTTTCCTTTACAGTGACTCGGTGCGGGCCGCAGCCATCGTCGCCGCCTCTCTGTTGACGGTCGTCGCCCTGTTCCAGATCGCACTGGGATTGGGTGCCCCGGCGGGGGAGTACGCCTGGGGCGGCCGGAATCCTGGTCGGCTCCCCACCCGTCTTCGGGTCACGAGCCTCGTCGCCGGCGTCATCCTCTATCCCATCCTCATCCTTCTCGTGTTGAAGGCGGCCGCGGTGGTCGGTCTCGACCCCGTGCCTGACGTGGGCAGGGTGGGGATGTGGGCTTTCGCCGGTCTCTTCGTGGTTGGGGGCATCTTGAATTTGATCTCCCCGTCGAAGAGAGAGCGACTCTGGGGCCCTGTCTCTTTGGCCATCGCCATTTGTTGCGGAGTCGTGGCCGCCGCGCTCTAGGCGGAAGTCGAGGGCGAACACCGCCCCACCCTGTGACCGGTTGGCGGCATGGAGGGTGCCGCCTGGAGTGGAGGTAACTTCCCCGCCGGTGACAACATCACGACGTCTCTGGCTCCCGCCGGCTCGATACGCCGATCGTCCCAC
>Ga0299913_10006082_pt1 | contig 10398 bp, 12 predicted proteins | sample RVTome_9_FD_201360 | JGI IMG/M metagenome (GOLD analysis project Ga0299913, IMG submission 201360) | Soil microbial communities from uranium-contaminated site in the Upper Colorado River Basin, Wyoming, United States - RVT155D38 (version 2) ... | reverse complement strand
ACGCTGCCCGTTCGGGCGCTCGCGCGACTCGGGATCAAGGCGCTGTTCGTCAGCAACGCGGCCGGCGCCGTGAACCGGACGTTCGCGCCCGGCGATCTGATGCTGATCGTCGACCATCTGAATTTCATGGGCCGCGATCCGCTGAGCGGCGAGGGCCTGGACGAGAGGCTTCCAGCACCGCCCCTCGAGGCGCCCTACGATCCCGCGTTGTGCGAGGCGGTGCGGCAGGCGGCGGTGCAGACCGGCATTGCGCTTCGCGAAGGCGTGTATGCGGCGAATCTCGGCCCGAGCTTCGAAACGCCAGCCGAGATCCGGATGGCCGAACGCCTCGGCGCTGACGCCGTCGGGATGTCCACGGTGCCGGAGGTGATCGTGGGACGGGCCCTCGGCGTACGCTGCTTCGGGGTGAGCTGCGTGACGAACTTCGCCGCCGGGATCAGCCCCGAGCCGCTGTCGCACATCGAGGTGATCGAGACGACCGAGCGGGTGAAGGATCAGTTCCAGGCGCTGGTGCTCGCCTCCCTCGCCCGCGCCGCCGAGCGCCTGGACGTGAACGGGACGTCCGGGGTGCCCGCCGCCTCCGGGGTCAGCGGGACGCCCAGTGGTTGAGCGGCCGGCTGCCGCCTCCACGGACGGGCGCCGTGGCGATCGCCCGCCGCGTGAAGGCGAGCGCGTCGTGTACGGCCGCCTCGAGCGGCCGGCCGTGCGCCAGCCCGGCGGTGATCGCGGCGGACAGCGTGCAGCCGGTTCCGTGCGGGTTGCCGGCGTCGAGCTTCGGCGCGCGCCACACGCGTTCGCCAGTTCCTGTCATCAGGATGTCCTCGACCGTGTCGCCCGCCAGGTGACCGCCCTTCACGAGCACGGCCTCGCAGCCGAGCTCGAGGATCCGCTCGCCGGCGGCCCGCATGTCGTCGGCAACGGCTACCGGTCGGTCCGCGAGGATCGCGGCTTCGGCCAGGTTGGGTGTGACGAGGCGGGCCAGCGGGACGAGCCGCTGGCGGAGGGCGCCCACGGCGTCGGCTTCGAGCAGCCTCGCGCCGCTGGCGGCGACCATCACGGGATCAAGCACGTAAGGGCCGAACCCGCCGCCCTCGAGCCCGTCGGCTACCGCGTCGATGATCTCCGCGTCGGCCAGCATGCCCGACTTCGTCGCCGCCGGCGGCAGATCGACCGCGAGGGCGTCCATCTGCGCACGCACGACGCGCGGCTCGACGCGCTGCACGGCGGTGACGGCGCGTGTGTTCTGGGCCGTGATCGCCGTGACGACCGACGTGCCGAACACCTCGAAGGCGTGAAACGTCTTGAGGTCGGCCTGGATTCCCGCGCCACCGCCGGAGTCGCTCCCCGCGATGGTCAGAGCGATCGGCCGCGGAGCCTGAGGTTCGTTCACGGTGTCTCCTGCCACGCAAGATTCGAGTTCGATGCCCAGCATCACCAGGGCTAAGCGTCTGCGTGCGCTCCGCCGCGTCAAGGGACGGCGCGAGCATGGCATGTTGCTCGTAGAGGGTCCGGCCGTGGCTCGCGACGCGTTCGATGCCGGGGCGGCGGTGCACGAGGCGCTATATACCGACGCGGCGGCCGGTGATCCAGCGATCGCCCGGCTGCTGGCCGACCTGCGGACGGCCGGCGCGCCGGTGGAGGAGGTAACCGAGACCGAACTCGCGGAGTTCGCCGACACGGTCACGCCGCAGGGGCTGCTCCTCGTGGTGGATATCCCGCTGAGTTCGCTGAACGACGTGGCGATTCCCCGGCTCGCGGTGCTGGACGGGGTGCAGGATCCGGGCAACGTCGGCACGCTGATCCGCGCGGCCGACGCGCTCGGCGCGGGGGGCGTGGCCCTGCTGCCGGGCACGGCGGATCCGTGGAGCCCGAAGGCCGTGCGGGCCGCCGCCGGGGCGAGCTTCCGGATTCCCGTGGTCGTGACCTCGGTGGCCGAGCTGGCCGCGTGGTGCCGTGACCTCGGCGTGCCCCTCCTCGCCGCTGCGGCGGGCGGAGAAGCCGCACCGCGGTCGGCGGTGGCCCGCGACGCCGCCCTCGTGTTCGGCAACGAGGCGGCCGGCGTGTCCGACGAGGTGCGGGCCGCCGCCGACGGCGTGGTCGGCATCCCGCAGCGTGGCCCGGCCGACTCGCTGAACGTGGCGATGGCGGGCGCCATCCTCATGGACCGATTCTTCGGAGGCTGACGTGCCGGCACCGCTCGACCTCGTGTTTCTCGTCTATGCCGGACTGATCGGTGCGGCGATCGGCTCGTTCGTCAACGTGCTCGTGGCGCGCCTGCCCGTGGGCGAAAGCCCGGTGCGCCCTCGCTCGTCGTGTCCGGCGTGCGGCGCCATGATCGCCTGGTACGACAACGTCCCGATCCTGAGCTGGCTGATCCTGCGTGGACGGTGCCGGCGATGCGCATCGCGGATCTCGATCGAGTATCCCCTGGTCGAGGCGGCGACGGCCGTGATCTGGGTGGGCGTCGCCTGGCTGTACGGTCCGTCGTGGACCGGACTGCAGGGCGGCGTCCTGCTCAGCGTCGTGCTGGCGATCGCGCTGATCGATGCACGCCACTACCTGATTCCCGATCCGCTGAGTCTCGGAGGGCTGGTGGCCGGGCTGGCGCTCGCTCCGCTTCCCGGCCCGCCGAGCGTGCTGGCGTCGTTCCTCGGGGCGGCTGCCGGGTTCGGCGTGCTGTTCGCCGTCGGCGTCGTGGGCGAGTGGGCGTTCAAGAAGCCGGCGATGGGCGGCGGCGACATGAAGATGATGGCCATGGTCGGCGCGTTCCTCGGACCGGCCGGCGCGATGCTCACGATCTTCCTCGGGGCGCTGGTCGGCACGATCGTGTTCGCGCCCGTCGCATTGAGCACGCACCGCGAAGTGCCGTTCGGCGTGTTCCTCGCGATCGGAGCGGCCGCGACCTTCCTGCTGGGGAACGCCCTGACCGGCTGGTATGCCGGAATGTTTCTCTAGGGCCTGTTGAGAACTGGAGTGGGCCGCGCGAGTAGAGCGCTTGCGGTTAATCCCCCTCCTCCTCCGACAGGCGCCGCATCCGCACGCGCCCGACCTGCGTGCTCTCGGCCTCGATGATCTCGATCTCGACGCCGTCCACGAGCACGGTCTCCTTCGCGTGTGGCACCCGCCCGAGCGTCTCGAGCAGGAAGCCGTTCAGCGAGCGGTGCTCCTGCACCGGGAACTCGGTGCCGAACGCTTCGTTGATGTCCTTCAGGTCGGTGGCGGCGTCGACCACGATCTCGCTGCGTCCGATCCGGCGGATCGGCTCGTCGTGCAGATCCGTTTCATCGGCGATTTCGCCCACCAGCTCTTCCAGCACGTCCTCGAGCGTGACGATGCCGTCCGTGCCCCCGTGCTCGTCGACGACGACGCCCAGGTGCATCCGGCGGACCCGGAACTCCGCCAGCAACTGGACGAGCGAGATCGAGGCGGGCACGAAGAACGCGTCACGTGCGACGTCCACGAGGCGAATACCGCGTCCCTCCCTCGCCAGGCACTGGTACGCGTCGCGCACGTAGAGGATTCCCGTGATGTCGTCCAGCGATTCGCCGTAGACCGGCACCCGGCTGTACGGCACCTCGGGAAGCTCGTCGGCGATCTCGCCCAGCGTCATGTTCTCATGCCACGAAAAGATGTCGACGCGGGGCGTCATGATCTGCCAGGCGCGCGTGGTGTCGAGCATGAAAGCCTGCTCGATGAGGAGCCGTTCGTGCGCGTCGATCGCGCCGCGCCGGTGTCCCATCTCCGTCAGGCTGCGAATCTCGCTCTCGGTCACGCTGGGCACGCTGGTGCGGAGCGGGACGACGAACCGCGTCAGCCACACGAAGGGCGCCGCGACGGGCAGCAGGACCAATCTGAGGCCCAGCAAGAACGGCGCGATCGCCAGGGCGATCGTCTCGGCGTTGCGCGCCGCGAAGCTCTTGGGGACGATCTCGCCGAAGAACAGGATGAGCAGCGTCATCACGCCGGTCGCGATCCCGACGCCGGCCGAGCCGAAGGCCCGGGTGGCGGCGTACGTCGCGACCGACGCGGCCAGGATGTTCGCCACGTTGTTGCCGATCAGCAGCGTCACGAGCAGCCGCTCCGGGTCGGACTTGAGCCTGACGAGGGCCGCGCCGCCGCGTCGCCTGTCGGCCGCCAGTCCGGCCGCCCGGGCCCGCGAGATGGAGAACAGGGCGATCTCGCTTCCGGAGAACAGGCCGGAAGAGAGAATCAACAGCGCCAGGAATATCAGGGTGGCGGTCATGGACGCGCCGAACACTCCTGTCCGGGAGAATCAGGCGAGAATGCTACGGACCAGCTCGTCGATCAGGTCGTCGGCCGTCCGACCCGCCGCTTCGGCCTCGAAGCCCGGTACGATCCGATGCCGCAGCACGTCGGGCGCGACGGCTCGCACGTCGTCGAGGTCCGGAATCGGGCGGCCGTCGAGCGCCGCCCGCGCCTTCGAGCCGAGCACCAGGTACTGCGAGGCGCGCGGGCCGGCGCCCCAGGCGACCATCGCCCGGACGAAGTCGGGTGCCGCGGCGTCGTCGGGACGAGTGGCGCGCGCCAGCCGCACGGCAGCCTCGACCAGCGAAGGCGGAGCGGGCACGCGGCGCACGAGGGCCTGGAAGTCGGCCAGATCGCTGGCGCTCAGCACGGGCTCGACCTCTGCCACATCGGCCGACGTGGTGAGGGCCGCGATGTCGATTTCCTCGTCGAGGGTCGGATAGTCGATCCGCAGCTCCATCATGAAGCGGTCGAGCTGCGCCTCGGGCAGCGGATAGGTGCCCTCGTGCTCGATCGGATTCTGCGTCGCGAGCACGAAGAACGGGCGCGGAAGACGGAACGTGTCGTTGCCGACCGTGACCTCGTTCTCCTGCATCGCCTGGAGCAGGGCCGCCTGCGTCTTGGGAGGCGTACGGTTGATCTCGTCGGCCAGGATGACGTTCGCGAAGATCGGACCCTGTACGAAGCGGAACACTCTCCGCCCGGTGTCGTGGTCTTCCTCGAGCACCTCGGTGCCGGTGATGTCCGACGGCATGAGGTCCGGCGTGAACTGGATCCGGTGGAAATCGAGCCGCAGGGTCTCGGCGAGCGTCGCGATCAGCGTGGTCTTCGCGAGCCCCGGCACGCCCACGAGCAGGGAATGCCCGCCGGCCAGCAAGGTGACGAGAAGCTTCTCGATCACCGCCGCCTGTCCCACGATACGGTGACCGACCTCGTGCTCGATCGCCTCCCGGGCGCCCCTCAGGCGCTCGAGGAGCTCGACGTCTCTCGAGTCGTCGAGCGCCGCTCTCGCCATGTTCGCTTCCAAGTGTCCCCCTTCAGGCCCCGCGTCCACGTCCCGGTTCCGCACTTCTCGAACGCCGCCTGAGCACGTACACCTGCGGCGTCCCGAGTTCCCGCCGGAAGGCTGGCGCGCGAGGTCCGGAGAGTCAAGGATTACGGCGAGTTTACGGTGGCCGGTGAGGCTTGCGCATTTTTTCACAAGCGGGTATCATCGGCCCGGCTCGAACAAGCGGAGGTTCCAGTGAGCGAACCCGACGACGAATCGTCGAGCACCGCCTCCCGGCTCGGCCGCTACGGCGGCCACGGCATCACGCTCGGGCTGGCGGTCGCGCTGTTCGCCTGGCTCGGAACGCTGCTCGACGAGCGACTGGGAACGAGTCCGCTGTTCGTGCTACTGGGCACGTTCACCGCCTTCGGAGCGGGGCTGTATCGAATGCTCCGGGACCTGTCCCAGGCGAACGACGATCCGCCGGGACGGAGCGACGACTGATCTCCGGACGGCGGATCGCGGGATACCTGCTGGCTGCGGGCCTGGTGGCGATGGCCGGATGGTTGGTCGCCCTGGCGTCCGGGGTGGACCGCCGCGAAGCGGCGCTGGCGTTGACTCTCGCCTGGTCGGTGCAGGCCGCCGCCTTCATCGTCCTCGCCCGCGGCCTCGCGGAGGGCCGCGTCGTGACGCGCGCCTGGGCCGGAGGCATCGCGGTGCGCGCCGGGACGCTGTTCGGTGCCTGGCCGGCGACGCGGCTCGGCCTGGTCACGCGCGAGGCGGCGATCATGTTCGGTCTCGCCCTCGCGGCACTGATAGTTCTGGAAGCGATCTGGCTCGCGACGATCCCGCAGGATTCGGGGTCCAACGATAAATGACGGGAATGTCCAGACCCCTGCTCTCGACCTTTCTCCTGACCGCCGCCGTCGCGGCGTCCGCCGCATTCCCGGCGGACTCGAGCGCGGCCCCCGTCGCCGCGGCATTCCCCGTGCCGGGAGCCGTCCAGGAAGCCGACCACGAGCCGGCCGGTCAGGAGGCACCGCACGGGCCCGCCGGGGAACATGCCGACGAGGGCGCGCACGGGTGGGGCACGGAAACGATGATGCACCACATCATCGACTCGAACGAGATCGAGTTCTTCGGCTGGACCATCCACTTGCCGGAGTGGGAGCCGGTTCGCGCCGGCCCGCTCGTGATCGACCTGTCTCCGACGAAGCACGTCGCATTCCTGTGGATCGCTACGCTGCTCACGATTCTCACCGTGTGGGTCGCGGCCCGGAGGTTCTCGCGCGAGGAGCAGGCCGGCGAGGCGCCGAAGGGGTTCCTCAACTTCTTCGAGACGTTTTACGAGTACCTGCGCGACGAGGTCGCCCTGGCGAACATCGGGCACGGCGGCGAGCGCTTCGTGCCCTACGTCGTCACGCTGTTCTTCTTCATCCTGTACGCGAACCTGCTCGGGCTGGTCCCGTTCGGTGCGACGGCGACGTCCAACATCATGGTCACCGGGTCGCTGGCCATCATCTCGCTCGTCATCGTCGAGGCGGCCGGGTTCATCGCGCTCGGCCCGAAGGGCTATCTGGGCACGATCTTCTATGTGCCGAAGGGCCTTCCGAAGCCGATGGTGCCGATCATGCTGATCATCATGACCCCGGTCGAGATCATCGGAAAGCTCGCCAAACCGTTCGCGCTGGCCGTCCGGTTGTTCGCGAACATGACGGCCGGGCACTTCGTCATTCTCGCGCTGCTCGGCCTCATCCTGACATACGGCGGAACCAGCCTGATCGGCGGCGTCAGCGTCGTCGGAGCGCTGGCACTCGGGCTGTTCGTGATGTTCCTGGAGATCTTCGTGGCCTTCCTCCAGGCGTACATCTTTACGATTCTCACGGCGGTGTTCATCGGACTGATCCGGCACGCTCATTGACGTAACGGGCCGGGCTGAGCCCCATACGGGGGCTGAACAAGCACTCGAGGAGGAGCTGGAATGTACAACATGTTGGCGATGGTCCAGGATGGGGCAGGGGCCGTGCAGGGGACAACGATCGGCGCCGGGCTCGCCGTCATCGGCGCGGGTGTCGCGGTCCTCGGTGCGGGAGTCGGCATCGGCCGGATCGGCGGTCAGATGGCCGATGCGATGGCGCGTCAGCCCGAAGCGGCCGGCGTTATCCAGACGGGCGCGATCATTCTTGCCGCCCTCATCGAGGGCGCGGCGCTGTTCGGTCTGGTGATCGCCGGGTTCATCAAGTAAGGGGCGGGACACACGACGTGACGAACTCGACCCGAATCGCGATCGGCCTCGGACTGCTTCTGGTGCTGCCCGGCACGCTCCTGGCGGCCCAGGAGGGCGGGTCCTCTGTGTTCAACGTCAACCCCGGCCTCGCCATCTGGACGTGGGTCCTGTTCCTGCTCACGCTGGCGGTCCTGTCGTGGAAGGCCTTCCCTGCGATCTCGAAGGGCCTCGAAGCGCGCCGCGCGCGAATCGAGGAGGAGATCGCGGCGGCCCGGCGCGACCGCGAGGAGGCCCGGCGGCTGCTGGACGAGCATCAGCGGCAGCTCGACGAGGCACGCCTCGAAGCGAAGGCCATCCTCCAGGAGGGCCGCGAGGCCGGCGAGCGTCTTCGCGAGGAGATTCTCGCCGACGCCCGGAAGGAGCACGAGACCCTGCTCGAGAAGGCGCGCCACGAGATGGAGCGTGAGCGCGAAGATCTCGTCGCGGCCGTCCGGCGCGACGCCGTCGACCTGTCGATCGCGGCGGCGGAGCGGATCGTGCGCGAGCGCCTCGACGACGAGGGCAACCGGAAGCTCGTCCGCGACTACCTGTCGGAGATCGGATGAGCCGCGCCGCCGTCGCCCGCACCTACGCGGACGCGCTGCTCGACCTCGCTGAGCAGGACGACGGGGGTGCCGCGTGGCTGGAGATGCTGTCGGAGGCGGCGGGCCTTTACGAGTCCTCGCCGCCGTTCAAGGCGTTTCTCGACACGCCGCGTGTATCGGAGAAGGACAAGGTCGCGGTGCTGCGCGAGGCGTTCGCCGAGCGGTATCCGGAGAACTTCGTGCGCTTCCTGACCCTGGTCGTGCGGAAGCGCCGCCAGGGGATGCTGCCCGAGATCGACGAGGCGACGCGTGACCTCCTGAACGAACGGACCGGGCGGCTTCACGCTTCCGTCACACTCACGACCGCGCCCGACGAGGCGTTCCGGCAGGAGATCGAGCGCGAGCTGTCACGCGTACTCGATCGCGAGGTGGACGCCGACTTCCGCACGGACCCTCGCCTGATCGGCGGGATGGTGGTGCGAGCGGGCGACCGGGTGCTCGACGGATCGGTACGACGGCGGCTGCAGAACCTGCGGCGCCGCCTGCTCGAAACTCATACTCAGCCGGTGGGATAGACACGAATGGCAGACGCTACGCTACGCGCCAGCGAGATGAAGAAGGCGCTTCTCGACCAGATCGAGCACTTCGAAGAAGACTTGAAGCTCGAGGAGGTCGGCGAAGTGCTGGAGGTGAAGGACGGCATCGCCCGCATCTGGGGCCTGTCCTCCGCCGTAGCCAACGAGATGCTCGAGATCGAATCCTCCGAGTCGGGGGAGCTCATCACGGCGCTCGCCCTGAACCTCGAAGAAGACAACATCGGGGCCGTGGTGCTCGGCGACTACCTGAAGCTGAGCGAGGGCGACACGGTGCGCTGCACCGGTCGCGTGCTCGAAGTCCCGACCGGTCCCGAGTACCTGGGTCGCGTGGTCGACCCGCTTGGCCGGCCGCGCGACGGCAAGGGTGACATCCGGGCGGCGACGAACATGCTGCTCGACCGCAAGGCGCCCGGCATCGTCTACCGGCAGCCGGTGAAGGAGCCGCTGCAGACGGGCGTCAAGGCGATAGACTCGATGATTCCGATCGGCCGCGGCCAGCGCGAGCTGATCATCGGCGACCGCCGTACCGGGAAGACCGCCATCGCCGTGGACGCGATCATCAACCAGCACGACCAGGACGTCGTGTGCGTCTACGTGGCGATCGGCCAGAAGGCCTCGACGGTCGCGTCCGTCGTCGCCCGACTCGAAGAAGAGGGGGCGATGGACTACACGATCATCGTCGCCGCCAACGCCTCCGATCCCGCCACCCTGCAGTACATCGCGCCCTACGCCGGCTGCGCGATGGCCGAGTACTTCATGTACAAGGAGGGCCGCGCGACGCTGGTCATCTACGACGACCTGTCGAAGCAGGCCGACGCGTACCGTGAGATCTCGCTCGTGCTGCGGCGCCCGCCGGGCCGCGAGGCATATCCGGGCGACGTGTTCTACCTGCACAGCCGTCTGCTCGAGCGCGCCGCCAAGATCACCGAGGACGAAAGCGTGATCGCGGGGCACCCCGACCTCGAGAAGCCGGGCGGTTCGCTCACTGCGCTGCCGATCATTCAGACCCAGGCCGGCGACGTGTCGGCCTACATCCCGACCAACGTGATCTCGATCACCGACGGCCAGATCTTCCTCGAGAGCGATCTGTTCTACTCGGGCGTCCGCCCCGCGGTGAACGCCGGAATCTCGGTGTCCCGAGTCGGCGGCGCCGCGCAGATCAAGGCGATGAAGGGCGTGGCCGGACGGCTGCGGCTCGATCTCGCGCAGTTCCGCGAGCTCGAGGCGTTCGCCCAGTTCGGCTCCGACCTCGACGCCGCCACGCAGCGCCAACTCGCGCGCGGGGAGCGTACGGTCGAGATCCTCAAGCAGGGCCAGTACGCCCCGATGGCTGTCGAGGACCAGGTGATGGTGATCTTCGCGGTCACCCAGGGCTACCTGGACGACGTCGACATCCGAAAGATCCGGGCCTGGGAGAAGAGCTTCCTCGACTTCGTGAACTCGTCGCGCCCGCAGATCGGCGGGGCGATCCGCGGCGAGAAGGTGATCAGCGACGAGACCGGCGACGCCCTGCGCAAGGCGATCGAGGACCACAAGCAGACGTTCCGGGCCGAGCTGGCGGCGGCGCCGGCGGACGAATAGCCCATGGCACGCGCGAGGGACGTTCTGCGGCGGATAAGCTCCGTCAAGAACACGCGGAAGATCACGCGCACCATGGAGATGGTCGCGACGTCGAAGCTGCGCCGTGCGCAGCAGCGCGTTCAGCAGGCACGCCCGTTCGCCGAGAAGGTGGCCGAG
>Ga0299913_10006081_pt1 | contig 10398 bp, 9 predicted proteins | sample RVTome_9_FD_201360 | JGI IMG/M metagenome (GOLD analysis project Ga0299913, IMG submission 201360) | Soil microbial communities from uranium-contaminated site in the Upper Colorado River Basin, Wyoming, United States - RVT155D38 (version 2) ... | reverse complement strand
ACTGGTCACGCGATCCCTCGAGCGCGGCTTCTACCAGGGCTGGGACCTGCACCCCGCGCAGCTGCCGACCCGCTACGCCGCGACGTTCGGGTTCTACCGCGACGGCCAGGCCGGGGCCGGGCGCCGCCTGCGCGACTATCTCGGCCGGCAGAGCTCCGGTGTGGTCGACGAGCCGGCGACCGCCCGGTCGCTCGCGGGCTACCTGCTCCGCGGCCACGAGTGTGGAGCGCTCAGCGCCGGGGACCTGCGCGCGGCCACCGGCCTGGACGTCGCCAACATCCGCAAGCAGGCTGGGCGCTGAAGTGGGAATCGTCCTCGGCGCCAACCAGTACGGCAAGGCGGAGTCGCGGGTGGTGCGGATCTACCGCGACACCGAGCGCCACGAGATCCGCGACCTCAACGTCTCCACCGCGATCCGCGGCGACTTCGCCGCCGCGCACATCACTGGCGACCAGGCCCACGTGCTGCCCACCGACACCCAGAAGAACACCGCGTTCGCGTTCGCCAAGGAGCACGGCATCCGCTCGCCGGAGGAGTACGCCGTGGCGCTGGGCGGGCGGCTGCTCGAGGCGACCCCGGCCGCGACCGGCGTACTCGTCCGCGTGGAGGAGTACCCCTGGGACCGGGTCGCCGTCGGGCAGTACGAGCACGACCACACGTTCGTCCGCCGTGGCGGCGAGGTGCGCACCGTCGAGGTCGACGTCACCGCCGACGGGCTGCGCATCGTCTCCGGCCTGACCGACCTCGTCGTGCTCAAGTCGACCGGCTCGGAGTTCAAGGGCTTCCTGCGCGACGAGTACACCACGCTGCCCGACGCCGACGACCGGATCCTGGCGACCTCGCTCACCGCCCGCTGGCGCTCCGCGCACGACCGGCCGGACCGGGTCGCCGACGTGGCGTGGGACGAGGAGCACCACACCGTCCGGGCGCTGCTGCTCGAGGCCTTCGCCGGCACCTACAGCCACGCCCTGCAGGAGACGCTGTTCGCGATGGGGCGGCTGGTCCTGGAGCGGATGCCCATGGTGGAGGAGATCTCCTTCGCCGCGCCCAACAAGCACCACTTCCTGGTCGACCTGGCGTCGTTCGGGCTGGACAACCCCGGCGAGGTGTTCGTCGCGGCCGACCGTCCCTACGGCCTGATCGAGGCGACCGTCACTCGGGACCCCGAAAAGTGAGCCTCGAGGAGTTCAACGCCCTCCCCGAGGTCGAGGCGCGGGAGCGGCTCACCGCCTGCCTGGACGTGCCGCGCTGGGTCGACACGGTGCTCGAGGGCCGTCCGTACGCCGACCCCGGCGCCCTGCACACGGTGGCCGGCGGCGCCGCGGCCGAGCTCGACGACGCCGAGCTCGAGCGGGCCCTGGACCGGCACCCGCGGATCGGCGAGCGGGCGGGAGCGGGCCACGACGCGGCGTTCTCGGCGCGCGAGCAGGCCGGGGTCGACCCGGCCGACGCCGACGTGGCCCGCCGGATCGCCGTCGGCAACATGGCCTACGAGGAGCGGTTCGACCGGGTCTTCCTGATCCGCGCCTCCGGACGCACCGGCCCGCAGATCCTCGCCGAGCTCGATCGGCGGCTCGCGAATGACGAGGAGACCGAGCGCGCCGAGACCGTCGAGCAGCTGCGGGAGATCGCGCTGCACCGCCTCGACCTGGTGGTGGAGTGACATGGCGAGCCTGAGCACGCACATCCTGGACACCTCGCGCGGCCGGCCCGCCGCCGGCGTACGCGTCGCCCTCGAGGCACGCGACGGCAGCCCGCTCGCTGAGGCCACGACCGACGACGACGGCCGGGTGGCCGCGCTCGGGAGCGAGCTCGAGCCCGGCGACTACGTGCTGCGCTTCGCCACCGGCGGCTACCTGGGGGCCGATGCGTTCTACCCCGAGGTCGTGGTCACCTTCGCCGTGGGTGCCGACGAGCACTACCACGTTCCGCTGCTGCTCAACCCCTACGGATACTCCACCTACCGTGGCTCCTGACGCGTTGGTGCGGGCCCGCCGGGCGGTGGTCGACGGGCGGGAGCGGGCCGCAGCGGTGCGGATCCGGGACGGCCGGATCGCCGCGGTCGAGGGCTACGACGCCGGCCCCGGCGACGCCCAGGTCGTCGAGCTCGCCGACGACGAGGTGCTGCTGCCCGGCCTCGTCGACACCCACGTGCACGTCAACGAGCCCGGCCGCACCGAGTGGGAGGGTTTCGCCAGTGCCACCCGAGCCGCCGCGGCCGGCGGCGTCACCACGATCGTGGACATGCCCCTGAACAGCGTCCCGCCGACCACCACGCTCGCCGGGCTGGAGGCGAAGCGATCCGCCGCGCGGGACCAGGCCTATGTCGACGTGGGGTTCTGGGGCGGGGCGGTCCCGGGCAACGAGGCGGACCTGGCGCCGCTGCACGACGCCGGTGTCTTCGGGTTCAAGTGTTTCCTGCTGCCCAGCGGGGTCGAGGAGTTCCCGGAGCTGGACGCGATCGGGCTTGCGGCGGCGTTGGAGGAGACGGCCCGGCTCGGTGCCCTCCTGATCGCGCACGCCGAGGACGCCAAGGAGCTCGGAGAGGCGGCCGGTCGGGAGTACGCCGGGTTCGTCGACTCCCGGCCTCCGAGCGCCGAGCGGACCGCCGTCGAGCGCCTGATCGCCGCCGCTGCCCTGACCGGGGCACGCGCACACGTCGTCCACCTCTCCGCCGCCGAGGCGCTGCCGCCCATCCGCGCCGCCCAGGCCGCCGGCGTACGGCTCACCGTCGAGACCTGCCCGCACTACCTGACCCTCACTGCCGAGGAGGTGCCGGACGGGCACACGGAGTTCAAGTGCTGCCCGCCGATCCGGGACGCCGCCAACCGCGACCTGCTCTGGGACGCCCTGACGGACGGGACCATCGACGTCGTGGTCAGCGACCACTCGCCGTGCACGCCGGACCTCAAGCGGCTCGACACCGGCGACTTCGGCGCGGCCTGGGGCGGTATCGCCTCCCTGCAGGTGGGGTTGTCGGCGATGTGGACCGAGGCCGGGCGGCGCGGCCATGACCTGGCCGCGGTCGTCGGCTGGATGGCCGAGGGCCCGGCGCGGCTGGTGGGCCTCGACCGGAAGGGGCGGATCGAGCCCGGCGCCGACGCGGACCTGTGCGCGTTCGCGCCCGACGAGCCGTTCGTGGTCGACCCCGCCCGCCTCTGGCACAAGAACCCGGTTTCCGCGTACGCCGGGCGTACGCTCACCGGCACGGTCCGCCGGACCTGGCTGCGCGGTTCGCCTGTTGACCTCGACGCGGCGCCCCGGGGACGACTCCTGAGGAGGGACGACGGATGACCTACTACGTGCCGCGCGGCGGGCATCCCGGCCAGCACGAGCTGACCACCGACCGCGCGGTCTTCACCGAGGGCTACGCCGTGCTTCCCCGCGGCACGATGCGCGACATCGTCACCAGCCGGCTGCCGCACTGGACGGGGACCCGGGCCTGGGTGCTCGCCCGGCCACTGACGGGGTTCGCCGAGACGTTCAGCTGGTACGTCGTGGAGGTGGGACCCGGCGGCGGCTCGGAGGACCCCGACCCGGACCCGGAGACCGAGGCGGTGCTGTTCGTCGTGGACGGCACGCTGCGGCTGACCATCGGCGGCATCGCGCACGTCCTGGGGCCTGGCGGCTATGCGTTCCTCCCGCCGGGCACCGACTGGGCCGCGACCAACGGAGGAGACGGCACCACCACGTTCCACTGGATCCGCAAGGCCTACGAGCCCGTCGACGGGATCGACGCACCCGAGGCGTTCGTGACCAACGAGACCGACGTGCCGCACGACCCGATGCCGGACACCGATGCCTGGACCACTCAGCGCTTCGTCGACGTCGATGACCTGCGGCACGACATGCAGGTCAACATCGTCACCTTCGAGCCGGGAGGCTCGATCCCGTTCCCGGAGACGCACGTGATGGAGCACGGGCTCTACGTCCTGGAGGGCAAGGGCATGTACCTGCTCAACCGGGACTGGGTCGAGGTCCAGGCCGGCGACTTCATGTGGCTGCGCGCGTTCTGCCCGCAGGCCTGCTACGCGGGTGGCCCCGGGCGGTTCCGCTACCTGCTCTACAAGGACGTCAACCGGCACATGCGGCTCCTCAGCCCCGCCAGTCGCGGCGGACTCTGACCGTTCGGCCAATGGTGGCGAAGCCCGATCGCGGCTATGTTTGGGCGGTTCGGCCAGCTGGGAAAGGGAGGGTCTCGGAGGTGGACGAGTCGTTGGTGCCCGCGCATCCGGTCGTCGAGATCGTGGTGTCCGCCGAGGCGGTCACCGTCGACGGCGTGGTGGTCGACCGCGGTTTCGCGGGCCTTCCCGACAGCACGTTCGCGATGCAGCTCGGCGTGCACGCCGCGGCGCGGCTGGTCGCCCAGCCCCTGGGTCGCGCGGTTCGCGCGACCCTCCGCTGCGGCGCCGACGAGAAGCGACTGGTCATCCACACCGACGGGTCCGTGACGGACGTCGAGGACACCTTCCCCGTGGTGAGTCTCCTCGCGCCGGCGGGCTCGCGTGCCATCCCGATCTCGAGGCATGCGCGGCGCCCGATCCGAGCGGCACTGCGCGTCCACCGGGGCAAGCCCGCGGTCGGCCTGGCGTACGTCGCCCTGGGCGCCGTCCTGGCCGGTGGGCTGATCGTGGAGGCCATCAGCGGCGACGACTCGCCGCCGGCGGCCACCGGCACCCGCCAGCAGCCACCTCCGCAGGCGCCGATCGAGGAACCCGTGGCGCCCGCTGTGCGGGCCGTCGTCGACGGAACTCGGCTGGATCGCCTGCCGGGCATCAGCGACGTCGCGGTGAGCCCGGACACCGGTGGCTTCCGGCTGCGGGTCACGACCAGCCGGGCGGTCCGGGTGAAGGTGCTGGCATCGCTGCTGTCCGGCGATGGCGAGTCCCGGCTGTGGACGATCCGCGCGGCGAAGGCGACGACCCGGACCCTCGAGGTCGACGACCTCCCGGCCGGCTCCTACCGCTGGGTGGTGCGTTCGCCGGGAGAGCGGCCGGTGACGGGCAAGGTCGTCGTACAGCCGACTCCCGAGCCGCCGACGGTCGTCACCGTTGGCACGCCGACCCAGCAGGTTCCGGCACCCCCCCAGGACGACGTACGGTCGCCCAGCGGCAACGACGGCAACGACGGCAACGACGGAAGTGGCGGCGGCGGCACCCCGCCCGGCCCCACGGAGCCGGTCGACCCCGACGACCCCTACGCCCGATGAGCCCGGTGAGGGGCGCCGGGGCCGCATTCGTCGGCCTGGCGATGGTGGCGGCCTTGGTCGCCGGCACCGGGCCGTCGGCCGGACAGGCGAGCACGGTCGCGGCCGAGTCGAGCGCGGGGGGCACCGAGGGGACGGTCGAGCGATCGGTCCCACGAGAGCTGCTGTACTGGGCCGGCTACCGCATCGACCGCACCGGCAAGGCGTCGGGCGGGTGGATCGGTGCTCGGCGCCGGGGTCGGGAGGGTCCGATCATCTACCGCGTCGACCCGGCGGCCTCGGCCCGCTCCACGGGGTACCACGATGGCCGATGGGTGCATCGGCTCCGGGGAAAGGGGCCGCACCGGTCCGGCGCTGGTCGGAAGGCAACGTCGCGGGCGGCCTGGATCGTGTCGAAGTACGGCACCTACCGCTATGACGTCCAGTCGGCGGCCGTCGATGCCGCCCTGCTCCACCTGCTGGCCCGGCACCGCTGGACCCTCCGCGGCGCTCTGGGTGCACCCCGCATCCGGCAGAGCGATGAGCCGACGCTGGTGCGCAAGTTCGCCAGGATCATGCTCGACGACTCACGCCGGCTGGCCGGCCCCTACACGGTCCGGGTGCGGCAGAAGAACGTTGCCGTCATCGGCGACCCGGTCCAGCTGGCGATCCGCGTAGTCGTGGCCCGCAACGGCCGCCCGCTTCCCTTCGTCCCGGTGCGGGTGCGCACCCCCGATGGCACGACGGACGCGGGGACCACTGGCGAGGACGGTCGGGTCGGCGTGACCTACGAGGAACCGGTTGCTGGAGCGACGTCGATCGAGATCAGGGTGGCGCGAGTCCCGGAGACCCGGCTGCGGGTGCTCGCGCCGCGCCGGAAATCGGCCTCGCGGGTGGTGATCGCGGGGCAGAAGGGACCCCTGACCGGTCACGGCGTCGTGTACGTCAAGGCGCGGCCAAGGGTCGCGGTGACCACCGACGAGTGGCGAATCCGCAAGGGCACCAGGAGCAAGGGCCGGTTCCGGCTGGTCGACTCGGCGGAGGCGTGGCCGCGGAGTGCCACGGTCACCCTGCACGGCCCGTTCACTCACCGCGACAACGCGCGGTGCGGCGTCCGAACGATCCGCACCGGCCAGACCCGCGTGACCGCCGCCGGGTACTACGCGCAGCCCCGCTTCACGCTGCACAAGCAGGGCTACTACGTCTCGAACGTGCTGGTGCCGGGCAACCGGGTCAACCTTTCCGCCAGCGACTGCGGCGGGAAGTTCCGGGTCGTCGCGGACTGACGGCCGTGCCCCCCAGGGGGGTGCGGCATCATGCGCTCACAGGGGCACGACGTACGTAGACTCGAGGGATGGTGAACCCGACCGTCACCGTCAACGGTGACGTCCGCCCGCTGGAGGGCGCGGCCGCGTGGACGAGTGCCCTCGACTGGCTGCGCTCCCTCGGGCTCACCGGCGCCAAGGAGGGCTGCGCCGAGGGAGAGTGTGGCGCCTGCGCGGTGATGGTCGCCCGCCCCGACGGTGAGGGCTCCCGGTGGACCGCGATCAACGCCTGCCTGGTGCCGGCTCTTGCGCTGGACGGGCAGGAGGTGGTCACCTCCGAGGGACTGGGCACGCCCGAGGCGCTGCATCCCGTGCAGCGGGAGATGGCCGAGCGCGGCGGCTCCCAGTGCGGCTACTGCACGCCGGGGTTCGTGTGCAGCATGGCGGCGGAGTACTACCGCCCCGGCCGGGTCTCGACGGGCTCGACCAACGGGTTCGACCTGCACGCGATCGCCGGCAACCTGTGCCGCTGCACGGGCTACCGGCCGATCCGCGACGCGGCGCAGTCGCTCGACGCCCCGCCCGCAGACGACCCGCTGGCCGGCCGCGTGGGACGACCCGCGCCCGCGCCGGCCCCGACCCGCGCCGACGGGTTCGCCCGGCCGGCCGACCTCGCCGAGGCCTTCGCGCTGCTGCGCGAGCACCCCGACGCGACCGTGCTCGCCGGCGGCACCGACTGGGGCGTGGAGGTCAACCTGCGCGGTGAGCGGCCGGCGTACGTCGTGGCGGTCGACCGGCTGCCGGAGCTGAGGTCGTTCGGGGCGGTGGGTTTCGAGACAGGCGCTAGCGCGCCTTCCTCAACCACCGGATTCCTCGAGATCGGGGCGGCGCTCACCCTCTCCGAGGTCGAGGCCGCGCTCTCCGGCCGGCTCCCGATGCTGGACGAGGTGTTCGGCCTGTTCGCCTCCCGGCTGATCCGCAACGGCGCCACCATCGGCGGCAACCTGGCCACCGCGTCCCCGATCGGCGACCTGGCCCCGGCGCTGATGGCGCTGGAGGCCACCGTCGTGCTGGCCTCCGCCGACGGTGACCGCGAGGTGCCGATCGCCGACTACTTCACCGGTTACCGCGAGACCCTCCGCCGCGACCACGAGCTGATCCGGGCGGTGCGGGTGCCACTGCCCACGGCCGGGATCACCGCGTTCCACAAGATCGCAAAGCGACGCCTCGACGACATCTCCAGCGTGGCGGTCGGCTTCGCGATCGAGCTCGCCGAGGGCAGCGTGAAGTCGGCGCGGATCGGCCTCGGCGGCGTGGCCGCGACCCCGATGCGGGCGCTCGCGACCGAGGCGGCGCTCGAAGGGCGTCCGTGGGAGGAGCGGACCGTGCGCGAGGCAGCCGAGGTGCTGCGCGGCGAGGGCACCCCGATGGACGACCACCGCGCCAGCGCGGCGTACCGCTCCGCGATGCTCGGCACGGCGCTGCTCAAGCTGTGGCACTCGGATGGTGGTTTCGAGGCTCGCTCCGCTCGCACCTCCACCACCGGAGGTCGCGATGAGTGATCTGTCGCAGCGGCCCGCCGACGCGATCGTCGGGTGGGAGATCCCGCACGAGAGCGCCGCGCTGCACGTCACCGGCGCCGCGCTCTACACCGACGACCTCGTGGGCCGGATGCGCGACTGCCTGCACGCGTGGCCGGTGCAGGCTTCCCACGCCCACGCGCGGGTGACCGACCTGCGGATCGCGGCGGCGTACGACGTCCCGGGGGTCGTCCGGGTGCTGACCGGCGCCGACGTGCCGGGCGTCAACGACGCCGGGGTGAAGGGCGACGAGCCGCTGTTCCCGACCGAGGTGATGTACCACGGCCACGCGGTCTGCTGGGTGCTCGGCGAGACCCTCGAGGCCGCCCGGCTCGGCGCCGCGGCGGTCGAGGTCGACTACGAGCCGCTGCCGGCGATCATCGAGCTGCGTGAGGCGATCGCGGCGGGCAGCTTCCAGGGTGGGCAGCCGCACGTGACCCGCGGCGACGTCGAGGCCGCGCTGGCCGTCGCGGCGCACGTGTTCAGCGGCGAGACAGAGATGGCCGGGCAGGAGCACTTCTACCTCGAGACCCACTGCTCGCTGGTGCACGTCGACGAGTCGGGCCAGGTGTTCGTGCAGTCCAGCACCCAGCACCCCACCGAGACGCAGGAGATCGTGGCCCACGTGCTCGGCCGGCACAACCATGACGTCACCGTGCAGTGCCTGCGGATGGGCGGCGGGTTCGGCGGCAAGGAGATGCAGCCGCACGGGTACGCCGCGGTGGCCGCACTCGGCGCGACGCTCACCGGCCGGCCGGTCCGGATCCGCCTGAACCGCACCCAAGACATCACCCTGACCGGCAAGCGGCATGGCTTCCACGCCCAGTGGCGGGCGGGCTTCGACGACGTGGGACGGATCGTCGCCCTGGACGCGACGCTCACCTCCGACGGCGGGTGGAGTCTCGACCTGTCCGAGCCGGTGCTGGCCCGGGCGCTGTGCCACGTCGACAACGCCTACTGGATCCCGCACGTGCGGGTGAACGGCCGGGTGGCGCACACCCACAAGACCTCGCAGACCGCGTTCCGCGGCTTCGGAGGCCCGCAGGGGATGCTGGTGATCGAGGACGTCCTGGGCCGGTGCGCACCGCTGCTCGGGGTCGACCCCGCCGACCTGCGCCGGCGCAACCTCTACGCCGACGGCCAGGCCACGCCGTACGGGCAGCCGGTCCGGCACGCCCACCGGGCGGCGAACACCTGGGACCAGGTGGTGGACACCGCCGAGGTTGCCCGGCGAGCCGCGGAGATCGCGGATTTCAACGCCGCGCACCAGCACGTCAAGCGCGGGCTGGCGGTGACGCCGGTGAAGTTCGGGATCTCGTTCAACTTCACCGCGTTCAACCAGGCCGGTGCGCTGGTGCACGTCTACAAGGACGGGTCGGTGCTGGTCAACCACGGCGGCACCGAGATGGGCCAGGGGCTGCACACCAAGATGCTGCAGGTCGCGGCGACGTCGCTGGGTGTCCCGTTGGCCCGGGTCCGGCTCGCGCCGACCCGCACCGACAAGGTGCCGAACACCTCCGCCACCGCGGCCAGCTCGGGGGCCGACCTCAACGGAGGCGCGGTCAAGCACGCCTGCGAGCAGATCAAGGAGCGGCTTGCCCTGGTCGATGCGGGTCGCGGGCTGCCCTGGGAGGAGCTGGTCCGGGAGGCCTACTTCAGCCGGGTGCAGCTGTGGGCCGCCGGCTTCTACCGCACCGAGGGCCTGCACTGGGACTCCACCACCATGCGCGGGGAGCCGTTCAAGTACTTCGCGTACGGCGCCGCGGCCACCGAGGTCGAGGTCGACGGGTTCACCGGCGCCTACACGACCCGGCGGGTCGACATCGTGCACGACGTCGGCGACTCGCTGTCGCCGCTGGTCGACCTCGGGCAGATCGAGGGCGGGTTCGTGCAGGGCGCCGGCTGGCTGACTCTGGAGGACCTGCGCTGGGACACCTCCGACGGGCCGCACCGTGGGCGACTGGCCACGCAGGCGGCGAGCACCTACAAGCTGCCGAGCATCGGCGAGATGCCCGAGGAGCTGAATGTGGCGCTGCTCGAGCGGGCACACGAGGACGGCGCGGTCTACGGCTCCAAGGCGGTCGGCGAGCCGCCGCTGATGCTGGCCCTCTCGGTGCGCGAGGCGCTGCGCCAGGCGGCCGCCGCGTTCGGGCCGTCGGGCAGCAGCGTCGACCTGGCCTCGCCCGCCACCCCGGAGGCGGTGTTCTGGGCGGTCGAGGCCGCCCGGTTCGCCCACGACCCTGAAGACCCTGGGCACCTGGTCGAGGGCGCGCCCGGCGTCGTACCCGACCAGCCGGCGGCGGACGCGCCGGCCCTGCACCCGCGCTCCGAGGCGGTTGCGGCGCGCTCCCCGATCGGGGACGTCTGA
>Ga0299913_10006080_pt1 | contig 10400 bp, 11 predicted proteins | sample RVTome_9_FD_201360 | JGI IMG/M metagenome (GOLD analysis project Ga0299913, IMG submission 201360) | Soil microbial communities from uranium-contaminated site in the Upper Colorado River Basin, Wyoming, United States - RVT155D38 (version 2) ... | reverse complement strand
CCGACGCCAGTTCCCCTACCTCCCCGAAGGCGACGCCCGACGAACCTTCGCCACCCTTCGTCACCTCATGTCCTCGACCTCGTATGTCCTCTACCGGCTGCGCTTCGGGTTGTCACCGGCTGAGGCCACCGAGGCCATCCGGAGCGGTGCCTCGCAGATCGTGGAACAGGCCGCCCGTCGAGATCGGGCCGCGAAACAGGGGAGAAGGAGACGATGACCAACGATCAGGCTATCCGGGCCTCCGCCGTCCGTCTGGTCAGCCTGGACGATTCCGCCTGTGAGGCGCCGGCCCTCGCCGGGAACAAGGCCGCCACCCTGGCCGTGCTTCGCCGAGCCGGATTCGAGGTGCCGCCGGGTGTGGTCGTGCCCGGCGACGCCCTGGGCGGCGTTGCCGACACCCTTCCCCCAGCGGTCCGAGCGGCGCTTCCGAAGGTGCCCAGTCTGCTGGGACCGGGACCGTGGGCGGTCCGATCGTCGGGCACCGCCGAGGACAGCCGGCAGGCTTCCTTCGCCGGCCAGTTCGAGACGGTCCTGGGCATCGAGGCGGACGGGCTGGCTGACGCGGTGCTCCGGTGCTGGCGGTCGGGGTCCGCCGACCGGGTCAGGGCCTACCGCGGCGACCGGTGGGCCGGCTCGATGGCCGTCCTCATCCAGCCGATGGTCGCGGCCGAGGCGGCCGGGGTGGCCTTCACCACCGATCCGGTCACCGGTCGCCGCCGCACGGTCATCGAGGCGGTGGAAGGGCTGGGCGAGCGTCTGGTCTCCGGGGCGGCCACCCCGGAGCGGTGGACGGTGGAGGAGGACGGCTCGATCGAGGGTCCCTCGGGATCCACGGTCCTGGACGCCGAGAGGGCCCGGGCCATCGGCGATCTCGCCCGGAGGGTCGAGGAGCATCTGGGGCGCCCGCAGGACATCGAGTGGGCCATCGGAGGCGGTTCCCTGTGGCTCCTCCAGGCCCGGCCGATCACCGCCCTGTCGAGCGCCGGGCCCGAGCTCATCCCCATCCTCATCGAGGTGCCGCCGGGCTACTGGGAGAGGGATGACTTCCACGAGCCCGTTCCGATGTCGCCGTTCGGGAGGGTCCTCCTGACCGAGCAGATCATGAAGGTGTTCCCCGCCGCGTTCGCCGAGTTCGGCATCCTCATAGACCGAGCCGAGGCCGCCTTCATCGGCGGTTGGATCTACCGTCGGGCGGTCCCGGTGGGGGCGCCCCCTGCCGGGCAACGTCGTCCCAGCCCGCCTCCCCGGTGGCTGCTGAGGGTCCTCATGCGGCTGCATCCGGCCATCCGCCGGCGTACAACCGCCGCCAGACGGGCAATCGACTCGGACCTCCCAACCGCCGTCATCCGGCGGTGGTTCGACGAGTGGCGCCCGGAGCACCAGGAGGACATCGACCGGGCGCTGGCCGTCGATCTCGGATCGCTCTCCGACGAGGATCTGGCTGCCCAGCTCGACCACCGGATCGAGGTGCTCGGTCACCCCGCCCACATCGCGGTGGCCATCGCCTACTGGATCCTCGTCTACGAGCTCGCCGAGGCGTGCCGAGAGCTCCTGGGGTGGGACGCCCCCAAGACGCTCACCCTCCTAGAAGGCCTGTCGACCACGTCCACCGAGCCGGCCCGACAGCTCGCCGACCTCGCCAGGCTCGCTCGGACCAAGCCCGCCGTCAGGGAGCTGCTCGCTAGGGTCGATGAGACCACCCCGAAGCGGCTGGCCGACGTGGATCCCGAGTTCGCCCGGGCGTTCTCCGACTACGTGGAAGCAAACGGGCACCGCTCCCTGCTGTACGACGTCATCGAGCCCACGCTTGCCGAAACGCCGCATGTCCTCCTCCGCCTCGTCGCCGACCAGCTCGAAGCCGAGTTCTCGCCGGACCACGAGGAACAGGAGGCGCGGCGACGGCGCCGCCAGGCGGCCGACGAGGCCCGCCGCCTCCTAGCCTCGCACCCGGTGACCGACCGGGAGCGGTTCGAGCGGGCCCTGGCCCGCGCCCGGGAGGCCTATCCAGCTCTGGAGGATCGGGCGTGGGTGACGAACAGCGTCCAATCAGCCCTCCTCCGCTACGTGGCCCTGGAGATCGGACGCCGGCTGGTCGATCGGGGCCCGTTGGGCGCCGTCGACGACGTGTTCTTCTTGGAGGCGCAGGACGCGCGATCGGCGCTGTTCGACCGAGCCGACCGCCGGGACACCGCCAGGGTGGCCAGGGGGCAGCGGGCGTGGGCCATGGCCCATCCCGGGCCATACGCCTATGGAGAGCCGCCCCCCGGCGCGCCTCCCTTCGACCTGCTGCCGCCCCCCGCTCGCCTGGTGAACCGGGGGGTGATGTGGGGAATGGCCCAACTGTTCGGGGAGCCCCCGGGCGCCCGGGACGAGCGGGTCGTCGCCGGCACCCCTGCCTCGCCCGGCCGGTACACCGGCGCGGTCCGGGTGGTGATGGGCGAGCACGAGTTCGGCAAGATTCGGCGGGGCGACGTGGTCGTGTGCCCGGTGACGTCACCCGCCTGGTCGGTGGTGTTCCCCAGCATGGGCGCCCTCGTCACCGACATGGGCGGGATCCTCTCCCATCCGGCGATCATCGCTCGGGAGCACGGGATCCCCGCGGTGGTCGGCACCGGCAACGCCACCAACGTCCTCCGCGACGGCCAGACCGTGACCGTCGATGGGACGAAAGGTGCGGTCGAGATCGGGTGACCACTCGCCCGGTCCGGCAGGAGCACGGCTCGCCACCCGGCGCCGTCGGTCTCGAGGAGGTGATGGGCCTCCAGGTTCTCCTTGGTGGGGCGGCGGCGATCCGTGCCGCGGCGGGGGTGGGCCTCCTCGAGCTGCTCGCCGAAAAGAGCGGGTCCGCCGGGCATGCGGCCGAGGCGCTGGGGCTCGACGAGCGTGCCACCCGTCGACTCCTCGATGTGCTGGTGGCCCTCGGCCTGGCGGCGGCGGACCCCGATGGCGGCTATCGGTCGACGGTGGATGAGAGGACGCTCGTCGAGGACCACCTGCGGATGTGGGACTCGCTCTCGGAGGTCCTCCGGAACGGCCCGCCCCGGTACCGCGTCGACCGGCCCGAGGGCGCCCAGCAGGTCTACCCGGGCCTGGTGGTGATCCTGGGACGGATGAAGGCGGAGGCGGCCCGCCGGGCCGCCGAGCGGCTGGCTCGCCCTCACCTCCGGGTCCTGGACCTGGGGGCCGGCGCGGCGCCCTGGAGCTTGGCCGTGGTGGCGAAGGAGCCCTCGTGCCGAGTCACTGCCGTCGACCTACCGGCCGTGATCCCCGCCACCAGGAGGGCCGTCGAGGCCACGGGCCGCGCCGGCCGCTTCGAGTACCTCGCCGGGGACCTCTTTCGCATCGAACTCCCGAAGGAGGCGTTCGACCTCGCCATCCTCGGGAGCGTGTGCCACCTCTTTGGCCCGCAGGACAACCGGCGGCTGCTCCTTCGCCTCTTCCAGGCCCTCCGCTCCGAGGGCACGGCGGCGATCATCGACAGCCTCCGCGACGGGACGGCTCGGCGTGAGCAGGCCATCTACGCCCTCGGGCTCCTCCTGCGGGCCCCGGAGGGGGACGTGTACCCGCTGTCCGCCTATAGGGAATGGCTGCTGGACGCCGGGTTCGAGGTGGTGGAGGGCATGCCGCTGACCGAGCGGCCTTCCCTCACGCTCGTCACCGGGCGCCGACCGCTGGCCACAACCGGGGTCGATGTCCACGGAATCCGGGGGAGGTGATCAAGATCGCGCAGGTTCGAGCAGTGGCGCCGACGCCGTAGGGGCGTCGGTAGGAGAGAGGAGGGAGACATGACCGTTGTCAGAGAAGGGGAGGACATGACCGTTCAGACCGACGGTCTGCAGCTGTCGCGCACCTTTGCGATGACCCTCGTCAGCTACGGGTATGGCGTCGTGGCGGTCGGCTTGGCCTACTTCCTGGTCGTCCTAGCTCTGCCTCTCTCGGGCGACCCCGGTGCGCCGCCGATCCCCCTCTTCGTATCCATCACCGCGATCTTCGCCGTCTTCGGAGCCGTCTCCGTGGTCTGGTCGGAGGCGAGACGCCGCGCGTGGTTCTGGCTTGGGGCCGCCCTACCCGGCCTCCTCATCCTGTTGATGAACGCACCCTTCATTCTTCACGACATCACCCGCCCGGCCAACACGAACGCGTTCCTCGTGACGATCGTGGTGCTCTCGGGAGGGTTGGCCGTCATCGTTGGCGGCATTGCCGCGTTCCTCGACGTGCGCCGCGACCGGCCGGCCTGGACGCGCTCCGGTCGGGCCGGCTCGGTGTCCATCGCGGTCATCGGCGCCCTGGCGGGTGCGGCCACGACGTCGCTGCTGGCCGGTGTGGGGTCGGCGGGCGGAGCAGGCGTCGCGGAGGCGCCCACCATCACCGGGGTGGTCACCGCCGAGAACACCGCCTTCGTCGAGGCCAGCCTCCACATGACGAATGGCGAGGTCCTGGGGTTGTTCGTCGTCAACAAGGACGGCATCGGGCATACGTTCGAGGTTGACGGCCTGGGCATCCACGTGGAGCTTCCACCGAATTCCACGACCGCGGTGGCGATCAAGCCGACCGGGTCCGGCAGCCTGGAGTTCTACTGCAATGTCCCGGGCCATCGGGAAGCGGGCATGGTCGGGACGATCAATGTCGAGTAGGCGGAGTCGAGCCATCTTCATCACGGGTGCGGTAGGGGGGATCGGGTCGGAGCTCTCCCGGCAGCTCGCCGCCCTGGGCGCCGGTGGCGGCCGCCTTTCGTCTCGCTCTGCCATGCACCCTACACAACCCGCCCGCCCACCCGGCGCTGTCGAGGATCGAGTTGCTCTCGTGGTGGAGCAGCATGGGCGAGATCGCGCAACCAAAGGAGGTTCCGATGTTTGTATACGGGCTGGTCTTGCTGCTCGTGCTCGCACTCGGTGCAAGCTCCGTAGCGCCGACCCGGCAGTGGCTGCAAAGGCATGGATGGTGGGCTCTGTTTGCGATCGCGGTGATCAGTGTGGCCTCGGGCCTCATCGACCTGGTCAGTGGCGTTACATGGCAGGCGCCGGATCTGACCGGCAAGACGATCGCCCAGATCGCGGCCGAGAGCGTGGACGGTTCCCAGCTCAGTGATTTCAGCGTCCGCACCGCCGGCCTGTACCTGATCGCCTTCGGGGTGCTCCTTGGCGCCATCCTCCTCTTCGGGTTCCGATATGATCGCCGGTGGGCGTGGTGGGCGATGTGGACGCTCCCTGTGACCATCATCACCGCCTCCCTCGTGGACCTGGCTTCCGGCGTCGCCGGCCCGGCGATGACGGGGGGGTTCGTGGGCATCCTGGCGGCGGAGATCCTGCTGATCAGCGCGCCCCGCTTCTTCAAGCAGCCCGGGCGTCTGTTGACGGATCCCAGGGAGAATCGCGCCGGTTAGATGCCTGTAGCCGCGATGAGTTCCTTCGAACGGACCGGACATGGAAGGCGAGCTGGGGGTGCGTTGATGGTCCAGAGTCGGGGATCGCGTTCGGTCGAATCCTGCCGAGCCAACCTCCAGATGAGTGAGAGGCAGGAATGATCAAGGAGGAGAGGAGCATCATCGTCCGTCGCCCCATCGAGGAGGTATTTGCCTACGTCGGCGACCTCAGACATTCCGCAGAATGGCAGGCGGGGCTGTCGGAAGTGCGAAGAGTGACCGAAGGCCCGTTGGGCATAGGCACACGATTCGCGGTCGTCCGCAAGCTCCTGGGACGGAGGTTGGAACTGATCAGCGAGTTCGTCAGGTACGAGCCAAATACGAGGTTCACGTTCAGGTTCTCCGGTTCTATGCCCGGCGAGGGGTCGTACTTCTTGGAGTCAACACCGGATGGAACGAGGGTCACCTCGAGAGTCGAGATGCGGCCGAGAGGCTTCTCTCGCCTGGCGGAGCCACTGGTTGCCACAAGCCTGAGACGCCAAATGGCGGCCAACCTCCCGGTGCTGAAGGAGCTGCTCGAAAGGCGCGTGGCTACGTGACGAGCGGGCCGCCGGCCGTGCCGGGGGTCGGTCGTGCCGCCGCGGTGCTGCTCTGGGTCGTCGCCGCGGGGTGGGGACTTCCGGCGCCGTGGCTGATGTGGAGGGTGCTGGTGCGCGGTCGACTGCCGGTGCTGCCGATCATCGGCGAGCCCAATGGCGGTCCGTTCTACTTCAACTTCTCGCGCCGCGTGTTCGTCGCCTTGCTGGCCATCTCGCTCGCGCTGGCATTCGCGCAAGGATGGGCGGCCTGGCTGCTGTGGGCCGGCAAGCGCTCGGGGGCGCTGCTCCAGTTCGGGTTGCTGCCGATCGAGGCAGCGTTCTGGTACGGGTTCGCCCTTCCGATTCCACCGGTGCTTGCCGTCGTCCGAGTGATTCTCACTTCTTCAGCCTGGCGTGGTCTGACGTGACCAATCGGATAGACAACCCGGAGAGGAGGAGTCGCGTGAGCGGCGAAGGACAGCCCGAGACGGTAACGATCGGCCGTGCTCGGCTACGGGTACCAAGCGTCAGCTGGGCCCTGCTCACCACGGTCACGACGCTGGGAACGCTGAACGGCTTGTATGTGTTGCTCGTTCCGGTTGGCGACCAAACCGAACTCACCGGCCGCACGTGGGAGCGGTTCGCGACGCAAGATCCCGAGGTAGCGTCGATCTACGCCATGGACCTGGCCGTGCTCGGCATCATCTGGGCCGCCTTCGGTCTCCTGGCGGCGATCATCTCCATCGTTCCCTACCGTCGGGGAGATCGCTGGGCCTGGTATGCCCTGTGGCTGGTTCCGATCACGTACGGTGGCGCCGCCACCCGCTTCCTGATCGACCGGTACGACGCCGGCTTCTGGGTCGCGGGGCTCGCCGCGGTCGCCGTGATCGGCTTGCTGATACCGATTCGGCGTGTCCTGTAGGCAGGGCGAGCATGACCAGCGAGGCCAGGGGGAGGCCGTTCTCCGCCGCCGGATGACCGTCCCCGGGGGAGCGGGATGATCCGTTTGGGTCGGAGCCAGCGATCCTCAGCCAGTCGTGCGCTTCGGGCTGCGGCAGTCGTTCACTGGGTCGCCGGGGTCGGCACGGCCGTCGTCATCCCCTCGGTCCTGGTCGCCATGGCACGCGAGCGAGAGATCCAGATCGGCCCATTGGGGATCCGGTCCTTGGCCGGCGGCCCCTTCGAGCACCTGGGCATCGACTGGATGGTTGGGCTCGGCTGGGGCTACGTCGGATTGAGCGTGCTGGAGGTCCTGGCCGGGATCCTCCTGTGGCAACGTCGGCGAGGCGGGGCCTCGCTGAGCGTGGGACTGGTACCGCCCGCACTCGTCTTCTGGGTGGGATTCGCACTGCCCTTCCCGCCGCTGGTGGCGGCCATTCGTCTGTGGCTGCTTTGGGCTGGGCGTCGTGCACTTCGATGACTCCGAGCGCCCCTTCAGATGGGCCGTGCTACCCGCCGTGCTACCGAACGGGAACGCACGGGACAACACAGAACGACACGAACGGCCCCAGGAGGGCCTCTGACCTGGACGGGAGAGCACCAGACGGCACCAGACGGACGGGACAGCAGCACGAGCGCCGTAAGACTCATAATCCGTAGGTCGGAGGTTCGAGTCCTCCCCGCCCCACGCGTATTCCGGCTTGCTACTTGGCGAGCTGCCCCCGCACCGCTCCGCCGGGGAAGACGTCGCTGTGCACGTTCACGTAATAGCCCGATGGGGTCTGGCGGATCGCCTTGATCAGGTCGCGATCGACGTCCTCCGAGCATCCGCTCAAGGCGTCGGTTCCACCGAACGATCCCGTGAACAGGGTCACCACGACGGGACCGGCGACGTCCGCCGCCCCGACGTGGATGTGCGAGGCGAAGACCGTTCCGTCTACCTCGGCCCAGCTCACGTCGAAGCACACGGTGCCCTGGCCCTGGTTGAGCGTGATCGAGGCGCTGCCGGACGCGTCGGAGTCACCCGGACCCGGCACCTCGGCCGCGCCGGTCAGGGTCGTGGCGAAAGGGCGGCCGGAATCGGCCGCGCTGACGGCGCCGGTCGGAACGACCAACGCCACTGCCGCGATCGCCACGAGGGCGAAGAGACGGCGATTCATGCGGACCTCCTTCCTCTCCTCTGCTCTCAACGGCGGAAGATCTCGTAGATCGCGCCTTCGCTGAGCGAGACGACGAACAGGTTGCCGTTCGGGCCGGTCTCGATGTCCGTGACGACGCCGAAGTCACGGCCGATGAGCAGGCTCTCGCTCTCGGTCAGGTCGTGGAAGTCGGAGTTGTCCGCCACCCGGTCCCTCAGCCGAGGATCGTCGACGGCGATCTTGCGGCGGTTACCGGTGAGATCGAAGTGGAACAGCGGACCCCCCAGCGGTTCCGGCACGGCGAACCCAACGAACAGGTCTCCGGCGAACTGCGGTCCGAGGCCGCGGCCGTCGACGAACCCGATGCCGGCCGGCGCCAGCACGAACTTCCAGCTGAACTCGGGGTCACTGTACCGCGAGCCGGTCAGCTCGAACAGCCGGGAGAGGGCCTCATCTGCAGAGTCGGCAATGCGCTCTGGCCCCCACCGGAGTTGCTGCAAGTTCGGGAAGTCCTCGTGATGGAGCGAGGTCGTTTCGATCCCCTTGTACTCGGAGATCCGATCGATCGGGCCGGCGATCTGAATCCAGCCCGAGTTCATGCCGGGCTCGACCAGGTTCAGCTCGTCGAACGCGTCCTCCCCGTTCTCCTGGAGCCAGAGGTTCCCGCCCACCGGGTCGAACGCCATGCCGAAGCTGTTGCGGATGCCGTAGGCGAAGATCTTCTGGACGTTTGCGCCCACCTCGCCACCGATCGCGGCGCCCGCGTCGAAGAACGGGTTGTCGGAAGGGACGGTCCCGTCGTCGTTGAGCCGGACGATCACGCCGGTGAGGTGAGCGTCGTCGGGCTGCGGCCCGCCGAACTGGTCGTCCGGGACGGTCGGGCCGAGGCCGGTGAGGGTGGGCCCCGACGGGAGGTTCTGCAGCTGGCCCCTCCGGCCGACGTCGCCGATCACCACGTACAGCTTGCCGTCGGGACCGAACGCGATTACGCCCGCGTCGTGGTTCCCTCGCTCCGGCTGCCCCTCGTCGCCCTGATCGGGCGGCTCCGGTGCGCCGTCCTGCTGGATGGCTCGGATCCGGAGCAGGTTCTCATCGAACGTCAACGACGAACCGTCCCAGACGAACCGGTCCACACGGTTGCCGAGGAGCGGGGTCTCGGAGAGGACGTCCGTGTCCGCGCCGGTGATGCTCTCCGTCCAGTACAGGTAAACGAAGGGTGTGTCCGGGAACGAGGGATGGAGGGCGATCCCCAGGAGGCCGCGTTCGGACCCGAAGTTCACGGCCAGGTCGAGGACCGTCGAGTCGACGACGCCGTCCACGACATCGAGAACCTTCCCCGTGTTCTTCTCGAGCACGAACAGGCGGTCCACATCGACGAACGCGATGCTTGTGGGCGTCACGAGCTCCGTCACGAGCGTCCGCATGTTCAATCGCGGATGGAGGATCGTCGGCCCGGCCTCCTGTGCGCGGGCAGTGGTCGCGGGACTCGGGGCTAACCAGGCGGCGACGGCAGCCGCGGTGGCGAACCCGACGAGGGCCTTCCAGAAGCGGCTCATGCAGCCCCCTCTCCACGTGATCCGTGGGTATACGGGCGGCCCGCGCGCTCGGTTTGCCGCCCGCGCCAAAGTCAGCGGAGGCAGCCGCCTTCGCCGTCGGGCCGGATGTGCCCACGCATCACGTCGGTGGTTCCCTTGAACGTGTACGGGGCCTCGCCGGCCACCAGGGGGACGTCGCGGTGGTCGGCGGTGCCCATGGGCTCGCCGCCAGCGGGGTGGAACCACGGCAACAGAGACCCGACGCTCAGGAGCGTCTTCCCAACGACACGGAGGTCCAGATCCTGCAGGTCGAGCAAGAGTTGGCCTTCGTGGATCCGGATTCGGCGGAGCATGACGAACTCCTGACGAAGCTCCTTGAACTCAGAGATTCACTGACTGCCGCTGAGAAGGCGACGATCCAAGAGGCGTACGACCGGCTCGCTATGGACAGCGGCTAGACTCCCCGGGAACTCGCTGTCGAATTTTCCAGCCTGAGGAGCGGGCCGTGACGCGACGCGGGGCCGTGTGCACCTCCAGCCGACATGAGGCGACATATGACGTGGCCGAGGAAGTTGGCGCGCGTCGGTCCGACGGGTTGACCTGGCCCTCGCTTCGACTCGTTTCACCGACTGTGTGTCCTGGCACCGTGGCTCGGTAACCGACCGAGCGATCGCTCGAGCGGTTGCTCGTGCGATAGATCGGCATGCATCGCACTCATGCTGGCAGGCCCTGCTACGCGGCGGTCTGCTTTCGCAGTTCGTCGAGAAGCGAGAGTCGGTTCACACATCGTCCGGCTAAGTCCACGTTCCAGCCATGGTGTGAACCGACGAGCGACGTGGGCCCCCGT
>Ga0299913_10006079_pt1 | contig 10401 bp, 9 predicted proteins | sample RVTome_9_FD_201360 | JGI IMG/M metagenome (GOLD analysis project Ga0299913, IMG submission 201360) | Soil microbial communities from uranium-contaminated site in the Upper Colorado River Basin, Wyoming, United States - RVT155D38 (version 2) ... | reverse complement strand
AGCGGAGACGGTGGCGGCGGAATGAGCGCATCGCTGATGCGCAGCCGGTAACCGCCGGTTTCGCCGGCGCTATAGGAGGTGACGCGGACGATATAGTCGCCGCTCTCCTCGGGCCGGAAGGCCAGCAGCGCGTTGACGTCGCTGCCGCTGTCGTCGTCGAGGTCGATCGGCTCGCCCTCGCGCGCGTCGGTGCGCAGCACCCAGACCATGGTGTCGAAATCGGCCGATTCGACCGAGATCAACCGCGTCTCGCCGGCGTCCATCGTCACCAGATAATCGTCGAAATGAGCGCCGTCGCGGTCGGCGTCCGATCGATCGAGCGACCCCTCCCACACGCTCCAGCGGGTCGTCGGGGTCGCCGACGGGGCCGCCCGGCTCGGCGGCGGCAGCGGCGGCAGCGCCTCGGCGCTTGCCGAATAGGCGCCGCGGCCGTCGGGCGAGTAGGAAAGCACGCGCAGCACATAATCGCCGGACTGCTCGGGCGTGTAGGTGACCCGCGAGTTGAGGCTCTCGTCCGCATCGTCATTCTCCGCGACCGGTTCGCTCTCGCCGGCCCGGAACAGGCGGATATAGGTATCGAACTCGTCGGAGGCGGCGGTGATGCGATAGCGGCGGCCGGCCTCGAGCCGCAGCCGGTGGTCGTCGTAGCGATGCTCGTCGGCATCCTGCGCGTCGCCGTCCTCGAGCTGGCCGCTGCCGGCCCACGGCACGGCCGAGCCCGGCTGGGCGGCCGCCGGGACGGCGAGCAATGCGGCCGCGAGCGCCGCCGTCGAGATCGCCAGGACCGTGCGCATGCTTCCCCTCCCCCTCGCCGCGATTCGCCGCATCGCGATACCCTAGCCGTCCCGGTTGCGGGGCGGAAACGAATTCAGCGCGCGGCGAAGGCGTCGGTGGCGCGGATCAGACCGTCGAGGATGCCGGGCTCGTTGAAGAGGTGGCCGCCGTCGGGGACGATGTTCAGCTCCGCTTCGGGCCACGCCTGGTGCAGTTCCCAGGCCGTGGCGGGCGGCGTGCAGCAATCGTAGCGGCCCTGGACGATGACGCCGGGAATGCCCTTGAGGATGCCGGCGTCGCGGATCAACGCGCCTTCCTCGATCCAGCCCTTGTGGATCATATAATGGTTCTCGATGCGGGCGATCGCGATCGCGAAATCGTCACCGGTATGGGTGGCGATCACCTCCGGGCTGGGGAGCAGCGTCACCGTCTCGGCCTCCCACTTGCTCCACGCCTTGGCGGCGGCGAGCTGGACGGCGCGATCCTCGCCGGTCAGGCGGCGGTGATAGGCGGCGACGAGGTCGCCGCGCTCCGGCTCGGGGATCGGGGCCAGAAACTCCTCCCATTTGTCGGGGAAGATTTCCGAGGCGCCGTAGCGATAGAGCCAGTCCAGCTCGGTCTGGCGGAAGGTGAAGATGCCGCGCAGCACCAGCTCGGTGACCCGCTCGGGATGCCTCTGGGCGTAGGCGAGGGCGAGCGTCGAGCCCCAGGAGCCGCCGAACACCTGCCAGCGCTCGTGGCCGGCGAGCTCGCGCAGCCGCTCGATGTCGTCGACCAGGTGCCAGGTCGTGTTCGCCTCGAGGCTGGCGTGCGGAGTCGAGCGGCCGCAGCCGCGCTGGTCGAACAGCAGCACGTCGTAGCGGGCCGGGTCGAACTGGCGGCGATGGTCGGGACTGCAGCCGGCGCCGGGGCCGCCGTGCAGCATCACCACCGGCTTGGCGCCGGGCGTGCCGCAGCGTTCCCAGTAGAGGCTGTGGCCGTCGCCGACGTCGAGGCGGCCGGTCCGGTACGGCTCGATCGGCGGATAGAGGGTGCGGCGGGGGTGCGGGTCGTGCGGCATCAATAGCTCTCTTCCTCGTAGATGCGGGAGATGTCGCCCGCCCACGGCCCCTCGAAGCGCCCGAGCAGCCGTTGCGCCGGAGTTTGGCCCGAAGCGAGCACCTCGCGCAACGGGTCGAGGAAGCCCGATTCGTTGTCGCCGGATTCGTTGAACCTCGCGCGCCGGTTCAGCCCCGCCTCGGCGACGGCGAGGATGCGGCGGCCGAGCTCCAGCAGGGTCTCGCCGCGCGGCGTCGTCGCGCTCAGGCCGAGCCTGGGCACGGCATTGCGAAGCAGCTCGCGCTCCGCGAGCGACCAGCCCTTGACCTCGTCCCAGGCGGCGTCGAGCGAGTGCTGGTCGTAGAGCAGGCCGACCCACAGCGCCGGCAACGCGCAGATCCGGCTCCACGGGCCGCCGTCGGCGCCGCGCATCTCGAGGAAGCTCTTGAGGCGGACCTCGGGGAAGATGGTCGACAGATGGTCGGTGAAGTCCGAGACCAGGGGCCTCTCGCCCGGCAGCGCCGGCAGCCCCCCGTCGAGAAAATCCCGGAACGACTGGCCGGCGGCGTCGATGTAGCGGCCGTCGCGAAAGACGAAGTACATCGGCACGTCGAGCGCGTAGTCGAGATAGCGCTCGTAGCCGAACCCCTCCTCGAACACGAACGGGAGCATGCCGGTGCGGTCCGGATCGGTGTCGGACCAGATGTGGCTGCGGAAGGAGAGGAAGCCGTTCGGCCGCCCCTCGGTGAAGGGCGAGTTGGCGAACAAGGCCGTGGCGAGCGGCTGCAGCGCCAGGCCGACGCGGAACTTGGCCGCCATGTCGGCCTCGGAGGCATAATCGAGGTTGGTCTGGATGGTGCAGGTGCGCAGCATCATGTCGAGCCCGAGGCCGCCGACCTTCGGCATGTAATCGAGCATGATCGCGTACCGCCCCTTGGGCATGACCGGCAGGTCGCCGCGGGCCTTGTCCGGCCACATGCCGAGGCCGAGGAAGCCAACGCCGAGCTCGTCGCCGACCGCCTTGACCTGGGCGAGGTGGCGCCCCGCCTCCGCGCAGGTCTGGTGGAGATGCTCGCGCTGGGCGCCGGACAATTCGAGCTGCCCGGCCGGCTCGAGGCTGATCGCTCCGTCCGGCCCGGTCAGCGCGATGACGTTGCCGTTCTCGGCCACCGGCTGCCAGCCGAAGCGCGTCAGCGCCGTCAGCAGGTCGCGGATGCCGCCCGGCTCCTCGAACGACGGCGCGCGATGGTCGGAGCGGCGATAGACGAACTTCTCGTGCTCGGTGCCGATCCGCCACGCCTCGCGCGGCTTCTCCCCGCCGGCGAAGATGGCGAGCAGGTCGTCGCGGCCCTCGATCGGGCGGTCGCCTGGCGAGGGGCCGGTGCGGGTCGTCATCGCCGGTCCTGTAGCGACGCGCCCGGCGGCCCGCCAGCGCGTTTCCAATGGCTACCGATCGCCGCGGCCGTCCCAGTCGCCGGCGGTGGCCATCCACAGGGCGACGGCGGCCAGAGCGGCGGTGTCGGCGCGCAGGATGCGGGGTCCGAGCGATATCGGCCGCGCCGCCGCCAGCGAGCGGATCGCCGCCCGCTCTTCGTCGGCGAACCCGCCCTCAGGACCGATCAGGATCGCCGCGGGCCCCGGCCGCGCCGTTGCGGCGAGCGGCTCGCCGCCGCCCTCGTCGGCGAAGTAGAGCGCGCGCTCGCCAGGCCAGCCGGCCAGCGTCGCGTCGAGGCGCGCCGGCTCGGCCAGCTCGGGCAGGGCCGAGCGCCCGCACTGCTCCGCCGCCTCAATCGCATGGGCGCGCAGCCGATCGAGGTTGAGCCGGTCGACGACGGTGTGCCGGGTCAGCACCGGCACGAGCCGGGCAACGCCCAGCTCGGTCGCCTTCTCGACCAGCCAGTCGACCCGCCCGCGCTTGATCGGCGCGAACAGCAGCCACAGGTCCGGCACCGCCTCGCGCGGCCGAAGATGCTCCAGCACCGTGAGCGCGACGCGCTTGCGCCGCGCCTCGGTCAGCTCCGCGAGCCACTCGCCGCTGCGGTCGTCGAACAGTTTCACCCGGTCGCCCGCCTTCAGCCGCAGCACGTTGCCGAGATAATTGGCCGGCGGCCCCTCGAGCGCCAGCGCCCGCCCCTCGGCAAGCGCCTCGTCGACGAACAGGCGCGGCAGGCTCGACGGCGGCCAGGCGGGGGTGGCGGGCATGGAGGCGAAGCTCCCGGATCCGTTCGCGCTGCGCTTGTCGAAGCGCCTTTCTTCTTCAAGGGCAAGAGCAAGATTGGCCTTCGACTGGCTCGGGCCGGACGGTAAGTGCGCAAGGATGGATTTGCTCCCGGACACCGAGATCGTCCCCGATTCGGAGCGGCGCGGCCTCATCGGCGCGCTGCCGGCGGCGGCGCGGCCCTATGCCTCGCTGATCCGGCTGGATCGGCCGATCGGGGCTTGGCTGCTGTTCTGGCCCGGCGCATGGGCGGTGGCGCTGGCCGGGATGGGCGGCGGGCCGCTCGACCCCAGCGGCTGGGAGCTGATCGGCTGGCTCGCGCTCGGCGCCTTCGCGATGCGCAGCGCCGGCTGCGTCTATAACGACATCGTCGACCGCGACCTCGACCGGCGCGTCGAGCGCACGCGCCTGAGGCCGCTGGCGAGCGGCCGGGTATCGATCGCCGGCGCCTGGGCGCTGCTCGCCGGCATGAGCCTGATCGGCCTGGCGGTGCTGGTGCAGCTGAATCGCACCGCCCAGATGGTCGCGCTCGCCAGCCTCGCGCTGGTCGCCGCCTACCCGTTCATGAAGCGAATCACCTGGTGGCCGCAGGCTTGGCTCGGCCTCGTCTTCTCCTGGGCCGCCCTGGTCGGCTGGCCGGCTGCGACGGGGCGGATCGAGGCGCCGGCATTGTGGGTCTATGCCGGCGCCGTCTTCTGGGTGATCGGATATGATACGATCTATGCGCTGCAGGATCGCGAGGACGACGCCCTGGTCGGCGTCAAATCCTCGGCGCGCGCGCTCGGGCGGCACGCGCGCCTCGGCGTCGCGATCTGCTATGCGCTGGCGCTGCTGCTGTGGGCGGCGGCGTTTCGCGAGGTGCGGCAGGAGTGGTTCGCGCTGCTCGCCTTGCTGCCGATGGCGCTCCACCTGTTCGGCCAGGTCGCGGCCCTGAATCCCGACGACGGCGCCGACGCGCTCGCGCGGTTCCGGTCCAACCGCTTCGCCGGGCTGCTGATGTTCCTCGCCTGTTTCGTGGTCGGCACTCCCTGAGGCTTGCTTTTGGCGGTTCCGGGTCTACCTGCCGCTGATGCTCAGCGTCAGTGAAGCCGAAGCGCGGGCCGAAGCGCTCGTCGCAGCCGCCCGCAAGGCGGGGGCGGACGCCGCCGACGTTATCTATATCGGCGATGCCTCGACCGGCGTGCAGGTGCGCCTCGGCGCGCTCGAGGACGTCGCCCGCTCGGAGGGCGAGGAGATCGGGCTGCGACTGTTCGTCGGACGCCGCTCGGCCAGCGTCTCCTCCTCCGACCTGTCGCGCGACGCGCTGGCGGCGCTGGTCGAGCGCGCCGCGGCGATGGCCCGCGAGGCGCCCGAAGACCCCTATTCGGGACTGGCCCCGGAGCAGAGGCTGTACCGCGGCGGCGCGCCGGCGCTCGAATCGGACGACGGCGCCGACCCGCCGCCGGCCGAGCTCAAGGAGCGGGCGCTGGCGATGGAGGCGGCGGCGCGCGCGGTCGTCGGCATCACCAACAGCGAGGGGGCGGGCGTCAGCGCCGGCCGCACCGTCATCGCGCTCGCCACCAGCCACGGCTTCGTCCGCGGCTACACGACCAGCGGCTATGGCGGCGGCGTCAGCGTCATCGCCGGCACCGGCGACGGCATGGAGCGCGACCATGCCAGCCACAGCGCCCGCCACTATGTCGATCTCGATGCCCCCGAGACGCTCGGCCGGCTCGCCGCCGAGCGCGCGCTGAAGCGGCTGAAGCCGACCAAGCCACCGAGCGGGACGATGCCGGTGCTGTTCGATCCCCGCGTCGGCGGCAGCCTGGTCGGCCACCTCCTCGCGGCGATGACCGGCTCCGCCATCGCCCGGCGCACCAGCTTCCTGCTCGGCCGCGAGGAGGAGGCGCTGTTCCCGGAGGCGATCGCGGTCGCCGACGACCCGCATCGCCGCCGCGGCCTCAAGTCGAAGCCGTTCGACGGCGAGGGCGTCGCGACCCGGCCGCGCCGGCTGGTCGAGGGCGGGCAAGTGACCGGCTGGCTGCTCAACGCCGCCTCGGCGCGCCAGCTCGGGCTCGAGACGACCGGCCACGCCACCCGCGGCATCGGCGGCGCGCCCGGCGCCGGCGCGACCAACGTCCACCTCGAGCCGGGCCGGACGAGCCCGGCCGCGCTGATGGCCGATGTCGGGCGCGGCCTCTACGTCACCGAGCTGATCGGCCAGGGCGTCAACACGGTGACCGGCGACTACAGCCGCGGCGCCTCGGGCTTCATCATCGAGCATGGCGAGCTGGCCGCGCCGGTGTCCGAGATCACCATCGCCGGCAATCTCGTCGACATGTTCGCACGGCTGGCGGCGGCGGACGACCTGGAGCATCGCCGCGCGGTCAACGTTCCGACGCTGCGGGTCGAAGCGATGACGGTCGCCGGCGCGTAGGATGCTGTCGGAGGTCGCGAGAATCACCGAGGAGGCCGGACGGATCGCCGCCGCCCGTTGCGGCGCCGACTACAGGAGCTGGGAGAAGGTGCCCGGCCATCCGGTCTGCGACGTCGACCTGGAGGTGGACGGCTTTCTCAACGAGCGTCTGCGCCGGCTCGATCCGGACGCCGGCTGGCTCTCCGAAGAGACGCTCGACCTGTCCGACCGGATCGAGCGCCGGCGGCTGTGGGTGGTCGACCCGATCGACGGCACCCGCGACTATCTGCGCGGCCGGCCCGGCTGGTGCGTCTCGGTCGCCCTGGTCGAGGACCGCGTGCCGGTGCTCGGGGTGCTGGCGGCGCCGCAGCGCGGCGAGCTGTGGACCGCATCGCGCGGCGAGGGCGCCCGGCGCAACCGGACGCCGCTCAAGGTCAGCCCGCGCGCCGAGCTTGCCGGCGCGCGCGTGCCGGCCGACAAGCTGCCCGAGCCCGACCGCGACCTCGTCGCCGTCGCCAAGCCCAACTCGATCGCGCTTCGCATCGCGCTGGTGGCGTCGGGCGAGGCGGACCTGGTGGCGACGCTGCGATGGGGCTTCGAGTGGGACATCGCCGCCGCCGCGCTGATCGCCGAGGAAGCGGGCGCGACCGTGAGCGGCGCGCTCGGCCAGCCGCTCGCCTTCAACACCGCCTCGGGCGAGGCGTTCGGCGTGCTGGTGGCGACGCCCGGCATCCACGCCGCCGCCGTCGAGCGGCTGCGCGAGCGGGCGATGGCACTGGTCTGATCAGGCAACGCAGGCGAGTCTGGCGCGTTCGTTCCGGAAAGGGGGGCTGCCTTTGGAAACCGGAATATGCCTATGAGAATGTTGCTTGCCTTGCTCGCCGCCGCCGTCCTGGCCGCGCCGGGAGCCGCCGCCGCGCGGGACGGCGGCCTCAGCCTCACCGTCGACCGCAGCGAGCGCAAGGTCTACGTGTACCGCGGCGACCGGGCGATCCGGGTCCACGACGTCGCCGTCGGCAAGGCCGGCCACGCGACGCCGCTCGGCACCTGGGAGTTCCACCAGGTCGACATCAATCCCGACTGGACCCCGCCGGACAGCGACTGGGCGCGCGGATCGAGCTGGACGCCGCCCGGCCATCCCGACAATCCGATGGGCCGCGCGCGGCTGATCTTCAACCGCCCCTACACGATCCACGGCACCGACGTGCGCGACTCGCTCGGCAAGGCCGCCTCGCACGGCTCGATCCGCATCGCCAACGCCGACGCGATCGCGCTCGCCGAGCTGCTGCTCAAGGAAGGCGGCGCCTGGCGGGGGCGCGACTGGTTCGAGCGCATGCTCGACCGTCCGACCGAGATGTTCGAGATCCCGCTCGAGCGGAAGATCCCGATCCGCGTCGTCGAGTGACGCTCAGCCGACCCGCGGCACGCCGAGGCGCGGGATCTCGATCTTGGGGCAGCGGTCCATCACCACCTTGAGCCCGGCCGCCTCGGCGCGCGCCGCCGCTTCCTCGTTGACGACGCCGATCTGCATCCAGACCGACTTGGCGCCGGCGGCGATCGCCGCGTCGACCGCCTCGCCGGCGGCCCGCGGGCGGCGGAAGATGTCGACCATGTCGATCGGCTCGCCGATCTGGGCGAGCTCGCGCCAGACATATTCGCCGTGGACGTGCTCGCCGGTGATCTGCGGGTTGACCGGCAGCACGCGGTAGCCGCGGCCCTGGAGATAGGCCATCACGCCGAAGCTCGGCCGGTCGGGCCGGTCGGATGCGCCGACCATCGCGATCGTGCGGGTGCCGGCGAGCAGGTCGTATATGTCCTCGTCGCGGGTGAGCGGCATGATCCCTTGTCTCCTCGCCCCGTAACGCGGGGCGCTACTTCCGGTTCAGTTCGTCCAGCAGCCGCTGCGCCAGCTTGCGGAAGATCTGGGCCTCCTCGCCGTCGCCGGCGGCCGGCGGCGTGCCGGCGTCCGACGAGGTGCGGATCGATAGCCGCAGCGGGACGCGGCCGAGGAACGGTATTTCCATCACCCTGGCGGCCGCTTCGGCACCGCCGGAGCCGAACGGGTCGCTGATCTCGCCGCAATGCGGGCAGCGATAGCCGGCCATGTTCTCGACGAGGCCGATCACCTCCACGTCCATCTTGCGGAACATGTCGATCGCGCGGGTGGCGTCGATCAGCGCCAGGTCCTGCGGCGTCGACACGATCACCGCCCCGGCCGGCTTCCATTTCTGGGTCAGCGTCATCTGCACGTCGCCAGTGCCGGGCGGCAGGTCGACGATCAGGATCTCGCAGTCGCCCCAGTCGCCCTCCATCAGGTTCGAAAGCGCGCTCGCGGTCATCGGCCCGCGCCAGGCGACGGCGGTGCCGGGCTCGATCAGCTGCCCGATCGACAGCATGCGGACGCCATGGGCCGGGACCGGCACGATCTGGTCGTCGATCAGCTCGGGGCGGCCGGACTGACCCATGATGCGCGGCTGCGACGGCCCGTAAATGTCGGCGTCGACCAGCCCGATCTTCTTTCCCATCCGTCCGAGCGCGACGGCGAGGTTGGCCGCGACCGTCGACTTGCCGACGCCGCCCTTGCCGCTCGCGACCGCCACGATCGTCCGCTCGAGCCGCTCGGCGGTCATCGCTACCCGCACGTCGGCGATGCCGGGCACCGCCACCAGCGCGGCCCGCACCCGCCGCTCGAGCTGCGCGCGGTCGTCGGCGGCCAGGCCGGTGGCGTCGAGCACGACGGTGGCGGCGCCTTCCTTCAGACGCGTCATCACCACCCGCTCGCCGAGGCCGGGGAGGCCGGCGAGCGCCGCCTTCACTGGATCGCCATTCTCGCCCATCGCCGTCGCCGATAGGCGATCCCGGCGCCGCTTGGCACTGTTTTTCCGCGACGGCGGTTTATATAGGGGGCGCATGAAACGATTTTTCGGGTGGGGCGCGCGCCTCGGCGCGGTCCTCAGTGACAATCGCGGGCCGTGGGGCCCGAGCGGCGGCGGCGACGACGGCGGCTCGGGTGGCGACGGGCCGCGCAATCCATGGGGCCAGCCGCCGCGGCGGCGCAAGCCGGGCCGCCCCGGCGACGTCACCTCGCTCGACGAGTTCCTGAAGAAAAGCCGCGAACGCTTCGGCGGCCGCTTCCCGCCGCAGGACGGACGGCCCTACTGGCTGTACGGCTTGCTCGGCTTCCTGCTGCTCTGGATCCTGTTCACCAGCGTCCACCGGATCAGCCCGCAGGAGCGCGGCGTCGTCACCCTGTTCGGCGAATATAGCCACACCATGCAGCCCGGCATCGGCTTCACCTGGCCGTCGCCGATCAGCGCGGTGCAGAAGGTCGACGTCGAGAATATCCGCACCGAGACCATCCCGCCGGGTGCCGGCACCGAGAATCTGATCCTCACCGGCGACCAGAACGTCATCGACCTCGCTTATTCGGTGCGCTGGAACATCAAGGACCCGCAGCGCTACCTGTTCCAGATCGCCGATCCCGAGCAGACCATCCGCGAGGTCGCCGAGAGCGCGATGCGGGCGGTGGTCGCGCGCGTCTCGCTCGACGACGCGATCGGCGCCGGCCGCTCCGAGATCGAGCAGAGCGTCGAGCAGAACATGCAGCAGCTGCTCGACGATTACGGCGCCGGCATCCGCATCCAGGGCATCGCGATCAACCAGTCGGTGCCGCCGGCGGCGGTCAACGAGGCCTTCCTCCAGGTTTCGGCGGCGCAGCAGCAGGCGCAGAGCGAGATGAACAACGCCCGCGCCTACGCGCTCCAGATCACCGCCCGCGCCCAAGGCGACGCCGCCGCCTTCGAAAAGGTCTATGCCGAATATCGCGCCGCTCCGGAGGTGACGCGGCGGCGCATGTATTACGAGACGATGGAGCGGATCCTCTCGCGCGTCGACACCACCATCGTCGAGGCGCCGGGCGTGACCCCCTATCTGCCGCTTCCCGAAATCCAGCGGCGCCAGGTGCAGGGCCAGCCGC
>Ga0299913_10006078_pt1 | contig 10402 bp, 7 predicted proteins | sample RVTome_9_FD_201360 | JGI IMG/M metagenome (GOLD analysis project Ga0299913, IMG submission 201360) | Soil microbial communities from uranium-contaminated site in the Upper Colorado River Basin, Wyoming, United States - RVT155D38 (version 2) ... | reverse complement strand
CTTCGTTGTCGTCCCGGCTCTCGTTTCCGTCTTTGGCTGCCTTGTCATGGAGTGCCGGCGCCGCGTGAGTCGTCGGCTGCTCGGAGCCGGGCGCTGCGGATTTCGGCACGACCCGCGCCACCGTTGCCGGCTTCTTCCCGACTTTCGGTGCCGGCGCGTCGCCGCGGGGCTTGCTCTGGAACGCCGAGTCGGAGGCTTCGAGGTGACGTTTGACGGACGCCTCGATCGCGAGCCGTGCACGTCCGGGGGAGACCGGCTTGAGCAGGAAGCGATACACCTGGCCGCGATTGATCAGATCCATCAGGAGTTCGCCGTCATCGCGTCGACCGGCGACCACAGTAACGAGCCGCGGCCTTTCCCTGCGCAGGCGTTCCGTGACGAGTTCGATGTTGGAGCCGACCATCGCGGCGTCGGTAACCAGCACCCCGACGTTGTGGTCGCGCACGATCGCCTCCGATTGCGCCGGCGTATTGGCGTGATGAACGGTGTGCGATCCATGCGACGAATCGCGGATTGTCTCCAGAAAGTCCTCGTCCTTGGTCAGGACGAGCACGTCGACGTGACGGCCGCCGGCGTGCGGTGCTATGTGCACGTGGCGCGACTTGAGCGCCGGTATCCTTCCGGTACCGTCGCTGATGATCGTCGTGCCGTTTTCGGAGGTCTCCATTACGATGTGTTCGCCGGCCGGTTCGTCGACATTTGCGGCGAGGTCGTTGGCGGATTCGGCGATCGTAAGCATCCGCACGCGCTTGGTCGCGGTGTCGATCAGGTTTTGCAGGGCGTCCGGGGTCACCGGACCGCGCACGATCTGGAAAACCTCCTCGGCACCGACGAGCGCCTCCAGGCCGTCTTCCGGATCGCTGCCGGCCAGTAAGATGCCGATGGTGTCCGGGGAGCGCTTCTTGGCTTCGCGCAGCGCCTCGAGACCGCTCATTCCCGGCAGGTCCTGCGCAGAGACGATGACGTGAATCGGCGTCGCGCCGAGAGTGTTCAACGCTTCCGTGCCGCTGGTGGCAAGATGCACCGCATAGCGGTCGCTAAACCCGGCGCTCAACGCATCCAGGGTGCTCTGCTGACTATGCAGCAACAGGACTTGGGTTTTAAACTGCTCCAGCGCCACGTCTTGTCCTCCTGGCGGCATATCGTTCGGCGGATTGCACCTTCGGGCCCTGTTGAGTATAGCCCCCGCCCGATTGTGAAATGTCTCTCCGGGCCGACAAGATGCGGAATTTGTGACGCGTGGCACAGTCGGAATGACGGAGGCGTCACGTTACGGCCGGTGGTTGCGTCCGGTCCGACTCATGCGGCGCGGCCCCGCAGGCGAATCTCATCGCTCAGCCGCGCGATCGCGTCCGCGAGCTTCACGACCTGCTGGTCCCTCGATCCGAGCCGCCGCAAAGCCACTGTCCGTTCCGCAACCTCGCGCTGCCCGACCGCCATCAGGACCGGCACCTTGGCCACGCTGTGCTCCCGGACCTTGTAGGAAATCTTTTCGTTTCGCAGATCCGCATCGGCATTGATGCCGGCGCCGCGCAGCTGTGAGACCACGTCCCGGGCATAGTCGTCGGCATCCGACGTTATCGTCAGCACCCTCGCCTGAGTCGGGGACAGCCATAGAGGCAGGTTGCCGGCATGGTGCTCGAGCAGGATGCCGATGAACCGTTCCAGAGAGCCGAAAATCGCGCGGTGAAGCAGCACGGGTGTGTGCTTCTGACCGTCCTCGCCTATGTACGTAGCCCCGAGGCGCGACGGGAGGTTCAGGTCGACCTGGTGCGTTCCGCATTGCCAGTCTCGGCCGATGGCGTCGCGCAGGACGAACTCGAGCTTCGGGCCATAGAAGGCCCCTTCGCCGGGGTTGTGGGTGTAGTCGAGGCCGGCCTGCTTCAGCCCGTCCAGCAGCGCCGCCTCTGCGGCATCCCAGACGTCGTCGGCGCCTACGCGTACAGCCGGGCGATCTGCGAACTTGATCTTTACGTCCTCGAAGCCCAGGTCGCGATAGATGCGAAGAATGAGGTCGCAGACGGCGATCGTTTCCTCGGTGATCTGTTCGGCGGTACAGAAGATATGCGCGTCGTCCTGCGTGAAGGCGCGTACGCGCAGCATGCCGTGCAGCGCGCCGGACGGTTCGTAGCGATGCACCTTACCGAATTCCGCCATCCTGAGCGGCAGTTCGCGGTAGCTGGTCAGGCCCTGTTTGAAGAGCTGGACGTGGCCGGGGCAATTCATCGGTTTGATGGCGAAGTTCCGACCGTCGACGGTGTCCGTGGTGTACATGTGCTCGCCGAACGATTCCCAGTGACCCGACGCCTCCCACAGGGATCGGTCCATGAGTTCCGGCGTATTTACCTCGCGATAACCGGCCTCGTTTTGCCGCTGCCGCATGTATTCGATGAGTTTCTGGAACAGCGCCCAGCCGTTTGGGTGCCAGAAGACAGCACCTGGAGCTTCTTCCTGGAAGTGGAACAGGTCCATAGTTCGGCCGAGGCGACGATGATCACGCTTTTCGGCCTCTTCCAGTTGCTGAAGGTATAGTCGCAGCTGTTTGTCGTTTGCCCACGCCGTGCCGTAGATCCGCTGCAGCATCGCGTTTCGGGCGTCGCCGCGCCAGTACGCGCCCGATACCCTGGTCAGATGGAATGCTTTGCCGAGCTTCCCCGTCGACGGCAAATGCGGACCGCGACAAAGATCCACGAAGTTGCCCTGTCGGTAGAGGGTCAGTGTCTCGTTCTGCGGAATGTCTTCGATGATCTGGGCCTTGTACTCCTCGCCCTGGTCCCGGAAAAAAGCGATCGCATCGTCCCGCATCCAGACCTCGCGTTGGATCGACTCGTTACGGTCTACGATTTCCTTCATGCGCTCTTCGATCGTCACGAGATCTTCGGGTGTAAAGGGCTCCTCGCGCGCAAAGTCGTAGTAAAAGCCGTTTTCTATTGCCGGCCCGATCGTCACCTGTGTCTCCGGCCACAGTTCCTTGACGGCCTCCGCGAGTACATGCGCGGCGTCATGCCGCAGGAGTTCCAGGCCATCCGCGGAATCGCGGGTTATGATCTCGATGCTGGCATCAGAGGCGATCTCCCGCGTCGCGTCCCAAAGCTCGCCATTAACCCGGACTGCTATGGCATCGCGCGCGAGGTTCTTGCCGATGCTCGCGGCGATCTCCATGCCGCTGACGGCGCTATCGAACTGACGGACGGTGCCGTCAGGCAACTGGATGTTCGGCATGTGTCCTTCTGTTCTTGTGCTGAAACCTGCGGATTGTACTAATTACCCAATCACGGGACATCCACGAATTTTTTGCCAGTTCCAGTCGCGACCTTCCCGGATCGGTTCCTGGATTTTCATGTACGGCCGCCGGGGGTTTTCCATGGGCGGGGGAGCCGCCGACGCGGTCGACGTCTGAAGATCCCGGGATCGGCATGGCCAGAGGCGGCCGATGCCGGAGGTGTCCGTTCGTGACAGCCTGAATTCGTGGATGTCCCGAATTGACACGGGCGCATAGTGTACAATCTCCGTACAGGACCAGCTGCTCCCCATGAACCGTACACCTGCCGCAATTCACTTTCCCCCGGCACACCACAACCACGATAATTGCGTCGAAGTGGCGCTCGAGCGTGCCGAATTGGTCTGCCACGCCCGCGGTCTGCGCTTGACCGGCCTGCGCCGTCGCGTCCTCGAACTGGTCTGGAATAGCCACAAGCCGGCAGGAGCCTACGAGATTCTCGACAGTCTCAATCGGGAAGGACGTAGAGCCGCGCCGCCAACCGTATACAGGGCCCTTGAGTTTCTGATCGAGGCGGATCTGGTGCATCGTCTCGACTCCCTGAATGCCTTTGTAGGATGTCGTGATCCGAGCAGTTCTCACACGGGCCAATTCCTGATTTGCCGTCAATGTCGGTCCGTTGCAGAACTCGATGATCCCGACATAGACGCTCTGGTTGGAAAGAAGGCAGCAGGCCTGGGATTTACGGCGGTACGGCAGATGGTCGAAATACAGGGTCTTTGTCAGGGTTGCCGCAAAGATTGTTGAGCCTTCAATCTGCGTGGTACTTCGCCGATTCTTCCGGCGTCGCCACTCGCCTCCCATAACCACGTACAATCGTGCGTTTTCGCTTACGCCTGGATTCTATGAACGACGCTGAGACAAGGGTGAACGTACCGAAAGACTTTATCCGCCAGATCATTCTTGAAGACGTCGCAAGCGGGAAGCATGGGGGGGCGGTGGTCACCCGTTTCCCGCCTGAGCCGAACGGTTACCTGCACATTGGCCATGCGAAATCGATATGTCTGAATTTCGGCGTGGCACAGGAACATGGCGGCCAGACCTACCTGCGCTTCGACGACACAAATCCCGGGAAAGAAAGGGAAGAGTACGTAGCCGCAATTCAAGATGACGTCCGCTGGCTCGGCTACGACTGGGGAGAGAGGCTGACGCACGCATCCGACTATTTTGATCGGTTATACGATGCTGCGGAGCAACTCATCGAGATGGGCAAGGCTTACGTCGACAGTCTCTCGGCCGAGGCCATTCGCGAGTATCGTGGAACATTGACAGCCCCGGGACGGAACAGCCCCTTCCGGGAACGGAGCACTGCCGAGAACCTGAGCATGTTTCGCCGCATGCGAAACGGAGAGTTTTCGGACGGCGAACATGTGCTGCGAGCGAAAATAGACATGGCGTCGCCGAATATCAACATGCGGGACCCTACGCTCTACCGCATCCGGCACGTCGGCCACCAGCGCACCGGAAGCAAATGGTGTATTTACCCGATGTACGACTTTGCCCACGGTCTGTCGGATGCCTTCGAAGGAATTACACATTCGCTCTGCACCCTCGAGTTCGAAGATCACCGGCCGCTGTACAACTGGTTCCTCGAACAGCTAAAGCCGCCGCATCGGCCCAGGCAGATTGAATTCTCGAGGTTGCGACTTGCTTTCACCGTGACCAGCAAACGGAGACTCAACTTGCTTGTCGACGACGGCATTGTCACTGCCTGGGACGATCCTCGTATGCCGACGTTGGCCGGAATGCGGAGGCGGGGCTATCCTGCCGCTGCGTTGCGCGATTTTTGCAGCCGCATCGGCGTTACCAAGAAAGACAATGTTATTGAAATGTCGTTGCTGGAGAACTGCGTTCGCGAGAACCTCGACCATGCAGCGCCACGGCGCATGGCGGTGATCCACCCCCTGAAAGTCGTGCTGACCAACTATCCGGAGGAAAAGACGGAAGACGTAGTCGCAATAAATCATCCGAACCGTCCTGATCTGGGCACTCGTCCTCTGGCTTTTGGTCGCGAACTGTATATCGAGCGTTCCGATTTTATGGAGGACGCGCCCCGGAAGTTTTTTCGTCTGAAACCGGGTGGGGAGGTGCGCCTCCGTTATGCATATATCATTCGTTGTGATGAGGTCATCAAGAACGATGCTGGCGAAGTCGTAGAGCTGCGGTGCAGTTATGATCGCGATACCAGAAGTGGTACCGGCACCAGCGACAGGAAAGTGAAGGGTACTATTCACTGGGTATCGGCCGCAGAGGCCGTTGCTGCGCAAGTGCGACTCTACGATCGTCTGTTTACCCACCCCGAACCCGGCTCCGCAGCTGATTTCCTCAGCCACCTGAATCCCTTATCTCTGGAGCAAGTTGCGGCAATGGTCGAGCCCTCAATTGCCGAGAATATCCCTGGTTTTACCTGTCAGTTCGAGCGGCTTGGTTACTTCGTGACTGACACGGCGGATCACGCTGTTGGACGTCCTGTGCTGAACCGAATCGTCACACTGCGAGACAGCTGGTCCAAGGTTGAAGGTCGATAGAACGAGCAATAGAACGAGGACATCCCGCCGACTTCCACACAAATGCCAAACTCGGAATCTTCAGAAACGCGCTCGAGATATCCGGCTAGGCTTCCACTAAGACGACGGGTGCTCCGCGTTCCGACCCGAGGCCTGCCGCGGCGCTGCCTTCGGCGCGTGCGATTTCTATGACTCCGAAGGAGTTGATCAGGGCCAGGTAGTCGCCAGGGCGGACGTTGCCGTAGGTAGGCCTCAAATCGAAATGATGGCCGGCGAAGCGGACCAGTGGCGATTTGAACGGCCGGACCAACGATTGATCGATATTGCTGACCAGATTGCCGAATGCGTCGACCGTGACTATAGCGCCGGTGACCCGACCCGGTATGACCGTCGGTTCGTCAACCCAGGCAGGCGTCCATTGGCCGACGCGTGTTCCGAGCTCGCACGGAACCATGCGTCCTGCCGCGAACTCAGCGGCGACAGGGGCGAAGATGTCGCGACCGTGAAAAGTCAGGCTCGGTTCAGAGATATTCAGCCGATCGAGTTCCGCCTGTCGCAATTGATACACAACCGCGCCATCCACACTGTTGAGCATCGATGCCAGCAGTCCATTGTCCGGTGCCATGAAGATATGCTTATCGTATTCCACCATGATGATGTCTCGCCCGGTGCCGACTCCCGGATCGACAATCGCTACGTGGACGGTGCCTGCAGGGAAGTAATGGTATGCACGACTGATCCAGAAACCGGCCTCGTGTGGCCAGTAGGCTGGGATGTCATGCGCAAGATCGACGACGCATGCATCTCTGAATCGCTTGAGAATGACTCCTTTCATTACGGCGGCAAACGGGCCTTTGTGCCCGAAGTCCGTTGTTAGAGTAATTACGCCAGATGGCTTGACGTTCGACATGCGTTTCAGGATGTGCTGCCGGTTGACCCGTCCATCATAACCGACCAAGACGCCGTGATGGTGTCGGCACAACCCGAGGCCCACAATGCGTAGCAAGAACAAGAACTTGACCTAAGTCAGCACAGGATCTCAGGCAATGGCTGTCCTGGTCTGTCGTCGATGGCTGTCCCGAATTACTGCAAAGCTCAGCGGCTGGACTCGTTTACGTACCGGTCGAGATGAAAGTCGGCGTTGCCGAACAGCGTTTCGATGCCCGTAAAGCGCTTGAAGTAGTGCGCGATGTCCAGTTCCCACGTGACTCCCATGCCACCGTGAATCTGTACGGCGTCCTGTGCCACCAGTCTGCCGCTGCTTCCGACCTGGTACTTGAGGGCGCTTATGGCTTTTCCAGCATCGGCCGGGTCGGACGTTGCCACCATCGCCGTCCAAAGCAGCAACGACCGGCACTGCTCACAGATCATCAGCATGTCGACCATCCGATGCTGGAGCGCCTGAAAACTGCCGATCGGCACGCCAAACTGAACGCGGTTCTTGGAGTATTCGACTGTCTTGTCATGCATTGCGCGCAATATCCCCGTGGCTTCGGCACACACGGCGAGTGCGGCGTCGTCGACCGCAGCCCGCAGCGCCTCAAATCCGCGGCCCGGATCTCCGAGAACCGAGTCGGGTCCGACGTCTACGTTAGTCAGAACGATTTCCGCAGCGCTGTGTCCGTCGACGGTCGGGTAGGGTTTTCGTTCGACCCCAGGCGCATCCGCAGCCAGCGCAAACAGCGTAATGCCGTCCCGGCCGCGACGCTGCCCGGCGGTTCGTGCCGGGATAATCAGGAGGTCCGCGTCCCCGCCGTTCAGCACAAATGCCTTCTTGCCGTTCAGGAGATAGTGGGTGTCCTCGTTTGTGGCCGTCGTGGCTATGTCGGCAAGGTCGAAGCGGCTCTGTGGTTCGGCAAAGGCGAGGGCCGCCTGAAGCTCGCCGCCGATCAAGGGTGCCAGCCACCGGTCCTTCTGCGCGGCGGTGGCGGTTCTGCGCAGGACACCGCCGGCGAGCACGACGGTCGGGAGGAACGGTTCAACCACGAGCCCGCGTCCGAACTGCTCCATCATCAGCATGAGTTCGACAGGTCCACCGCCGAGACCGCCGTCAGCTTCATCGAACGGAACGGCCGTCCATCCCAGTTCCGCAAACGTTCGCCACATTTCTGCGCTGAAGCGAGCATCGCCGGCGGCGATCTTCTGCCGTGTATCGAAGTCATAGTCGTTGTCGATGAATCGCGAGACGCTGTCGGCGAGCATCGTCTGCTCATCGGTGAGTGAGAAATCCATGCCCTAACCCGTATTATTCATGAACGAATGGCACGTACTTGAGCGTTCCAGCGGAACGGCACACTAGAGTCCCAGAACGTGTTTCGAAATGATGTTCTTCTGAATTTCGTTCGATCCACCGTAGATAGAGGCTTTTCTGTTGTTGAAGTAACGCAGCGACGTCTGCGTTTCGGTTCCCGAGCCGATTTGTTCACTCAGTGGGACCTCCGCGTCATACTGCCGCGGGACGTAGGGAAGTGCATAGTACCCGGCAGCCTCGACGAACAATGCGTCGATTGCCTGCTGCAGCTCGGTACCCTTGATTTTCAATATCGACGACTCCGGCCCCGGAGCTTTGCCGACAGCGACGGCGGCGAGCGTCCGTAATTCCGTGTACTCGAGTGCTTTCAGCTCGATCTCCACCGACGCCAGTTTCCGCGCGAAGTTGCGATCTTCGAGCAGGGGGAGGGCGCCATGAATGCCGCGAGCCGCCTTTTCGCGCAGTCGGCGCATGCGGTATTTCGACCGCGCAACGCCGGCAATGTTGGTACGTTCGTGTTGCAGCAGCACTTTACCGTAGGTCCAGCCTTTCCCTTCCTCACCGACGAGATTCTCAACCGGTACTTCAACGTTCTCGAAATGAACTTCGTTCACCTCGCGCTCGGCATCGAGAGTGATGATTGGCTTCACAGTGACGCCGGGGGTGCTCATGTCGACGAGCAGAAAGCTGATGCCTTCCTGTCGCCGAGCCACATCCGAACTGGTCCGGACGAGGCAAAAGATCCAGTCGGCGAAATGGCCGAGCGTTGTCCAGGTCTTGGTGCCGTTGACGACGTAGTGGTTACCGTGACGGTCGGCGCGCATCTTCAGGGATGCGAGGTCCGACCCCGCGCCGGGCTCGGAATATCCCTGGCACCACCAGACGTTGCTTTGCAGGATGTCCGGCAGAAACCGGGCCTTCTGCTCCTCGTTCCCGAACGTGTAGATCACGGGCGCCACCATTTTGACGCCGAAGGGGATCATGTCCGGCGCGTTGGCTGCGGCCATTTCGTTGGCGAAAATGTGCTTCTGGACTGGAGACCACCCCGTTCCCCCATATTCGACGGGCCAGTTCACCGCCGCCCAGCCCTGGCCGTACAGAATCTTCTGCCAGCGGACGATATCGTCCTTCTCCAGCGCGATACCGCGTTCCTGTTTCTCACGAAGATCTGCAGGGTATTTCTCGCTAAGGAAAGCGCGGATTTCGTCGCGAAAAGCCAGTTCGTCTTTCGAAAAATTCACGTTCATTGTGAGTTCACTTCGCCATTTTCGGCTGCACGGGCGCAAACGATTCACGGGAATCCGCGCTACTATTGCCGATCCGTCGCTGTGATACATCAGTCGGACGGCGGGCGAAGTATATCCTGCGCGCGAACCGCAGGGCGAATACGGCCGCCGCAGTTCGCGAGATCGGTGACGATCCGCCTCGGCGGCTGCTCCAATGGCCACCTATGGACATGCGAAAAAGCGCACACAAGGCTCAGTCACATTGATCTACCTCGCTCTCGCGTTTCTCCTGGTCGCCTTTCTGTATGCCTCGGTGGGTTTCGGTGGCGGGTCGACGTATACGGCGCTGCTGATCGAATCCGGTCTCGACTGGGAACTGGTTCCGCCGGTATCGCTGATGTGCAACATCGTGGTGGTTGCAGGCGGCGTATATCACTTCGCCAGGGCAGGACATATCGACCTCAGGTTTGCCGCGCCGCTGATAATGTCATCGGTGCCGGCGGCGTTCATCGGTGGGTACCTCGAACTCAGCGAGGCATCGTTCCTGCTGGTCCTCGGGTTCGCCCTCCTGGTTTCGGGCGTGCTGCTGATGCTCGACCGAAGCTTTCGCGAAGGGGGACGGGTCGCCGGACGGAAGTCGCCCGGCTCCCGTCTGGCCCTTGGCGCATTTCTCGGTGGACTCGCCGGAGTCACCGGGATCGGTGGCGGCGTGTACCTTGCGCCGGTCCTGCATCTCTTCCGGCTGGCTCCGGCCAGGACGGTGGCCGCGACCTGTTCGCTGTTTATCCTGGTCAACTCCCTCTCGGGACTGGCGGGCCAGCTATCGAAACTGGGACCGGCCGCGGAACCGCTGATGCGTGGGGCGTATCTTGCGCTGCCGGTTGCGGTTCTCGTCGGTGGCCAGCTGGGCAGTCGCGCGGCGGCAAAGTGGCTGCCGGTGTCGCCGATCCGGCGCCTGACCGGCGCCGTCATCGTCCTGGTCGCGCTGCGTCTCCTCTGGCAAGCCTAGGGGTTTGCGCGGTAGAAATATCCGTTCATTAACCAATGGCACTTATTTGAGCCGTTTGATTCGACGCCTGCGAGAGGGCCTGGTCTTCGGGAGTCTTTGACGGAATGGCTCGGCTACTGTGAAAAGAGG
>Ga0299913_10006077_pt1 | contig 10402 bp, 11 predicted proteins | sample RVTome_9_FD_201360 | JGI IMG/M metagenome (GOLD analysis project Ga0299913, IMG submission 201360) | Soil microbial communities from uranium-contaminated site in the Upper Colorado River Basin, Wyoming, United States - RVT155D38 (version 2) ... | reverse complement strand
CTATAGCGTACGTTTCGGCCTGGTCGTGCCCTGTAGGAGCCCGCCATTGCGGGCGACCCACCGATATCCTCAACTTTTCCGATTCGCTTTAATGGAGACTCAATGTCCGCCCAGGATATCCGTTCCGCAAAACGCGCCGAACCCGACGAAGTCCTCACCGCAATTGCCGACTACGTCTGCAGCACCGAAATAACTTCGGAGGTCGCGTACCAGACGGCGCATTACTGCCTGCTCGACACGCTCGCCTGCGGGTTCCAGGCGCTCGACTACCCCGCCTGCACGAAACTTTTGGGCCCTGTCGTTCCGGGCGCCACGCTCCCGGGCGGTTCTCGCGTACCGGGCACCTCCTACGAGCTCGACCCGGTGCAAGGAGCGTTCAATATCGGTGCGATGATCCGCTGGCTCGATTTCAACGACACCTGGCTTGCCGCGGAATGGGGCCACCCATCCGACAACCTCGGCGCAATCCTGGCTACCGCCGACTACCTGAGTCGGCAGCGCCGCAGGCAGGGCGTAGAGCCATTGACCATGCAGGATGTCCTTAAGGCAATGATCATGGCGCATGAAATCCAGGGTGTCATCGCGCTGGAAAACAGCTTTAACCGGGTGGGCCTGGACCACGTGCTGCTGGTGCGGATCGCCTCCACCGCGGTCGTGACCAAGATGTTCGGCGGCGGGCGGGACGAAGTCATCGACGCGGTTTCGAACGCGTGGATAGACGGCGGCGCGCTCCGTACCTATCGTCACGCGCCCAACACGGGTTCGCGCAAGAGCTGGGCGGCCGGTGACGCGACCAGCCGCGCGGTGCGCCTGGCGCTGATGACTATGCGCGGCGAAATGGGTTATCCCTCCGCGCTGAGCGCGAAGACCTGGGGCTTCTACGACGTGCTGTGGAAGGGCAAGACCTTTTCGTTCCCCCGGGAATACGGCAGCTACGTCATGGAGAACGTGCTGTTCAAGATCTCCTACCCCGCGGAGTTTCACGCGCAGACTGCCGTCGAAGCGGCGATGAGGCTGCACACGGAGGTCAGGGACCGGTTGCAGTCGATCGAAAGCATCGTCATCGAAACGCAAGAGCCCGCGGTGCGGATCATCGACAAGACGGGACCCCTCGACAACCCGGCGGACCGCGACCACTGCCTGCAATACATGACGGCGGTGCCGCTGGTCTTCGGGCGGCTCACGGCGTCCGACTACGAGAACAGCGTCGCCACGGACCCGCGCATCGACGTGCTGCGCGCCCGTATGGAAGTGCGCGAAAACGAATCGTTTACAAAGGATTATTACGATCCGCAGAAGCGCTACATAGGCAACGCGGTACAGGTTTTCTTCAACGATGGGACGAGCACCCGGCGCATGCAGATCGACTATCCCGTCGGGCATCGGCTGCGGCGAGAGGAAGGCATACCGCTCCTCGAGAAAAAGTTCGAAGCCAGCGTCGCCTCGAAGCTGAAACCGGACCAGTGGCAGATGCTGCAAGCGCTCAGTAACGATCCCGCGCAGCTGCAAGCGCTGCCGGTGGACGACTTCATGGCGCTTCTGGTCGCCTGAACCGCCTCAGGCCTCGACCGGGGTACCCTTTGGCGCAGATAAAGCGGACTTGAGGGAACCATTGCGTCAACGGCTACCCCCGGTCGAGGCCGAAAAGCACTACCACGGCTGCAGCGCTCGCCAAGCGACTGCCAACCAAGTGCCATTCGAACAGGAAACGGACATGCGAACACTCATACACACCGTAGCGGCGACGCTGGCGCGCGTGGGAACGGCGGCGACGTGAGCACGCAGGCGCTGGCCGCCGCCATCGATTCCGGCGTTGCCGGGCTCGGCCAGACGCTCCCACGGGGAGCGACAGAAAAACTGGCGCAGCTTGTGGTGCAAGTGGAGCGCTGGAATGCACGGGTCAACCTGACGTCGATACGTGAAAGCAGCGCGATGGTATCCGCCCACATACTCGACAGCCTCGCGGTGCGCCCGTGGCTCACAGGCAGGCGCACGATCGATATCGGCACGGGCGCGGGCTTTCCGGGCTTGCCGCTCGCGATTGCGGAGCCCGGCCTTTCCGTTCTGCTTCTGGACAGCAGCGGCAAGAAGATCGCGTTCGTCAAGCATATGATCGGCGAACTGCAAATCGCCAACGCCCTTGCCGTGCAGGAGCGCGCAGAACACTATGCACCCGCCAGCCTCTTTGATACCGTGGTCACCCGTGCGTTTGCCGCAATTCCGGAGATCGTCCACTTCGCCGGGCACCTTGTCGGCGAGAATGGCGTGTTGCTCGCGATGAAGGGAAAATACCCGCAGGACGAACTGCGGCAACTCGAGGACATGAAGAATCTGTCCGATCTGTGGGATTACAACGTGACGGAACTTACGGTGCCAGGTATCGAATCGCACGCGCGCCACCTCGTTTTGCTTCAGCGTCGAAAGGCCGGCGCATGACCCGCGTTATCGCCGTGGCCAATCAGAAAGGCGGCGTCGGCAAGACGACCACCTGCGTCAATCTCGCCGCATCCCTTGCCGCGACGCATCGTCGTGTGCTCCTCGTCGACCTGGATCCGCAAGGCAACGCGACCATGGGCTGCGGTATCGACAAAATGAACCTGGAGCGCTCGGCCTGCGACGTCCTGCTCGGCGATGAAACGGCGGCCGATACCATCCTTTCCGCCCCGGAGGGGAATTTTTCGGTGTTACCCGGCAACGAGGACCTGACGCTTGCCGAAGTCCGATTGCTGCAGGACATCGGCCGGGAGATGCGCCTGCGCAAGGCTCTGGCGCCCGTGCGCGGGCTGTACGATTTCATACTCATAGACTGCCCGCCGTCGATAAACATGCTGACGGTCAACGCGTTGACGGCGGCGAACGGTGTGCTGATTCCGATGCAGTGTGAATACTATGCGCTCGAGGGCTTAAGCTCGCTTCTGAACACGATCGAGCAGGTTCGCTCGAGCGTCAATCCCGAACTGGAAGTGTTTGGCCTGCTGCGCACGATGGTGGACCCGCGCATCAACCTGTCGAACGAAGTTTCCGAGCAGCTCGTGGCGCATTTCGAGGACAAGGTGTTCCGCACCGTCGTACCGCGAAACGTGCGCCTGGCCGAGGCGCCGAGTTTCGGTCGCCCCGTTCTGTTTCACGATAGAACCTCCCGCGGTGCGATGGCCTATCTGGCGCTGGCCGGGGAAGTTCTGCGCCGTGAAGACGAACGCAGCACGCCGACGATCCAGGGGTCTGCGCGGTAGAAATATCCGTAACGAGAATGTGCCACAGCGAGTCCATTTTTCCGATTTTTTGAGGCGCATAGTGGTTCTACGCAACGAAAAAAATCGGGAAAATGGGCCGCTGTGGTGCATTCGCACGACTGCAGGGATGCAGGAGTTAGAGCGAAGCAGGATGCCAGAGCCGAGTAGGAATACTTTCTGCCGCGCAGACCCCCAGGACGCATAATCATGTCAGCCTCCGAATCAGTCCACCGAGAGACTCCGATGACCAAAAAGAAGCGCCTCGGCCGCGGCCTCGACGCCCTGCTGAGCAAACCGCGGGCGGAGCCCGTCGAAGCGCCATCCGCCGCGGACGCCACTTCCCCTGTCGACCGACTTGCCAGTCTGCCGCTCGATCTCCTGCAACGCGGCCAGTACCAGCCGCGCATCGACATGCGCCAGGATACGCTCGAGGATCTTGCCAACTCGATTCGATCGCAGGGTGTGGTGCAGCCGATCGTTGCGCGTGCGCTCAGCACGGCGGACGGTGGCGCGCAGCGCTACGAGATCGTCGCCGGCGAACGTCGCTGGCGCGCGGCACAGATGGCGGGCCTGCAGGAAATTCCGGCGATCGTTCGTGAAGTCCCGGACGACGCAGCGATAGCGATGGCGCTGATTGAAAATATCCAGCGCGAAAATCTGAATCCGCTCGAAGAGGCGCGGGCACTCGATCGCCTGATCCGGGAATTCGAGCTGACGCACCAGGAAGCGGCCGAGGCCGTCGGTCGATCGCGTGCCGCGGTAAGCAATCTGCTGCGCCTCATGGACCTGTCCGACAAAGTCAAACCCATGCTGGAAGCCCGCCAGATCGAAATGGGGCATGCGCGCGCCCTGCTCTCCATCGAAGACCGGACTCAGCAGTTCGATGCCGCGCGCCAGGTGGTGAAGAACGGGATGTCGGTGCGAGATACGGAGCGCCTGGTACGCCGCATGCTGGGCACGGATCCGAAGAAAAAAGCGAGAGTCCCGGCTGCGGCGGCAAACGCCGATGTACGTCGCCTGGAGGTGGAAATCACCGAAAAGCTGGGCGCAAAGACCCGGATCGACCACACGGCCAGGGGATCGGGACGCGTCCTGATCGAGTACAACAGCCTGGACGAACTCGACGGGATACTGAAACACATCCGCTAGCCCCGCGAAGGTTACCGAAAACGACCGTTCGCGCCCTGTAGGAGCCCGCCCGCCATGGACGGCGGGCGTGCCGATACGCAGGAGCAAGCCATCGGCCGCCACTGCGGGCGACAACCGCCTTCGTTTGTCGTCACGACCCCCATAGTTGTCGAAGCCGCGCCAGTCGGAGGCGACTCAGCTCCCCGGTCGCGGTCGCCCGCAATCGCCGTCCGCAGCTACACCTGGCTCGAGTTCGAAGCGCTTTCGTTCAACGTGGGCTCCTACAGCGCATCTGTCATTGAAATCGCGACCGAAACCCTCATCAAGGTCGTGCAGATACGAGGTTTTACGGTGTGTCCTTCGGTTGCCTTGCACCATAGCGAACACTATAATGCGCGGGCTCAGCGAAGACCCGCCTGGAAAGTATTTACTCAGAACGCCACATGCCGCCGGTTAGCCGAGGGTCGTGGCGTTTTTGTTGCCGGAGGCACACGAGACAGCATGACCGAGGCGGACGAGACATCCGGAGCCTCGAGTTCAAGCCCGCCCGGCGGAAGAGTGGTGAAAAAGGTCTTGCTGGCGCAGACGGGAGTGACACTGGCGCTTGCCGCACTTTTCTGGGGTTTCGACGGCCTGGTATCGGGTTACTCGGCACTGCTTGGCGGCCTGACAGCGGTCATCCCGAACGGTTTTCTGGCAGCGAGGCTCATGCTGCCGCGCCGCGACCCCGGAGCGGGCGCCCTGCTTCGGGCCGCTTACCTTGGGGAACTGGGAAAGCTGGTATTGACCGTGCTGATGTTTGGCGCGGTGTTTGTCGTCGTGGAGCCGCTCGCGGCTGGGGCGCTGTTCTCGGGTTTCGTTGCGGCGCAGATCGCAACATTCGCGGGCTTTATGACGCGGGAGGCAAGCCGGGGCGACAACCGGCACGGTAAAGGGGCTGGCGCTCCAGGGACAGCGGGTAATAAGGACAACGGGTAACAGGAATGGCGACTGAAGGCGCCCGGACGACCGGCGAATACATCACGCACCACCTGCAGAACCTGCAGGTGTGCAAGGCGGATGGCGAGTGGATATGGAACCATTGCGCCGGCAACCCCATGACCGTAAACGTCGACTCGATGTTCTTTTCCGTCTTCCTCGGGGTGGTTTTCATCTGGCTGTTCGGCTCGGTCGCGAAAAAGGCAACAGCGGGCAGGCCGGGCAAACTTCAGGCTGTGGTCGAAATTCTGGTCGACTTCGTCGATACCAGCGTTCGCGATACGTTTCACGGCACCAACAAGGTGATCGCTCCGCTTGCGCTGACGATTTTCGTCTGGGTCTTCCTCATGAACTTCATGGACCTGATTCCGGTCGACTGGTTGCCGTACGTCGCCGAAAACTATCTCGGTATTCCCTATCTCAAGGTCGTCCCGACGACGGACGTGAACATAACCTTCGGCATGTCTATCGCGGTGTTTGTACTCATCGTCGCCTTCACCGTAAAGAACAAGGGCCTGAAAGGCTTCATCGGCGAACTGACGTTGCACCCGATCGCGCCTCCGACGAAAGGGCTCGGCCTGATCGCCGCCCCTCTCATCATTGCGTTCAACTTCATTCTCGAATCGGTATCGCTGCTGGCAAAGCCACTCTCGTTGTCGCTGCGACTGTTCGGCAACATGTTCGCCGGCGAACTGATTTTCATCCTCATCGCAATACTCGGTATCTGGCAGCTTCCTCTGCATTTCATGTGGGCTGTATTTCACGTACTGATTATCACGTTGCAGGCGTTCATTTTCATGATGCTGACGATCGTTTACCTGAGCCTGGCATCTGAGAAGCATTGATTATTGATTTGATCCGCTACGGGAGACATTGATGGAAACTGTTATTGGCTTTACTGCGATTGCCGTCGCAATTCTGATCGGCCTCGGCGCGCTCGGCGTCGGCATCGGTATGGGATTGCTCGGCGGCCGCTTCCTCGAGGGCGCGGCGCGGCAGCCGGAACTTGCGCCGATGCTGCAGACCAAGATGTTCCTGGTGGTGGCCCTGCTCGACGCGGTAGCCATGATCGGTGTCGGTATTGCTCTCTATTTCGCGTTCGCCAACCCGTTCATCGGGCAACTGCGGGACGCGATGGCGCCGGTTGCCGGCTAACCGGGACCCCGGACCTAAAGGACGTTTAAGTGGATATCAATCTGACCCTGATCGGCCAATCGTTCGCAATGGTCGTGTTCGTCTGGTTCTGCATGAAGGTCATATGGCCGCCGGTCATGAACGCCATCGAAGAGCGTCAGACAAAAATTGCGGACGGCCTGGCGGCCGCGGAACGCGGACAGCAGAGCCTCGACACTGCCAAAGCGGAAGCCTCCGGGATCATCAACGATGCGAGAAATCAGGCGACTGCCATTCTCGACCAGGCGCATGCCCGCGCCAACGAGATCGTCGCCGAAGGCAAGGCGGACGGTGTAAAGGAACGGGAGCGCCAGCTGATTGCGGCCCGCGCCGAGATGGAGCAGGAAGTGAATCGCGCGCGGGAAGAGCTGCGCGGGCAGGTCTCCGCGATTGCCGTTGCCAGCGCCGAGAAAATTCTCATGCGCGAGATCGATCCCAAAGCCCATGAAGACATCCTGGCCAGGCTTGCGGCAGAGCTGTGAGCAGGACCGCGGACTAACGGGAACGATCGGCGACCATGGCAGACAACCACACTATCGCACGACCTTACGCCGAAGCGGCGTTCGACCTGGCTCGCGAGGCCGGCAACCTCGATGCCTGGTCGAAGGCGTTGAACGTGGCGAGCGACGTCATGGCCAATGGCGCGGTGGCGAAGTTTCTTGCCAACCCTTCGCTGACCGACGACGAGCGTCTGACGTTCATGACGGGCCTCGTCGCCGCGGCAGGCGACCGTGACAATCTCCTGGCGGGCCAGGCGAAAGAGGGACGAAACTTCCTGAAACTACTGCTCGAGTACGGCCGCATCGTCGTTCTCCCCGAAATTGCAGAGCATTTCGATGCCCTGAAGGCGCAAATCGAGAACACGATAGACGTCACCGTGACTTCGGCGACGGCGCTCGACGACGCGCAGAAAAAAGTCATCGCCGAGGCCCTCGGGAAGCGCCTCGGACGCAATGTACGGCTCGAGGCCGAACTGGATGAAAGCCTCATCGGCGGCGCAGTCATACGCGCCGGTGACATAGTTATTGATGGTTCGCTGCGCTCGCGACTCCAGAGCCTCTCGAACGCGCTGATCGCTTAAATAAGGAAAGGAACATGGCACTCAAGGCTTCCGAAATCAGCCAGCTGATTAAAGAGCGCATCCAGAATTTCGAAGCGTCGGCCGAGGCGCGCGACGTCGGCACCGTCATCGGTGTGACCGACGGCATCGTGCGCATCCATGGGCTCGCGGACGCTCGCTATGGCGAAATGCTGGAGTTCCCCGAGAACACCTTCGGCCTGGCCCTGAACCTCGAGCAGGACTCCGTCGGCGCCGTCGTTCTGGGCGATTACAAACACATTTCCGAAGGCAATACCGTCAAGACCACGGGTCGCATCCTGGAAGTTCCGATCGGCGAAGGCCTGCTGGGTCGGGTCGTGGATTCGCTCGGACAGCCGATCGACGGCAAGGGCCCGGTCGACAGCCAGGAAACCGCGCCGATCGAAAAAGTCGCGCCGGGCGTGATCGCGCGCAAGTCGGTGGACCAGCCGGTGCAGACCGGTCTGAAGTCGATCGATGCCATGGTGCCAATCGGCCGCGGCCAGCGCGAGCTGATCATTGGCGACCGTCAGACCGGCAAGACCGCCGTCGCCGTCGACACCATCATCAACCAGCGCGGCACCGGCATAAAGTGCATCTACGTGGCGATAGGTCAGAAAGCCTCCTCGATTGCAGGCGTCGTACGACGGCTCGAACAGGAAGGCGCGATGGAACATACGATCGTCGTTGCCGCCGCCGCATCCGACTCCGCAGCCATGCAGTACATCGCGCCCTACTCGGGTACCTCGATGGGCGAGTACTTCCGCGACCGCGGGCAGGACGCCCTGATCATTTTCGACGATCTCACGAAGCAGGCCTGGGCTTACCGGCAGGTGTCCCTGCTGCTCCGGCGTCCGCCCGGCCGTGAAGCCTATCCCGGCGACGTGTTTTACCTGCACTCACGCCTGCTCGAGCGCGCCGCGCGTGTCAACGCCGACTACGTCGAGGAATTCACCGGCGGCAAGGTCAAGGGCAAGACCGGCTCGCTGACTGCGTTACCCATCATCGAAACCCAGGCGGGCGACGTGTCCGCCTTCGTGCCGACGAACGTCATCTCGATTACCGACGGGCAGATCTTCCTCGAGACGGACCTGTTCAACGCCGGTATCCGCCCCGCCATCAACGCGGGCCTGTCCGTGTCCCGCGTCGGCGGGGCCGCACAGACGAAGATCATCAAGAAGCTCGGGGGCGGCGTGCGGCTGGCCCTCGCGCAGTACCGGGAGCTTGCTGCGTTCGCGCAGTTTGCGTCGGACCTGGACGAAACGACACGCCGTCAGCTGCAGCGCGGACAGCGCGTTACCGAACTGATGAAGCAGAAGCAGTATTCGCCGCTGTCGGTCGCCGAGATGGGGTTGTCGCTGTATGCCGTGAACGAAGGCTACATCGACAAAGTCGACGTCGCCAAGGTCACCGACTACGAAGCCGCGTTGCACGACTATGCCCGGGCGAATCACAAGGACCTGCTGGACAAGATCAACGAGAGCGGCGACTACAGTGAAGACATTCAGGCGGGCTTGAAGCAGGTTTGCGAAGCATTTGCGCAGAAAGGCGCGTATTGACGCGGTAGATGCGCTGTAGGAGCCCGCCATTGCGGGCGACCCTCCGGACAACACTAAGGAACCCGAAGCGACGTGGCAGGCGAAAAGGAAATCCGCAACAAGATCCGAAGCGTGAAGAACATGCAGAAGATCACCAAAGCGATGGAAATGGTTGCGGCGAGCAAGATCCGGAAGGCGCAGGCCCAGATGGAGGCCTCGCGCCCCTATGCCGAACGCATTCGCCGTGTGGTCGGCCATCTCGCGCACGCGAATCCGGATTACAAGCATCCGTTTCTCGTTGAGCGCGAAGTCAAGCGGGTCGGCTTCATCGTGATCTCGACGGACCGCGGACTCGCGGGCGGTCTCAACGTCAACATGTTCAAGGTGGTCATCGGCGAGCTGGCGCGCTGGCGCGAGGAAGGCGTGGAGGTGGACCTGGCGCTGGTCGGCGCCAAGGCCGTACAGTTTTTCCGGCGGCTGGGCGGCAATGTCGTCGGCACGGCGACGCATCTCGGCGACCGTCCCCACGTCAATGACCTGATCGGCTCCATCAAGATCATGCTCGATGCCTACAGCGAAAGCCGGATCGACCGGCTATTCCTGGTGCACAACCTCTTCGTCAGCACCATGAGCCAGAAGCCGGACGTGAAAACGCTGCTGCCGGTCAGCTCCATCGATCTCGGTGAGGAACAGCTGCAGGCGCACTGGGACTACATTTATGAGCCGGATGCCGTGGAGCTCCTGGACGACGTCCTGATGCGCTACATCGAATCGCAGGTTTACCGCGGGGCGGTCGAGAACTTCGCCTGCGAAATGGCCGCGAAGATGGTGGCGATGAAATCCGCCACCGACAACGCGGGCGAAATCATCGACAAACTGCAGCTCGCCTACAACAAGGCGCGCCAGGCGGCGATCACGCAGGAAATTTCCGAAATCGTCGGCGGTGCCGCGGCAGTGTCAGGTTGAGGAACAGGTTAACAACTGTCGGCAGACACACGCCGAACCAGAGGTGAAAGAATGAGCACCGGTACTACCGTACAAATAATCGGCGCTGTGGTGGACGTGGAGTTCCCCAGCGACTCTATCCCGAAGATCTACGATGCGCTGATCATCGAGGAGGGCGGCATTACGCTCGAGGTTCAGCAGCAGCTCGGCGACGGCGTCGTGCGCACCATTGCGATGGGTGCGAGCGAGGGCCTGAAGCGTGGCATGACCGTCAGCAACACGGGCGCCTACATTTCCGTTCCGGTCGGTGAAAAGACGCTCGGCCGCAT
>Ga0299913_10006076_pt1 | contig 10403 bp, 9 predicted proteins | sample RVTome_9_FD_201360 | JGI IMG/M metagenome (GOLD analysis project Ga0299913, IMG submission 201360) | Soil microbial communities from uranium-contaminated site in the Upper Colorado River Basin, Wyoming, United States - RVT155D38 (version 2) ... | reverse complement strand
ACCCCGCAGCCGGTCGCTCACTGATCGGCGCTCTCCGGCGCATAGCCCTGTAGCCGGTCTGGGGACCCTGGGCCACCGGACCTCGCGAAACTCATGCTGGACCTTGAAGGTCGAGGATGCTTGGCGATGGCCCGGTGGGGACCAGGGGTGCATCAGCAATCCATCTGGGACCACTGACAAGAGGATGGTGCACCAGTGAGGGTGCCGGAATGCTCGTCGGGCGCGGCTGCGGGACGTGCCCCCGCCCGGACACCCGGTGCTCTCCATGGATCGTGCCGATGACCAGCGGGTCTTCGCGCGCTGACCGATCACGACAGGGCGGTGCTGGCCATGCGTCTGGCCACGCGTACGGTGCGATGCTGGCCGTGGTGATCGACGGGCCCGCCAGCCCCGCTGAACTACGCCCTCATGGGCTGCTCAGTGCTCCGCGACCACGGGCCGGTCGGCCTCGTCGTCCCGGACGTCGCCCTCGACGCCGAGCATCTCGTCCAGCTCGGCGCGCAGGTACTCGGCGAGCAGGTCCAGGTCGGGGAGCAGCTCGCGGCAGCCGACGAGGCCGAAGAACAGACGCCCGCGGTAGCTCATCACCGTGATGTTGAGGCCCTGGCCGTCGAAGATCGCCGACACCGGGTAGTAGGCCTGCAGCTCGGCACCCGCGAGGTAGAGCGGGACGTCGGGGCCCGGGACGTTGGAGATGATCAGGTTGTAGGGGTTGACGCGCTCGAACAGCCGCAGTCGGGCCGAGAGCCGCCAGGCCCGGTTGGCCAGCACCGGGATCGAGAACTGGCTCACGTCCGCGAGCAGCCGCGCCGGGATCGCGCCGTGCTGTTCCTTGGCCACCCGCATCGCCCGGTGCACCTCGGCGAGCCGGTCCCGGGCGGAGTCGAGGTCGGTGGGCAGGCCGGCGAGCATGATCGACACCTGGTTGCCCATGGTGCCCTGCTCCGACTCGGTGCGCACCGACACGGGGACCGCGGCGACCAGGGCCGCGTCCGGGAGCGCATCGTGGTCGAGCAGCCAGCGACGCAGGGCGCCCGCGCAGAGTCCCATGACCACGTCGTTGACGGTGAGATCCGTGGCCTGCCGGACCGCCTTGACCTCCGACAGCGGGAGGTCGGTGAAGGCCCAGCGGCGGTGCGGGGTGATGGCGGTGTTGAAGGGGGTGCGGGGTGCGCGCAGCCGGAGTCCCGGCAGCACGGGGTCGTCCTGCTCCCGGCGACCGGGCAGCAGTTGTGCGAGGGGCTCCTTGAGCACCCCCGCGATGGCGGGCGAGGACTGGACCAGCCCCCGGACGACCCGCAGGGCGTGGGCGGGCTGGCGCACGGCCGAGACCACGCTGTGGCCGAGCAGCTTCCAGGCGTCGGGGACCTCCTCGCCGGCGAAGGGGACGGGTTCGGCCGGGGCGGGCCGCCCCTCGGCGCTGAGGTCGAGGAGTACGCCGAGCAGGTCGGCGCCCGCGGAGCCGTCGACGGCGGCATGGTGGATCTTGTTGTAGACGGCGATCCGTCCGTCGGCCAGGCCCGAGATCAGGTACAGCTCCCAGAGCGGGCGGCTGCGGTCCAGGGGTCGGGCGTGCAGCCGCGCCACCTGCTCGGACAGCTGCCGGTCGTCGCCCGGCGCGGGCAGCGCGACCTCCCGCACGTGGAACTCGATGTCGAAGTCGGGATCGTCGATCCAGTAGGGCTGGTCCAGCCCGAGCGGCACCTCGACCAACCGCTGCCGCAACAGGGGGACGAGCGGCAGGCGCTGGGCGATCGCCTCGGTGAGGTGGTCGAGGGTGAACTCCCCGGTCGCCGTGGTGGGATCGAGGACGCAGACGCTGGCCACGTGTCCGGAGACGGAGTGGGTCTCCATCGCCAGGAACTGCGAGTCGAGTCCGGTCAGCTGCTTCATGGTGGTTCCTTCGGGTCAGGGTGTATGGGGTCGGGGGTCCGCCCGGCGAGGACGCGCCCCGGCAGCGACGTCTTCGGTCTCAAGCCAGTCGAGGATCCGCCCGGCGGTCCACGCGGGTGCCTCGAGGTGCGGGACGTGGCCGACGTCCTCGGCGACCTCGAGCCGCCAGCCGGGGTTGGCGCGGGCCGCGGCTCGGGCGGAGGCGACGGGGACGACGCGGTCCTGCTCGCCGTGCAGCAACAGCACCGTTCCCTCCAGGGCGGCCAGCAGGGCGGAGTGTCGCCGCCGCCGGCCGAGGGCGCACATGAGGGAGCGCGTGGCCTCCAGCACCGTGTCGTCGATCTCGTCGTGCCACGAGCGGTCGAGTGCCAGGTCGAGGTGCTGTTGCAGGACCGGGGCAGGTATCCGGCCGGTGTCGACGCAGCACATGCGCAGCACGCCCATCGCGGCCTCGTCCGGGGTGCGGCGCCGGCGCCGCCACCGGAGCAGGGCCCGCCCGAGCGTCTTGGTCGTGTACGTCGCGAACATGGCCGTGACGAAGGGGTCGGGGCGTGCATCCGAGGCCCTCGGCAGCGCGGGCGCGATGAGCGCGAGGCCGGTGACCGTCTCGGGGTGGGCGTTGGCCTGGAGGGCCGCGACGTGACCACCCATCGAGTTGCCGACGAGGATCGCCGGCCCGTCGACCACCTCGGTGAGGAACCGGTGCAGCAGGCGCTGCTGGGAGGCCATCGAGCTGGACCGCCCGGCCCGCCTCGTGCGGCCGAAGCCGATCAGGTCCACCGCCACCACCCGCACGTGCTTGGTGAGGTGGGGGGCCAGCGCGGCCCAGTTGACGAGGGAGCCGCCCAGCCCGTGGAGGCAGACGAGGAGCGGGCCGCCCTCGGGGCCGCCGTGGTCGACGTAGTGGACGGGGCCGTCCAGGTCGACCCAGCGCGAGGTCGGTGGCCGGTAGCTGATCCTCATGGTGCTGTCCTCCGCCGTCAGCCGAGGTGACCACGTACGGACGCGTGGCCCTTCAGCAGGTTCCGGGCGATGGTCCGGCGCTGGATCTCGTCGGTGCCCTCGTAGATCCGCAGCAGCCGGAGCTCGCGGTACCACCGCTCCACGGGGAGCTCGCGCGTGTAGCCCATACCGCCGTGCATCTGCAGCACGCGGTCGACGATCTGGTTGGCCTGCTGGCCGCCGTACAGCTTGGCCATCGACTGGCCCTGCCGCGAGTCGAGTCCGGCGTCGACCTGCCAGGCGGCGGAGAGCACCAGCCAGCGCAGCGCCTCGATCTCGACGGCGGAGTCGGCGATCATCCACTGGATCGCCTGCCGTTCGCCGATCGGCTGGCCGAACGTCACCCGGTTGCGGGCGTGCTCCATGCCCATCTCCACGAGCCGTTCGCAGGCGCCCAGCGCCCGGGCGGGCAGGAGGTAGCGGCCCTTCCCGATCCAGCGCATCGCGAGCTCGAAGCCCCGGCCCTCCTCCCCGAGGATCGCGGAGTGCGGGACGCGTACGTCGTCGAAGACCAGGGACGCCGGTCCCCACTCGCCCATGGTGTCGATGTGTTCGGACTTCCAGCCCTGGTCTCGGTCGACGAGGAAGCAGGTGACCGACTCGTCGGTCCGTCCCTCCCGGTGCTTGGCGGGGTCGGTCACCGCGAACACCATCGTGAAGTCGGCCTCGCTGCCGCCGGAGATGAAGGTCTTCTCGCCGTTGATCACCCACTCCGCGCCTTGTCCCGAGCCGGTCGATGGGTCCCGCACGGCGGTCGTCCGGATCGCCCGCGCGTCGGACCCGGCGCCCGGCTCGGTGATCGCGAAGCAGCTGCGCCGGTCTCCGTTGATCGTCGGCACCAGGTAGCGCTGCTGCTGCTCCTCGTTGGCGACGAACAGGATGTTGTCCGCGTCGCCCCCGAACCTGAACTGCACGAAGGAACGACCGAGCTCGACCTCGATGAGGGCGTTCATGACCGCGCCGAGCCCCATACCGCCGTACTCCTCGGGTGTCTGGACACCGAAGAAGCCGGCCTGCTTCGCCTTGTCCTGCAGGGCCGCCAGCTCCTCAGCCCTCAGGCCCGGTTGGTTGCGCCGCTCCCGCTCGAGCACGTCCGGCTCGAGCGGCATGATCTCCTTGCGCACGAACGTGCGCACCCAGTCGCGGATCTCGCGCTCTTCGTCGTTCAGGTTCAGGTCCATCTTCTCGCGCCTCTCGTGGGTGGGGTGGGGCCGGGCGGGCCGCAGGGCTCGGAGGAGCGCGGCCCCGCCCGGCACGGGGATGGTGTGGACGCTCAGCTGGCGCCGGGGACGCCGCCCTCCGGCGGGGTGTCGTCGCCCTGGCCGGAGGCGTCCTCCTCGATCGGGGCGTCACCGATGTCGGTGACGAGCACCGGGGTGAGCTCCTCCATGCCGCTGCCCGTGATCTCGACGATCTGGATGCCGGAGATGCCAAGGTGGCTGTCCGCGGTGTAGCGGAACGGCGCGAGTTGCGGCCCCTCGGCGCTGCTGTCGATCTGCTCGAGAGCCTCGACGATCGACTCCCGCGTCGGGTTCTCGCCCGCCGCCGCCAGTGCCTGCACGAACGAGTAGGCGTGGGACATGCCATAGGCGCGGTAGTTGGTGAGCTCGCCCTGCTCGCCGTGCTCGTCCCAGACCTTCTGCCACAGCTGGATCCACGGGTCGTTGGGGTCATCGACGCCGGGGATGTACTCGGAGGTCATGATGCCCTCGAGAGCGCTGCTGCCCTCGACCGCGCCTTCGGAGAACTTCGAGAGCAGCCCGCCGACGAGTCCGGGGTCGGATCCGATGGAGCTGTAGTACCAGTCCGGGCGGTAGTTGAGCTTCATCGAGACGAGCTGGCTGAGCGCGGTGTACGCCGGGGTGTTGAACCCGAGCACGATGTCGGCGCCCTTGGCCTGCAGGCCCGCGATCTGGGGCGCCACGTCGGTGTTGCCCGAGGTGTAGCGCTCGACCGCGACGATCTGGTCGTCGAGGAACTGTCGCACGCCCTTCTCGCTCTCCACGCCCAGGTCGTCGTCCTGCAGGAACAGGCCGACCTTCGCGTCAGGCATGTGCTCGGCGACGTACTGGCCGACGATCTTGCCCTCGATCTCGTAGTCGGGCTGCCAGCCGAAGGTGACGGGCTTCGCCGCCACGTCGTCGCCCCACTGCCGCGAGCCCGACGAGACGAAGAGGTCCGGGACCCCCTCGTCGTTGAGGAAGTCGACGACCGCGCTGTGGGTCGGCGTACCGAGTCCACCGACCATCGCGAAGATCTCGTCCTTCAGCACGAGCTCGTTGGTGACCTGGCTGGTGTTGGTGGGGTTGTAGGCGTCGTCCTTGACGACGTACTCGATCTTGCGTCCGTTGACCCCGCCCTGCGCGTTGACGTAGTCGAAGTACGCCCGAGCGCCGGTGGGGATCTCGCTGTAGCCGGGGGCGGCCACGCCGGTCAGCGGGAAGTGCGCACCCACCGTGACGGTGTCCTCGGTGATGCCGACGGCTGAGGCCTCGGTCTCGTCGCCACCCCCTTCGCGACCTCCGGCGCCGCATGCGGCGACCATCGCTCCAACGGTGACGGCGCCTGTGACCTGCACCAGCGTCCTTGTCCATCGGCTCATCGTGTTCCTCCTGTGGTTGCCGAGATTGGGGTTGCTTTCGAGATGGGGTCGGTTCCTCATGCGGCGCTCGCCGCCGCCTTCGCAGGCCTTTCCCTGCGTCGTCGCTGCCATCCGCGCGCACTGCCGACGATCCCGGCGGGAGCCAGCAGGATCACGAGGATCATGGTCAGTCCGTAGACGAGCGGTGCGAGCTCCGCGGCCTGCAGGTCGCTGAGGCCCAGGTCCGCGCCGAGACCCGTGACGAACTGGGGCAGGAACGTGAGCAGCGTCGCGCCGATCAACGCACCGGACAGACTGCCGAGTCCTCCGAGGACCACGGCCGTCAGCAACGTCAGGGACAGGACCAGCGTGAAGCCGCTCGGTGCGGTGATCCGCACGGCCATGGCCATCACCGCACCGGCGAGACCGGCGCACGCCGCGCTCACCACGAACGCCAGCACCCGCGCCCGGCCGAGGTGGATGCCGGCGATCTCGGCGGCCACCTCGTCGTCGCGGACGGCACGCCAGGTGCGTCCGACGCGGCTGCGGGAGAGGTTCGCGAGGAGCACGAAGGTCGGGATGAGCGCGAGCCAGCCGATGTAGGCGATGTACTTGCTGGTGGTCACGTCGTGCGCGGTGACGAAGTAGAGGAGGTCGGCGAACCAGCCGGGCGCGTCCGGCACCCGGACGTTGAGGCCCTGCTCGCCGCCCAGCCTGCCGTCGAAGAACAGGGCGATGCCGGGGACCGCGATCGCCAGGGCCAGGGTGGCGCCGGCGATGTAGGGCCCGTGCAGCCGCGCGGCCGCCACACCGACCACCGCTCCGACCAGGATGGCCACGAGGATGGCGACGGCCAGCACGCCGACGACGGGGAGCGCGGGCTCGGCGCCCTGGTAGAACAGTGCCGCCGTGTAGGCCCCGATCGCCATGAACGCGCCGTGGCCCAACGACAGCTGGCCGTTGAGGCCGGTCAGCACGGTCAGGCCACCCGCGGCGATGGCGAGGTAGGCCATCGTCGTGAGCTGTGCGTTGCGGAACGCGCTGGTGCTCTCGAGGACGAGGATCACGACGGCCAGCCCCACCAGCGCCAGGAGCACGTGCCGCAGGAGTGTGTTGCTCCAGAGCTTCGTCATGTCAGACCCTCCGCTCGGCAGCGTGCGAGAACAGGCCACCCGGCTTCAGCAGGAGCACGAGCATCAAGATCAGCAGCGCCGACAGGGCGACGAGCTCGGAGCCGACGTAGCCGCTGACGACGCTGAGCGACACGCCCAGCAGCAGGCCGCCGATGACGGCGCCCACGGGGCTGTCCAGCCCACCGAGCACCGCGGCGACGAAGCCGAACACCACCACGGAGTCCATGTAGGCGGGATGCACCAGACTGCCGCCGGCGATGAGCAGCCCCGACAGGGAACCGACCAGGGCCGCGAGTGCCCACCCGAGCGTCAGCATCCCGCTGACCCTCACGCCGAGCAGGCGGGCCACCTCGCCGTTGAAGGCCGAGGCGCGCATCTTCAGGCCGAGATCGGTGAGACGGAAGAGCGCGACGAGCAGGCCCATCACGACCAGCACCGAGACGATCGTGAAGATCCCGAAGCCGGTCAGGGCGACGTTCACCTCACCGACCTGGAAGCCGCGCAGGCCGAACGGGGCCGGGAACGAGCGGTACTGCGAGCCGAACACGACCGCCGCCGCGGCGTTCAGGACGATGAACAGGCCCAGGGTGAGGATCACCGCGTTGATGTGCGTGGCACCCTCGACCGGGCGGATCACGATCCGTTCCACGGCCGCGCCGAGCACCAGGCCGGCGAGCAGTGCCGCGGCGAAGGCGATCCAGTAGGAGAGGCCGGCGTCGATCAGCACCAGTGCGACGTACGTGGTGACCATCGCCATCGGCGCCTGGGCGAAGTTGATGATCCGGGTCGAACGCCAGATCAGGACGAGCGCCAGCGCGAAGGCGGCGTACACCATGCCGAGCGTCAGCCCGGTCAGGGCTGTGGTGAGCAACTGTTGCACGAGGTCTCCCAGTGGAGGACGAATGTCGCGGGTTGGCGGGTGGTCAGAATCCGAGGTAGGCGTGGCGGAGCTTCTCGTCCGCGGCGAGCACGCCTGCGTCGTCGTGGACGACCACCCGGCCGAGGTTGAGCACCACCCCGAAATCGGCGATGGACAGGGCGCTGCGGGCGTTCTGCTCGACGAGCAGGACGGTCAGCCCGTCGGACTCGACGAGCGACCGGAGCAGCCCGAAGATCTGGGCCACGATCCGCGGTGCCAGTCCGAGCGACGGCTCGTCGAGCAGCAGCAGCTTCGGGTTCGCCATCAGCGCGCGCCCGATCACGAGCATCTGCCGCTCCCCGCCCGACAGGACGTGGGCGTTGGCGTTGCGCCGGTCGCCGAGCACCGGGAACAGCGAGAAGATCCGGTCCATGTCCGCCGGCCGGGACCGGTCCGAGCGGCCGAGCCCCCCGAGTCGCAGGTTCTCTTCGACGGTCAGCTCGGTGATCACCCCCCGTCCCTCCGGGACGTGTGACAGCCCGAGTGCCGACATCTTCTCGGTGGGGGTGTCGACGAGGTCGGTACCGTCCAGCGTGGCCGTGCCCTCCGTCGGTCGCAGCAGCCCGGACAGCGTGCGCAGCAGGGTGGTCTTGCCCGCGCCGTTTGCTCCGAGCACCGCGGTGACCTTGCCCCGCGGCGCGGAGAACGTGACGTGGTCCAGTGCCTTGACAGGTCCGTAGCTGGTCGTCAGGTCGTGTACGTCGAGCATCGTCACGCCACCTCGTCGCCCAGGTAGGCGGCCAGCACGGCCGGGTCGTCGCGGATCTCGTCCGGACGTCCGCCGGCGATCACCTTGCCGAAGTCGAGGACGACGATGTGGTCGCACACACTCATCACCAGGTCCATGTGGTGCTCCACGAGCATCACCGACATGCGGTCGGAAAGGCTGCGGATCAGGTCACCGAGCTCGTGGATCTCGTCGTGCGAAAGCCCGCTGGCCGGCTCGTCGAGCAGCAGCAGGTCGGGCTCGCCGACCAGGGCCCGCGCGAGCGCCACCCGCTTGCGGATCGGGTACGGCAGGCTGCCGGGGAGTTGTTCGGCGTGCTCGAGGATCCCCAGCTCGTCGAGGACCGCGGCCGCACGGTCCCGGAGTGCCCGCTCGTCGCGAGCGCTGCGCGGGAGGCCGAGGAGCCCGGAGAAGAACCCGGCGCCGGCGTGCCGGTCCGCACCGACCATCACGTTCTCGAGGACCGGCATCATCTCGAACAGGCCAAGCCCCTGCAGGGTGCGGGAGATGCCCAGGCCGGCGAGCTGGTGTGGGCGAAGGCGCTTGAGCTCCCGGCCCTGCCACGTGAGCGATCCGGAGTCGGGCTGGACGAAGCCGCACGCGACGTTGAACAGCGTGGTCTTCCCTGCGCCGTTGGGACCGATGACCCCCAGGACTTGATTCTGGCGCACCTCGAGGCCAACCTCGCTCAAGGCGGCGATGCCACCGAAGTGCACACGCACGTCGGCCATCGTGAAGGCCGCGCGGTCGGTCAGACTCTGCTGCTGGGTGGCCGTCTGGCTCACGAGGCGCTCCTCACTGATGGGCTGCTGACATCACCACCTTGGGCTCTGTCCCGAGCAAGTGATATGGGCGCTCCGCCCAAACCCGGTGGTGCAACATCACCCGCCCCTCCGAGCCGGGCCTGCCTGGACTGTGCGCCGAGGCCCAAATGGGGCTGTGCGGCGCCGCCTGACTTGTAGCCGGCAACAACGCTTCGGGTCGGAAACTGGAGAGGTCGCCATGGCGGGACGGGGCAACGTGAAGGCAGCATCGGCGGCATGACACAGACATGGAGCCTTGCCGTTGGCCGCGACGACCTCTCCCGAGCCAAGATCCTCGAGCGGGCGCTTCCTCCCCTCGACGAGGGCGAGGTGCTGCTCCGGGTGGACCGGGTCGGACTGACGGCGAACAACGTGACCTACGCGATGCTCGGCGAGTCGTTCCGCTACTGGGACTTCTTCCCCGCCGAGCCCGGCTGGGGCCATGTGCCGCTCTGGGGATTCGCCGAGGTGGCCGAGTCGACCGTGGACGGTGTCGAGGTGGGGAGTCGGTACTACGGCTACCTCCCGTCCGCCAGCCACCTGGTGGTCCGGCCGAACCGCGTGGATGCCCGAGGCTTCCGGGACGGCAGCGCCCACCGGGCCGAGCTCCCCTCGCCGTACAACGTCTACGCGCTCACCACGAACGATCCCACGTACGACGCCGACCGCGAGGACCTGATGGTCCTGTACCGCCCGCTGTTCTACACCTCGTTCATGCTGGCCGACCGCCTGAGCGACAACGACTTCTTCGGGGCGAAGTCGCTCGTGCTGTCGTCGGCCTCGAGCAAGACGGCCTACGCCGCGGCCTTCCTGCTCCGGGGCGGTGGCGCCGAGGTGGTAGGACTGACCTCGGCTCGCAACGTCGCCTTCACCCAGGGCCTCGGCTGCTACGACCGGGTCCTCTCCTACGACGCGGTGCACGAGCTGGACCCGGGCATGGAGACCGCTTACCTGGATCTCGCCGGCAACGCCACGACGCGCGCCAGCATCCGCGCCCACCTCGGGGACCGGCTCGTGCACGAGTCGGTGGTCGGGGTCACGCACCAGGACGACGTGGGTGCCGAGGCGCTGTCCGGCCCCCGCACGACCGTCTTCTTCGCGCCCGACCAGATGCGCAAGCGCAAGCAGGACTGGGGGCGCGAGGGACTGGACGCGGCGTTCGCGGAGGCCTGGCACCGCTTCATACCGGCCGTCGAGGGCTGGGTGGACGTGGTCGAGGGACAGGGGCCAGAGGCGCTGAGGAGCACCTGGCTGGAAGTGCTGGCCGGCGGTGTCGACCCGCGCCAGGGACACGTGCTGACCGTGTAGCCCGCAGACCCGGGGTGGCCGGGGGTCACCCGGCTCG
>Ga0299913_10006075_pt1 | contig 10403 bp, 9 predicted proteins | sample RVTome_9_FD_201360 | JGI IMG/M metagenome (GOLD analysis project Ga0299913, IMG submission 201360) | Soil microbial communities from uranium-contaminated site in the Upper Colorado River Basin, Wyoming, United States - RVT155D38 (version 2) ... | reverse complement strand
CGTATTCCGCGAGCAGCTGCTTCCAGATGCCGTTGGCGCGCTCGGTGGCCGTTCGCGAGCCGTCCTGCTGCCACGTCTCGAAGTTGCGCCAGTCGGACAGGAACGGCTGGTAGAACGCGGTCTCGTAGCGCGCGAGCGTGTGCGCCGAGCCGAAGAAGTGCCCGCCCGGGCCGACCTCCGCGATCGCACCGAGCCCGAGCTCGTCATCGTTCACGACGATCGGTTCGAGCAGCCGCGCGACCTGCTGCAGCATCTCGGCGTCGAGGATCAGCTTCTCGAACGACGCCGTCAGCCCGCCCTCGAGCCAGCCGGCGCCCTGGTACAGCAGGCTCGCCCCGCCGAGGATCGCGCCCCAGATGGACATCTGGCTCTCGTACGCCGCCTGTGCATCGACGACTGCGGAGCCGGTCACATTCGACGACCGGTGCGGCAGCCCCACCCGCCGCGCGAGCTGCCCCGTCGCGAGCTGTGCCTGGACGTACTCCGGCGTCCCGAACGCGGGTGAGCCGGTGCGCATGTCGACGTTCGAGGTGAACCCGCCGTAGACCATCGGCGCACCGGCCCGAACGATCTGCGCGAGCGCGACCATGAACAGCGCCTCGGCGTGCTGCTCCGCCAGCGCCCCCGCGAGCGTCGCCGGCGCCATCGCACCCGCGAGCGTGAACGGCGTCGCGACGACCGGCTGGCCCCAGGTCGCCATCTCGATGAGCCCGTCGGACATCGGGCCGTCCAGGCGCAGCGGCGAGTTCGTGTTCACGATCGTCATGAGGCTCGGCTCGCGGACGAGCGTCTCGCGGTCGACCCCGCGCGTGATGCAGGCGACCTCGATCGCGTCGTCGACGACGGTCGACCCGAACGCCAGGCACTGCCACGTCTTGTCGAGCGTGGTCGCGAACGTCCGGTACATGTCGAGGTGGCGGGTCTCGACCGGCAGGTCGGTCGGCTCGAGGGGCCCGCCGCCCTCCTGCTGGACGATGTCGAGCGCCCCGATCACCCGGACGAACGCCTCGAAGTCGGCGAAGTTGCCGGGACGCCGGCCGCGCTCGATATCGGTGACGAACGCCGGCCCGCCGACCGCGCCGATCACCAGGTGGCGATCGCCGAACACCAGGTTCCGGTCGGGATTGCGCGCGTAAAGCTCGAATCGCGACGGAGCCCTGGCGATCAGCTCCTCGACGTGCTCTGGCTCCAGGCGGACTCGCCCCGCAGCACCTCGCCCGGCCTCGTCGGCCTCACGCTCGACCTTGGCCCCCGCCTTCTCGAACTGGTCGAGAGCACGCGCGCCGAGGACCTCGACGCCGACCTCTCGCAGGATCCGCAGCCCGGCCCGATGGATCGCTTCGACGTGGTCGGCGCTCAGGATCTCGACCGGGGCGAACGGGTTGACGATCCGCCGCCACGGGAGGCGGGGAATGCCGCCGGCGGTGCGGCGCTCTCGGCGGGCGGGGCGGGCGTGGACACGCAGCTCCTCGGCTCGATCCGGCATCTTGCCACGATACGGTCTACGGCTCGGTCCCGGTCACCCGCTCCACGATGCTGTAGATCGTCGGCTCCGGCGTGCCGCCGGCCTCCCGGATCAACCGGCGCGCCAGCGGTTCCTCGCCCGACGCGAGCATGGCATCGAGGTCGGTGCGACGCCGCCAGACCGTGAGAATCGTCACCCGCCCTCCGTCGGCCTCGAGGAGGAACGTCTCCTCGATCGCCGGACCCGCGCCGCCCGCGAGGGCCGCTCGGTACGCCTCGGTGACCCGGCGCGCTCCATCCCTGGACACGATGCCGGTCACGTGGGTGACCACCTCGGCCATTTCGTCACCTCCTGCTCGGCACGGCATCCAGCCTGCAAGAGGGCCCGCTGGGATTCGAACCCAGGACACGAGGATTAAAAGTCCCCTGCTCTGCCACTGAGCTACGGGCCCGCCGGCGACCCTATCACGTTCAGAAGTCGTCTCCGCGGCCTCGCCTCCAAGTGTCCGAATCGAGCCGTGGAGGCCAGTCTGGACGCCAGATCCACGCGCGCCGCGCTCGCCCGCCGCAGCCGGCTCGGCAGTGTGGCCGAGGCTCCCTTGGGGACTTCGAGGGCTGCCGGCAACGCGTAGGTCAGATCTGAAATGGAACGGGCGCCGCCGAGGCCCTGGAGGGCCGATGCTTTCGACGCCGCGGCCCTTGAATCCGTGGCCGAACGAACGGACGCGCTAGGTGCGCTCGCGCGCACGTTCGTTCCGGATGGCGCGCGAAGTGCGCGCCCGCGAGGAGGCCCTGCGTCGCCAGGTCCGCGAGCTGAAGATCGAGATCGACGATGCGAAGCAGGCGCAGAAGGTCGCGGCAATCACCGACAGCGATTACTTCCGTTCGGTTCGCGACCGGGCCGCCGAACTGCGACGGACGGTCCACGGCGACGGCGGAGGGACCGAGTCGGGCGACTGACCGCTCTTCGGCACTGGCGCGCCCGACAGGAGTCACACGTGCGCGTACCCCTCGGCGTTTCGCGTGATTCCGATAGTGGGAGCTGAGGCGTGGAAGGCTACGGTCGAGTCGAGCGTCCTGATCCAGAGTCAATTGCCCGAATCAGGTCTCGCAGCCGCTGGGTCAGAGCGTGAACCGGCGGCCTACCGCCTCCGGTTTTCGGGTGAGTCAGATGCCGATCCGAAAAGCGAATTAGGTGCCCATCCGAAGAAGCCGGAGGAGTCAGGTGCCCATTTGGCACAGCCCCGGGTCTACCGCTTCCCACCAGTGGCCTCAAACGAGACGCCGTTGGTCGCTCCCGGCGATTACGCAGACGCGCGATCGGACCCACCAGATCCGAAGTCGAAACCTTGAACCCACGGGACGCAGATTCGCTCCGTCCCCGGGTCTACCTGGAAAGACCGCGATTGGCTGGCAGATCTGGACGTCGCTCGCCCCTAGGCTGTCAGTTCGCTAGGCACCCAGTGATACCAAAGCACCGCCACGAGGACGGCGACGTTCGCCGCCAGGGCACCCAGCGTGCTGAACAGCGGAAACGCGATTGGGAACAGCAACAGGCCGGCCAACGACACCGCCGAGGCGCCGATCGCCAGTGGCACCCACCAGGCTTCAGGCAGCCACCCGACGACCACGGCCGCGAGTGCGGCGAAACCGATGATGGCGAGGGTCCATAGCAAAACGGCGACGATCTGACTGACCGCCAACGAGGCTGAGCCGGTCAGCAACCAGGAGTCACCCTTCCACTGTGGGCTGACGGTGGCGACCTTGAACACCTGGAGCAATCCCATGCTGTGCCCGATCCCATGGGAGAGCAGGACGAGGGCGATGATGATCTTGAGCATCTGAGCTTCCCTTCCTGAAGGTGCGTTCCGCGGCCCCTCGCCTAAGTGAGCAGGCAGGGTCGGTCCCGTCGCCGACCGCGATACCGGCGCTGCTCATGCCACTGTCTCCCGCTGGAGCGGCGTCCCGCCCGAACCTTCTGCCCGCGCCAGCCCCTCGGCCCGCTCGCGCAGGTTGAGGAGCATCTTGCGGATCATCCAGATGTCCGCGAACTCCACCAGCAGGGAGAACGCGATCGACGGCGACAGCCAGCGGTAGTGCGACCGGATGCGGGTGATGAGGCGTGTCGTGCCATCGGTGCGCGGCTCGCAAACCCACAGCCAGGTCGTGTTGGGCTGCGTGCCCCAGAGCATGGAGCGCGGCAGGTCGAGGGCCAGGATTTGGACCCCCTGCATGCCGTCGGGGCTCAGCGGCACGACGTCGCCCACGGCTACCTGCTGCAGCTCGGGGATGATCTCGCGCGCGCTGGGTCGTGCCAGGTTGTCGAGCAGGTCGTACGAGTACCAGCCGGCGCGCGTCACCCCGACCTGGAGCAGCCATGGCCAGATGTGGTCCGGGCGCGCGGCGATCGTGATCGCCCGCGTCGCGTTGAAGGACGGCTCGGCCACGAGCTCGTCGCCCGGCAAGGCTCGGCGGATCTCGTCGGGAGCGGCCCCCCAGCGCAGCTGCCAGGGTCGCAAGAGCCGCATATAAGCCAGTGAGGCCGCGATCACCGCGCCGGCGGCCGCAAGAAGCAAGACGGGAGCGTTCATCTGTGGTGCGTCGTTCCATTGTCGGACTTACGCGATCGGCGACAGGGTTCTCGTCGCGGCGGGTCATGGGGGCCGCGCGGACAGGTCATCGCTCATCATCCGCACTCAGGACGTAGGTGGCGGGCACGATCTCCTCGACCATCATCCGCAGGAACGCATCAGCCTGCTCGAAGGCCGCCGCGTGCCCCGCGTTCTCGTAGGTGATCAGCTCCTTGTGCGGCGCCGTCAGCTGCGCGAACCACTCGTGGGCCAGCTCCCGCCGACCGCGGAGGTCGTTCTCGCCGTCGAGCACGTAGACCGGCACCTCGAGGGCGGGGACATCGGCCCGGAAGTCGATCTCCTGGAGCTGCGGATACATGAGTGAGAACATGTCGACCAGGCCGCGGATGAGGTTCGCGTTCTCGATGAAGCTGTACTCGCTCCCGAACAGCCCGAATTGGCCGACACCAGAGGCCTCTCCGCGTTCGACATAGGCCGCCGGCGGCGTGTACGGCGTCTCCAACAGGCCGTAGTAGCCCATGATCAGGCTGTTCGCCCACGGCGTGTCGCGGTAGGGCGGCTCGCCGAGGGTCAGGATCTGGTCGTAGAGCTCCCAGTTCTCGGTGCTCTCGGCGTAGGCCAGAAGGTCGCGCCAGATGATCTGGTCGGTGACTCGCTGGCTGACCATCTGGCCGGAGCCGATGTAGGCGTGGAAAAGGTCGGGACGTTCCTGCACAGCCAGCACGCCGAGGGTCGTGCCCCATGACTCGCCGAGCAGGTAGATCTTCTCTTCGGCGAAGCGCTCGCGCAGGTAGTCGGTCACCGCGATCGTGTCCCCCACAAGTGCCTCGAGCGTGTACGTGGAGGTGGGATCCAGGGCGGCGTACGACTTGCCACTTCCGCGCTGGTCCCAGACCACGACCACGAAGTCCATAGTCAGCGGCTCCAGCAACGCGCGGGCGAAGGCGATATCGCTCTGGCCGGGACCCCCGGACAGGTAGAGCAGCACCGGCTTGTCCGGATCGACGGCGCGGACGGAGATGGCCTGCTCGTGGCCGCCGATCTCGACGCTGGTCAGTTCGGCGATGCTGCCGGGCACCGGCTGACCGTCGGCGCCCAGGACCGGCGGCGTAGAGGCCGGCCGCGCGACCAGCACCGCTAGCCCGATGACCGCCAGCGAGAGGACCGCGGTCGGCAGGAGGCGGACGACGCGCCAGCTCCGGGCTCGGTCACGGCGGCCGCGCTGCGCGAGGCCGATCCCGATGCTGCCGCCGACGACCATCGGCAGCAAGGCGATGAGACCATGCACTCCACGACCGGCAGCGAAGGCCGCGATGCCGTAGATGGAATCGAATCGGATGACCTCCAGGCTCGCGCCGCTGATGCCGACCCGGGACAACTCGTAGGCTCCGATGTACGCCATCGGCGCCAGGAGCACTGCCCAGCGCGAGCGCATGACATATCCCGCGGCCAGGCCGATCAGCAGCGAGACCGCGATGACGATCAGCGCTTGGCCGTCGGAGACCGGGCCGCGCGACATGGGCACGCTGCTCACGAGCGCGCACAGCGCCCCCAGGCCAATGGCAGCGGCACCGCCGAGCCAGCGGTTCCCCCTCACTGCGGCTCGCCAATTCAGGCGATCGGCGCGTGGTGTCCGGGCACGCCGTAGCGCGCCCTCGTGTGTCGAGACAGACATGTCCTCACCGGCCTTGGTGTGCCGGAAGCGGCGCCCTGACGGTCAGCGGACCTGACGGGTGGCGGACGAAGGGAACGGCAGCCAGGGCGGCTGAGACGATGCTCAGGCCGCTGATGACTACCGCGACAACGACGGAGAATTCCTCGCCCGCCGCTGCCGAGAACAGGAACCCGCCGACGATCCCGGCACCCATCAGTGCCACCCAAATGAGCATCGGCTGGCCGAAGGCGCCGGCCACGTTGCGTCGGAGCAGGCCGGTCCCTGCGAGCGCACACAACGGCAGGAAGAAGGCAAGGTCCAGGGCGTAGACCGGATTGGTCGAGAGCCCGGCACGAACGAGATCCGGAGCCAGGGTGCCGGTCGCGGCGACCGAGGCGATCTGGCCGATCCAGAGGAGTCCGAACAGACCGGCCATGGCGATCAGGAGGATGCCCGATGCCCGGCGGTTGAGACCCTCGGCGACCGCTGCGCCGGCTTCCGTCAAGGCTGGGCTTCGCGTCGTCAGGACCAGGCTCCAGAGGGCCAGACCGGCGATCGCGATGTGGACCGCGGTCAGCGGGTTCATCACGACCGAGAAGACGAAGATCGCATAGTTGTATACGACGTACAGGAGCCCGGCAAAGACCGCGAGTTGGCCCGCCGCGGATCCGCGTCGAGCCGCCCACAGACCGAATGCGAGGACGGGCACAGCGAGGAGCAGCGTGGCAAGATCGGTGCCCCGGGCCTGCTGGACCCAGTACGGCGCATCGCGATAGAGGCCGGGGACGAGCAGACCGGCGCCGGCCGCCACCGTGGCGAGGACGGTGGCCACAGCCGCAAGACCGTTGGCGATGGTTCGTGTGGCCATGGGACACCTTCTGCTACGGGACTCGGTCGCCTTGTGCGCCGGTGACAGATTCACCCAGTAGCGCGAGGTCGCAGCAGAGCCAGACCGCCTTGGCTGGCAGCCATCTGGCCCTTTCGCCGTGCGCGATCGATGGTCAACGCGGCGGTTTGGACGATCTGACGCACGACCGAAGGTCCGTTTGCTCGCGGCGACGAGGTCAGCACGGGTCAGACGCCCGCAGCGTCTGGGCCGATTGTTCACGTTTGCCACCATCGAACGCCGGAACAGGTCGAGCGCGTGGTCGAAGCGATCGAGACGGTCCTCGCGCGCGAACTCGCACTTGCGCCGGAGGACATCTTCGTGACGTCGCAGCCGGTGACGATCATCAATCCCACGGTGCAATAGCCAGGGCAAACGAGAGCCGCGCCCTGTCACCGGGCAGTGGCCTACAGTCCGGCCATGGATCGCTCAATGGTGAGTGACGGGATACGCCGAACGAAGCTCCTCTGCACGATCGGACCGGCCTCGGCATCTCGCATCGGCGACCTCCTCGATGCCGGCATGGACGTCGCGCGGGTCAACTTCTCCCACGGGACCCAGGCCGAGCACGGAGACGCCGCACGCGATGTGCGTGGCGCCGCCGCCGCTCGCGGATGTCCCGTCGCCATCATGGTCGACCTGGCGGGTCCGAAGATCCGCCTCGGCGAGCTGGTGGGCGGCTCGGCAGTCCTCGAGGTCGGCGGCACCTACCAGCTGCGAGGCGAAGCCCGCCGGCTGGGGATCGGCGACGCGAACGGCGCGTCCGTGTCGAATCCGAGGTTGCGCGAGGACGTCCGGATCGGCGACGCCATCCTCCTCGGCGACGGCGCCGCGGAGCTCCGGGTCGCGGCGATCGACGACAACATACGCGCCGAGGTCGTGCGGGGCGGGAAGGTTCGATCCCGAGCCGGCGTGGCGATCCCCGCATCCCGCATTTCGGCCCCGGCGCTGACGCGGAAGGATCGGGCGGACATCCCCCGGGCCATCGAGATCGGCGCCACGTACGTCGCCCAGTCGTTCGTGCGAAGCGCCGACGACGTGGCGATGCTCAGGCAAGCCCTTGGCCCGACAGGTCCGTCGATCGTCGCCAAGATCGAAACTCGCCCCGCCGTCGACAACTTCGACGCGATCCTCGCGATGGTCGATGGCGTGATGATCGCCCGCGGGGACCTCGGGGTCGAGCTGCCGTACGAGGAGGTGCCGCTCATCCAGAAGCAGCTCGTCCGGCGGGCCCTGGAGCAGGGCGTGCCGTCGATCGTCGCGACGCAGATGCTCGAATCGATGACGGCGGCGCCACGGCCGACACGGGCCGAGGCGAGTGACGTCGCGAACGCCGTGTTCGACGGCGCAGACGCGATCATGTTGAGCGGCGAGACCGCGATCGGCGCCTATCCCGTCGAGGCGACCGAGGCCGCCGCCAGGATCCTCGCCTTCGCCGACCGCCACGGCGGCGCGCTCCAGGCGAAGGGCACGCCTGCCGCGACGTCAGGGAACGGGCACGCCGTCGCCGTCGCTGCCGCAGCGCTGGTCGCGGCCGACACGTCGATCGGTGCGATCGCGTGCTACACGCGAAGCGGGCGCACGGCTCGCATCCTGGCGTCGCTCAGGCCGCGCGTCCCGATCCTTGCCTTCTCGCCCGATCCCGACGTCGTCGCGCGGCTCGTGCTCGTGCACGGGGTGAGGTCGCGTGTCTGCGAGCCGCTCCCCGGTGCCGATCACCTGGGACGGCTCGCGCGGCTCGCAGGCGACGCCGGGATCATCGACACCGGAACGCCGATCGTCTTCCTCGCCTCGACGGGCACGCCCGGATCAGGGCCGACCGTCCTCGGAGTACGCCGGATCGACCCGTGAGCGGGGCGCTCACGCTGGAGCGACGAGCTGCCCGCCCGCGGCTAGCCGTAGACCTCGGGGTTGACGGGCGTCGGGAGGCGCTGGCCGCGGACGCCGGCGAGGAGGTTTGCGGCGGCCATCTGGGCCATCTTGCTGCGCGTGGCACGAGACGCCGAGGCGATATGCGGCACGACGAGGCAGTTGTCGAGGCCGACGAGCGGGTGGTCGGAGGACAGCGGCTCAGGGTCGGTGACGTCGAGCGCCGCGCCGGCGATGACCCCGTCTCGCAGCGCGTCGACGAGGGCCATCGAATCGACGACCGGTCCGCGCGAGGTATTGACGAGGATCGCGGTCCGTTTCATCCAGCCGAGGCGTTCCGCGTTGATGAGGCCCTTCGTCTGTGGGCTGAGGTTCACGTGGAGCGAGACGAAGTCCGATTCCGGAAGGATGCCCTCGAGGGTCCGGTACTCGGCGCCGTACTCCGCCTCGACCGCCGGGCTGACCCGGTGTGGGTCGTGATAGAGGACGCGCATCCCGAAGCCGCGCGCCCGCCGCGCGACCGCCTGGCCGATGCGCCCGAACCCGATGATCCCGAGGGTGGCGCCGTGGACGTCCGGCCCCATGAGCAGCATCGGGCCCCACGTCTTCCACTTCCCGGCGCGGACGTAGTGATCGCCCTCCGGGAGCCGGCGCGCGGCCGCCATGAGCAGCGCCCACGCGAGATCGGCGGTGGTCTCGGTCAGGACGCCGGGCGTGTTCCCGACCGGGATGCCCCGCTTCGTGCACGCGGCGACGTCGATGTTGTCGAACCCGACGGCGAAGTTGCTGACGACCTTGAGCTGCGGGCCGGCGCGGTCGAGGAACTCGTCGTCGACGCGATCGGTGAGGAGCGTCAGGACGCCGTCGCAGCCCTCGATCGAGCGGAGAAGCGCGTCGCGCGGCGGTGGCAGCTCGGCCTGCCAGACCTCGGCGTCGCACGCCTCCGTGACGGGCCGGAGGCCGTCGTCGGGGATGATCCGCGAGACGAAGACCTTCGGCTTCGTCACGCCGGCGTCGGCGTGCTCGCCGCCACGTAGGCGCGAATCCGGTTCAGCGCCTCGAGCAGGTTCTCGCGCGAGTTGGCGTACGAGATCCGGATGTGATTCAGACCGACACCCCCGAACGCCGTGCCTGCGAGCACGCACACGCCGGCGTCCACGAGCAGCCCCTCCGCCAGCTCCGCACCGGTCGTGCCTGTTCCGGAGATATCCGGGAACACATAGAACGCGCCCCGCGGTTTCGCGCAGCGGAAGCCGGGGATGGAGTTCAGCCCATCGACGATGAGGTCGCGACGCGCCTTGAACTCGGCGACCATCGCGTCGACGTCGGTCTGCGGGCCGCGCAGCGCCTCGACGGCGCCCGCCTGGGCGAACGCGGTGACGCCGCTGATCGTGTTGATGATCAGCTGCCCGAACGGCTTGACGAGCCAGTCCGGCACGATGGCGTAGCCCATCCGCCAGCCGGTCATCGCGTATGTCTTCGAGAAGCCGTCGAGGACGATCGTCCGCTCGGCCATGCCGTCGAGGGAGGCGATCGAGACGTGCTCCGCACTGTCGTACAGGATCCGGGCGTAGATCTCGTCGCTCAGCACGACGAGGTCGTGCCGGATCGCGAGCTCGGCGATCCGCTCGATGTCGCTCCGCGTCAGGACCCCGCCGGTCGGATTCGCCGGGGAGTTGATGACGATGAGCCTCGTCCGCGGCGTGATCAGCGCGGCGAGCTCGTCGACATCGAGCCGGAAGTCGTTCTCCATCCGGATCGGGATCGGGACCGGGGTACCGCCGACGAAGCGGGTGATCGACTCGTAGATCGGGTAGCCGGGGTCGGGAACGATGGCCTCATCGCCCGGGTCGATCAGGGCGATGATCGCGTAGACCATCACGCCCTTGCCGCCGACGGTGACGAACACGTTCGACGGCTCGACCGCGAAGCCACGCCG
>Ga0299913_10006074_pt1 | contig 10405 bp, 10 predicted proteins | sample RVTome_9_FD_201360 | JGI IMG/M metagenome (GOLD analysis project Ga0299913, IMG submission 201360) | Soil microbial communities from uranium-contaminated site in the Upper Colorado River Basin, Wyoming, United States - RVT155D38 (version 2) ... | reverse complement strand
ATCGCTGGCGCTCCACGGCAACGGGGAGGCAAGGCCATGAAGGTCCTGGTGGTCGATCCCGACCTCCGGCGCGCGCCGGCCCTCAGGGAAACTCTGGCGGCCGGCGGTGCCGAGGTCACCGTCGCGTCCAGTGGCTCCTTCGCCCTCACCATGCTCGAGTGGAATCGTCACGACGTGGTCGTGAGCCGGGCCCGCATCGAGGACATGGACGGCCACGAGCTGTGCGCCATCCTGAAATCCGATCCCGGTACGCGCGACGTGCGCTTCGTGCTGGTGGCCGCGGCGGACGAGGTCACGCCCGCCCGGATGGCCGCGGCCGGCGTCGATCTCGTGCTGCCGCCCGGCATGATGAACGGAGCGATCCTGTCGCTGGTGGTCCGCCTCGTCGACGCCAACCGTACCCCCGCCGTCGCGCGCAGGCCCCGGGCGGCCGCGCCCCCGTCGCCGGCCGCGGCCGTGGCTCTGCGCCCGCCGGCGGCGCCGACGCACGAGGCCCCGGACGAGCCCGTCGCCCCCGGCGCTGCCGTCACCCGCGAGGCCGCGCCGAGCACACCTGTCCCGTCGGTGCCGCGGATCCGTCCCGAGCCCCTGCCGCCGCCCGCGGCCGAGCCGCCGAAGCGATACGCGACGGTGGTGACCGCCGGTCCGGACGGGCCATGGGCCCAGAAGACGGGGACGCCGGCGCCTGCCGCCCGTGGACGCGGCCCGGCCTCGCCGCCCGCGCCGACGTCGAACCCCACCCCGGCGCCGCAGCCGACCCCGGACCCGCGCCTGACCACGCCCTCCGGACCGGCTCCGACCCCGCCGGCGCGGCCCCCGGCCGGGCCGGCCGTGCCGGATCTGGCCTCCATGCCGAGCGGCACGTTCCAGGGATCCCTGGAAGTGATGGAGCTTGCGGACCTGACCCAGGCCATCGGCGCAGGCGGCAAGACGGGACGCCTGATCCTCGCGCTGCCGCAGGGCGGCGGCCTGATGCTCTTCGAGAAGGGACGCGTCGTGCACGCCGAGTATCGCAACGCCGTCGGCGAGGACGCCTTCGGGGCGCTTCTCGCCGCGTGCCAGGCCGACGGAACGGGCCGATTCTGCTTCTTGCCGTCGCCGGCGGGAGAGACCACCGGGCTGCCACGGACGATCGACAAGACCGTCGACCAGCTGCTGCTCAGCAGCGCGACGGCGATCGACGAGAAGGGCTAGGCCATGGCCAAGGTGCTGGTCGTCGACGACAGCCTCAGCGTGCGCAAGGTGGTGGAACGGGCGCTGCTGGGGCACCAGCTCGAGGTCGTGTGCGCCGCCACCGGCAGCGAGGCGCTCGAGCGGATCGATCGCGACGAGCCGGACGTCGTCGTGTGCGACGTCGTGATGCCGGACAAGGACGGCTACGAGATCTGCGACTTCGTGAAGCGCCACCCCCGGCTGGGGCGGACGCCGGTGCTGCTGATGTCGGGTATCGTCAACGACGACGTGCGCGAGCGGGCGGCGCGGGTGAAGTCCGCCGACGTCCTGAGCAAGCCCTTCGCCGCCGACGAGCTGCTGCGCCGCCTCGACGCCCTGCTGGCCACCGAGCCGGCGGCGCTGGCCCCGCCCGGACCCGGCTCGCCTCCGGTGATGCCGGCGGCCCTGTTGCCGCCGCCACCGGCGCTCAACGGCTCCGCGCACGGCGACATCGCTGGCGACCGGCGGGAGAGCCGAAACGGCCCGGGCGCGCCGCCGCCGACGGCGCCGGTGACGCCAGCCGCGCCGACCCCGGCCACGGGCGGCACCTCCGTGCTCGAACAGTTCGCGGCCATCGAGGGCGTGCAGTGGGCGGTGCTGGCGGACCGCGAGGGGTTCCTGCTCGCCGCCTCCGGCGACGACGTCGTCGACGCGGCGGTGGCGAGCGCTCTGAGCGCCTGCCTGACGGAGTCCTCCGAGGGGCTCGGCCGTGAGCTCCGGCGTGGCCCCCTGCACGGCATGATCCTCGAGTACGCCCAGGGCATGGTCGTGCTCTACAGCGTCGGTGGCTCGGCGCTCCTGGCCATCGCGCTCGCCGAGCCCTCGGCCCTCGGCAAGGTCCGCTACTTCGCCAAGAAGTCCATCCCCGAGCTGCTACAGGCGGTGTGAGGAATGGCCAGGCATCGCACGCGTGTTCGAATCTCCCGGTCGCTGCGGGCAGTCGCAGTGGCCCTGGCCGCCGCCGGATCGGTGACGGCGCTGTTCGAGGCCGACATGGGCCGCGCCATCTTGCTGTCGTCTTCGACCGTGGCCCTGGGCCCACCGGTTCTCTATCTCGTGCTGGGGCTCGTCCTGCTCCGCGGAGCGCCGCTCGGGCGCCGGCTGGGCTGGGCGGTGGCGGCCTGTGGCGTGAACGCCCTGCTGGCGCTCGCCAGCGGCGTCACGCTGTCGTTGTCGCACCCGATGTCCTTCGAGGGCGCGATGCGTCGCGCCCTCTGGGCGTTCGCGCCGGGCCCACTGATCCACCTGGTCGCCGCACCGCTGGTCCTGCTCGCCTGGCGCAGCCGGGTGGTTCCCTTGCGCACGACCGTGCGGGCCGAGCCCGGGCCAAGGTCGCCGCTGACGCGCCAGCCGGCGCCCCCGCTGGCGGCCTCGGCACCCGACTGGGACTCGGTGCTCCGAGGCTCCACGCCCTCGGCGTGGTCGGCGCCGACCGGGGGCGTCTTCGAGCGTGGCGCCCGGGAGCATCGCCCCGGGCCCGAGCCACCCCGACGCGAGGAGCCGGAAGCCGTGGCGGCCACCCCGTCGGCCCCGGCCGCGCCGCTCGTCGCGCTCCCGGCACCGCCGGCCCCGCCGCCGCCGGCCCCGCCGCCGCCCGCATCGGTGGTGATGGCGCCTCCACCCGTGATGCCGTCGGCCGCGGTGGCGCCGCCGCCCGAGCCGCCGGTCGCGGCGCTGCCCGAGCCGGCTTCCATCCCGACCCCGGAGCCTGTCGCGGCCGACGAACCGGTCATCCGGATCCCGTTTGGCCGCCTCGCCGACCAGCTCCCGCCGGACGTGTTCGTGCTGCCGCCCGCACGCCTGGCCGAGAGTGTCCGCGAGCCGCACGTCATCGTGATCCCGTGCCGCCTGGTGCTGCCTCAACTCGGTGAGGGCGCGGTGGATGTTCCGTGGACACTGATCGACGATCAGTTTCCCGAGCTCGCGCTGGCGATGCCCAGGGCGGAGGTGCGTCGCCGGTTCCCCGGCTGGCTGCTCTCGCTGCCCATGGACGAGGTGGTGCGCCAGCTTCCGCTCGACCTGTTCCGCGTGGCGGCGCCGGCGGTCGATCTGTCCGACATCGGCCAGTTCCCGGCCCCGTTCAAGCCTCAGCCGCCCTCGCCCGAGGAGGCGCCCGTGGCAGCGCCGGTGCGCGAGGCCGGGTCGCTCGTGGTGGACGAGCCGCTCGCGGCGGACGAGCCGGAAGCCACGATGGCGGCGGCCGCCGAGGCAGTCGCACCCCTGGAAGAGCACGAGATCCCGGCCGCCGTCTCGGTCGAGCCCGAGGCCATCCCGGTGGCCGTGCCGGCCTCCCTGCCCGTGGCCGATGTCGAGCCTGCCCCCCCCGCGGCGCTGCCACCGCCGGTCTCGGCCGGCTCGCCCGCGCAGGTTCTCGAGCCCGTGGCCGCTCCGGCGGCGGCAGTCACCAGGCCGGTGCCCATCGAGGCCGATGACGAGAGCGAGACGCTCGGACGGACGCTGGCTCTCGGCCTGGCGCCACTCGGCGCCTTCGGCTGGCGGGCGCGACGCGTTGGCGGGCGGCCGCTCGTGAGCTTTGTCCCGCCCGCGATGGTCCGCGAGCCGATCGACGCCCTGGCGGCTACCGCGGCCCCGCTCGTCGACCGCCTGGCGTCGTGGGGTATCGAGCAGGTGACGATCCGGACGGCCCGCCTGGTGTGCGTGCTCACGCCGCTTGCCGCCCGGGGCTGTCTGGCTGCCACCGTGCGTCGCGGGGGCGCGGTGGCCATGCTCGAGCTGCTGTCCGCCCGCGCCGGGCGTGCCACCGGCGGCCCGGCGAGCGGGCCGGCGACCGCCATCGCGTTTCCGGCCGTGGCCACCAGCCCGGCCAGCACCACCAACGGGCACCGGGCAGTCGGGGAGGCGGCCCGAGCGCTGGCCGTGTTCGGGCCCTTCGCCATGTCCATGGCGGAGGCCGAAGGGGCGGCGCCGGGCGTGTACGTGTTCGGCGGCCGCGAGCAGGCCGTGCTTGCCGGCGCCGCCCGCGCCGTGCACGAGGTCCTCGTGGCCGGTCACGATCACGAGCCGCTGGGGCGGCTCGAGGCGGTCGTCCTCCGGCGTGGGGGCGAGCGCGTGATCGTGCGGCCGCTGCGGAGCCCCGCCGGCCAGCCGGCCATGCTCGCCGCCGCCGGCGAGGTGCCACTGGTCGGACGCGCGCAGCGTGCCGTCGCCCAGGCGGCGGCGCTGCTGGAGGCCCGCTGACGTGTCGATCATCAACTACGCCGCGCGCGTCATCAACTTCAAGGTCGTCTACTACGGCCCCGGCATGGCCGGCAAGACGGCCAACCTGCAGTACATCCACCGCTGCCTGCCCGGGGAGAACAAGGGCAAGATGATCTCGCTGGCCACCGGTGACGACCGCACGCTGTTCTTCGACTTCCTGCCGGTATCGGCCGTCGGGGTGCGCGGCTTCACCACGCGCTTCCAGCTCTACACGGTGCCCGGCCAGACGCACTACAACATGACGCGCAAGCTCGTGCTGCGAGGCGTGGACGGCGTGGTGTTCGTGGCCGACTCCCAGTGGGATCGGCTGCGCGAGGACGTCGAGAGCTTCCGCAACCTGGACGACAACCTCCGGGAGTACGGGCTCGACCTGGCCACGATGCCCCACGTCATCCAGTACAACAAGCGCGATCTCGGAAATGTCGCTCCACTCGACTACCTGGAGTATCTCCTCAACCGTGGCGCCCGGCGGGTGCCGTTCTTCGAGGCCGTCGCCGTCGACGGCACCGGCGTGTTCGACACCCTCAACACCGTGTCTCGCATGGTGCTCGTCAAAGAATTCGGCCAAGCACAGGAGGTCCGCCCGTGAGAGTCCACGATATCGTGATCCACGAAAGCGACGCGGCGCGCATCGACGCCATCCTTCGACGATTCCTGAGCGACTCGAACTGCTCGGCGGCGCTGCTGATCGACCGCAGCGGTCAGCCGCTGGCCGAGGCCGGCACCGCCCGCACGCTGGACGTCGGCTCCGTCGGCGCCCTGGCCGCGGCGGCCTTCAGCGCCACGGCCGCGCTGGCGCAGCTGCTCGGGGAGAGCGAGTTCTCCGTGCTCTTCCACGAGGGGGTGAAGGAGAGCATGCACGTGTCGACGGTGGACGAGCAGACCATCCTGCTCGCCATCTTCGACGAGCGCACCACCATCGGGATGGTGCGCCTGTTCGCGCGGGAGGCCTGCGCCTCCATCGGAGCGGCCCTCGCGGAGACGCGCAAGCGGCCCCGGCTGACCGGGGTGCTGGCCACGCCCCTGACCGCCGAGGAGACGCGGTGCGGGAGTGACCATCGTCCCGCCTGACGGCCGGCTGGCGCCCGAGGAGCAGCGGGAGCTTCTCGCCACCGCCGCCGTGTTCGAGAGCGTGCTGGAGGCGGGCGGCCTCGACGAGCCGACGCTCGAATCGCTGCGGGAGATCTACGAGCGGCTCGGCGATCAGGCGCGGCTCGCGCAGACGCTGGAGCGGCTGGCCGCGGTCACCGCGCCACCCGTCCTGCCGCCCGTGGCCTCACCGCCGACAGTCCCGCCGCCGGCGACCCCGGCGCCGCCGCCGGCCTCGGGCGTTCACCCGCGCGTGTACGAGGGCCCGGCGGCTCCCCCACCGGCATCCTCGGCTCCAACGATGTCACCGTACCGCCCTGGCCCTGGCCCCGGCAGGCCCGGCATCTCGATCCCCGCGGCCTCGCGAGGCGGCGCCACCCCGGCGCCGGCCCCGGCGCGGGCCGAGTTGGCCGGCGCCCCGTCCCGGCCGGCGCGCCGGCGCGATCGCCTCGGCGATCTCCTCCTGGCCGAGGGGGTGATCTCGCCCGGCCAGCTCCACGACGCCCTCCGCGAGCACCGGCGCTCGAAGGAGCGGCTGGGGAGCGTGCTGACCAGGCGCGGCTTCGTCAGCGAGGAGCGGCTGGTCGAGATCCTGTCCAAGGAGCACGGGCTGCCGTCCGTGTCGATCGATCAGTACGCGATCACCGCCGACGTGCTGGACCTGGTGCCCGCCCACATCGCCCGCAAGTACGACGTGCTCCCGCTCGCCCGGGTCGACAACGGCCTCACGCTCGCCATGGCCGATCCCACCAACGTGGTGGCGATGGACGAGATCGTGGCGAGGACGCGGCTGGCGGTGCTGCCGGTGGTCGCCGCCGGCAAGACGATCCGGGCGGCGATCGACCGCTACTACACGGGGGCGCCGGCGCCGATGGCCGATCTGCTGGCCGAGATCGCCGGCGACCCCGGCCACCTGGAGATCATCGCCGAGACGGAGCTGCCCGGCGGTGACGTCTTCGAGCTGAAGGAGTCGGCCGACGAGGCCCCGGTCGTCAAGCTCGTGAACATGGTGCTCCTCGACGCCATCCGCCGGGGCGCCTCCGACCTGCACTGGGAGCCATACGAGCACGAGCTGCGCATCCGGTTCCGCATCGACGGCGTGCTGCACGAGATGGTCAGGCCGCCCAAGCGGCTGGAGCCGGCCATCGTCTCGCGGCTGAAGATCATGTCGAATCTCGACATCGCCGAGCGACGGCTGCCCCAGGACGGCCGCATCAAACTCCGGCACGGCCGCCGCGAGATCGACTTCCGGGTGTCGATCCTGCCCACGATCTTCGGCGAGAAGGCCGTGCTCCGGATCCTCGACAAGGAAGCGCTGCAGCTGGACATGACCAAGCTCGGCTTCGACGCCTGGAGCTTCGAGAAGTTCACCCACGCCATCCATCAGCCGTACGGCATGGTGCTGATCACGGGGCCGACCGGCTCCGGGAAGACGACGACGCTGTACTCGGCCATCGCCACCATCAACGCTCCCGGACACAACATCATGACGGCCGAGGATCCCGTGGAGTACAACCTGCGGGGCGTCAACCAGGTCCAGGTCAACGAGAACATCGGGCGCACCTTCGCCTCGGTGCTCCGGTCCTTCCTGCGGCAGGACCCGGACGTGATCCTGGTCGGCGAGACCCGCGACCTCGAGACCGCCCAGATCAGCATCCGGGCCGCGCTGACCGGCCACCTCGTCTTCACGACCCTGCACACCAACGACTGTCCGTCCACGATCGCCCGGCTCGTGGACATGGGCGTGCCGCCGTTCCTGCTGTCCTCCTCCCTGCAGCTCGTCCTGGCCCAGCGGCTGGGGCGGCGCATCTGCAAGGACTGCAAGGAGGCCTTCGAGGCGACCGAGGACGAGCTGGTGCCGTACGGGTACGTGCCCCGGGGCCTGGGCCGCCTGACCCTCTACAGGGGGCGCGGATGTCAGGCCTGCAACTCCTCGGGGCTGCGAGGACGGGTGGCGCTCTACGAGGTGATGCCGATCACGGACGAGCTCCGCCAGCTGATCCTCAGGGACGCCTCGACCGGCGAGATCCGCGCGCTGGCCGAGCAGCAGGGCATGAAGACGCTGCGCCAGGCCGGCATGGCGAAGGTGCTGGACGGCACCACCACGATGCAGGAAGTCTTGCGCGTGACGCTGTCGTGAACGTCGTGCGACTGTGGCGGCCTGGCCTCGCGCGGCGTGAGCGGACGGCGGCTGAGCTGTTCGGACACGCCGACCGGCTCCGCCGCGCCGGCCGCCACGCCGAGGCGGCAGCGCTGGTCGCCCGGGGGCTCGAGCAGGATCCCGTCAGCGTCACCGGCCACCTGCTCGCCGCCTACCTGCACGTCGCCCGGCGCACGACGGAGCCGGCCAGGCAGGAGTTCCAGTGGGTGCTCGACCGCGAGGCCTCGCATCCGCGCGCGCTGCTGGGCCTGGCCCGCATCGCACTGGAGGAGGGCGACGTGGACGGTGGGCGCGCGGCGCTCGTCCGGGCGCTGCACGCCTATCCGGACTTCCCGGAGGCCCAGGCGCTCCTCGACGGGCTCGCGACGCCGCGGGCGGCCCCGCCGCCGGGGCGGCCGCGGCTGGACCGGCTGCGCCTGCCGCCGGCGGCCCGCGCTCTCGTCGTTCTCGCCGGCGACGGCAGCGTGGTCGCCGCCCAGCCCGAGAGCGCCAGCGAGGAGGGCCTACGCCTGGCCCGGTCCGCGAATCTCGCGGCGGCGGCGCTCCAGCGCGCCGGCCTCGGCCCGCTCCGGCGCGTCATCGTTGCCGCAACCGACGCCCTGCACATCCTGCGGGCCGACGCCACGCTCGCGCTGGCGGTCAGGCTGCCGCCGGCGACGCCGCTGACCCAGGGGCTGCTGGAGATCAACCGCCTGTGGGCGGCGGCGCAGCACGAGCTGGCCATCGCGAGGAACGACGTCGTCGAGGCGGCCGCGCCGGCGGACGCCAGGAGGCTGTCATGAGCAGACTGAGACTGGGGCTCGAGATGGACGGCAGCTCGCGGGGCCGCCAGGTGCGCGACGTCGTGCAGGCGCTGGCGCATGCCGCCGCGGTGCGCGGCGCGCTGCTGGTGGCCGCCGATGGCTTCGCCATCGCGGCCGACGTGCCGCCCGCCGTCGCCGTCGAGCCGCTGGCCGCGCTGGCCGCGACCCTCGGCCGCGACCTCGAGGTGGGCGCCGGCCGGCTCGGGCACGGCGCCTTCCAGACCGCGATGTTCTCGGCCGACGACGGCACGCTGTTCCTGGCCGCCAGCCGCATCGGCTTCGTGGTCGCGCTGGCCGAGCCGCAGGGCAGCGTGCAGGCGATCCGGGGCGCGCTGGAGGAGGCGGTGACGGCGATCGACTCCTCGTGGGCGCCCCTCGCCTCGGCGGGCTCCGCTACCTGAGCTCGTCGAGCGTGAGCCGGAAGCTCGGCACGAAGGTGGCGACGAAGTAGTGCACCTCCGGCAGGTCGATGGCCTCGATCGTCTGGCGGAGCGCCTTCTCGGCCTCGCCGAACTCCCGGTTGCCGGCCGCGATCTCCTCCAGGCATTTCATGTAGGCGCAGAGCTTGTCGGCCGCCTTGACGAGCGCCTGCTCGTCGGGCGTCGCCCCCTCCTGGTGGAGCAGCGCGACGTAGTCCCGGCGCAGCGCGTCGGGCACCATCCCCAGGAGGCGGTCGCGGGCGAGGCGCTCGATGCGATGGTACGAGGCCTGGATCTCGGAATCGAAGTACTTCACGGGCCTCGGCAGGTCGCCGGTCAGGACCTCGCTCGCGTCGTGGTACATCGCCAGCACCGCCAGCCGCTCGGGGCTCACGGTGCCGCCGAAGAGGCGATTGCGGACGATGGCCAGCGCGTGGGCGATCATGGCGACGCGCAGGCTGTGCTCCTGGAGATGCTCGACGTGCGTGCTGTGCATGAGGCCCCAGCGGCGGATGAACCGCATCCGCGACAGGTACGCGAAGAAGTGGCTCATGCGCGTGCACGCTAGTGGGTGGCCGGGGCGGAGTCAAGACGGGGCACGGGCCGCGGCGCGCATCGTGGCGCCGCCGGCTCCAGCGGAGGACACCATGTGGCCGTTTCGACGCACGCAGAGAATACCGGCGGAGCCGACGCCGGCGATGCGCGAGGAGGCGAAGCGGAATCCCGGCGGCTGGGTCTACGTCGTCGACGGCACCTTCGGGCCGAACGACGTCATCCCGGCCGACCGGATCATCGGTGCCTGGAAGGTCGATCGGCGGGGCAACCTCACCGGGAGGTACAGGCCGAACCGCGAGTACCGCGGCGCCGCCGGCTCCCGGCTCTAGCGCCCGCGCCGGGCGGGCAGGACGTGGGTGTCGAAGTGCCGCGGCACGATCACGCGTGTCCGCGGCGCGGCCCGCTTGACCTCTCGCGCGAAGACCTCGGCCTCCCGCCGCCGCTGGTCCTGGGCCGCCCCCAACGGCAGGGACTGCTCGTCCCAGTGGGTCGCGATGACCAGGCGGGGACGACCGAGCGCCCGCAGCAGCCGGCCCGTGTAGTCGTGGATCTCCAGGCGCTGGCGGGCGGCGGCGATCATCGCGACGTCGGGCCGCAGGCCCTGCACCTCGCGCTCGATGTAGTTCATGGAGCCGAACCACAGGATGCGATGGCCGGCCACGCGGAGCAGGTAGGCGAGCGTGCCACCCTCGATATCGCTGTCCATCCGGCGCGGGCCGCGGAAGTCGCGGGAGACGACGCGCGAGTCGAAGTAGTGCTTGCCGTTCAGCGCCGAGTGCAGGCTGGGGACGACCTTCACCGAGAAGGCGCCGAAGTCGTAGTCCTCGCCGCCCCGGACCGGAAACAGCTGGGGCTCGGGAACGCCGCCGCCCCGGGCCAGGTTGATCGTGCTCTCGGTGCCGATCACGCATGCCCCGGTCCGGCGGGCGATGTGCGGCATGTCCAGC
>Ga0299913_10006073_pt1 | contig 10406 bp, 8 predicted proteins | sample RVTome_9_FD_201360 | JGI IMG/M metagenome (GOLD analysis project Ga0299913, IMG submission 201360) | Soil microbial communities from uranium-contaminated site in the Upper Colorado River Basin, Wyoming, United States - RVT155D38 (version 2) ... | reverse complement strand
CTCGGCGACCTATCTCGACCACAAGGCGTTCTACCTTCCCGAGCTCGTGCTGTCGAGCGCGCACGAGCCGCTCGAGGAGGTGCTCGACCGGATGCCGAACCGCGTCGCCTGGGAGGCCCACCTCCAGGCTCGCGCGGCCCTCGGCAAGCCGGCGCCCCGGGTGTTCGTCGACCCGCGGTCCGGCGCGGCGTCCAACGTCATCGAGGCCGAGCCGCTGATCCCCGGCCGCGGCGTCGGCAACCGGGTGAGCCTCGCGGCGCTCGGCTCCCGGCTCGGCCGGTCGGTCGGCGCCGTCGACGGGCGCGCCGTGGCCGACGCCGTCCGTCTCCACGTCGAGGAGGGCAGGGCGGCCCTCGGCATCGACACCTCGCAGCTCGGCGAGGCGCGCGCCGACCGGGTCAACCCCGACCTCTGGCAGGTCTCGATCCCGCAGGTCTACAAGGGCGTGCGGGTCCGCGACGGGAGGCTCGCCGCCTCGATCAGCCACGGCAACCTGGTGGTGCTCGGCACCGAGGCGTGGGGCGACGTGCGCGGCCTGTCGACGAAGCCGAGGGTTTCCCCCGACGAGGCGGTCGCCGCCGGCTACGCGTACGCCGGCGGCAGCTCGTCGGCCGACGAGATCGTCGGGGCGCCGAAGCTCGAGATCGTGCCCGTGGCGCCGCAGGACAAGCAGCAGGGCGAGCGGTTCGCCGGCGCGATCGGCACCGGCTACCGCCACCGGCTGGTCTGGACCTGGTCGTTCCAGCGCTTCCCGGAGCACGCGACCTGGGAGGTGATGGTCGACGCGCACTCCGGCGAGGTGATCGCCTTCCAGGACACCAACCAGTACATCGAGCGCTCGATCACCGGCGGCGTCTACCCGGTGACCTCGACCGAAATCTGTCCGACGAACGGCACCTGCGGCACGATGCAGAGCGGCTGGCCGATGCCGTTCGCCGACACCGGCCTCGCGTCGCCGAACAACTACACGAGCTCGGCCGGCATCTTCAACTGGACGAGCGGCACGACGACGACGACGCTCTCGGGCCGCTACGTCGACATCGTCGACTCCTGCGGCGCGGTGACGAACAGCTCGACGACGGGGTCGATCGGGCTCGGCGGGACGAACGGGCAGCACGACTGCACGACCGGCGGCGGCTCGTCGGGCAACACGGCGTCGGCGCGCACGGCGTTCTACGAGGTCAACAAGCTGGCCGAGATGGCGCGCGGCTGGCTGCCGTCGAACACCTGGCTGCAGAGCCAGCTGCGGACGAACGTCAACCTCAACAACACCTGCAACGCCTTCTGGAGCGCCGGGACGATCAACTTCTACCGCTCGGGCGGCGGCTGCCGGAACACCGGCGAGCTCGCCGGCGTCTTCGACCACGAGTGGGGCCACGGCCTCGACGACAACGACACCGTGGGCTCGCTGTCGAGCTCGAGCGAGGGGTACGCCGACATCGCGGCGATCTATCGCCTGCAGACCTCGTGCGTCGGCCACGGCTTCTTCTGGACCGTCAACAGCGGCTGCGGCCAGACCGCCGACGGCACCGGCTTCAACGCCGACGAGGCGCAGGTCGGAGCGTCGCACTGCAACACCGACTGCTCGGGCGTGCGGGACGCCGACTGGGCGAAGCACGCCGACGGGCTGCCGGACACCGCGCTCGGCTTCGTCTGCTCGAAGTGCTCGAGCTCGAGCGGGCTGTGCGGCCGGCAGACCCACTGCGCGGCGGCGCCTACCCGGCAGGCGGCGTGGGACTTCGTCGCCCGCGACCTGGTGAGCTCGCCCTTCAACTTCGACAGCCAGACGGCGTTCATCATCGGCAACAAGATCTTCTACCAGGGCTCCGGGAACATCGGCGCCTGGCATGCATGCACCTGCGGCTCGACGTCGTCCGGCTGCGGGTCGACGAACGGCTACATGCAGTGGCTGACCGCCGACGACGACAACGGCAACCTCAACGACGGGACGCCGCACATGACGGCGATCCACGCGGCGTTCAACCGGCACGGGATCGCCTGCGCCACGCCGACGCCGCAGAACTCCGGCTGCTCGGGCGGGCCGAGCGCGGCGCCGACCCTGTCGGTGACCCCGGGCAACTACCAGAGCTCGCTGTCGTGGGGCTCGGTGTCGGGGGCGACCCGCTACTGGGTGTTCCGCACCGAGGGGCACGCCGGCTGCAGCTTCGGCAAGACGCTGATCGCCGAGGTCACCGGCACCTCCTACACCGACACCCAGGTCGCCAACGGGCGGGCGTACTCGTACAACGTGGTGGCCGCGGGCAGCTCGTCGGCCTGCTTCGGGCGGGCGAGCAACTGCGTCACCGTGACGCCGACCTCGTCGCCGGACTTCAGCGTCGCCTGCACGCCGTCGAGCCTGACGGTGACCCAGGGCGGCAACGTGACGAGCACCTGCACGGTGACCTCGACCGGCGGTTTCTCGAGCTCGGTCGCGCTCTCCTGCTCCGGGCTCGGCACGGGGCTCTCCTGCGGCTTCAGCCCGAGCGCGGTGACGCCGCCGGCCAACGGCAGCGCGAACAGCACCCTGACGCTGTCGGCCACGGCCGGCGCGCCGACCGGCGGCTCGGGCTTCCAGGTCCGGGGGACGAGCGGCGCGACGGTGCGCTCGGCCGCGATGTCGGCGACGGTCAACCCGAGCGGCGGCGGCGGCGGCCAGACGGCCGTCTTCGACTCCGCGCTCCAGGCGCCGAAGTGCGCGCCGATCGGCAGCTCCTGCGACACCGGGGCGACGTTGATCCTCGGCCGCGACAACATCAGCGGCGGCGCCGAGCCGAACCAGCCGAACACGATCGCCGACTCGTGCTCGGACGGGACGTCGGGCACCTTTCACGGCGACGAGTCGATCGACCGGCTGGTCGTCTCGACGACCGACGGCACCGACTTCGCCACCGGCAAGACGGTGCGTATCGACGCGACGGTATGGGTGTGGACGGGCGGCCCGACGTCGGACCGTCTCGACCTCTACTACGCGGCCGACGCGACGAGCCCGAGCTGGACGTTCCTGACCACGATCACGCCGACGTCGAGCCAGGGCGGCGCGCAGACGTTCAGCGCCACCTACACCCTGCCCTCGGGGTCGCTCCAGGCGGTGCGGGCGAACTTCCGCTACCAGGGGAGCGCCTCGTCGTGCAGCACCGGCTCCTACGACGACCACGACGACCTCGTCTTCGCGGTCTCGAGCACCGGGCCGACGACGGTCTTCTTCGACGACTTCGAGACCGGCCTCGGGTGGACGCGGAACCCGAACGGCACGGACACCGCGACGACCGGGCTGTGGGAGCGGGGCGACCCGGAGCAGGTCAACTACAACGGAGCCAAGCAGCTCGGCACCACGGTCAGCGGCGTCAACGACCTGGTCACCGGGCGGCTGGCGGGCTCGTCGGCCGGGGTCCACGACATCGACGGCGGGGTGACCACGATCCGCTCGCCGGCGATCGCGCTGCCCTCGTCGGGCACGCTGACGCTGTCGTTCAGCTACTACCTGGCACACGCGAACAACTCGTCGTCGGCGGACTTCCTGCGGGTCAAGGTGGTCGGCTCGACGACGACGACGGTGCTCGAGGAGGTGGGCGCGGCGAACGACGACGACGCGGCGTGGGCGACCTTCTCGGGGAACGTCAGCTCGTTCGCCGGGCAGACGGTCCGCATCCTCGTCGAGGCGGCAGACGCCTCGGGTGCGAGCCTGGTCGAGGCGGCGATCGACGACGTGAGGATCGTCCAGCAGTAAGCGGCAGCCGGTCGGGGACGGCCGGTCCGACCGGCCGTCCCGCGGTCTCTCGGGAGGCGCCGGGGCGGCCCCTTCACGGCGCCCCGGCGCCCCCTTCGCGCGGCACCCCGGCCCCCCGCGTTCCTCTGCTACGATCCGCCGCATGCCCGCGGGGAAAAAGGCTTCGGCCGAGAAGGCCTCGGCCAAAAAGGCGCCGGCCGAGAAGACGTCGGACGAGAAGTCCGCGAAGAAGCCCCCCGCCAAGGGAGCGAGGAAGCGGAAGATCGGGACGATCGTCTTCTTCGGCACGCCGGAGTTCGCCGTGCCGACGCTGGACGCGCTGGAGGCGGCGGGGCGGACGCCGGCGCTGGTGGTCAGCCGGCCGGCGAAGTCGGCGGGGCGGGGGAAGAAGGCGCAGGACCCGCCGGTGGCGGCGTGGGCGAAGGAGCGCGGGATCGACGTGGTGCAGCCCGATTCGGTGCGCGACGAGGCCTTCCTCGACCGGCTGCGCGGCCTCGACCCGGACCTCGGCGTGGTCGTCGCCTTCGGGCGGATCTTCCCTCCCGAGCTGCTGGAGATCCCCGAGCGGGGGCTGATCAACGTCCACGCCTCGCTCCTGCCGAAGTACCGCGGCGCCTCGCCGATCCAGGCCGCGCTCGCCGCCGGCGAGAAGAAGACCGGGGTGACGATCATGCGGGTCGAGGAAGAGCTCGACGCCGGGCCGATCGTGGCCCAGGAGGAGGTCCGCGTGCGGCTGCACGAGACGGCCGGCGAGCTGTCCGAGCGGCTCGCCGGGATCGGCGCCGAGCTGCTCGTCGACACCGTCGAGAAGCTCGAGGCCGGCAAGGTCAAGGAGCGCAAGCAGCGCGACGAGTCGGCGAGCTACTCGAGCATCGTCGAGAAGGACCACGGGCGGGTCAACTGGGCGCTCGAGGCCGAGGAGCTCTACAACCTGATTCGCGCCTACGACCCGTGGCCCGGGATGACCGCCACCTTCCGCGGCTCGCCGCTGAAGCTCGTCTGGGCGGTGCCGATGACCTGGGAGCGGGCACCGATGGGCGAGACCGGGACCTACCTCGGCCTGCGCCAGGGGCGACTGGCGGTGCTCGCCGGCGGCAGCACGATCCTCGGCGTCGAGGAGCTCCAGCGCCCCGGCAAGGGCGTGGTGCGCGCCTCGGACTTCGTCAACGGCGAGCGGCTGCGGGTCGGCGAGCGGTTCGCGTGAGCCGGCGCCGGGCCGGTCCCCCTGCGGGCGGCCGCCGGCGGCGCCCGACACCCCGGCGCAGCCCGCACGACGACGTGCGCGGGGCCGCCGGCTGGGTCGTCGAGCGCACTCTCGACTCGCTCGCCCCGGCCGACTCCTTCCTCCTCGGCACCGAGGAGCGGTTCGACCCGCGCGACCGGGCCCTCCTGCGCGAGCTCGTCTTCGGCACCCTGCGCTGGCTGCGGCGGCTCGACGACGTCATCGACCGCGCCAGCCACCGCCGGTTCGAGGCGATCGAGCCGGCGCTGCGGGCGCCGCTGCGGGTGGCCGTCTACCAGCTCCTCTTCCTCGACCGCGTGCCGCCCCACGCCGCGGTCCACGAGGCGGTCGAGCAGGCCGGCTCGCTGACCCACCGGGGGGGCGCGAGCTTCGTCAACGCGGTCCTCCGGCGGATCGCCCGCGACCGCTCGCTCGCCGCCTGGCCGGTCGAGGACGACGACCCGGTGCGGCGGCTGGCGATCGAGCTCAGCCACCCGGACTTCCTGGTCCGCCGCTGGCTCGCCCGCTACGGCGAGCGGCGCTGCCGGGCCCTGCTGGCGGCGAACAACCGGCCGAAGCCGCTCCACCTGCTCGCCTTCCGCGACCGCGGCGGGCGCGAGCTCCTCGCCGAGCGGCTGATCGACGCCGGGGTCGAGGTGGAGCCGGCACCCCTGTCGCTGCTCGGCCTGATCGTCCGCCGGGGCGACCCGTTCGCCAGCGCGGCCTTCGAGCGCGGCGACTTCTACGTCCAGGACGAGGCGAGCCAGGCCGCGGCGCTGCTGCCGCCGCCGGCGGCCGGCGAGCGGGTGCTCGACGTCGCCGCGGCGCCGGGGGGGAAGACCTTCGCGCTCGTCGCCTGGGAGCCCGGCGTCCTGCCGGTGCTGGCCGACGCCGACCCGGCTCGGCTCGCCGTGCTGCGCGCCAACCTGGCCCGCCTCGGACGGCCGCTGCCGACCGCCCTCGCCGACGGCGCCCGGCCGCCGTTCCGCCCGGTCTTCGACCGCGTCGTCCTCGACCTCCCCTGCACGGGCACCGGCACCCTGCGCAAGCACCCGGAGCTGAAGTGGCGGGTCGGCGAGCGCGAGCTCGGCCGGCTCGCCGGACAGGGCGCGGCGATGCTCGCCGGCGCCGCGGCGGCGGTCGCCCCCGGGGGCGTCCTCGCCGCGATCACCTGCTCGCTCGAGCCGGAGGAGAACGAGGCGGTGGTCGACCGCTTCCTCGCCGGCCCCGGCGCCGGCCGCTTCGAGCGCCTGCCGCTCGCCGGCCTGCCGCCGCCGCTCGACGCCGGGGTCGCCGGGCCGGGCGCCTGGCAGCTCCTGCCCGGCGGCGACCACGACGGGTTCACCGTCGGCGTGCTGCGGCGCGTCTGAGGTCTCGCGGCGCTACCGGCCGCGGGGCGGGTAGAGGCGGGCGAGCCGGCGGGGCGGGACGCCGCAGGCGTAGAGCGTCCAGATCCACCAGTTGCGCACCACGGTCCGTGCGATCCCCCGCTCGACGAAGCGGCGGGCCGAGGTGGTCACCGGCGGCCGGAGCAGGGCGATCCGGCCGTGGCGCCTGAGCCGGCGGGCGAAGTCGAGGTCCTCGAGGATCGGCCAGTCGCGATACCCGCCGAGCGCCGTGAAGGCGTCGCGGGTGACGAACTGCGCCTGGTCGCCGAGCGGCAGCCGGGTCAGCCGGGTGCGCAGGCCGATCAGCCGCTCGCCGAGCCGGAGCAGCGGCCGGCGGTCGTCGAAGCGGAGGAAGAAGCCGCCCCCCGCGGCGCCGGCGCGGACCGCCTCGCGCACGGCCTCGGCCGCGCCCTCGGGCAGCGAGGTGTCGGCGTGGAGGAAGAGGAGGATCTCGGCGCGGGTCGCATCGGCGCCCCGGTCGAGCTGGCCGCCCCGACCCGGCGGCCCCTCGACGACGCGCGCCCCGGCCGCCCGCGCCACGGCGACCGTGCCGTCGCGGCTGCCGCCGTCGGAGACCACCAGCTCGTCGGCGGCGGCGCGTGCCGCGGGCAGGTTGCGGCGCAGGCTCTCCTCCTCGTCGAGGGTCGGGACGACGACGGCGAGAGAGAGGCGCTGGCGGGCGTCCAAGACGCCTCGATGCTACCGCGGGGGCGGGGCGCCCACTCTTGACGCCGGGCGGAGACCCACTATGATCTCGCCCGCCGTCCCGCAATGTGGCGAGCGGCCGTTCCACTGGACACGCTCACGGGATCCGCCGGCGACCGGCCGGGGGAGGGCGTGTCGCGTTCCCGAGGAGGATTCCGATGCACCGTTTCTCGTCCGCCGGACTGATCGCCCTCTCCCTCGCCGCCGCCCTCGCCGCCGGCTGCGCGCAGGAGACGCCGGCCCCCGCCGCCGAGTCGGCGCCGGCCGCCGACGGAGAGGGGACCGTCGCCCTGGCCGGCACCTCGGGCGCCGCCGCCGACCCGGCGGCCGTCGAGCGCGGCCGCTACCTGGTCACCATCTCCGGCTGCCACGATTGCCACACCCCGCTCGCCATGGGCCCGACCGGCCCCGCTCCCGACATGACCCGCATGCTCTCCGGCCATCCCGAGGGCTTCCCGCCGCCGCCGCCCGCGCCCGCCCCCGACGACCCGTGGAACTGGACGGGCGCCGCGACGGCGACCGCCTTCGTCGGCCCGTGGGGGGTGAGCTACGCGATCAACCTGACGCCGCACGCCTCGGGGCTCGCGGCGTGGGACGAGGAGATGTTCCTCCGCGCCATGCGGACCGGCAAGCACATGGGGCAGTCGCGCCCCATCCTGCCGCCGATGCCGTGGGCGAACCTCGGCCAGATGACCGACGAGGACCTGCGGGCGGTCTTCGTCTACCTGCGCTCCATCCCGCCGATCGAGAACCGCGTGCCGGAGGCGGTCGTCGCCCCGCCGCCGCCCGCGCTCGCGGCAGGCGGCGAGACCGCGGCGGCCCCGGCCCCGGCGTCGACCGGAGGCTGAGGGCTCAGGCCGAGCTCGGGTCCGCACGGCCTGCCCTCGTGTCGGCCCGCTGCAGCCTGACGGGACCGGTCGGGCGGACCTTCCTCGGCGGAGCTTCGCCGCCGGCTGGCCCTCAGCGTCCGACCCAGCGCGCCTCGTAGCGTCCGGAGGCGGCCTGGAGGTCGAGGTCGAGCCGCCAGCGCCCCTCGATCGGGGTGAAGTCGCGCGAGTCGGCGAGCCGGCCGCCGGACGTCACGTCGCCGCGCCAGACGACCGTCCCGAGCGGGTCGAGCACCTCGAAGGCGACCGTGCCGCCCTCGACCTCGAGGTCGAGCGACAGCTCGAGCCGCTCGACGTCCGGGCTGACCTGCGCCTCGACCGTCTGCTGGTGGTCGGCGTCGCGGAAGCTCTGGGTCTCCTCGAGCCGGAGGCTCGGGCGCGAGCAGCCGGCGGCGAGCGCCGCCAGGAGAAGGACGGTCGCGGCGATGGCTGCGGGCGGGGGGAGCGTCGGTCGTCGGAGCACGGCGTGCACCTCCTCGGGTAGTCGGGACGGAGGAACGGTAGCATTGTCGTCCGCCCCTCGCTGTCCCGCTTCGACCGTCTCCCGCACTCATCGACGGGGAGCGGCCGGGCGCACCGCGGCGGGGCCCTCTCGCAACCGGCCGACAAGGAGATCGATCGATGGCCTGGGACGACGAAGACGACACGACGATCTACAAGGTGGTGATCAACCACGAGGAGCAGTACTCGATCTGGCCGGCGGATCGCGAGAACCCGCTCGGCTGGAACGACGTCGGCAAGCAGGGGACCAAGCAGGAGTGCCTCGACTACATCGAGGAGGTGTGGACCGACATGCGGCCGCTGTCGCTGCGCAAGAAGATGGAGGAGATGGAGCGCGAGCAGGCGCGGCAGCAGGGCTCGGAGGAGAGCTGACCACCATGGCCGAGATGAGCGATTACTGCAAGGCGTACCTGGCGAAGGACCTGCGCAGGTACCCCGGCTGGAGCGAGGACGCCTCCGACCTGCGCAAGGACGTCCGCGAGGTCGACGGCGACGAGGTCGAGGTCGCCCGCGAGGCGATCGGCGACGACGACATCCTCTACCTCCACGACAGCTATGTCGCCACCGACGACGTCTTCGTCGACGACCACGTCGTCTTCGCCGACGTCACCGACGCGTGGAAGGCCTTCTGCCACGACGAGCTCGCCTTCGAGGTCCCCGAGCTCGAGATCCCCGAGATCCAGGTCGCCGAGACCGAGGCGGAGACGGGCGGCGAGGAGGCGAAAGGGCAGGGCCGCTAGGGGCGGTACGAGGCGGGGGAGCGCCGGCGCTCGACCCGGCGGTCAGCCGTCCCAACGCCAGCCGGCGAGGCGCCAGTCGCCCCCGGCCGGCGGCGGCGGTGCGGCGAGGGCGCCGACGTAGCCCGGCGCCGGCTCGAGGTGGTGAAGCCGCCAGGCGGCGGCGAGCCCGGGGTCCCCGTCGAGGGCCAGCATGCGCGCCGGCTCGCCGGGCGCGAGGGTCACGTCGAAGGCGTGGAGCGGCACGGTGATGCCGGTCCCCACCGCCTTCAGGTACGCCTCCTTCCGCGTCCAGCAGCGGAAGAAGGCGCGGTCGAGCTCGGCGGCCGGCACCGCGGCGAGCGCCTCTCGCTCGGCGGCCGAGAAGAACCGCTCGGCGATCGCCAGCGCGTCGGGCATCGCGCGCAGCGCCTCGACGTCGACCCCGAGCTCGGCCGAGGTGCCGAAGGCGACCACCGCGAGCTCCGCCGAGTTCGACAGGTTGAACCAGAGCGGCGGGTCGCCGGCCGGCGCGGAGCCGTCGGCCAGGTACGGCTTCTCGTTGCGCCCGTAGCGGAAGGCGACCGCACGCGGCTCGACTCCGAGGTAGCGGCCGAGCAGCGTCCGCAGCGCGGCGCGCCCCACCGTGTAGCGGCGGCGGTGCCGGTCGAACCGGAAGCGGTCCGCGCGCGCGGCCTCGTCCGGCGCGAGCAGCCGCCGCGCCGCCGCGACCTCCCCGGCGGGCGGGTCGAGCGGCACGCTCCACACGTGGATCGCCTCCGGCCCGGGCGGCGCGAGCTCGGCGGGCGGTGCGGCGAAACGGTCCAGCGACGCCATCCGCGAGACGCTAGCAGAGCGACCCGGACCGCCCCCTCCCTCCGCCTCGCCATGGTAGAAAGCCACCCCATGCCCGCCCGCCGCCCGCACGACCGGCGAACCGCCTGGCGGCTCGCCGCGGCGCTCGCGGTCGCCGTCGTCCTCTGGTTCACCCTCCGCGAGGACGAGCTCGTCACCTGGAGCCACCTGACCGGCCGCAACCTCGTCCCCCTCCGCCACCACCTCGCCGCCCTCCGCTGCGTCCTCGACGACTGCGCCAACGCCCGGGCGGCCCTCCACTACCTCCTCGTCGACGTCGTCGGCAACGTGCTGCTCTTCGTCCCCGTCGGCCTCACCCTGACCGGCGCCTCCCGCCTCCGCCCCCGCCTCGCCCGCCTGGCCGCCGCCACCGGCTGGGCCGCCCTCCTCTCCGTCGCCATCGAG
>Ga0299913_10006072_pt1 | contig 10407 bp, 10 predicted proteins | sample RVTome_9_FD_201360 | JGI IMG/M metagenome (GOLD analysis project Ga0299913, IMG submission 201360) | Soil microbial communities from uranium-contaminated site in the Upper Colorado River Basin, Wyoming, United States - RVT155D38 (version 2) ... | reverse complement strand
CACGGGACCTTCAACAACGTGGGCGTGGGCGTGAAGTCGTCCGGGGGGCGGATGTGGGTGACGGTGATCTTCGAAGCCAGGAGCAACCCCGGCACCCGTCTGTCGATGCCGAGCTGCTGATCTCCGGTAGTTAGCCGGCGGGGGTCGCGGCGGTCTGTCCGTCGCCCGGATGCTCGTGCGCATCGATGGCCCGGAACTCGGTCCGCAGCTGCTCGACCGCCTCCTCGCCGTCGTCCGGGAACGTCACGAACTGCCGCGTGACGGCATCCTCGGGGACCTGGACCCTGCGCTCGGTGAGGAACGTGAACATCCGATCGGCGAGCCGGTTCACGAAGATCGATGCACCCTCTTGGCCCGTCTCGGGCAGCACGATGGCGAAGTTGTGGCGGGTGCCGTCGAAGCCGTGCACGGGACGGTCCATCGTCCGCACGGCCTCCTTCAGCATGCGGCCGAGATCGCGCCGGATCGCGACGCGTTGCCGCCGCGGCAGAGCCACCATCCCTTCAGATGGGAAGGTCACGCGCACGACCGAGAAGATCGTCTGGTAGCGCTTGGACCGGGACATCTCGAGCTCGGTGTCCTGCACGAAGAAGCGGGCGTTGTAGAGCCCCGTGTGGTCGTCGATCTGGTCGTAGAGCTCGAGCTTGTTCAGGCTCTCCGCCAGCTGCTTGTTGGCCCACCCTCCGATCGCGCCGAAAGCCAGATAGGCGAACGACCGGGACAAGATCAGGCCGATGAACCGGTCGGCACCGACGGCTTCGATGGCCGGATACCGAAGGGCGGCGTAAGCGAGCCCCGCGGCCGCACCGACGACGAGGCCTCCGCGCCAGTCGTAGAAGACCAGCGCGATGAAGACCGGGATGAACAGCAGGGTGCCGAGGACCTCGACGGTCTCGACCCGGCGGATGTACATGACGGCGGAGGTCAGGAGGAGGACGCCCAAACCGGCGAACAGCAGGAGCTGGCGCGCTCGCTCGTAGGTCATCTGGCTCAAACCCTCGGACATCATGTTCGCAGCATCCTACGCGAGACCCGTAGCGGTCCAGCGGGTTCCGCCCTATCCTGCAGTTATGCCATCCTCACTGCGATCGCGCCTGGCCCTCTTCGCGCTGCTGGGCGCCTTCCTGATCCCGATCGGTATGTCGTCCTTGCGAGGTCTGACCCACGTGCTGACCTGCAAGGAATCGGCCGAGACCCCGTTCACGCTGATCACCCCTGAAAACGAAGAGCCTCAGCTCCTCAGCTCCAGCCGGATCAGCCTGGAAGACGAGGAGTTCCTCTGCGGGGGGCTGTCCCTCAACATGGGCGCCCGGGCCCAGGGGCCCGGCAAGGTCGACATGATCCTGCCGATCACCAACCACTCCGAGTTCCTCTGGCAGGGCACGGTCACCCTGGTCGTGGGCGGCACCTCGATCCCGGCCGACATCGGCAGCATCCCCGCCGGCGAGACCCGGACCGACACGCTCGAGCTCAGCCTCGATCCGGGCGAGACCGAGGTCAACGGCTCTCTCCTCATCGGCCCCTGAGCCGCCTTCCGGGCATCCCTCACTCCCCCTACAGTTGTAGGAGTCTAGTTCCGATGGACTAGTCAGGAACCGGAGGACCGACCAGAGGGAGGGCTGGGTGCCAGACGAGCTCACGCAGTCGAAGATCCTCGCGATCGACGACTCCGAGGCCAACCTGCTCGTCCTGGAGTCGATCCTCGACGACATCGGCTTCACCGAGATCGTCACGGTGAGCGACCCGACCCGAGCCCTCGCCATCTGTCGGGCGTTCGACCCCGATCTCGTTCTCTTGGACCTTCACATGCCCCGGATGAGCGGTCTCGACGTGATCGCCGCGATCAGGGAGCAGAGATCGGCCGCCTACCTGCCCGTGCTCATGCTCACCGCGGACATCTCGTCGGAGGCGAAGGTGCGTGCACTGTCGACGGGGGCCAGCGATTTCCTCACCAAACCGTTCGACCGCACCGAGGCGGAGCTCCGGATCCGAAACCTCCTGCAGATGCGCCACCTGCATCTGCAGCTTCACAACCAGAACGCGATCCTCGAGAAGAAGGTCGCGGAGCGGACCGTAGAGGTGGAAACCGCGAAGATCGAGATCCTCGAACGGCTTGCCATGGCGGCCGAGTTCAGAGACGACCAAACCGGTGAGCACACGAAACGTGTCGGCATGATCTGCGCGCTGGTCGCGACCGCTCTGGACCTCGAAGCGGACACCGCGGAGGAGCTCGAGCGGGCCGCCCCCCTGCACGACGTGGGCAAGATCGGTATCCCCGACCGGATCCTGCTGAAACCGGGGCGCCTCACGCCCGCCGAGTTCGAGCTGATGAAGCGACACACCTCGATAGGGGCTCGCCTGCTTTCCGACAGCGTGTCCCCCACCCTGCAACTCGCGGAACAGATCGCCGCGACCCACCACGAGCGGTGGGATGGATCCGGCTACGGCAACCGACTCTTGCGTGAAGAGATCCCACTCGCCGGCCGCATCCTGGCCATCGCCGACGTATTCGACGCGCTCACCCACGACCGGCCCTACAAGACGGCCTGGCCCGTCGAACGGGCCATCGAGGAGATCCGGCGTCAACGAGGACACCAATTCGATCCCAACGTGGTCGATGCCTTCCTCGGTGTGCAGGAGACGATCGACCTGGCGGATGCAGGAGCGATCGCCCGCGATCTGGTGGCCGAGGCGCGCACCCGCAACTAGCCCGAACCTGCTTCCCCACAGCCCGGGGCAAGGGCGCCCCTCCGCAGAGATTGCCGATCAGAGCTGCGCCTGCTCCTCGCCCTCCAGGGCCGAAAGAGCACCGACGATGCCGGCCGTGTTGCCAGCTCCAACCACGGCGAATCCGTGTCGGGGTTCCGTGGTGCGGCCGGCCCCCTCCAGCACAACTACCGCCGGGGACCTGCCCGCGGTGACGCATTGCCAGCGACCGGAGAGGAAGAACTCGTGCTCTCCTGCGAGGAAGACGATGGCGGCCCTCGCGTCCTTCCGCAGCGCGCATTGCCTTCCCCGCACCGCAGGGCACTCGACGTTCGGCGGTCCCGCGCACTGTCGCAGGTGGTGGTCCGAGGCAAGCGTTCGCAGCAGTTCTGGAGGGATCTCGTCCTGCCCCGTCAAGACGATGTAGTCCTCCCCCAAGTGCTCTGGTGACGGCACATCATGGCCGCGATCGGGACCATCCGATGTCCAAGGTCGCATGGGCGCTCACCTCCTTGCCCGATGCTCTCGCTCGCGGCCCCACGAGGACAGAGCCGAAAGGCATACGGATAAAGGGCCGATGGGCCTTTACACCCGAGTGTCGGAGCGCGACACTGAGCGTGGTCTCACAGGAACTTAGTAGGAACCGAAAGGAACCCAAAAGTTCCTGTGGGGCCATTTTTGCGTTCCGGACCCCACGTCCGACCCTTCGTCGAGCCGTCGACGTCGCGAGCAGGACCGTGGACCCCGTCCACCGGATCCTCCCCCCGGCTGAGGGTCGTCTACAGAGTACGGCCGGCCCTCCGATGTACAGCCATTCGGCACTTCTGCGGACATGAGCCTCTCGCTAGGTTCGAAGAGAGCGATCGACTGACCAGGAAGGCCGCGCCATGAAGATCCTCTACGGAGCGGACGGATCCGACCTCGCGGAGCGAGCCGCCGGCCTCCTCGCTCGCGTCGCCGACCGAGAGCGTGTGGAGATCACCGTCGCTTCGGTGACCCATGCGGGGACTCCGGAGCTCGAGTACGCGCCCCTGATGCTCGATCCCATCGACGTCCGGCGCAAGGACACCCTTGCACTCGTCGACCACTGGGTTGAGTGGTTCCGTAATGAGGGCTTCCGTGCCACCGGGCGGGTCGCCGAAGGCAAGCCGGGCGAAGAGATCGTCAAGCTCATCGAGAACGACTGGTACGACCTTTCGGTCGTAGGCAGCGGACGACGCACCTGGCTGGGCAGGAGACTGCTGGGCAGCGTCAGCACCCACGTGCTCCACTCGTCCCCCTCCAGCGTCCTCGTGGTACACGACTTGTCCCCGGCCGCAGAAGACCCCCGAGTGCTGATGGCTGTGGATGGTTCACGCAGCTGCGAGTTCGCAGCCCGCGCGGTCAGGGGTCTCTCGCACCCAGAAAGGACCAAGGTTCGAGTGATCTCTTGCTTCGAACCGGGCATTCCGTTCGCGATGCCGGGCGCGGCGACGATCATCGGCATGACCTCCGGCGATCTCTACGAACGAGCCATGGAGGCTGCAAGTCACCACGCCGAGCGCATCGCCGGAGAGTTCCGGGACGACGGGTACGAAGCCACTGCCCAAGGCGTCGAGGGTCACCCGCTGGAGCACATCCTCGCGGAAGCCGATGCGTTCCGGGCCGACCTGGTGGTGGTCGGATCCCGCGGACTGGGTGCAGTAGGGCGAGCGCTACTGGGATCCGTGAGCGATCAGGTGACGCGCCACGCCCCGGCAACCCTCGTGGGACGTCACGCGGCCGGCAAGGAGGACTGATGAGGATCCTGATAGGTGTTGACGGAAGCGAGCCTTCAAAGAGCGCGGCAACGCTGGTCGGACAGATAGCGGACCCCCAGCGGACCGAGATCTCCGTGCTCTCGGTCGCGCCCCTCCCCGATCAGCCCTTCCCAGATCTATGGGTGCCAGAAACGGATGATCGAGGAGAACAGGATGCGATCGACAACGTCGCGACGGCCGTTGAGCGGTTGAAAGCCTCCGGTCATGATCCCGAGCGGCGAGTCACGAAAGGTCACGTACAGCACGAGATCCTCGACGCGATCGATCGGGATGGATACGACCTTGTAGTGCTGGGAGCCGGCAGCGAGAGCTGGTTGGGTCAGCACCTTCTCGGAAGCGTCAGCAACCACGTCCTCCACACATCGGCCGTAAGCGTCATGATCGTGCATCGCCTGCTCGATCACGCCGGCGACAAGCTCAAGATCCTTGTCGGCAGCGACGGCTCGCTCGGCGCGAGGCATGCCGCCACGGAGATCTCTCGCTTCGCCGATGCAGACCGAGTGCGGTTCGACGTGATCTCCGTCGCTCCTTACGTGATGACCTCCTTCGTTGCGGTCCCGGGCGCAGCCACCGCCGTCTACGACGAGGCCGTTCAGCAAGAGGCAGCCGACGCTGCCAGGGAGAACGCGCTGGCCGCGGAGCGGTTCCTTCGCTCGCAGGACTACGAGACGTCCGCAGCGGTCGCGAGGGGTGGGGTCGCTCCGTGCCTGTTGACCGAGGCCGAGAGCCGAGAGAGTGACCTCGTCGTCGTGGGGAGCCGGGGCCTGGGCGCGCTAGGCCGGGTCTTCCTGGGCTCGACGAGCGACAGTGTCGCGCGCCACGCGGCCGCAGCCCTGGTGGTGAAGTAGCTCAGCCCCCGATCTGAGACATGGATCGCGCCGGCTTGACGAAGTCGTCTTGCCCGATGCGATGTCCGGCCCACTTGGCCGCCACGCACGCCCGCATGAGACCGGCGAGTTCTACGTCCGAGGCGCCCGCGCGCAGGGGGCCGCGGAGATCGGTCTCCTCTACCGAGAAGAGGCAGGCGCGAAGCTGACCGTCTGCCGTGAGTCGTAGGCGATTGCAGCTCTCGCAGAAGGGGGCCGTTACGGAGGGGATCACACCGATCGAACCGGGAGCTCCGTCGCTGAAAGCGTGGGTGACCCCGGGCTCGGCGCCGTGGGTCAGCGGCCGGAGTGGATAGATCGTCTCGATGCGCTCGAGGATCTCCGCGGCCGGCACGACGTTCTCCGCCACCCAGGCATCCTGCGCGTCCAGAGGCATGTATTCGATGAAGCGGACCTCGTAGCCGGTTCTGCGCGCGAGCGCGGCGAAGTCCACGACCTCGTCCTCGTTGGTGCCTCGGATCACTACCGTGTTCACCTTTACGGGAGTGAGGCCGGATTCGGCCGCCGCCGCGAGCCCACGCAGGACTTCCCCCAGCGCGTCCCTGAGTGTCATGTCGGCAAAACGGTGTCTGATCAACGAGTCGCACGACACCGTCACGCGATCGAGACCCGCTGCAACCAGGCCGGGGGCCGCATCCGCGAGGAGATAGCCGTTCGTGGTCATGGAGATGTCCAGACCGGGGTCGAGATCCCGAAGCATCCCGATCAGGGTCGGCGAGTCGCGTCGAACCAGAGGCTCACCTCCGGTCACCTTGATCGAGTTCACGCCCAGGCCGATCAGGATGCCTGCGAGCCGAGTGATCTCCTCGTAGGTGAGGATCTGATCCTTGGGTACCCAGGGCAGCCCCTCCGGGGGCATGCAATAGCGGCATCTGAAGTTACAGCGATCCGTGATCGAGATGCGAAGGTCGGTCGCGACGCGTCCGAAGGAATCGACCAGACCTGGCTCGCCGCTCTTCACCAGGGAGTCCATCACCCCATCATCCCCCCTGAGAGGGCGGTGTCCTACCCGGTCGCTTTTCTAGGCCGCCGAAAGAGAGCCGGCGCGGACCGTTCGATCCCGGCCGTTCCTCTTGGCCGCGTACAGAGCTGCGTCCGCGGCCGCGTAGAGCTCGTCAGGGCTTATCGATCCCAGATCGGCGGTCGAGGCACAGCCGGCGGACACGGCCACGTTGATAACCGACCCACCGCCCAGAACGCGCACCCGAACCCGCGCAACCGCCGCTCTCATCCGTTCGGAGGCGGCCGCCGCCTCGGGGCCGTCGGCACCGGGAAGCAGCACCGCGAATTCCTCGCCTCCCACGCGCGCCACGCTTTCGCCGCGCCGCACTACGGAGGAGATCGCCGAAGCCACAGCCTTGAGGACCCGATCACCCTCGGGGTGTCCGTAGCGGTCGTTCACCCTCTTGAAATGATCGATGTCGATGATCGCCAGGGCCAGAGGGACCGACATTCGGTTCGTGGCCGCCTCTTCTTCCTCGAGGCGGGCCCGGAAATAGCGGAGGTTCTTGAGACCCGTGAGCTCGTCAGTGAGGCTCTCGGTGCGTAGACCCGACGCCACACGACTGAGACGAACCTCCTGGATCCCCAGCAAAGCTCCAAAGACGGCGAACGCGAGCACGGTAGGAACCAGTAGATAGAGATAGAGGCCCGCATTCTCGGTCACCTCAGGCCAGACCGACCGACCCCCCGAGACGCGGAGCGCGAGCCAGCCCAGCGGCGCCCCCAGCGCCAGCACCGAGCCCTGCAGGGCTCGCCGCGTCTGGATCTGCACCTCTTGTCTTCACCTCGCGTGGTCGATAAGACTCAGAGGCTGGACTCCACCTCCGACGCGAACCCATCGAGGCTAGCCGGGCCCACCGGTGGAACAACGACCTCGACCTCGGCCAGGAGATCCGCGTAACGTACCTTGTCGCGCTCGCTCACAACGGCGCGGATCGGAACATCGAGTGTGCGCGTGTAGGTCTCGAGGATCTCACGGTGATCCTGCCGATCGAGACTAAGCTGGAACAGCACACCGTCGGCCCTTTCGATCTTGCCGCATGGCTTGCCCACCAACAATGGGCACGGCCCGAGTGCATGCGGGCCGCGGCAGGTCACCACCTCGACGTCCTGACGCTCGAGCCAATCGCCCTCCCACTCGAGCTCGTCGGGATCCGGGTTCACATCCAGGATCACCGGATTCCGCATTGCTTCCACCTCCTCGAAGGCGAGTGCCGCTCTTCGATCCAGCTTCCGCTCGTGCCGAGCATCGAGATAGGGCCGAGAGCCTCCCAAGCCGGGGGCGTAACGGCCCCTGCGAAAACCGACTTATCACCCGAGGGGCTGCGGGGAGGGCCACCTCTCACCGCGGTGGGGGGCCTGGCGGCCCTGGCCCACTCGGGCCCGGTGCGTCACGGTCCTAGGGGAACGAGGAGACAGATGCTGACAGAGGACCGGGCGGCGACGCCTCATTCACTTGCCATGGCAGACCTAGCCGACGTCCTGGCTACCGACGAGCAGGATGGGATCACAACGATTGAAGTGCAGCGTCGGCGATCGTCGTTCGGACCCAACGAGGCCCCATCCCCTGAGAAGGACCACACGATCAGGAGAGCGCTCAAGCATCTCCGAGAGCCCATGGCTCTGCTGCTGATCGGGGCGGCGATCGTCTCGGGCGCCGTGCTGCGAGAGATCCCCGAGGCGCTCGCCATCGCGGCGATCGTCGTGCTCAACGTCGCGATCGCGATCGTCCAGGAATCTCGAGCGGAGAGGGCGCTCGAGGCTTTGAAGGATCTCGAGAGCCCCGGCGCGCGCGTCATCAGGGATGGCCGTGCCACCGAGATCGCGGCCGCGGATCTGGTGCCGGGAGATGTGGTGCTGCTCGCGGAGGGCGACCGGGTGCCGGCAGACGTCCGCCTGACCGAGACGGCCTGGGTGAGCGTCGACGAATCGAGCCTTACCGGGGAATCGCTTCCGGTGAGAAAGGACGCTCTCGTCGATCTGCCTCCTTCGACCCCCGTGGCCGACCGCACCAACATGGCGTTCTCGAGCACCCTGGTAACGGCGGGCTCCGGGCGGGGTGTGGTGGCCGCCACCGGCGACCGCACGGAGATCGGCAAGATCGCCGCCAGCCTCCGTTCGCAGAAACCGATCACTCCCCTCCAACGCGAGCTGGCTCGTCTCACGGGGAGACTCGGCCTTCTCGCGGTACTTGCCGCCGCGACAACCTTTGCCTTCTCCGCGCTCTGGAAGGGACTTGATCCGGAAGCGATCCAGCACTCGTTCCTGGCCGCAGTCGCGCTCGCGGTCGCTGCGGTGCCGGAGGGTCTGGCGACGGTCGTCGCAGTCGCCCTTGCTCTTGGTGTGAAGAGGATGGCCGGTGAGGGCGCGATCGTCAGATCGCTTCCTGCGGTCGAGACCCTGGGATCCACCACGGTCATCGCGACGGACAAGACCGGCACGTTGACCTTCAACGACCTGGAAGTGATAGAGGTCTGGATCCCAGAACTGGAACGCGACGCCCACCTGGTGTGTGCGCTCTGCAACGATGCCTCGCTGACCCCGGCGAGCGGCGATCCGCTCGAGATCGCGCTGCTGCGATGGCTCGGTCCCGAAGTTGTAGACGATCTCCGGCAGAGATACGACATCGTCGCCAGACATCCGTTCGATTCGGCGCGGAAGCGGATGGCCGTGCTCGTACGTCGTGGATCCGAGAGGTCGCTCCTCGTGAAAGGGGCACCCGAGGCTGTGCTCGACGTGTCGACGCAGGACGTCGATGCCACTGAGGTCCATCGTCAGATCGAGATCTACGCCGCCCGTGGGCTCAAGGTGCTTGCGCTCGCCCACCGCGACGACCCTCCCTCCGACGACGAGCGCGAGCTGAAATTCATCGGTTTGATCGCTCTGGGAGACGCACTACGGCCAGAGGCTCGGAGTGCCTGTCGCGAGGCCTCGGAGGCCGGTCTGAAAGTGATCATGGTCACCGGCGACCACCCGCGAACGGCATCGGCCATCGCTCAGGCCGCGGGGCTCGGTTCCACGGTCATGACGAGCGACGAACTCGCCGCCGGAGGCTTCCCTTCCGATCCCGCGACCGTCGACATCTACGCGCGGGTGACACCCCAACAGAAGCTGGATCTGGTCGAAGCACTCAAGCGGAGAGGCCACGTCGTGGCTGTGGGCGGTGACGGCGTCAACGATGCTCCCGCTCTCCACCAGGCCCACATAGGCGTCGCCATGGGTCGGCGCGGGACGGACGTAGCGCGCGAGGCCGCTGACCTCGTGATCACTGACGACAACCTCAACACGATCGTCTCCGCCATCCGGGAGGGCCGAGTCATCTACGACAACATCCGCAAGGTCGTCGAATACCTCGTGGCCGCGAACCTCGCTGAAGTCATGACCTTCGTCTCGTGCCTGGTCCTGTTCCCCGGCCTGGGCGTGCCCCTGCTTCCCCTCCAATTGCTTTGGATCAATCTGATTACCGACGGCCTTCCCGCCATCGGGCTGGGTCTCGACCCGGCGGCGACATCGGTCATGAAACGGCCCCCTCGCCGCGCTCGCGACCCGTTGATAGGGAGGCCGCTACTCGGGAAGCTGGCGCGGCGCGGCACGTTGCTGGCGGTCTCATGCGTGGCCGCACTGGCCATCGCCCACTTCACATTGGAACAGCCTTGGCCCCACGCACGAGGCTTGCTCTTCACCACGCTCGCGATCGCGCAGCTCTTCTACGCCTTCGTCGTCCGGGGCCCGTTGAGGAACCCGCTGTCCAACCGGTGGCTGCTGGCCGGAGTGGGAGGAGGTTTCGGATTGCAGATCCTGCTCATAGCGTGGAGGCCGCTGCGCGAGCTGTTCGGGGCGGCCTGGCTGAGCCCGCGCGAATGGCTGCTCGCACTGACCGCGGCGCTGCTGCCGGCGATCGTCATGACCCTGACCGAGCTTCCGTCGAAGGATCGGCCCACGGCCTCGACGCAGCGCAAGCCGTTGCCGACCGGCCGCTAGGGAGGATTTCTCGGGCCTCCGACGAAGCAGAG
>Ga0299913_10006071_pt1 | contig 10407 bp, 8 predicted proteins | sample RVTome_9_FD_201360 | JGI IMG/M metagenome (GOLD analysis project Ga0299913, IMG submission 201360) | Soil microbial communities from uranium-contaminated site in the Upper Colorado River Basin, Wyoming, United States - RVT155D38 (version 2) ... | reverse complement strand
TCCGCCTCTCCCGCAAGGCGGTGATCCAGGAGGACCCGAACTACGACCCGTCGCAGTACGAGGCGGTGCCGGTCGGGGCCGGCGGCGGCGGCGGCCGCGAGGAGCGCGGCGGGCGCGGCGGCGACCGGGGCGGCGACCGCGGGGGCCGCGGCGGGCGCGGCCGCGGCGGCGACCGGGGTGGACGCGGCGGCGGCCGGGGCGGCGACCGCGGAGGTCGCGGCGGCCGTGGCCGCGGCGGCGGGGGTGGCGGCGGCGATCGCTGGTAGCCGCTCCCCCGTCCGCCCGCAGGACCCTTCGAACCCCCCGGCCCCGCCCGGGGGGTTCGTCGTCGAGGGGGATCCATCCGCGGACCGGCGGCTATGATCGGGCCATGGCCACGATCGACCGCGACCGTCTCGTCGCCTATCTCGACGACTACCTCGACGCCCGCCGCGGCGGCGACTTCGGCCCCAACGGGCTCCAGGTCGAAGGGCGCCCGGAGGTCCGCAAGGTGGTCACCGGCGTCTCCTCGTGCCTCGAGCTCTTCGAGCGGGCCGGCGAGCGCGGGGCGGACGCCGTCCTCGTCCACCACGGGATCTTCTGGACCGGCATGCCGTACCGGCTGACCGGCGTGCAGTTCCGGCGCGTCGAAGCGCTGATCCGCCACGGGATCAACCTCCTCGCCTACCACCTGCCGCTCGACCGCCACCCCGAGCTCGGCAACAACGCGCTCGCCGCGCGCGCCTTCGGCCTCGTCGACGTCGAGCCGTTCGGCGAGTACGAGGGGGTGCCGGTCGGCGTCCACGGCCGGCTGCCCGAGCCGCTCTCCCCCGCCGCTCTGGCGGCGCGGGCCGAGGAGATCTTCGGCCAGGAGCCGCAGGCGTTCGCCGGGGGGCCGGACGAGATCCGCAGCCTGGGGATGATCAGCGGCGGGGCGCAGAAGGAGCTGTGGGACGCGGTCGGCCTCGGGCTCGACGCGTACCTCACCGGCGAGGCCTCGGAATGGGTGATGAACGTCGCCCGCGAGGCCGGCGTCCACTACCTCGCCTGCGGCCACTACGCGACCGAGCGGCTCGGCGTCCGCGCCCTCGGAGAGCACCTGGCCGAGCGCTTCGGCCTCGAGGTCGAGTTCGTCGACGTGCCGAACCCGGTGTGAGCCGCCGCCGGCTGCCGCCGCCCGGGCACTCGGGCACGTCGGGTGCAGAAAGAGCCTCCGTGCGAGATCTCCGCGTCTACGACCGCATCAGCGAGGCCGTCGGCTGGACGCCCCTCGTCCGCCTCCACGGCTCGGTCGCCGGCCACGGCCCGCCGGGGACCGAGGCGTGGGCCAAGCTCGAGCTCCTCGAGCCGATGGGGTCGGTCAAGGACCGGGTCGCGCGCCACATGATCGAGGCCGCCCTGGCCGACGGCCGGCTCTCCCCCGGCGACACGGTGGTCGAGAACAGCTCGGGCAACACCGCGATGGGGCTGGCGATGATGGCCGTCCTCCACGGCCTCGGCTGCCGCATGGTCGTCCGCCGCCAGACCAGCCGCGAGAAGCTCGACGCCCTGCGCGCGATGGGCGCCGAGCTCGAGCTGGTCGACGCGGAGCTGCCGCCCGAGCACCCGGAGAGCTACAACCGCCGGGCGAAGCTCCTCGCCGCCGAGCTGCCCGGCGCCTACTTCCCCGACCAGCACAACAATCGCGAGAACAACGAGGCCCACTACCGGACGACCGGCCCCGAGATCTGGCAGCAGACGGAAGGGCGGATCGACTGGCTGGTCGCCGGCATCGGCACCGGCGGCACGGTGTCGGGCGTCGGCCGCTACCTCAAGGAGCAGGACCCCGACGTCCGAGTCCTCGCCGTCGACGTCGAGGGCTCGGTCTTCACCGAGTACTTCCGCACCGGCCGCCCCGGCCGCCCCGGCCGTTACCGCCTCGAGGGGCTCGGCGACGAGGAGGTGATCGGCTGCCCCGAGTTCGAGGTGATCGACGAGATGGTCCAGGTCGCCGACCGCGACGCCTTCCTCGCCGCCCGCGACCTCGCCCGCACCGACGCGATCTTCGCCGGCGGCTCCTCGGGCGCGGCGCTGTGGGCCGTCCGCGGCCTCCTCGACCGCCTCGCCGCCGAGGGCGCCCCCGGCCGCCACGACGCCCCGACCCGCGTCGTCACCATCCTCCCCGACTCCGGCACCCGCTACCTCTCGACCCTCTACAACGACGACTGGATGCGGGAGAACGGCTATCTGGACGGCTGAGCGGAGGCCGCGGCCGCCTTCGGGAACAGGCGGAAGAAGTTCTCGCCGGTCCGGCGGCAGGCGGCCTCGTAGGTCTCGCCGCGCTCCTCGGCCAGGCGGCGGGCGACCTCGACGACGTAGGCGGGGCGGTTCGGCTTGCCGCGGTAGGGGACCGGGGCGAGGTAGGGGGTGTCGGTCTCGACGAGCTCGCGGTCCGGCGGGAGCTCGGGGATCACCTCGCGGACGTTGTCGGCCTTGGGGAAGGTGATCATCCCTGTGAAGCCGAGGTAGGCGCCGCGGGCGATCAGCTCACGGGCCATCGGGAGGCCGCCGGCGAAGGAGTGGAAGTCGGCGGCGAGGCCGGCGAGCTCGGGCTCGGCGAAGGCGGCGAGCATCGCCTCGTTCGAGTCGCGGTTGTGGACGACGACCGGCAGCCCGAGGTCGAGGGCGAGCCGCCACTGCTCGCGCATCACCCGGCCCTGCACGTCGCGCGGGGAGTTGTCGTAGTGGAAGTCGAGACCGCACTCGCCGACGGCGACGACCTTCGGGTCGGCGGCGAGCTCGGCGAGCCGCTCGGCGTCGCCCTCCCGCCACGTCGACGCGTGGTGCGGGTGGACGCCCAGGGCGCACCAGACGTCCGGGTGGCGGCGGCAGAGGTCGAGCAGGTCCTCGGCGTCCCCGAGCGTGATCGCCGGGACGAGGAACCCCTCGACCCCGCGCTCGCGGGCGGCGTCCAGCGCCGCCTCACGCTCGTCGGGGCGCAGGCTCTGGAGGTGACAGTGCGAGTCGATCAGACCGGCCACGGCGCGGCGCGCTCCCCCGCCGCGCTCAGCGGACCCGGGTGCCCGGCGGCACGGGCCTTTCGGGGTGGAGCAGGACCGGCGCGCCGTCGACCGAGGCGGCGAGCACCATCCCCTGCGACTCGACCCCCATGAGCGTCGCCGGCCGGAGGTTGGCGACGACGACGACCTGCCGGCCGACGAGAGCGTCGGGCTCGTACTCCTTGGCGATGCCGGCGACGAGCTGCCGCCGCTCGCCCCCGAGGTCGACCTCGAGCCGGAGGAGCTTCGAGGACTTGGGGACCCGCTCGGCGGCGGTCACCGTCGCCACCTTGAGCTCGGTTTCGAAGAACTTGTCGATGTCGATCATGCCGTCCTCGCTGTCGTCGGTCGGGCCGGCGTCGCCGGCGGTCTCGGTCGGGGCCGCGCTCCCGGCGGCGACGGCCGGTGCGGCGGCGTCGGCCAGGTACTCGTCCTTGTCGATGCGCGGGAAGATCGGCTCGGGCTCGGGCAGGGGCGCACCTTTCGGCAGCCCGCCCCAGGCCATCGCGCCGAGGCCGGCCGGCGGCTCGCCGGCGCCGATCGCCGCGAGCACCCGCGGCGCCGTCTTCGGCATCACGGGCAGGAGCCCCACGGCGACGATCCGTACCGCCTCGAGGCAGTTCCACAGCACCCGCGACACGCCCGCCGAGCCGCCCTCCTCCTTGATCCGCTTCCACGGTTCGCGCTCGACGAGGTACTGGTTCGCCGCGTCGAGCAGCCGCGAGAGCGCCGCGATCGCCCGCTGGAAGGCGAAGCCGTCCATCGCCTCGCGATACTCGGCGACGCACTCCGCCGCCGCCCGCATCACCGGGTTGTCGTCGCACGGCTCGGGCGGCGTCCTCCCGTCGAACGCCTTCCTCGACAGGGTGACCACCCGCGACACCGTGTTGCCGAGGCCGTTCGCCAGGTCGGCGTTGTAGCGGTCGACGAACGCCTCGTCCGAGAACGAGGCGTCCTGGCCGAAGACCATGTCACGGAGCAGGAAGTAGCGCACCGCGTCGGTGCCGAAACGGCGGGCGAGCGGCTCGGGGTCGACCAGGTTGCGCGACGACTTCGAGACCTTCCTCCGGTCGCGCAGCCACCAGCCGTGCGCCCACACCGTCGTCGGCAGCGGCAGGCCGGCCGAGAGCAGGAAGGCCGGCCAGTAGACCGCGTGGAAGCGGAGGATGTCCTTGCCGATCAGGTGGACCCGCGTCGCGCTCTCCGCGGCCCAGAAGCGGCGGTAGAGCGCATCGCCGCCGTCCGCGTCGTCCCCGCTCCCGAAGCCGAGCGCCGAGACGTAGTTGGTCAGCGCGTCGAGCCACACGTAGACGGTCTGCCCGGGACGGCCGGGGAAGGGGATCCCCCACTCGAGCCCGGCCCGGCTCACCGAGAGGTCCTTGAGCCCGCCGGCGACGAAGGCACGCACCTCGTTGAGCCGCGTCTCGGGCCGCACCACCTCCGGCCGCCGTTCGTAGAGCTCGAGCAGCGGCTCCTGGTAGCGCGACAGGCGGAAGAAGACGTTCTCCTCCGACTTCCACTCCGTCGGGGTCTCGTGGACCGGGCAGCGACGGTCGGCGTCGAGCTCCTTTTCGGTGTAGAAGGTCTCGCAGGCCGGGCAGTACCAGCCCTCGTGGGCGGCGGCGTAGAAGTCGCCGGCGGCCTCGATCCGCCGGATCATCTCCTCCACCCCGGCCCGGTGGCGCGCCTCGGTCGTGCGGATGAAGTCGTCGTGCGAGACGCCGTGCTCGGCCCACAGCTCGTGGTAGCGGCCGACGACCCGGTCGGCGAGCTCGATCGGCGCCACCCCGCGCTCGCGCGCCGCCCGCTCGATGTTCTGGCCGTGCTCGTCGGTGCCGGTCAGGAAGTAGACCTCGTCCCCCGCGAGCCGCCGCTGGCGGGCGACCGTGTCCGCCACGAGCGTCGTGTAGACGTGCCCGACGTGGGGCAGGTCGTTGACGTAGTAGATCGGCGTGGTGACGTAGACGTCGCTCATCGGGAGCCGCCGGATGGGTGCCCGCCGCGGAGACGCGGACCGGTGGCGGGAGGGCCGAGTCTATCAGCCGGCAGCGGCCAGCTCGCCGGGCTCGAAGCGGTACGTGGTGCCGCAGAAGACGCACTCCGCCTCGAGCTCGCCGGTGTCCTCGCGCAGCGAGTCGCGGTCCTCCTCCCCCATCAGCTCGAGGTGGCGGCGGAGCCGCTCGCGGCTGCACCGGCAGCGGTAGTGGAGCTCCCGCTCCTCCCGCGCCTCGGGGTCGAGGCCGGCCAGCACCGCCTCGAGCACGCCGTCCACCCCGCCCTCCTCGACCAGCCAGCTCACCCCGGCGATCCCCGCCAGGTTCGCCTCGAGCCGGGCGAGCGCCTCCTCCGCGGCCCCGGGCAGCACCTCGACGATCAGCCCGCCCGCCGCGGCCACCCCGTCCGGCCGGCCGAGCACCCCGAGCAGCACGGCCGAGCGTGCCTGCTCGCTCTGCGCCAGGTAGTGCGCCACGTCCTCGCCGATCTCGCCGCTGACCAGCTCGACCTGGCTCTGATAGCTCCCGCCCGGATGCTCCCGCACCACCCGAAGGAAGCCGCGGCCGACCGCCGCCCCGACGGCGAGCTTCCCGTCCGGGCGGTGGGGCACGTCGACCCGCGCATCGCCGACCATCCCGCGCAGGTTCCCCCGCTCGTCGGCCTCGGCGATCACCCGGCGGATCGGCCCGTCCCCGGCGATCTCGACGACCAGCCGGGTCGGCGTCTTCGTCGCCAGCCGCAGCAGCAGCGCACTCGCCGCCAGCCCCCGCCCGAGCGCCGCCGCCGCCACCGGGGAGAGGTCCAGCCGCCCGCGCGCCGCCTCGACGATCTCCGACAGGTCCGCCGCTGCCCACCGCAGCCCACCGTCGCCGGCGAGACCGAGCCGGAGGGCGCCGGAGGCGAAGGGGGCGGAGTCGGGGGACGGTGACGCGGAGGCGGAGCGCGCGGACGGGTGCATCGAAGACCTCGGACGGTGAAACGGCGCGATGACGGGGTGAACCAAGGGAGTCGCGCCCATGCTCAGAACGGGCTGCGTGCGGCCTGGATTCCACGGCGTCCGGCGAACCGTCGAGTCGTCTTCTGGTCTTCAGATGCCGGACGCCAGCGCCGCGACCGCCGCGCGGTGGACCTCCCGCCAGGGGATGCCCGCTTCGAGGGCGACGCGGCGGCAGTCGTCGTACTCGGGGGCGGCGGCCAGGGGGCGGCCGGCGAGACGGGCCAGTTTGACGCGGACCTCGCCGTAGGGGGTGGCGACGGCACCGGTTTCGCGCTCGGCCTCGAGGCGCTCCGCCTCGTAGAAGCGGCAGCCGAGGGAGCCGGACTCGGCGAGGAGGAGGGTGGCGAGGCGGTCGCGGTCGGACGGGCGGGCGAGGGCGGTGACCAGGGTGCCGGGGCGGCTCTTCTTCATCTGGACCGGGGTGAAGTAGACGTCGAGCGCACCCTCGGCGAGGAGCCGCTCCATCAGGAAGCCGAAGCCCTCGCCCGGGAGGTCGTCGACCTCGGTCTCGATCACGGCGACGCGGGTCCCGGGGTCCGAGCCGGCCGCGGTGACGAGCCGCCCGCGGACCAGCCGGACGGCGTTGGGCCGGCCCGGCGTCTCCTTGCGTCCGAGCCCGTAGCCGACCGCCTCGGGCTCGAGCTCCGGCCAGTCGCCGAAGCCGTCGACCAGCTCGGCGAGGAGGACCGCGCCGGTCGGGGTGAGGAGCTCACCCCCCCCGCCGCCGTGGATCGGGATCCCCCGGAGGAGGTGGGCCGTGGCGGGGGCCGGCACCGGGAGCTCGCCGTGCGCGGTGCGCACCGTCCCGCCGCCGACGTTGACCCGGCTCGCGGTGACCCGGTCGGGAGCGAGGTGGACGATCGCCGCCGCCGCCCCGACGAGGTCGACGATCGAGTCGACCGCCCCGACCTCGTGGAAGTGGACGTCGTCGACCGGGACGCCGTGCGCCGCGGCCTCCGCCTCGCCGAGGCGGGTGAAGAGGCGCAGCGCGAGCTCGCGGACGTCGCCCGGCAGCGCGCCCCGCTCGATCAGTCCGCGGATGTCGCCGAGAGTCCGGCCGTGGGGGTCGTCGCTCGGGTGGCCGTGGGTGTGGCCCGGCTCGCTCCCGTGGACGTGATCGCTGCCGCTCCTGGCCTGCCCCTCCTCGGGGTCGGGGCCCTCGACCGGCTCGCCGTCGACGAGAACCCGGAACCGGGTCCCCGCGAGGCCGCCGCGTTTCGCCCTCCGCGCCTCGACCGCCACGCCGTCGAGCCCGAGCGCGGCGACCGCGTCCTCGACGACGGCGAGCGGCATGCCGGCGTCGAGGCAGGCGCCGAGGAACATGTCCCCGGCGAGACCGCTGAAGCAGTCGAGGTGGAGGTGGCCGGGCACGGGGGGAAGCTAGCACGCGCCCGCGGGCCCCGGGCCGGCGCCTCACCACGCCCCCCGCTGCTTGAGCGAGGCCCAGCGCCCGCCGTGGGCGACGATCAGATGGTCGAGGAGCGAGATGCCGACGAGGTCGCCGGCGTCGGCCATCCGGCGGGTGAAGGCGAGGTCCTCGGCCGAGGGCGACGGATCGCCGCTCGGGTGGGTGTGGAAGACGACGAGGCCCGCGGCGCCCCGCAGCAGGCCCTGCTTGAGGATCTCCCGCGGCTCGACCGTCACCCGGCAGAGGGCGCCGCGGAAGAGCTCCTGCTCGCCCAGGAGGCGGTTGCGGGCGTCGAGGAACAGCGAGCCCATCACCTCCTGGTGGCGGCCGCCGTAGCGCATGCCGAGGTAGCGGGCGACCGCCGCCGGCCGCTCGAGCACCAGCCGGTCGGGCAGCCGGCGCAGGGCGAGGCGGCGCCCGACCTCGAGCCCGGCGAGCAGTGTGGCGGCCTTCGCCGGGCCGAGGCCGGGCCGGCGGAGCGCGTCGACCGTGGCGTCGGCGAGCCCACCGAGGCCGCCGCGCTCGACGACGAGGTCGGTCGCCATCCGTAGCGCCGAGACCCCGGGGCCGCCGGAGCGCAGGAGCACCGCGACGAGCTCGGCGTCGGACAGTGCCCGGCACCCCTCGGCCAGCAGCCTCTCGCGCGGCCGCTCGGCCGACGGGAGCTCGCGGATCATGTAGCCGCTCGGCGGCACCGGAGGGTCTCCTCGGAACGGGTCACGTCTTGGAAGACGCGAACCGGCCCGCGGGATCTTGCAGCGGCCGCCGTCGGGCCGGACGCCTGTGCTAGAAACGCCGGGCCATGCCCTTCCTGCCGACGAACTTCGGCCTGCTCGAGGCGGCTGACGCGGACTACGAGCGGGCGCGGGTCGCCGTGCTCCCGGTGCCCTTCGAGCGCACGGTCTCCTACGGCCACGGCACCTCGTCGGGGCCGGCGGCGATCCTCCACGCCTCGCAGTCGATGGAGCTGTGGGACGAGGAGCTCGGGTCGGAGCCCTACCGCCAGGGGATCGCCACGCTCCCCCCCTTCCTGCCCGAGGCCTTCGATCTCGCCGAGGCGATGGCCGAGCTCGAGGCCGAGGCGGCAGGCCACCTCGCCGCCGGCAAGTTCCTGGTCACCCTGGGCGGCGAGCACAGCCTGACGATCGCCACGGTCCGCGCCGCCCGCCGAGAGGTCGAGCGCCGCGGCGGCGCCCTGGGCGTCGTCCAGCTCGACGCCCACGCCGACCTCCGCGAGGAGTTCGAGGGGACCCCCTACAGCCACGCGAGCGTCATGCGCCGCGTCGTCGAGGACGGCCTCCCGACCCTGGCGGTGGGGATCCGCTCGCTCTCGACCCCCGAGGCCGAGCTGATACAGGCGCGAGACCTCGCGGTGATCTGGGGCAGCCAGCTCGACGACCCCGCGACCCCCGCCCGCTTCGAAGAGCTCCTCGCCGCCCTCCCCGACGCCGTCTACCTCACCTTCGACGTCGACTACTTCGACCCGGCCCTGGTCCCCGCCACAGGAACTCCCGAGCCCGGCGGCGGCCGCTGGTGGCCCACCCTCGCCCTCCTCCGCACCCTCTTCCGGACCAAGCGCGTCGTGGCGATGGACCTGGTCGAGCTCGCTCCCGTCGGCAGCCTGCCGGCCAGCGATTTCCTGGCCGCCAAGCTCGTCTACAAGTGCCTCGGCTACCTGATGGAAGCCGAACGCCCCTGACCCTTTTCCCCCGACCGAAGCGACAGGCCTCCTTCCTCCGACACCGAGGCCGGCCGAGCCCGGAGCCGGAGCGGTGGGCGTCCCCTCCGGGGATGTCTGAGCGGGCGCAGAGCACCGCCCGCCGGAGTCCTGCGACGGTCCCGCGCCCGCGATGCCAAGCGAGGGCCGCCCCGCCGCCCAACCGTAGCCTGAGCCGGTCCCCGGAGGGGACGCCCACCGCTCCGGCCGGCCCACCGCTCCAGCCGCCCCACCGCTCCAGCCGGTCCGGCTACTCGCCTCCGCCCCGCCGCCGCCGCTCCCGCTCCTCCCGCTGCTTGTCCACCCACCGCTGGTGCGGCTCGACGTTGGCCTCCCAGGCCCGCCGCGAGAAGTAGCTCTTCGTCATCTTCACCACCAGGCCCGAGAGCAGCACCAGGGCGATCAGGTTCGGGAAGGTGACGAAGCCGAGCGCGATGTCGCCGATCGTCCACACCGTGGCGAGCGCGATCACCGAGCCGAGAAAGTGCATGCCGACGAAGACCACCTTGTACGGCAGGATCGCCTTCGGCCCCCACAGGTAGTTCGCGCAGCGGTCGCCGTAATAGCTCCACGAGATCGCGGTCGAGATGGCGAACAGCAGCACGCTGAAGACGACGATGTAGCCGCCGAAGCGCCCGAGCCCGCGCTCGAAGGCGAGCTTGGTCAGCGGCGCGCCGCTCTCGGCGGCCAGGGAGTAGAGGTGCGGGTAGAGCGTACCGTCGTCGGTCTCGGCGACCCCGCGGGCCGGGTGGACGGTGCCGGTGAAGAGCTCCGTTCGCTCGCGGTCGACGTAGAGCTCCTCGACCGCGACCTCGTGCCAGGCGATCACCGGCCCCGAGGTGCCGCCGAGCGGGGCGACCGGCCGGCCGGCCTCGACCCGCAGCTGGTCGGGGGTGGCGACCGAGGCGTAGCCGCCCGCGGCGGTCGTCTCCACCCACGAGATGTCGCCGCCGGTCAGCTCGACCCGGGTCGGCACCCGGTCGTCCCAGACGCCGGTGATCAGGATCGCCAGCCCGGTCATCGAGCAGATGACGATCGTGTCGATGAACGGCTCGAGCAGCGCGACGACCCCCTCGGACACCGGCTCGTCGGTCTTCGCCGCGGCGTGGGCGATCGGCGCCGAGCCTTGGCCGGCCTCGTTCGAGAAGAGGCCGCGCCGCACGCCCCACATCATGGTCAGCAGGAACGCCCCGGTGCCCGCGCCCGCCACGCCGGCCGACGGGTTGAACGCCTCGCGGAAGATCAGCCCGAAGGTCGGGATCACCTGGTCCCA
>Ga0299913_10006070_pt1 | contig 10408 bp, 12 predicted proteins | sample RVTome_9_FD_201360 | JGI IMG/M metagenome (GOLD analysis project Ga0299913, IMG submission 201360) | Soil microbial communities from uranium-contaminated site in the Upper Colorado River Basin, Wyoming, United States - RVT155D38 (version 2) ... | reverse complement strand
CTCTGACCAGGACCTTTTGGCAGCCCTCCGCGAGCGGGAGCCGACGGCGGCCGAGGCTCTTATCACCGCGTATGGCGATCGAGCTTATCGGTTGGCGGTAAGGATTACGGGCAACCAGCAGGACGCCGAGGAAGCTGTCCAAGATGCGTTTTGGAGCGTGGTGCGGAAGATCGACACGTTCAGGGGCGACTCGGCCTTCGGATCCTGGATTTATCGGATCGTCAGCAACGCTGCCTACGCGAAGAGCCGCCGACGTCCACGTCCACTCCTCAATATCTGGCTCGACGAAGTCTTGCCGTCGTTCGATGAGGATGGCCGCCATGCCAGCGTCATCACGGACTGGTCGCCAAGCATCAACGACCCTGCGGTGCAATCAGAGCTTCGCGCCGTGCTGAGCTCGGCAGTCTCGGAGCTGCCGGCTCACTATCGGGCGGTGGTGGTTCTGCGTGACATCGAAGGTCTATCGCTGGCCGAGATCGCCGACGCGCTGGCGATCTCGGTTCCGACAGTGAAATCCCGCGCTCACCGCGCCCGACTGTCGCTCCGCAAACGTTTATCGATGTTTATGGCGACCGCCGGCGGTTCTGTCGAGGAATCGGCTCAAGAGCAGTTCGTGCGGCAACGCTGCGTGGTGGACGCGGTCAAAGAGCGGCACGACGGCGATACCTCAACGCGATGTCTCGACGGGAGCAAGGCACGGCGCAACGCGTTGCACGCGTGCATGTGAGCATGACGATCAGCACCCGTTGACTCATCACACTTGAGCCGGCACGACACTGCTCTACTCGAGGCACGAGGAAGTAGGACTGACCGGTATGAAAAGCGCCTGGCGACGCGAATCGCTGATGAAGAGCGTGCTGCTGCTTTTTGCAATGACGATGATGGCGATTGCAGGATCCGCTGTCGCGCAGGCGCAGACCGCGACGGCGGACGCGCAGACGCCATTTCAGTTCGAGCTCGCACAGGCCTTCGGCCCTCGAGGACTGGGAGTCGAGGGGTACGTCCACAACGGCCTCGCGTGGCGCATCACGAATATTCGGTTGCGAGTCGACACCGTCGGCGCGAGCGGGACGGTGACCGCGTCGGCCGAGGGGTGGGTGCTAGGTGACGTGAAAGCCGGCGGTCGCGGTTATTTCTACGTCCCCGTATCGTCGGCGGCGAGCACGTATCGGGCGACCGTTCTGTCGTTCGACAAGGTCGCCGTCGAGACGCCCCGGACCGAGGCACCTTGATTGACTGAGCAGGCCGTCCTGCGCATGGATCGGGTCGCGGTGCCGCGGGCGGCATGGCTGCCGCGCCGCGTACTACACCATCATCGGATCCGTGGCCCTGGTGATGACACTGGGCGCCAGGCTGTTCATGCCCGGCGGCCACGGATCGTGAGGGAAGCCGGCTGACAATGACTCTTTTCGTGGCCGGCCTCAACCACAAGACGGCGTCTGTCGACGTGCGCGAATCGCTCGCGGTGGAGCCGCACAAGCTCGGCGACGTCCTGCGTGACGTGCAGCTGCTGGGCGTCGCCACCGAGCTAGTCATCCTGTCTACCTGCAATCGGGTGGAGGTGTACGGGGTGGCCGAAGCGCCCGGCTCGGCCCGCGCGGCAGCCTTCAGGGAGCTCGCGCGCTTCCGAGGTGTGGATGCCGCCGCCGCCGTGGAGCCGGTGCTCTACACCCACGTCGACGGCGATGCCGTGCGGCACGTCTTTCGGGTCGCCGCCAGCCTCGACTCGATGGTGCTGGGCGAGCCGCAGATCCTTGGCCAGGTGAAGGACGCGTTCACGCTGGCCCAGACGGCGCAGACGGTCGGGCCCGCCCTCCACGGCCTGTTTAGCCAGGCCTTCGCCGTGGCCAAGAGGGTACGCACGGAGACGGAGATCGGGCGTCATGCCGTCTCCGTCTCGTTCGCGGCCGTCGAGTTGGCCAAGAAGATTTTCGCCGCGCTCGCGGGGCGTGCCGTCCTCCTCGTGGGCGCCGGGAAGATGAGCGAGCTCGCCGCCCACCATCTCGTGGAGCAGGGGGCCTTCCCCATCTACGTCACCAACCGCACCTGGGCGCGGGCCCAGCAACTGGCCCGCGCGCTCTCCGGCACGGCGCTGCCGTTCGACGACATGCTCGGGGCGGTGGGCGACGTGGACATCGTCATCACCTCCACGGCGGCGCCCCAGCCGTTCCTCACCCGCGCGGGTGTGGCGGGGCTGATGGCGCGGCGCCGGGGGCGCCCACTGTTCTTCATCGACATCGCCGTGCCTCGCAACGTCGAGTCCGCCGTCAACACCCTGGATGACGTGTACTGCTATGACATCGACGATCTGAGGTCGGTGGTGGACGCCAACCTCCGTGAGCGCCTGCGCGAGGCCCAGCGCGCGGAGAGCATCGTGGAGCGGGAGGTGGCGAAGTTCCTCGCTCGTCTGTCCGACCTGGAAGTCGTGCCGACCATCGTCTCGCTTCGAGAGCGGGCGGAGGCCATCCGCGTGACCGCGCTGCGCCGTGCTCTCTCGCGCCTGCCCACAGCGTCCGAGGAGACGCGCGAGGCGATGGAGGCCCTGTCGACGGCCATCGTGAACAAGATCCTGCACACGCCGATCACCAAGCTGCGCGAGTCGCGCCGGGCGGGAACGAGCCGCCCCTCGATGGATCTCGTGCACGAGCTGTTCGACCTGGGACGCCGCGCATGATTCGCGTGGCCACGCGGAGAAGCCCGCTTGCCCTCCTCCAGGCCGAGGAGGTGGCTGCCCAACTGCGCGGCCTCGGCGCGGAGGTGAAGATCGTCCCCATGCGGACGGAGGGCGATCGCCGGGCGGCCGCCCGGCTCGCCGAAATCGGGGGCAAAGGGCTGTTCGTGCGCGAGCTCGAGCAGGCGCTGCTCGCGGGCGACGCTGACGTGGCCGTGCACAGTCTCAAGGACTTGCCTGCTGAGCTGCCCGACGGTCTCGTGCTCGCCGTGTACCCGGAGCGAGAAGCACCGCACGACGTGCTCGTTACCCGCCGGGACGCCACCCTCGACACGCTGCCCGACGGCGCGGTGGTGGGCACCTCCAGTCCGCGCCGGCGCGCCTTGCTGCTGGCCGCGCGTCCCGACCTGGTCGTCGAGTCCCTGCGCGGCAACGTCGAAACGCGGCTGCACAAGCTGGAGTCCGCACGCCTGGACGCGGTGATCCTCGCCGCGGCGGGACTCCGGCGTCTGGGCCTCGTCCCGTCGCAGGCCGTCGCGTTGCCCATCGAGACGGTCGTGCCCGCAGTGGGGCAGGGCGTTCTTGCTGTCCAGACGCGCCGGGACGATGACCGGATCCTGAGGTGGCTCGAGTCCCTGGACCATGCGCCCACGCGCGCGGCCGCCATCGCCGAGCGCGCGTTCCTCAGCAGGCTCGGCGCCTCCTGCACGACGCCGATAGCCGGGCACGCGAGGCTGGACCGTGCCTGCGGCGGCGGGCCGGTGTTGCTCATAACGGCTCTCGTCATCAGCGAGGACGGCCGCCGCGTGGTGCGCGCGAGCGCCAGCGGCGCCCCCGAGCACGCCGAGGCCATCGGGCGCGACGTCGCCGAGACCCTGCTCGAGCGGGGCGCCGCCTCCATCGCCCCGCTGCTCCAGGAAGAGTCCCTACGATGAGGCCCGCGCAGCCGCTGGATGGGCGCACCATCGTGGTCACTCGGGCGGCCGCGCAGGCCCGAAGCTTCGTGGAACTGCTGCGCGCCGACGGCGCGCGTGTCATCGAGGCTCCCACCATCGCCATCGAGCCTCCCACCTCCTGGGAGCCCCTGGACGCCACCCTGGACGACCTCGGCCGCTATACGTGGGTGGTGTTCACCAGCGTCAATGGGGTGGCCATGGTCGATCGCCGCCTGCGCGAGCGCGGACAGTCATGGCGCGCGCTCGCAGCCAAGCAGATCGCGGCCATCGGTCCGGCCACAGCGGAAGCGCTCGTCGAGCTCGGCGCCCGCGCCGCCGCGGTCCCGGACGAGTTCCGCGCCGAGAGATTGGTCGCCCGGTTGCGCCCGCACCTGCGACCAGGCGACGCCGTGCTGCTGCCGCGGGCGGCCCAGACCCGCGACGTACTCGTGACGGAGCTGCGGCGTCTTTCTGCCACCGTGACGGAGGTGCCGGCATACCGCACCCGAAGCGTGGAGGGCGGCGGCACGGCGCTGCGCGAGGCCCTGGCCGCGCGTGACGTAAACGCGGTGACCTTCACCAGTTCCTCCACCGTGCGGAACTTCGCCGAGCTCTTCTCCCCGGTGGAGCAACGGACGTGGCTAGATGCTGTCGTGGTGGCGGCCATTGGGCCCATCACGGCGGCCACCGCCGCGGAGTATGGTCTGCGGACCGATATCATGCCGAGCGAGTACACCATCCCCGCGCTTGCGCGGGCCACCACCGAATATTTCTCGCGGGTTGCCTCCCCCCGAGGCGCGCGCTACTCGTGATCACCGACGTGTGCGTTCTGCCAGCATACGAGCACAAGAAGCGCGGCGTGGTCGAAAAGGGAACGGTACGCAACGACAACGACCCCTTGCTCGAGCTCATCGCCCGCGTGGCCGTGTCGCACGCGGAGGCGAGGGCTGACCTCCACGAGCAGGCATCTATCCCGAGAACCTCTACTCAAGCGCGAGCCCACTTCGATCCCAGCCGTGAGCAGTGAGGGAGATCAGCTCGAAGACGCAGTGAAAGCCGCCCGTCAACGACGTGCTCGAGCACGAAGGCTCGATTCGGGTTGAAAACGTCCTCCAGGAAGATGGGATCCCCGCCAACGAGCTGCGCGTGTTCCGGCCACCGATCCACAGTCCCCAGTCACGCATCCCGAATCCCGCGCGGCAGCTCCGCAACTACGCTCGCGTGGAAATCGACCCGAACGGCGCCCGGACCGAGGAGGCTGAGGCGTTCCACTTGCCGCGGGGGACGCGCGTCGTCGTCCTCGAGCTGCGCATCGAAGCGGACCGTGTCCGGGTGTTTACGCACACCGCGGAACCCGTTAGCAGCGGGCGCGGCGGAAGTGCGTACGGCCGCACCGAGTTTGTGTTTCGGCTGGAGCCAGGGCTTCTCCAGGGCCGTGATGCCACTCCCGTTCAACATGCTATCGAGCGTTGGCTGAGAGTTGAGTCCCGTGGGTGGGCAAGCGCGATGCGGCCCAGGACATGAAGGGCTGACGCGGTCGAATGATCGGCTGGCTCGGCGAGCCGCTTGTGCATAACCCGCAACGGGAGGTCGGCCGTCTCCATCTCAAGGGTGTAGCGATACGCCATCGCGGCAGGAGGTGCAGCATGGGCGCGCTCACACTCGAGGAACGACGTCGCGTGTTCCTTTCTCGTCAGCAGCAGGCAAGTCGACAACAACTCGCGCGGCTTACCGTGCCGGTTACTGTCCCGGAGTCCGCGCTACGGCGCCGTCGGCTGGCGGCGATTCTCAAGATTGCAATGATCGCGGCGCTGCTAGCCACGGGCTGGTTCACCGTTCACGTTGTCGAATTCCGCCTGCCGCCCTCTATGGCCGAGGTGCTGCCGCGAGCCTAGTGAATCGACGCGTCTCTATGGAACAACGGATGATCTGGGTTATCACCGAACCCGTCGGCGCGGGAGTCTATGGCGCCGCCGGCGCAGGCGGCGGCCTCAACGCTGCCGTGACGCTTCGATGATCCTCCGGCGGATCGTCATCGAGACCATCGTGGGAGTCGCTGTTACCGCCCTCAGTCTGTTCGCGCTCCTCGTCGAGGCCGGCATCGCCAGCGACATCTGGTTCCCAACGATCTGGAGGTAGCGCGCCCATGACGGTGGCGCTCCGCAGACCGCGGCACGTCGCCGAGGCCTACGCCGAGCCGCCGCTCGTTGGCTGCACCTCGGCGAGAAGGAGAGCGTCGAGATCCATGCCGAGCGCCCCGACTGGCAGCTGTTCCGCAATGGCGCTCCGGAAGGGGAGTCGCCCGAGCAGATCGGGGCCCGGGCTGACCGCGTCATCGGCCGCGTGCGTGCCATCAACGGCAACACGCTGCTGTTCTCGAGCGGACACTTCCCACGAGGTGCGAATTACAGCGGCACCAGCAACACGCTCAATGCCGACCATCCCATCGTCCGGCGCATGATACTGGATAGCCTCCGTTACTGGGTCGAAGCCATGCACGTGGACGGCTTCCGCTTCGATCTCGCGTCGGTCCTGGGCCGAGACGAGGCGGGCAACGTGCTGCCGAACCCGTCCGTGCTGTGGGACATCGAGTCGGATCCGGTGCTGGCAGGGAAGAAGCTCATCGCCGAGGCGTGGGATGCAGCCGGCCGCGACCAGGTCGGAGGCTTCGTCGGCGACAGCTGGAAGGAATGGAACGGACGCTTCCGCAACGACGTCCGCAGCTTCCTTCGCGGTGAGGAAGGCACCGTTGACCGGTTCGCCGACCGCCTGCTCGGAAGCCCGTCACTGTACGCCCACAAGCAGCGCGATCCCGAGGCGAGCGTCAACTTCGTGACGTCTCACGACGGGGTCACCCTGAACGATCTTGTCTCCTACGATCGCAAACACAACGAGGCGAACGGCGAGAACAACCGCGACGGCACCGACGACAACCGAAGCTGGAACTGCGGCGTGGAAGGTCCGACGGACGATCCTGAGATCGACCGATTGCGAACGCCACAGGTGAAGAACTTCCTCACCGTCACGATGCTCGCGGCGGGGATGCCCATGATGCTCATGGGAGACGAGGTGCGGCGGACGCAGGGCGGCAACAAGAATGCGTATTGCCACGACTACGAGACGAGCTGGTTCGACTGGACGCTGCTCCCGAAGCGGGCCGACCTCCACCGGTTCGTGAGCCTCCTCAATACCCACCGGTTGTTGCGAGACGTCGAGCCGGAGCGGGAGCCGGTCGCGTTGTGCGACCTCATCCGGCTGGCCGACATCACCTGGCATGGCGTCGAGCTCTACCAGCCCGACTGGGGCCCGTCTTCGCACAGCCTCGCCTTCACGGCGAAGCTGACGATGCATCGCGTGGGCTTTCACGCCATCCTCGACGCGTATTGGGAGCCGCTCGAGTTCGAGCTGCCGTCCGTTGCCGACGGCATCCACGCTCCATGGCGGCGGTGGATCGATACCTTCCTCGATTCCCCGCACGACATCGTCGAGTGGGAGGCGGCTCCCCGCGTTCCCGGCCACCGCTATCGCGCGGAGCCGCGCTCGGTGGTGGTGTTGCTTGCAAGCCCCGAACCCGCGACGACGGGGCGGATGCCACATGGCGAGCTGCCGCGAGAGCCAACGCGCTGATGGCGAGTCGCTACGCACCCATTGGTGATTACGGCGTCATCGGCGACCTCCACACCGTTGCTCTGGTGGGCATGGACGGGTCGATCGACTTCCTCTGCCTGCCCTACTTCGACTCGCCGTCGGTCTTCGCCGCCCTCGTCGACGCCGAGCGAGGCGGACGCTTCCAGATCGCGCCGCTCCTCGGAAGCGCCGCGCGCAAGCAGCTCTATCTCCCCGACACCAACGTGCTGCTGACGCGGTTTCTCGACGCCGACGGCGTCGCCGAGGTGTCCGACTTCATGCCCGTGGAAGACGCGGGACAAGCGCACAATCTGGTGCGGCGCGCGAAGACCGTGCGGGGCGAGGTGCGATTCCAGATGCACTGCGATCCGCGCTTCGACTATGCGCGCGCCAGCCACACCGCCGAGCGCCGGAGCGACACCGAGGTGCTGTTCGTCGGGCGCTCCGGTGACGGCGAGCTGGTGCTGCGGCTGCGGTCGTCGGTCCCGATGCGCCTCGAGAGCGGCGCGGCCCTGGCCGAGTTCACGCTGAATGCCGACGCGTCGGCCTGGTTCGTTCTCGAGGCCGTGCTCCGGCAGGAGCCGTCGCCGTCGGAGCAGCCCGATTTCGAGCGTGACGCCTTTAAGGAGACGGTGAACTTCTGGCGCCGCTGGGTCGCTCGCAGCAACTACGGCGGTCGCTGGCGCGAGATGGTGAATCGCTCGGCGCTGACCCTGAAGCTGCTCACCTCTCGGCAGCACGGCTCGATCGTCGCGGCGCCGACCTTCGGTCTCCCCGAGACGATCGGGGGCGGGCGTAACTGGGATTATCGCTACACCTGGATTCGCGATTCGTCGTTCACCCTCTACGGGTTGATGCGCCTCGGCTACACCGACGAGGCGGCCGGCTTCATGCATTGGCTCACCGCTCGCTACCGCGAGCTCGCGCCCGACGGCTCGCTGCAGATCATGTATGGGCTCGACGGGCGTCACGCATTGCCCGAGGAATCCCTGCCCCACCTCGAGGGCTATATGGGATCCCGACCGGTCCGGGTCGGCAACGCGGCGTTCGATAACTTGCAGCTCGACATCTATGGCGAGCTGATGGACTCGGTGTACCTCTACGACAAGTACGGCGCGCCCATGGGATACGACGCGTGGACAAACCTCGTGCGGCTATTGGACTGGCTCTCTGCGAACTGGCAGCGGCCGGATGAGAGCATCTGGGAGGTGCGCGGAGGGCGGCAGGAGTTCCTCTTCTCGCGGGTGATGTGCTGGGTCGCGTTCGACCGTGCGATCCGACTCGCGACCAAGCGCTCGTTCCCGGCCCCCCTGGCGAAGTGGTACGAGGTGCGGGACACGATCTTTCGGGACATCTTCACTCGCTTCTGGGATCCGGGGCGGTGCGCATTCGTCCAGCATGTCGGCGCGACGACCGTGGACGCCGCGACGCTCCTCATGCCGCTCGTCCGCTTCGTGTCACCGACCGACCCGCGGTGGGTCTCGACGTTGCGCGCGATCGAGCGCGAGCTGGTGAGCGACTCGCTGGTCTATCGTTATCGGCTTGCCGGCGGATTCTCCGACGGGCTCACGGGGGAGGAAGGCACCTTCTCGATGTGCTCCTTCTGGTACGTCGAGTGCCTCTCCCGCATGGGAGACCTGCAGAAGGCGCGGTTCTTCTTCGAGAAGATGCTCGGGTACGCCAATCATCTGGGGTTGTATGGCGAGGAGCTCGGGCCCCAGGCGCAGCACCTCGGCAACTTCCCCCAGGCGTTCACCCACCTGGCGCTCATCAGCGTCGCCTTCGATCTCGACCGTCGACTCTCGGCGGCCGGCCACGCCGGGTGAGGATTACCCGCGGCTCACTCCTTCGCCCGCTCGTATTCGGCTCTGCCGGTGTGGTATTTGGGATCCGCAGGCATCACCGTCAGCGTGGTCTTGCCCTGATCTTCGGAGAGACTCGCCTCCCCGTGGTGCGGGACGAGCGATAACCCGGGTTGCCGTCTTTCAGATAGACCTTCCCCTCGGTGATCGTGCCACGTGTCGTCAAGGCGCGGTAGCTTCCGTTCGCCGAGACGAACAGTGTTGTGCGGTCCTGTCCTTCGTCCCTCGTGATCCGGTCGTGCCAACTCACCGCGAGCTCCTTGACGTCAAGGATCTGCTCCTCTCCGGCAACTCCCTCGAGCGGGGACAGGGCGAACACGACAGCTAGAAGTACGACGAGGTGCCGTCTCATCGCTGCCAGCTTCGCCAGCGCCCGGTTCATCCCCCGGACAAGAGCAAGCGGCTCTTCGGGATGTATTCGAAGTCGTCGGCCATCGTCGATTTCCTCAGGCGCGCCGTGCGCAGCGCCGCCAGCGTGTCCTCGGAGTCGGGGCGGGTGGTGTAGTCGGGATCGCTGTCCGCGTACCGGATGACACTGCGGCGATCGATGACGAACCGCGCCGGCTGGACAGCGTCCACGACGCATCGCCGTTGTATCTCGTGATGTCCAGCGGGCAGGTCGCGTAGATGTCGCGCAGGTATTGTGGCAGCGTGAACGTCAGCCCGAAGCGTGTCGCGACCGCATTGCCGCGATCGGTCAGAACCTCGAAGCGGAGGTGATGAGTCTTGATGAGCTCACGATTGTGCTCGGGCAGCTGGGGCGAGATGGCGACGCGTTCGGGTACCTTGTCGAGCGCGCCCTCACAACGCGCAGCACGAGCGCTTAACTGGGCTCGGCTCTGCACGAGTCCGGTCAAGTCCGGGCCTTGCTGGATAACTTGGACGGGGACGCACTCGGGATGTGGCGCACGGCGGGCCGCGTGCGCTCGGCATGGGCGCGATCGAGCTCCTCGCTGATCGCGCGCAGCTGACGCTGCTCGAACTCGCCGACGGCGAGGCCGCGCCAACGGTCGGCGGCCCGGATGACCGCGGCGTGCATGAGCTTGAGCACGGGGCGCTCGCCGAAGGCATGCGGGATGATCTTGGTGCGCCGACGCTCCTCGAGAAAGAGCCGCTCGAGTAGGTTGGTCGTGCGGATGACGCGCCGATGGCGGAGCGGGAAGCGGAGGTGAGCAATGCAGGCATCGAAGTCGTCTCGAAAGCACTGCACCACCGCCGGCAGCTCGCGCTCATAGGCCGCCACGAAGTCGTCGCGGAGCACGGCGGCGAGCGCCGGGGGAGGCCGCCTCGTAGCAGCCGCGGGCCCGGAGCGC
>Ga0299913_10006069_pt1 | contig 10408 bp, 11 predicted proteins | sample RVTome_9_FD_201360 | JGI IMG/M metagenome (GOLD analysis project Ga0299913, IMG submission 201360) | Soil microbial communities from uranium-contaminated site in the Upper Colorado River Basin, Wyoming, United States - RVT155D38 (version 2) ... | reverse complement strand
CGGGTGGTGTACGTCCAGACACTGGCCAACACCGGACCACGACCACGTGCGAGAGGTCCAGCGGAGGGGGATCACCCTCGGGACCTGCCTGGATCCACACGCGGCGTACCTGGTCTGGTGCGGCCTGCAGACCCTCGAACTGCGGCCGCGCCGCGAGCCCGGGGCGGCCCTGGCCGAACGCGAGGACGTATTCCGGTTCCGATACCCCTCGCTTCCCGGGGTACGTGCGGGCGGAGGTGTCGGGGAGCGTGTTCTCCGCCGTGCCCCGACCGGCTCCGCTCCGGCGCGATGGTGTCGTTCACCGTGGCCGTGGCCGTGGCGACGAGTGCGCGCATCGACGACGGGATGATCCGGGTCTCGTGGGGCGTGAAACCCGCCGACGCCCTCATCGCGGACTTCCTCCTTGCGCTGGATGCTACCGACTGACACTTAGGGAAGGCTCTACTAGATTGTCAACAGTCAACAAGTGACCTTATCCTAGAGGACATGAAGAACTCGAGCCTGATTCCCTCCGGACCTGCCGAGGTGGGTCACACCCACGCCGACGTGTCCGGCGGCGCGCTTCGCGCATCGGTCTTCGGAGCAATGGACGGCCTGGTGACGAACATCGCGCTCGTTGCGGGTGTTGGTGCGGCGGGCGCGGCCCCCCGCTACATCGTGCTGACCGGGCTCGCGGGGCTGGTCGCGGGCGCCTTCTCGATGGCGATGGGGGAGTACACCTCTGTCCGGACCCAGAACGAGCAGGTCGACCGTGAGTGGGTGAAGGAGTCCGCCGAGATCCAGGAGAACGCGGCGGCCGAGCGGCATGAGCTGGCTGCGATGTTCGCGACCATGGGAATGACCGAGACCACCGCTGCAGCGGCGGCCCTGGAGATCCACCGGGACGCCGAACAGGCTGCGCTCGTGCACGTGACCCAGGAGCTCGGGCTGGACCCCCGCGAGAAGCCGTCGCCCTGGGTTGCCGCGATCTCGTCGTTCGTGACCTTCTCCTTGGGTGCCATCATCCCGCTGCTGCCGTTCCTGCTGGGCTTCACCTCGTTGGTGGCCAGCCTCGCGGTCGGGGGCGTGGGCCTGTTCATCGCCGGAGGGCTCGCCTCGCTGGCAACCGTCGCGTCGTGGTGGGTCAGCGGTCTGCGCCAGCTCGCTTTCGGAGCGCTGGCCGCGAGCGCGACGTACGCCGTGGGGCTGTTGATGGGTGTGGGTGTCACCGGATGATGCTCGTGGGACAGGACAGGGAGATGCGCAGCCAGGAGAAGCGTGTCGCCCTCGTCACGGGTGGGAACCGGGGCATCGGTCTGGAGATCAGCCGGCAGTTGTCGCATCTCGGATATCGCGTCGTGCTGACCGCCCGTGACGGTCGTCAGGCCGAGGGAGCGGCGCGGGGCCTCGAGGGCTGGGCGAGCGGCGACGTGGCCGGCGTGTCGGTGGATGTCACGGACGACGAATCCGTTCGGTCGGGCTTCGAGCAGGCGGTGCAGCTGTACGGCGCGGTCGACGTGCTCGTCAACAACGCCGGGATCGCCATCGACGGGCCCGAGCACCGGGCGTCGGCGCCGGATCTCTCGAGGGTCCACGAGACGCTTGAGACGAACCTCTTCGGCGCCTGGCGTTGTACCGCGGAGGCGGTGCCCCTGATGCGGGCCCGCGGGTACGGCCGCATCGTGAACCTGTCGAGCACGATGGCATCGATCGAGTTCACGGAGTCCCCGAGCTCGCCCGCGTACCGCGTCGCCAAGGCGGGGCTGAACATGCTGACCAGGGTCCTGGCGGCGGAGGTCGAACGCGACGGCATTCTCGTGAACGCGGCGTCGCCGGGCTACACCCGCACAGACATGAGCCCGGACGCCGACCGCCCTGTCGAGCAGGGGGCCGACACGCCGGTCTGGCTGGCCACGCTCCCCGACGACGGGCCGACCGGCGGCTTCTTCTACGAGCGGGAACCGCTCGTGTGGTAACCAACAGTCGACTGTTGACAATCTAAAGTCAGCAGTTCTAGCATTGTGACAGAGATCATCCAGAGAGAGGCACCTCCCAATGAGCGCGACTCAGTTCCGCCCCAAGTACGTCTCGTTCGACTGCTACGGCACGCTGATCAGCTGGCCGATGACGCCGATCACGAAGGAGCTGGTCGGCGACCAGATCCCCGCGGAGGACTGGGACCGGTTCGTCGCCGAGTTCCGCGGCTACCGCTATGACCAGGTGTGCGGTGAGTACTACCCCTACGAGCAGGTGCTGCAGGACGCCTTCGAGCGGGTCTGCCGCAAGTGGGGGATCAAGGCGGACCCCAATGCCGGGAAGCGTTTCGCCGACGGCGTCAGGAGCTGGGGCCCGCACCCGGACGTGGTTGAGCCGCTGAAGAAGATGGGCGAGCACTACAAGCTGGTGATCCTGTCCAACGCCGACGACTCCTTCCTCGCCGAGAGCGTGCCGAGGCTGGGTGCGGACTTCCACGCCGTCTTCACCGCGGAGCAGGCCGGCTTCTACAAGCCTCGGTACGGCGCGTTCGAGTACATGCTGGAGCAGCTGAACGCAGAGCCCGGTGACTTCGTGCACGTCTCGTCGCACACCCGCTATGACCCTCTGCCCATGCACGACATGGGCTTCCGCAACCTGGTGCTGCTGGATCGCGGCTACGACCCGGTGCCGCCGGGCTACGGCCTGACGGTCGTCAAGTCCCTCGACGAGCTCAACACGATGCTCGGCATCTGACCGAGCACGACCACCGCGGACAGGTGCAGTCATCGCCCTCGGCGCCGCAGCCCGCCGCGTCCTGACCGACTCCGCGACCCGCGGGGGTTCCGAATGCCCCAGGTCGATGGCGCCCCCAGCCCGTCGGCGCACACAGCCTCGTCCCGACTCAAACCCCACCAGGAGACACAGAGCATGAGCACCAAGAGCATGAGCAAGTGGAAGAAGATCACCACCGCGAGCCTGGGGACCCTGCTCCTGGCCTCGACCGCCGCCTGCGGCGGAGTCAGCTCCGGGGCGAACGACGAGGCGTCGGGCGCCAAGGGCAGTTTCGACGACGTCGCTGCGGCAGTGAAGCCCGACGCCGCCGCGGTCGACCTGTTGCCCGCGGACATCAAGGAGCGCGGTGTGATCACGATGGCCGCCGACCTGCACTACCCACCCACGTCGTTCCTGGCCAACGACAACAAGACGCCCATCGGTTACAACGTCGACATCGCCACGCTCCTGGGCAAGACGCTGGGGCTCGAGGTCGAGGTCAAGAACGTGACCTGGGACAACGTGATCCCGGGGATCGCCTCCGGCCGCTACGACTTCACCGCCACCAACATGACTCCCACGCCCGAGCGGCTCGAGGTCCTGGACATGATCACCTACTGGGCGGCCGGGTCGTCCCTGATCGTGCAGACGGGCAACCCCCTGGACCTGAGCCTGGCCGACGAGTCCGTCTGCGGCAGGAAGATCGCGGTGATGACCGGTAGCTCGCAGCAGCAGGACTACCTTCCCGAGATCTCCCAGACTTGTGAGGCGGCCGGCGAGGAGCCGGTCGAGGGCGTCGTCCTGGGCAACGTGGAGGGCGCGCTGACCCAGATGGTGGCCGGGCGGGTGGACGGCGTGTTCTCCGACACCTCGCAGCTGGCGTGGGCGGCCAAGCAGCAGCCCCAGTCCTTCGAGCTGCTCTCGCCGCAGTACCAGAAGAAGGAGGGCGACGACATCGTGGCACTGGGCCTCCCCAAGGACTCGCCGCTCACCCCGGCGCTGCACGCGGCGATGCAGTCCCTGATGGACTCGCCGGCCTACCAGGGGACGCTGGACCGGTGGGGCCTGGGCGCGGGTGCGATCGACACGTCGGAAGCCCTGGGGTGACCCATGACTTTCACCACTGATCCGGTCCGTTCGGACCGCGACAAACACAAGCTGCAGGAGCCTGACGCGACGGTCAAGCCTCGCGTGCACCGGCGCTCGGCGATGGAGTACCTCGCCTGGCTCTGCTGCGCTCTGGTGGGGCTCGGGGTGGTCCGCACCCTCCTCACGAACGAGAACTACCAGTGGGACGTGGTGGCGCAGTACGTCACCGCGGAGACGGTCCTGCGTGGCCTGGTCATGACTGTGGTGCTCACGATCCTCTGCATGACCTTCGGCGCGCTGCTCGGGCTGTTCGTGGCCGTCCTGCGCGTCTCGCCGATCAGGCCGGTGCGGATCCTTGCCGGTGCGTATGTCACGTTCTTCCGAGGCACGCCGGTGCTCGTGCAGCTGATCTTCTGGTTCAACATCGCCGCCCTCTACCCGCAACTGGCGATCGGTATTCCCTTCACCGATGTCTCCCAGGACATCGACGTCAACCGGTTGATCAGTGCGACGACGGCGGCGGTGGTGGGCCTGTCCCTCAACCAGGCCGCCTACCAGGCGGAGATCTTCCGCGGTGGTTTCGCGTCGGTGGACAAGGGACAGATCGAGGCGGCCGACTCGCTGGGCATGAGCCGGGGGACGAAGCTGCGTCGGATCATCGTGCCGCAGTCCATGCCCACGATCGTCCCGGCAACAGGCAACCAGTTCATCGGGATGTTCAAGGAGACGTCGCTGGTCAGCGTGCTGGGCGTCGGGGAGCTGCTGATGAGCGTGCAGCTCATCTACGCACGTACCTACCAGACCATCCCGCTCCTGATCGTGGCCTGCGTGTGGTACCTGTTCATGACCCTGTTGCTGAGCTACCCGCAGTCCCAGATCGAGAAGAAGTTCTCCCGGACCAGGGCCAGAGTCAGCAACGGGCCGGCACCCGGCCCCACGCAGAGCGAACTGATGGGTGATGCCAAATGAACGCTGACGGAACCGTATTCGCGCGGGGTCTGCGCAAGAGCTTCGGCGACAGGGTGGTGCTCGACAGCATCGACCTGGAGGTCGCGTGCGGCGAGATCGTGTGCATCATCGGCCCGAGTGGGTCCGGCAAGTCCACCCTGCTGCGATGCGTGGACGGGTTGGAGGAGATCGACCGCGGAGTTCTCCGCGTCAACGGCGAGGACCTCGGGTTCCGCGAGACGTCGACGACCTACCAGGCCTTGAAGCGCAAGGAGGTCGCGGCCCAGCGGACTCGCATCGGGATGGTCTTCCAGTCGTTCAACCTGTTCCCCAACATGACGGCTCAGGAGAATGTGATGTCCGGCCCGGTTCTCGTCAAGGGTGCGCCCAAGGCGGAGTCGAGGCGACGCGCGGACGCGCTCCTGACGAGTGTGGGGCTTCAGGGGCACGGCGACCACTACCCGTGGCAGCTCTCCGGCGGACAGCAGCAGCGTGTGGCCATCGCCCGTTCCCTCGCGATGGACCCGAGCGTGATGCTCTTCGACGAACCCACCAGCGCCCTCGATCCCGAGCGGGTCGGAGAGGTCCTGGCCGTCATGAAGGACCTGGCTCAGCGTGGCATGACGATGCTCATCGCCACCCATGAGATGGGCTTCGCCCGGGAGGTGGCCGACACGGTGATCTTCATGGACGGTGGCCTGGTGGTCGAGAAGGGCGCGCCCCGCGATGTCTTGGGCAACCCCCAGGAGCCGAGGACGTGCAAGTTCCTGGAGACGGTGCTCTGACATGTGGGCAACGAGCCCGACGTCGATCGGGCACTGGATCGGCGGGGCACCCGTCACGGGGATCCCGGCCGCTGTCGCTGCTGTCACGAACCCGGCCACCGGGGCGGTCACGGGCCAGGTCAGCCTGGCCACGCGGGAGGAGACGTCCCAGGCCGTCCAGGTGGCTTGGGAGGCGTTCCCTGGATGGCGTGACACGTCGCTGGCCCGGCGTACCCAGGTGCTCTTCACGTTCCGTGAGCTGCTCAACACGCGCAAGCAGGAGCTCGCCGAGATCATCACCGCCGAGCACGGCAAGGTGCGCAGCGATGCCCTCGGTGAGGTGAGCCGCGGCCAGGAGGTCGTGGAGTTCGCCTGCGCGATGCCGCACCTGCTCAAGGGAGGGTTCACCGAGAACGCCTCCACCAAGGTCGACGCCTACTCGATCCGTCAGCCCGTTGGTCCAGTCGCGATCATCAGTCCTTTCAACTTCCCGGCGATGGTGCCGATGTGGTTCTTCCCGGTGGCGATCGCCAGCGGCAACCCGGTCGTTCTCAAGCCCAGCGAGAAGGACCCGTCGGCGGCTCTGTGGATGGCCGAGCTGTGGCAGGAAGCCGGCCTGCCCGACGGCGTCTTCAACGTCGTCCAGGGTGACAAGGTCGCGGTCGACGAGCTGCTGACCAACCCGCGGGTGAAGGCTGTCTCCTTCGTCGGGTCGACGCCCGTCGCGCGGTATGTCTACGAGACCGCAACCTCCCACGGCAAGCGCGTCCAGGCGCTCGGCGGGGCCAAGAACCACATGGTGGTCCTGCCCGACGCCGATCTCGACCTCGCGGCGGACGCGGCGGTCAACGCGGGCTTCGGCTCCGCGGGGGAGCGATGCATGGCAATCAGCGTCGTGGTCGCTGTCGGCGACATCGCCGACGACCTCGTGGGCAGGATCGCGACCCGAACGAGGTCCCTGGTCACGGGTGACGGCAGGAAGGACCCCGACATGGGTCCGCTGGTCAGCCGTCAGCACCGTGACCGGGTGGCGGCGTACCTCGGCGCCGGCGAACAGGCCGGCGCGACCCTGGTCGTCGACGGCCGCACCGTGTCGCCGCAAGGCGACCTGGACGGCTTCTGGCTGGGGCCGACCGTGTTCGACCACGTCACCCCCAGGATGTCGATCTACACGGACGAGATCTTCGGGCCGGTGCTCGCCGTGGTGCGCGTCGAGTCGTACGACGAGGCCCTCGCCCTCGTGAACGCCAACCCCTATGGCAACGGAACCGCACTCTTCACTCATGACGGCGGAGCGGCTCGACGGTTCCAGACCGAGGTCGAGATCGGCATGGTGGGCATCAACGTCCCCATCCCGGTGCCCATGGCGTACTACTCCTTCGGCGGCTGGAAGGCCTCGCTGTTCGGGGACACCCATGCCTACGGCATGGACGGGGTCAACTTCTACACCCGCGGCAAGGCCGTCACCAGCCGGTGGCCGGATGCGAGCCACAGGGGTCTCGACCTCGGATTTCCGGAGAACGACTGATCCCCGCCGTCGACCCCCAGACATTGCAAGCCGTCCATCACCATCAACACCCACAAAATCGGGAGACCACTCATGAAGCTCACGTCCTACTGGCTCGACACGTCGCCGGCCGGTCCCGACCGCTCGCAGACCGAGGTCGCCGGCCACGTCGACGTCGCCGTCGTCGGTGGCGGCCTGACCGGGATGTCCGCCGCCCTGCACCTGGCCCGGAAGGGCGCCCGCGTGGCGGTGCTGGAGAAGGAGACTGTGGGGTGGGGTGCCTCCGGTCGGAACGGAGGCATGGCCACGCCCGGTCTGTCGCTCGGCATCCGTGACGCCGTGGCGAAGTACGGCCTGCCCACCGCTCGCGATCTCTACAACAGCTACTACGACGCCATCGACACGATCGAGAAGCTGGTGACCGATGAGGGCATCGACTGTGACTTCGAGCGGGCCGGCAAGCTCAACCTGGCGGCCAAGCCGTCACATTTCGACGGCATGCGCCGCACGCACGAGCTCCTGACCGAACGGCTCGGCGTCAAGGCATCGCTGGTTCCGCGCAGCGAGCTCCGGTCGGAGATCGGCTCCGAGGCCTACCACGGCGCCCTGATCGATCCCCTCGGGGCGGGTCTGCACGTGGGCAAGTTCGTGCGCGGCCTGGGGGAGAGCGCCGCGCGCGCCGGCGCGCAGATCCATGAGAAGGCCGATGTCACGGCGGTCAACCGGTTGGGCGGGACCCAGCACGACGTCGTCACCTCCCGGGGCCGGATCCGGGCCGACCAGGTCCTCGTGGCCACCAGCGGTTACACGAGTTCTCCCTTCCGCTGGCTGCAGGTCCGCCTTGCCCCCGTCGGGAGCTTCATCATCGTGACCGAGCCGCTCGGCAAGGAGGTGTGCGACCAGCTTCTTCCCAAGCGGCGGATGGTGTCGGACTCGAAGAACCTCCTCTACTACTTCCGCATCACGCCGGACCACCGGCTGCTGTTCGGTGGCCGGGCCCGGTTCGCCAAGGCTGGCCCCCGGTCGGACCAGAAGAGCGGACGCATCCTGCGCAACGCGATGGTCTCGGTCTTCCCGCAGCTGGCGAACGCAGGCGTGGACTACTGCTGGGGCGGTCTCGTGGACATGAGCATGGACCGGCTCGTCCACGCGGGCGAGCAGGACGGCTTGTTCTACTCCGTCGGCTACTCCGGCCACGGCGTACAGATGGCCACCCACATGGGCATGAAGATGGCCGACTACATGGACGGCGACGCCGAGGCCAACCCGTGGGGCGACATTCGCTTCCGCCGCATCCCCGGCCACTTCGGCCCGCCCTGGTTCCTCCCTTTCGCCGGGGGCTACTACAAGTTCAAGGACAAGGTCAGCTGACAGCTCGCTTCAGGTGAACACGCACAACACGCGGTGGCGTCCGGATCCTTCCGGGCGCCACCGATGTGTATACTGTCAACAGTTGTGCGCCGTGGTTGGGGCACAACGAGACAGTGTGAACCCTACGGCTCGTCCGGGCCGTGCGCCTCTCCCAGGAGTTGTCCTATGGCCGCCAAGAGCAGCTCGCCGAGCCGTATCCCGCGTGTCACCTTCGCATCGATGGTGGGCGAGCGGATCCGCTCCAACATCATCGAGGGCGTCCTTGCCCCGGGCACGCAGCTCAACGAGGTGGAGCTGGCGGAGGCCTTCGGGGTCAGTCGCGGACCGGTCCGCGAGGCCATGCAGCGGCTGATCCAGGAGGGGCTCCTGCGCAGTGAGCCGCATCGCGGCGTCTTCGTCCCGATCATGACCCCCGATGACGTCGACGACATCTACCTGGTGCGCGAGGCGATGGAGACCGCCGCCGTCCGGAGGATCACGGGTACGCCGCGGGCCGCCCCGGCGTACAAGACGCTGGACAAGATCGTCCGGGCGATGGAGGCGGCCGAGATGGCTGACGACTGGAACAAGGTGGCCAGCCGCGACCTGGAGTTCCACAGCGCACTGGTCGCGGCGGCGGAGAGCCCGCGTCTGGGGCGCATGTTCACCACCGTGATCTCCGAGACCCAGCTGTGCCTTGGCGTGTTGAGCGCGGCGTACGACGCCCGCGGCGATCTCGTGGAGGAGCACCGCCGGATCAGCGACCTGATCCGTGAGGACGACACCGAGGGCGCTGTGGCGGCTCTGAAGAAGCACTACGACGACGGCGTGGTGACGTTGAAGCGTCGGCTCGCCGCCCGGGACGGCGCGTCGGCCGGCTGAGCCTGAGGCTCCGAAACCCAAGCGGGCCCGACCACCTCCGGTGGTCGGGCCCGCTTGCATCGGTCAGCGCAGGGTCCACACCTTGCGGATTGTCTCCTTGACGTCCCACCGGCCGGACCAGCCCTCCGGCTGCACGATGACGTCGCCGGCGGAGATCTCGAAGGTGCGGCCTGTGGCGCCGTCGGTGATGACAGCCCGCCCGCTGACGATGTAGCAGGTCTCGGTGTCCTCGCGGTTCTCGACCGGCCAACCACCCGGCTCGCACTCCCAGAGCCCTGCCCGGACGGCGCCGGCGGTGTCGAAGGTGAGGCGACCCAGCTGGGGGTCACCGGAGTCGGCCCCAGGCCGCTGGCCGGCGGGCTCGAGGCGTCCGGTGATCGTGTCCGCGGGTACGTGGACGAAGGTGCTCATGGGAAGGGTGCCTCCTCGGCGTCGGTGTCGCCTGCTGGCGACGTGGGTTGGATGGCCGGCGGGGTTGCCGCCATCGGAGTGGGAGTGTCAGTGCGCCTCGAGCAGGTGCACCACGGCCGCGGTGACCTGCTCGGTGGTGGCGGTGCCGCCCACGTCGCCGGTGCGGGTCGCCGGGTCGCGCAGCGTCTGCTCGATCGCGCCCATGAGGCGGGTTGCCGCCTCGGTCGCGTCGAGGTGCTCGAGCATCAGCGCGGTGGACCAGAGCATGCCGATCGGATTGGCCAGTCCCTTGCCTGCGATGTCCGGGGCCGAGCCGTGCACCGGCTCGAACATCGACGGGTTCTCACGGGTCGGGTCGAGATTGGCCGACGGCGCGATGCCGATGCTTCCGGTCACGGCGGCGGCGAGGTCGCTGAGGATGTCTCCGAACAGGTTGCTGGCCACGATGACGTCGAACGACTCGGGGCGAAGCACCAGCTTCGCGGCCAGGGCGTCGACGTGCTCCTCGACCAGCTCGACGTCGGGGTGCAGTGCCGCGCGTTCGCGCACGACCTCATCCCAGAACGGCATGCTGTGCACGAGTCCGTTCGACTTCGTCGCCGACGTCACGTGCCGGCCGCGTTCCGCTGCAAGGGTCAGTGCATGGTCGGCGATGCGGCTGATTCCACGCCGGGTGAACACCGCCTCCTGGACCGCGGTCTCCCCGGGGCCTCCGCGGCCGAACCGGCCG
>Ga0299913_10006068_pt1 | contig 10409 bp, 8 predicted proteins | sample RVTome_9_FD_201360 | JGI IMG/M metagenome (GOLD analysis project Ga0299913, IMG submission 201360) | Soil microbial communities from uranium-contaminated site in the Upper Colorado River Basin, Wyoming, United States - RVT155D38 (version 2) ... | reverse complement strand
TGAACGAGCCTCGGCACGGCGACGCGGGAACGACGGACCACGCCTCGAGCGTTCTCACCGTGTTGGTCGTGGACGATGAGCCGCTCGCGCGCCGCGCGCTCCACGACTTCGTCGGCGAGGACCCCGACCTCGTGCTGCTCGGGGCGGCGGAGCACGGCGAGCAGGCCGTCGAGATGATCGACGCGCACCGGCCCGAGCTGGTCTTCCTGGATGTGCGGATGCCGGGCCTGTCCGGGCTCGACGTGCTGGAACGCATCGTCCACGAGCCGGCGATCGTGTTCACGACCGCGTACGATCGGTTCGCGGTCACCGCGTTCGAGCTCGGCGCCGTCGACTACCTGCTGAAGCCGTTCGGCCCCGGCCGCTTCCGCGAGGCGGTGCGGCGCGCGAGGCGACTCCTCGGATCGGGCCGGGAGGCCGAAGGCCTGGCGCGCGCGAGGGAGACCCTGCGGCCGCCGCGGCGGCCGCTGGAGCGCCTGTTCGTGCGCGACGGCGACCGGTTCTTGCCGATCCAGACGGGCGAGATCGTGCGCGTGGAAGGCAGCGGCGACTACGCTCGCGTCCACGTCGAGGGGAGATCCCACCTTCTCCCCGTAACGCTCTCAGAAATGGAGGAGCGGCTCGACGGGACCCGTTTCGTGAGGGTGCACCGCTCCCACATCGTGAACCTCGCCGCGGTGCGCGAGGTGCGGCGCGAGGACGACCGGCGCCTGCGCGTGCGGCTGCGCGACGGCAGTCAGGTCGTGGCGAGCCGCGCGGGCTCGACCCGCCTGCGCGGGCTTTTCTGAAGCGACGGAACCGCGCTACTACCTACTACCCCGCCCGAGCTCCTCCACCACAGCCCACGCCAGCAGCGGCACCATGATCTCGTGGTGGCCGGTGATCTGGTAGCCGCGCCCGCCGCCGGTGCGCGTCGGCCGCTCGACGACATTCACGCGCGGCCGGTAGTGGCGGATCATGTCCAGGTCGGCGGCCACGAACCCGCGCGGCTTCCCGCCGTTGGCGTTGCGGCACACGGTGAGGGCCTTGAGGAACACCTCCGGCATCATGACGGCGGAACCGAGGTTCAGCACCACCCCGCCCTCCAGCCCCTCCAGGTGCGCGGCCAGCCGGCGGAAGTCGCGAAAGCTGGCCTCGCCGATGGCGGCGCCGTCGGTGGCCGGGTGTTGGTGGGTGATCTCGGCGCCGATCGCGGCGTGCACGGTGAACGGGATCCCCAGCCGGCGCGCGGCGAGCAGGAGGGAGTGCTCGGCGGCGGCGAGGTCCTCCCGCTCCGCCAGGTCCCGCCCCAGTCCCTCGCCCAGCCCGAGCCCGTCGCGGGCCGCCGCCCGGATCGCATCGTTTATGTCGCGGCCGGTCTCCTCCGCCATGCCGAACGAGCCGTCCGCCAGTCCGGCCTCGACGTCCTCGCTCGTGCCGCCCCAGCGGGCCAGCTCGTAGTCGTGGATGGCGGTCGATCCGTTGGCGGCGAACGCGGTGATCACGCCGCGCTCGGCCAGGTCGATGAGCACGGGGGAGAGGCCGGTCTTCACGACGTGGCCGCCCATCATGCACAGCACCGCGCCGGCCGCGGGGGTCGGGCGCGACGGCGCTGTCGTGGCCGTCCCCGGGCTCTGCCGGGCGACCGGGCCGCCGGGGCTCGCCTCGTCGGGCTCGCGGGGGTCCGTCCCGGCGCCGCGGCCGCGAGCCGCCGCCGCCAGGGCGCGGGCCAGCGCACGCAGGTCCGTCGCCGCCAGGAGGTCCGGCAGGGAGTCGTAGAACGCGGCGAAGGTCGCCCGCTCCCCGGCCCGGGGTCGGTCGGCGAGCTGCCCCGAGTCGACCTTGTTCGCGCGGGTGTCCACGGGGATCGTCCGCAGCCTCGCGTAGTCCAGCTCGGGCGGTCCGCGCACGTCGACTCTCTGGCTGGTTACGGGACCCGGACCCGCGCCCGCGGGAAAGGGGGGTCGCGATCGCGCCGCGGGCGCGCGAGCCCGGCGCCCGCGCCGAGCCGCGCGCAGCGGCCTGTCAGGAAAGCTTCTTGCCGGGCCGGTAGTTCGTCAACTTCAGGTGCAGGGACCGCACCCAGGGGGCCTTGGACTTCATCTGCACGAGGATCCGGCGCTCGTCGTCCGAGAAGTAGACCTCGAGCTCGCTTTCCTCCCCGAAGATGCCGTCGGTCTTGATGAACGGGCGCACGACTATGGTGTCGAATTCACCGGCCGGCACCTTCACGCGCTCCTTGCGAACGACCTCGATGCGAACCGGGTTGTCCTCGGTCTGAAAGTACCGATTGAAGGTGTACGTCTCGCCCACCTTCAGAGGCAGCGTGCGGACCAGGAACAGCATCGACACCTCGTCCAGCGGCTCCTTCGACGGCAGGAATCCGCTCCGGTCCCGCTCCACCCAGTGCCAGGTGAGGTTCTCCGGGTAGAAGTCGTAGGTGCGGTTGCGGACGAAGTCGTCCTCCACCTGGTTCTTCTGGAAACGACGCGCGGCGAGGGTGTTGACGTCCATCCAGGTCTGGAAGCGGTCCTCCAACTTGAACGCGCCGAACAGCACCGACCCCTTCACGCCGAGCTGGATGTGGTAGGTGTCGTGCCCGCGGATGTCCTCGATCCCGTTGACCTCCAGGAATCCGTCGCCCACGTTTCCGAAAACGCCGGTCGCGAGCTCGTATTCCGCCCGCTCGCCCGGCCCCCACGGAACCGCCGCGCGCGTCCGCGCGAACGCGGCGTCGTCCGCCGTGTCCACGGCCGGACTACCGGCGAGCGCGGTGCCGGGCTCCTGGGGCGCGAGCGACCCCACGAGGGCCGTCGCCAGCAACAGCATCTTCATGGATTCCTTGCGGGCTAGGTGGAATCAACGCCGGGGCTACGCTGACGGGAGCCGCCTCGAGGGCGGCGCTTCCTCCTGCGCGTTGATGTACCAGCGCCCTTGTCGGAGGGTTCCTTACGCGGGCCGTTCCGCCGGGCGGAGCCCCGTGCGCGGGACGCGCCGTTCGGGCGCTCGGCCTGCTCGGCACGACGCCTCCGGAGGCGCCCCCGGGCGGGACTCTCGCGAGCGAGGTCGAGGTCCGGCGACTCGAGCTCGTAGGGCCCCGGCACGTGCGCTCCCGTGAGGACGCCTCGGATCTGGCGGAAACCCTCCTTCAGGGCGAAACGGCTCGCGCGCTGGCGCCGTGCGTGCACGCCCGCGGCGCTTCCGCACACGACCTTGCGCGCGTGCGGGACCAGCGCCTTCAGCAGCTCGGCGTCCGCGCACCAGCCGTCGGAGCGCAGGAGCGGCTCCTGGCCGGCCTCATCGAACGCCTTGCGGAGGATCACGCCCCTGTAGGCCCGGAACCCGGACGCGGGCGAACCGGCCTCGCGCGGCACGCCCGCCCTTGCCGACAGCCTGTCGAACGCGGTGCGCGCGATGCGCTGGGACCAGGGCGCGCCCGTCAGGTCGGGGGTCGCGTCGTTGCCGACGATGTCCGCGCCCCCCTCGATGTGGCGCACCAGCTCCGGGATCAGCGCCGGATCGTCGGTGAAGTCGCCCTGCAGCGTGACGATCGTGTCGCGCTTCGGGTACCGGGACAGTCGGGCGGCCTTCCGGAGGGCGCGTTCCAGCGTCTGAGCGTACCCGCGCCGCTCCGCGCACCGGATGACCGTGAGCGGCAGCGCGCCCAGGTAGGACTCCAGGACCTCGGGCGTCGCGTCCGTGGAGGCGTCATCGGCCACGACGATCTGATAATCCCGCCCGTACTCGGCCATCACCCGGCGGATCTTCCACAGGAGCGGACCGATGGTCTGCTCCTCGTCGTGCGCCGGTATGCAGATGTAGACGAAGGTCAACGCTCCTCCGGATTCGCAGCGTGGTCGCCGCTGGAGAAACCCCCCGGGCCGGGAAACGATCCCCGGGGCTGCGGGAAATCCGTTGTAGGGCCGATGCCTATGCGCTATGGTTCCAGGCCCGCTCCGACCGCTCCACCGGGAGGCCGCCGCGATGTCCGTCCGCGGAGAAGCCCGTCTCTACTGGCGCGTGCTCCGCTACCTCGGCGGGTACGAGGGCCTACTCGCGCTCGCGATCCTCGCGACCATGGGCTTCGCGTTCTTCGACGCGTTCAGCCTGGTCATGCTCATCCCGTTCCTGAACGCCTTGTTCGGGGACGCGCCGCTGAGCGTCGGGTCCAGCGGATCCGCGATGGAATGGCTGCTCACCCAGACCGTCGGCCGGGTGATGTCTCCCGGCATGTCCGCTCAGGACCTGCTGCTGGGCATCATCCTTTTCATGCTCGCGATCTTCGCGCTCAAGAACGTCTTCGACTTCCTGAAACGCTACCTTGTCGCCCGCCTCGAGCAGAGCGTCACGCGCGACCTGCGCAACGAGGTGTACGGCCACCTCCTCGACCTCGACCTCCGATTCTTCGGTCGTACGCGCGCGGGTCAGGTCGTCTCGCGCCTGACGGGCGACGCGGAGCTGCTGCGGTCGCTGGTGACGCGCAACGTAGCGCAAGCGCTCACGGCGTTCCTGCGGGTGATCGCGGCGCTCGCGCTCCTGCTCTCGATCTCCGTCGAGCTGACGCTCGTGTCGGTGGTCGTGCTGCCGGGGATCTTCCTCGTGTGGAGCCGCGTGGTGCGCAGGCTCCGCCGGGGCGACCGGCGCGTCCTCAATCTGGCGGGCGAGGTGTCCTCGCACATCCAGGAGACGGTCAGCGGCATCCGCCTCGTGAAGGCGGCGGCGGCGGAGAACGCGGAGCGGAAGCGCTTCGGGGGGCTCACGCAGGACTACTTCCGCACCTTCCTGCGCACCGAGACCCTGCGCGCCGCGACTGGCCCGCTCTCGGAGATGCTGGCCGCGCTGGGCACGCTCCTGCTGCTCTGGTACGGGAGCCACCTCGTGCTCGTCGAGGGCACGCTCACCGGCGCCGCGTTCATCGGCTTCCTCGGCGTGAGCATGCAGCTCTATTCGCCGGCTAAGGAGTTGTCCCGGCTGCCCGCCACGATCCAGCCCGGGCTCGCCGCGGCCGAGCGCGTCTTCGAGTTCCTCGACGCCCCGATCGAGATCACCGACCGCGCCGGCGCACGGCCGTTCACCGGGCTCTCGGAGGGGATTCGCTTCGAAGGCGTCGAATTCCACTACGTGGAGGGCGAGCCCGTGCTGCGCGACGTCGACCTGCGGGTGGCCGTCGGCGAGGTGGTCGCGCTGGTCGGACCCAGCGGGTCCGGGAAGACGACGCTCGTGGACCTGGTGGCGCGCTTCTACGATCCCACGGGCGGCCGGATCACGTTCGACGGCGTGGACCTGCGTGAGTACAGCATCGCGTCGCTGCGCTCGAACCTGGGCATCGTCACGCAGGAGACCGTCCTGTTCCACGACACCGTGCGCGCGAATATCGCCTACGGGCTGGAGGACGTCGCCGACGCGGACATGGAGCGGGCCGCTCGCGCGGCGCACGCGCACGAGTTCATCGGCGCGCTGCCTGAGGGCTACGATACCGTGCTCGGGGAACGTGGAACCCGCCTGTCCGGCGGCCAGCGGCAGCGCATCGCGATCGCGCGGGCCATCCTGCGCGACCCGCCCATCCTGATCTTCGACGAGGCCACGTCCGCGCTCGACAGCGCATCGGAGCGGCACGTCCAGGAGGCCGTCGCCGAGCTGCTGCACGGTCGTACCGTCTTCGTCATCGCCCACCGGCTCTCGACCATCAAGCACGCCGACCAGATCCTGGTCCTGCGCGAGGGTCGCATCGTGGATACCGGCCGGCACGACGAGCTGATCGCGCGGGACGGGACGTACCGCTACCTGTACGAGCTGCAGACCTCGGGAGCGTAGCGGCGCCCGTGGCGGCGAGGAAATCGGCGGCGAGGAGCGGGCTCGAAGTCGACGTCATCCTGTCCACTTACGACGCGCCGCGGGCGCTGGAGCTCGCGCTCTGGGGGTACGCGGCGCAGACATGCCCGGGCTTCCGCATCTGGGTGGCCGACGACGGGTCCGGCGACGGAACCCGCGCGCTGGTCGACCGGATGCGCGCCGAGACCGGCCTTGACATCCGCCACGTCTGGCAACCGGACCGGGGCTTCCGGAAGAGCGCGATCCTGAACCGCGCGATCGCGGCCGCGGACGCCGACTACCTCATCTTCTCCGACGGCGACACGATTCCGCACCCGCGCCTGGTGGAGACGCACGTCCGGCTGGCGCGCCCGCGACGCTACCTCGCGGGGGGGTACGTCAAGCTTCCCGCGGACGTGACGGACCGGCTCTGCGTCGATGACGTGCGCGCCGGCCGCGCCACCTCCCTGGCGCACCTGCGCCGGATCGGGCTGAGGCCGGGCAGAAGGGCGCTGCGATTCCTCGGGCCGGGACCGGCCGGCTGGCTCCTGGACCAGCTCACGCCCACCCCACGGCGCTGGCACGGCAACAACGCCTCGACCTGGCGCGAGCACCTGCTGGCCGTGAACGGCTTCGACCTGGACATGGGGTACGGGGGCCAGGACGCCGCGCTCGGCGACCGGCTGGAGAACCTGGGCGTGGCGCCGCTGCGCATTCGCCATCGCGCGCCCGCCGTGCATCTCCATCACGAACGCCCCTGGCGCGACCCGGAAGGCATGCGGCGCATCGCCGAGGAGAGGGCGCGCATCCGCGCGAGCGGGCAGACGAGGGCAGCGCGCGGCCTCGACCAGCTCGAGGACGAGGAAGGGGCCGGCGTGGTGGGTGGCTTGGGCGGTCAGGACGCGAGCCCGCGCGCCTCGTCGTAGATCGCCTCCAGCTTCGCCGTCTGACGGTGCAGGTCGAAAGACTCGAGCGCGTGGGCGCGCGCGGCGCGCGACATCCCGGCCCGGCGGTCCGGATCGCCGAGGAGCCCCGCGAGCCGTGCGGCGAGGGCCTCCTCGTCGCGCGGGGGCAGCATGAACCCCGTCACGCCCTCGAGCACCCCCTCGGCCGACCCTCCGGAGGGGAACCCGACGACCGGCAGCCCGCACGCCTGCGCCTCCACGATCGTCATCGGCAGACCCTCCGCGTTGCCGTCCCCGGCCACCACGCTGGGCGCGGCGAACACGGTCGCGCGGCGCATGAGGTCCCGGACCTGCTCGGGCGTCCGGACGCCGAGGAACCGCGCCGACGCCCCGGCGCGGCCGGCCTCGGCCTCCATGTCCGCCCGCAGCGGGCCGTCGCCGGCGATCAGGAGGCGCGCACCGGGCACGGCCCGCTGGACGGCCGGCATGGCGCGCAGCAGGTGCTCGAGCCCCTTCTTGGGCACCAGGCGCCCCGCGAACAGGACCGTGGCGGGCTCCCTGACGGAGCCGTCTCCCGGCGAAAAGTGGTCCGTGTCCACGCCGATCCGGTGGCGGACGACCTTGCCGGGCGGTGCCCCGGCGTCCAGCAGCCGGTCGCGGATGAAGTCCGACACGGCGATGATCCGGTCGGCGACCTCGAACACCTTCTCTTGGCGGCGCACGGCCGTCCCGCTCCGCCGCCGCACGGTGATGTCCATGCCGTGGTAGGTGACCACCAGCGGCACGGAGAACGCCTTCGCGATGGGCCGCGCGGCGAGCGCGTTGACGCCGAAATGCGCGTGGACGATGGCGGGATCGTGAGCGGCGATCGCGCGCCCCCACGCGGGCGGCAGGACGCCGAACCCCTTCGCCAGGGCCTTGCCCAGCGCGGGCGCCAGGCCGTGCTCTGAAAGGACCGCGGTGTCCGCGCCGGCGAGGTACGCCTCGCCACCCTCCTCGTACGCGTACCCGGCGAAGAGCGGCCGGTACCTCGTCAACGCGCGGCCCTGCTGCGCGATGAACGTCTCCGACCAGGGCAGCAGCCGCTTGCGGAAGATCACCGCGGTGGGGCGGTCGCTCACCGGTCCCCGAGCGCCGTCCCGGGATCGGCCGGCGGGCGGCCGGGCGCCGACTGATGGTCGGCGGCGGCGCCCCGGAGATCCTCGCGGATCCGCTCGGCCGGTTCCATCGCAGCCTCGCGCAGGCGCGGAAGCTCCTCGGCGAGGCGGGTCCGAATGCCGGCGGCGTCGGCCAGCGTGGCGTCCACGTTGCGCCACAGAGCCTCCGCCGAGATGCTCTCCAGCTCCGTCACCCGCGGCTCCCAGCCGAACCCGGCAAAGAGCTCCGCGGTCTTGAACTCGTACGCGATGGGCGCGACCGGCACCCCCGCGCACAGGGCGAGAATGGCGAAGTGCATGCGCGTCGCGATCGCCAGGTGGTAGCCTGCGAGCTCGTCGATCAGCTCCTCCGGCGTCCGGAACGCCGCGTCCACCTCCACGCCCGGCACGTGGGCAAGGTGCTCCTCGACGATGCGGGCGGCGTACCGGGCGTCGTCGGTGCGGTATTCGGGCTGACCCTGGCACGTCGAAAGGAACGTGACGCGCGCGCCGGCGGCGGCCAGTCGGCGGGCGACCGCGCCGATCGCCTCGCGGTAGCGTCGCTGTCCCTCCTCGGGCGTCCGCGTACGGTGGTGCGGCCAGTGGCGGACGGACAGCGCCACCCGGGTCGGCTCCGGCGGGGCCGCGCCCGGGGCGCGCGCCAGCGCGAAGGCGGCGTCCGGGTGGACGCTCAGGCGGTCCGCGTCGACCCCGATCTCCAGAAGATGGTCGCGCGAGCGCCCGTCCCGCAGGAACACGCGCGCTGCGCGCGAGAGCGCGTTCGCCACCCGGCGGGCGGTGCGCGGGTCGGCAAAGGGCCCGAGCGACTGCGTGTACAGGTAGGTGGGCACTCCGAGCCGGGCCGGGATGTCGATCGACTCCAGCCGGCGCCGGAGCGGGTAGTGCTCGACGAGGTAGGTCCCGCCCGTGGAGATGACCGCCGCGGTCCCGCGCAGGCGATCCAGCTGGGCCCGCCCCGCGGGCGGAAGGAGCAGGCGCGCCAGCGCCGGCGCCGCGCCGACGAGCGCGTCGGCCGCCGACACCCTGCGCCGCCGCAGGCTGCGCGCGAGCGCTTCGATCGGCCCCTGCGGGCGCCGCGCAGAGCCATGCAGGGGGGGCACGAAGGAGATGTCCGGATACGCCCGCGCCGCCGCGGAGAAGGCCTCGTCGGCCACGTCCACGGACACGCCTGGTCCGAACGCTCGCCGTACCCCCCGGAGGAGGCCGAGCAGGATCGCCGCGTCGCCGCCGTTCAGCGCCACGGAGTTCGTGACGAGGATATGCTCCCGGCCGGACGCCCCCGCGGAGCGGCTCACGCGAGCGCGTCCGCTCGCCCGACGGCCGGCCGACCAACGGCGCCGCTCATCGACCCTGGTCGCGGTGCCCGTCGAGCCCCCGCTCCGCGCGCCCGCGGCGCGTGGCCGCCACCTCGTCGCGGATCTGCCGGTTGCGCCGCAGCACGGCCTCCTCGCGGTAGCCGCGCGGGTGGTCCAGGTGCACCACTTGGGCGCGGTGGCGGACCTGCTTGCCGCGCACCCCGGCGTTCTCCAGCCGCTCTCCCAGCTCGCGGTCGAGCCCGCCGTAGCCCATGTCCTCGTTGAACCCGTTGACCGCCTCCAGATCGCGCTTCCAGGCCGAGGCGTTGTGTCCGTTGAAGCTCGCGCGGGTCGGCGTGAGCAGGTCGAACACGGGTGCCAGGTGGGCCGGGACGGCGAGGCGGCGCAGCGAGCGCGTCGATGGGGCGCCGTGCCGCCGGAGCCACAGGTAGTCCGTCGCCCGACCCGACGCGATGTCTTCGGCGCCGATCGCGGCGCTGGCTTGCGCCGGCAGCTTCGCGTACCCGCCCGACAGGAAGCGGCCGGGCTCCCGGAGCGCCCGGTGGGCGGCGACGAAGTCGGGCCGGGCGATGCAGTCTCCGTCCGTGAAGACGAGGTACTCGCCGTCGGATTCCAGGATCGCCCGGTTCAGGATCTCGCTCTTCCGGAAGCCGGCGTCCTCGTGCCATACGTGGCGCACCTCCAGGCCCGTGTCGGCGCTCACCCGGTCGATGCGCGCGCGCGTCTCGCGCCCCGACCCGTCGTCGGCGACGAGCACCCGGAATGCGCGGTCCCGCTGCGCCGCGAGGCTCCTCAAGCTGAGCTCCAGCCACTCGGGCTGGTTGTAGGTGGAGACCACGACCGAGAGCGTCATGCCGGCATCATGGCCCTCCGGGCGCGTAACGCGCGAGCGCCCGCTCCACCGACGCGAGCACGGCGTCGACCGTGATGCGCGCCATTCCATCCGGCCGGTGCCGGGCGCTGAGCGGATACGCCTCCCCCGGAGCGATCGCGTACCCGTCCACGACCAGGTCCTCGAAGGCGCGGTAGGGCCCGTAGCGCAGGGGGTTCGTGAAGCCGAACAGTCCCACGACGGGGGTGCCGACCGCGCGCGCCACGTGCAGCGGACCGGTGTCGGGGCTGACGACTACGTCGCACGCCTGCGCGAGCCAGACCAGCCGGCGCACGTCGTCGCCCAGCATGTCCACCGGCGGCGCCGTCATCGCGGACGCGATCTTCTCTGCCGCGGCGCGCTCCACCGA
>Ga0299913_10006066_pt1 | contig 10413 bp, 9 predicted proteins | sample RVTome_9_FD_201360 | JGI IMG/M metagenome (GOLD analysis project Ga0299913, IMG submission 201360) | Soil microbial communities from uranium-contaminated site in the Upper Colorado River Basin, Wyoming, United States - RVT155D38 (version 2) ... | reverse complement strand
GGGGGTTCCACGATGCGGAACCGTGCCGTATGATGGAACGCGTCGAGCCAGCGTAGCGGACCGCCCGGAGCCTTGTCCAGAGTCCAGTCCATCGAACGCGCCTTCGCGATCCTGTCGACCCTCGCCGAGGGACCGATCGGAGTGACCGAGGTCGCCGGCCGCGTCGGCTTGCCGAAGAGCACGGCGGCACGCCTGTTGACGGCGTTGTGGCACGTCGGGGCGGTCGAGCAGGAGGCCGGGGGGACGCGCTACCGGCTCGGCCCGCGGATCGCCGACTTCGCCCGCCAGCATGTCCCGACCCGAGATCTCCTCGCCGTCGCGCACCCGCATCTCGCGGAACTCGCGACCGGAATCGGCGAGGCGGCCGGGCTGTCAGTGCCCGACGGCCGGGTCGTCCACTACGTCGACCAGGTCGGGACCGCGCACCAGGTCCAGATCCGGGACTGGACCGGCTCGCGCGTCCCCATGCACGCCGTCCCGTCGGGCCAGGTCATCCTCGCCCACCTTCGGCCCGACGCTGCCGAGCGGTTCCTCGCGACGCCGCTCGAGTCGTACGCGCCGGCGACGATGACCGACCCGGGGGTCCTTCGCGAACGGCTCGGCCAGATCCGCCGCGACGGCTTTGCGTGGGCGCTTGACGAGTTCAGCGACGGGATCGCATCGGTCGCGGCACCGGTCTTCGGTTCGGGCGGCGAGGTCGTCGCAGCGGTCCACGTGCACGGACCGTCGTACCGCTTTCCGACGCACGGCACCCTCGATCGCGTCACCGAACGGGTCGTTCGCGCGGCGGCCCGTATCTCGGCCGGTCTCGGTCACGGGCCGCGACCGTGAGCTCGAGCGGGCCGCCGCGGGCCGCTGGTGCCCAGGTCTTCCACGGCGAGGTCTGACCACCGAGCTCGATGTCGACGAACTGCCGGCGAACAACCGGAAGACGCCCGATCGGCCCGAACAGCACGTCACGGGCCCAACCGATCGGCACGAGATCCGACTGGAAGACCGGGGTCATGACCCGCGACAACCACGTGTACCACCGGACGTTCGCCCATCGGTCCCGGGCGTGCGCCCGCAGCGCGCCCGGAAGGTCTCCGGGATGGGCGCGGACAGCGGCCGCGAGCGACCACGCATCGGCGAGGGCCAGGTTCGCGCCGAGACCGAGTTGCGGCGACATCGCGTGGGCGGCGTCGCCGATCAACACGATTCCGCGAGGGCCATCGAGCACCACCGGGTCCGGCACCACGACGTCGCGATAGCGGGCACCGAACAGTCGGCCGCCGGGCGCGCGCTCCAGCAGTGGGCGAAGGCGACCCGCGTACGGTCGAGCCCGATCGACGAACGCACGCGGACCGGCAGCGACGAACGCCTCGAGCTGACGGGTGCGGGTCAGCCAGAAGATCGAAGCCTGCTGCGCTCCGGTCGGCAGGAACCCGAGCGTCACCCTCGTGCCGTCGTAGGTCTGGGTCAGCACGCCGCCGGCGAGATGGTCGGGGTCCGGAACGATCGTCCACGTGGCGGCGTACGGGTATCCAACGTCCTTCGTCGCCAGCCCCAGTCGTCGACGCAGACGCGACCGAGCGCCATCCGCGGCGATGACGAGGTCGAACCCTTCGCTCCTGCCGGGCGCACCGGACAAGACCCAGCCGTCCATCGTGGAGCGCAGATCGTCGATCTCGAAGCCGGTCTGGGTGACGATCGACGTGCGCCCGACGCATCCCCAGAGAAGGTCGAACAACGTCGCTCGATGGACCCCCAGGCCGGTCAGTCCGGCCGCCTGCGGATGGTCGTCGTAGCCGAAGTCGAGGACGATGCGACCCGAGCGCGTGCGGCCCTCGAAGCGACGGACCAGAGACGATCGATCCCGGACTGCGGCCAGCACGCCCAGGTCAGCGAGGACGGCCTGGCCGATCGGCTGGAGCAGGAACCCGGCCCCGACCGGCCGAGGATCGGCAACCCGGTCGATCAGCGTCACGTCATGCCCGTCACGCGCCAGCAGCAGGGCCGCAACCCGCACCGGCGATCCCGCCGCCGACCACCCCGATCCGCAACCGAGGCGAAAACGTGCTATCCATGGGTATCACGATACCCGGGACGGAGCCCCTCGACAACCGTGACCGACCATCGGTAGGGTGATGGTCGTGGACCAGAAGGTTGGCCCGAGCCGGATCCAGCTCGTCGTCGGTGACATCACGAAGCTGCCGGCCGATGCGATCGTCAACGCGGCGAACAGCGGCCTCGCCGGCGGCGGCGGCGTCGACGGCGCGATCCATCGAGCCGGGGGCCCGGCGGTCATGGCCGACCTCGAGCGGCGATACGGACCGCGGCGCCATTGTCCGGCCGGGAGCGCCGTCGTCAGCGCCGCCGGAAACCTGCCGGCTCGCTGGGTGATCCATGCCGTCGGGCCGGTCTGGCAGGGCGGCGGGCGCGGCGAGGCCGAGCTCCTCGCCGCGGCCTATCGGGCGTCGCTGCGACTGGCGGCCGAGCAGGGCGCGCGAACCGTCACGGTTCCCGCCATCTCGTGCGGCGTCTACCGCTACCCGATCGACCAGGCGGCGCACATCGCGCTCTCGACGGTGGGCCAGGAGCTGACGACGAACGCGGGCTCGATCGAGGGCGTCACGTTCGTCCTCTTCTCGCAGGACACGTTCGACGAGTTTGCCGCCGCGCTCGGGCGCGGTCGATGAGTCGCCTCCGACTCACGACGGCAACATCCACGCTCGAAGGCAAGGCACTTCGGGCGGCAGACGCACGTTTTCGGGTGTCGCCACGCAGGGAAATGTCGGATGTGAGTCCACGATGACTCGCGCTGCGCGGGATCGCGCGGCATCCGGCCCGCGCGGCTCGCGCGGCACGGGTGCCGAAAGGCGCCAGGCCTCGAAACGGAGCGGCGGCCCCGGGCCGTGCTGGCCGCGGAACCGCCGTGGGAAGGAGGAACGGAGCCCGCCCGGGCCCGGAAGGGTCAGGGAACGAGCGTCACCGGGTAGCTGCGCAGATTCTCGATGCTGCCGTCCCGAGCGGACAGCACGTAGACGAGGAGCTGGCCCTGATGGCGCGAGGCCACGTCGTAACGGACCGTGACGTCGAAGGTGCCCCAGCAGCCGGTGCCACAGGTCGCCATTGCGTGTTCGCGGTAGAGCGTTCGCCCGTCCCCATCGAGGATCTCGATCATGAACGTCGCCTCGAACGTGTTCGCGACGCCGGTCAGCCGGCCGGGATTGCCGAGCGTCCCGCCCCACGCGGGGCTCTCGACGAAGACCGGCGGGAGGAAGGCCTCGTAGTCGCTGCGGACCGACGGCCCGTCGAGCACGATGCCCTCGCCCGAGAACACCGTGACCGGCTCGCCGTCGAGACGGAACGCGACGCGATCGACGGTCGGGAACTGGGTCAGCGTGTAGACGACCTGGGCAAGGCGCCCGAACATCGAGGCGCTGCCCCCGCCCGATTCGAACTCGCGCGACAGGTCGACGGTGGCGAGCCCGTCGGCGATGTCGAGGCCGAGCAGGATCGTGCCCGCGGGAACGGTCGTGCCGAGCGACGGTGAGGCGTCCGCCTCGGCGGCCGTCGGGCCCTCGAACAGTTCATTGAGCGCGGCGCGCCCGACCGCGACGGTGGGTTCGATCCGGCGCAGGACCGGGACGAGCTCCTCGTTCGCAAGGAGATAGATCTTGACGGTCGTGGCGCCGGACGGCGTGGCGGTGGGCCGCGGCGTCGCGGTCGAGCCGGGCGCCGGCGTCGTCACCGGCGGTTCGGATGGATCGCCCGAAGGCGCGGCGCTGGGTTCCGCACTGGGTCCAGCGGTCGCCGGCGGGACCGTGCCGCCGTCGGGTGAGCGTGGGCTGAGCGTCCCGCCGCTGCCGACGGTCGGACTGCAGGCGACGGCGAGCAACGTCACGACCGTCGCGAGAAGGACGAGGATGGCTGGACGATGAGCCTGTGGATTCGCATGCATCGGTGGGTCTCCGAGCGGGTTGATCGATGCCCTCAAGGCTCGACCTCCCCGGTAACGCCCTCATCGCCGCCGGGTAACGGTCGTGTCACAGGCAGGACGAGCTCGAAGCGCAGCCCGCCGCCGGGCCGGAGCTCGGCCCGGAGCGAACCGCCGAGCAGCACGGCATGCTCGCGCGCGATGGCCAGCCCCAGCCCGCTCCCGCCGCGGCTGCGCGACGGGTCGGCCTTGTGAAAGCGCTCGAACAAGCGGGGCAGTTCGTCGGGGGGCACGCCCGGCCCGCGATCGGCAACCGACATGCCGATTGCCGCGGGATCGACCTGGAGCCGGACCTCGACACCGGCCCCTCCGCCGTGCTCGCGGGCGTTGTCGAGCAGGTTCCCGAGGATCCGCTCGAGCCGGCGGCGGTCGAGCACGACCCGCACCGGTCCGTCCGGGACATCGAGTCGGGCTGCCGGCAGACGCGCTTCGACGATCGCGCGCACGAACGCGGTGACGTCGAACTCGGTCGGTGCGGCAACCTCGGCCGCGGCATCGAACCGCGAGATCTCCATCAGGTCGTCGACGAGCAGCCGCAGGCGGGCCACGTCGCCGACGAGCAGCTCGGCGCCGCGCCGGCCGTCGGGCGGGAGCCGGTCGAGATGGGCGCGCAACAGGCCCGCCTCCTGGACGAGGGCCGTCATCGGCGTGCGCAACTCGTGCGAGACCTCCGCGACGAACGCCCGTTGCCGGTCCTGGGCGTCGCGCAGCTCGGCCACGGTGCGCTCGAGCGACGCAGCCATCCGGTTGAAAGAGTCGGCCCACGCGCCGAACTCGTCGCGCGAGTCGACCGGCAAGCGGGCGGACAGGTCGCCGCCCGAGATGCGCTCCGCGGCCCGGCTCGCGTCGTGGACCGGGCGCAGGATTCCACGCGTGACGGCGCCGGCCGCCAGCACCGCGAGGGCGGTCAGCGCGATGCCCCCGACGAGCAGGGCCTGGCCGAGCTGGGCGATCGCCGCCTCGGTCTCGGTGGCATCGAACAGGAAGTAGAACGCGGGCCCACCCGAGGGCCGGCGTGCGCCGGTCACGAGGTATGGCGTCTCGCCCAGCGACAATCGCTCGAAACCGATGCGGCCGTCGGCGATGATGGACCGGAACTCGGCCGACAGCTGCCCGAAGGCACCGGCCGCGGCGAGACCCCACGTGAGTGGGTCCCCGTCACCGACGTCGATGGCGCCGGCCCCGCCGCGCAGCTGGAACGCCTCGATCAGGCCGCTGGCCAGGACGTCGTCGCGCGTCGCACCGGGCCCGACGAACTGGTCGGCGAGGACGCCGACGTTGAAATCGGTCTGGGCGGTGGCCCCGCTCAGCTGCTGCTCGCGGAGCGAGATCGCGACGTACGCGTAGGCGCCGATCCCGAGGACGATCGAGGTGACGGCCACCAGGCCGACGACCGTCAGCAGCAGCCGTCCGCGCACGCCCGTCACGACGCGCTCATTTCCGGGCCTTGTAGCCGACTCCGCGGACGGTCAGGATCAGCTCCGGCCGGGCCGGCTCGGCCTCGACCTTGGAACGCAGGCGCTGGATCGCGACGTCGACCAGCCGGGAGTCGCCCAGGTAGTCGTAGCCCCACACCTGTTCGAGGAGCAGCTCGCGCGTGAACACCTGGCCGGGCCGCCGGGCGAGCTCCGCGAGCAGCCGGAACTCGGTGTGGCTGAGCGGGATCTCATCGCCGTCCCGCCGGACCGTGTGCGAGCCCTCATCGATCTCGAGCGGGCCGAGCTGGAGCGGGCCGCCGCTCTCGGTAGTCCCCGCACGGCGCAGCGCGACCCGGAGGCGCGCGACGAGCTCGGGCAGCTCGAACGGCTTTCGAATGTAGTCATCCGCGCCGGCCTCGAGCCCCGCCACCACGTCGAATGCGTCGGTGCGCGCGGTGAGCATGATCACCGGGACCGTGGACTCGACCCGGATCGTTCGGCACACGGCGAGCCCGTCGAGGATCGGGAGCATGATGTCGAGCACGACCGCGTCGGGATGCTCGGCCGCGAACCGGTCGAGGGCCTCGCGACCGTCGGCCGCGGCGACCACGTCGTAGCCCGCCGCGCGCAGGCCGATCGTCGTCAGCTCGCGGATCGAGGGGTCGTCCTCGACGAGGAGGATCCGGTGCGCCATCACCGACGATCGTGCCACACGCCGCACGGCGCCGGGGCCCGCAACGGGTCGGTAGGCCCCGCCCTGCTATCGTGCGGCCCGTGGACGCCACCCTGATCGACGCGTCGGCCGAACGCCTCCCGCCCGAACCGGCCCCGCCGGGCCGGCTCGATGCCCACTGGCTCGGGCGGATCGACTACCGCGCCGCGTGGGACCTCCAGAAGCGGCTCGCGGCGGCTCGTGCCGAGGATCGCATCGGCGATCAGCTGCTCCTCCTCGAGCATCCCGCGGTCCTGACCCTCGGGCGGACCTCCGACCCCGACCACATCCTGGCATCGCCCGCGGAGCTGGAGCGGCGCGGGATCGAGGTCATCCGCGTCGAGCGCGGCGGCGAGGTGACCTATCACGGACCCGGTCAGCTCGTGGCCTATCCGATCATCGCGCTGAGCCGGCGGGGATTGCTGCTTCGACCGCTCGTCCGGGCGCTCGAGGGCGCCATGATCGACACCTGCGCCGCGCTCGGTGTGACGGCCGGCCGGCGCGACGGGCACCCCGGCTGCTGGATCGACCCGGACGGGCCTGCGCCGCGAAAGATCGGGGCGCTGGGGCTGCGCGTGGAGCGGGGCGTCAGCTATCACGGCATCGCGCTCAACCTGACCGTCGCCCTGGCCGACTTCGAGCTCATCGATCCGTGCGGCATGCCCGGCGTCACCTCGACGTCGATCGCCGCGGAACGGGGATTCGACGAGCTGCCGACGAGCGCGAGCGTCGCCGAGGCCGCGCGCCACTTTGGGCCGGCCCTCGCCGCTCGGCTGGGTGCCGCGCTCGGCGGCCCGTCGGCCGCGGCGGACCCGGCCGATCCAGCCGTCGGCCTGGCCGCGCTCGAGCGACTCCTCGACACGGGGCCGGGCTGACGTGGCCGGCGGGCTGTTCGAGCTGCGCAAGGACCCGATCACCAGCTGGTGGGTCGCCACCGTCGTCGACCGCGCCTTTCACCGGGACCGCTTCGCGCGCGCCGCCGAGGCGGTGGACGATCGCCTGTTCGGATGTGCCAACTGCTCCACGCCGGAGGGGGATGGCGTCCGCACCCGGATGCTCAAGGACTACGCCTTCCACGTCGTGGGCACCGACGATGACGCCCGCGCGCTCGATCGAAACCTGGCCCAGGTGGCGCTTGCCCAGGCCCGCTCGAGTGGCAGCTGGCGGACCGTGGTGGCTCCGCCCGCGGAGCATCGCCCGCTCCACGCCGTCGGCAACGACACGATCGTCGGGCTGGTCGACAGCGCGCGGATGGCGCTCGCGGCCGCGCGCGAAGCCGGCCAGACCGAGTACCTCCAGGTCGTCCAGAACTGGGGCGCCCAGGCCGGGGCACGTACGAACCACCTGTGCCTCGACCTGTACGACCTGCCCCAGATCCCGCACCGGATCGCCGAGGAGCTCGGCGGCGCCGCCCGGTTCGTGATCCGCGAGGGGGAGTGCCCGTATTGCCGCCTCGTGCGCGACGAGTCGCAGCGCCCGGAGCGCCTCCTGTGGCGGGACGATTCGAGCGTGGCATTCGCCCCGTACGCGTCGCGTTCTCCGTTCGAGATCTGGATCGTGCCGCGACGGCACGACGCCGACTTCGGGCGGGCCAGCGCTTCCGACGTCGCGGCCACGGCCGAAGCCCTCCGGCAGGTGCTCAGCCGGCTCGCGGCGAGCCTCGACGGACCGCCCTACAACCTGGTCCTGCATTCGGCCCCGCTGCGCGAGTCGGTCGACGCAACGTACCATTGGCACTGGGAGATCCATCCGCGACTTCGCGAGATCGCCGGGCTGGAGCTCGGAACGGGCCTGCCGGTCAATCCCGTCTCGCCGGAGGACGCCGTCGAGGAGTTGCTCGGCCGGGCGGCAGCCGGGGGAGACGGATCGGGCTGATGGGGGAGGCGATGGCTCGCGCACGGTTCGTGCGTCACAACCGGGGGATGCCCATCGTCAATGGGCCAACGATCGCGCGAACCGTCCCTCGCAGCCGTCGAAGTGCCCAGTCGGAGCCCGCATGCTCAGCGACCCATCGTCCATCCTTCGCTTCCCCGGTCGAGCCGTGCCCTCGACAATGGCGGGTCGCGCGATGAGCGACACGTGGGACCGCGACGAGGCCGCGATCTTCGTCGAGACGCTGTTTGCCAAGCACCACGGCGAGATCCACGTCTACCTGCTGCGCATGGTCCGCGACCCAGAGCTGGCCGCGGACCTGACGCAGGACGCGTTCGTCAAGGCCTACCGCAACTACGACACCCTCGAGAAGCCCGAGAACGCCCGCGCGTGGCTCTACCAGATCGCCCATCGCGTCGCGCTCGACGAGATCCGCCGGCGCAAGATCATCCGGTTCCTGCCCTGGTCCGGTGAATCGCGCGGCGCCGCCCCGTCGGCCGAGCACACCGTCATGGACCAGCGTCTGTCGGGCGATCTCCAGCGTGCGCTGGATCGAATTCCCGAACGCCAGCGCGCGGCGCTGATCCTGGCCGAGCTGCACGACCTGACCGGTCTCGAGCTCGCGGCTGCCCTGGGGGTCAGCCACGTGGCCGCGCGAGCCCTCCTGACCCGGGCGCGCGAGAGCCTGCGCCAGGCCCTGGCGGCGGAGCGTGCCGCCGAGCTCGGATCCGAGCGCGAACGGCAGGCCGATGCCCAAGTGAGGCAGGATCGGTGAACCGCTTCGGGCGCGGGCGGCGCCGGGCCGACGATTGGTCCTCGCCACACGAACGAGCAAGGACCCGGGCCGCGCAGCGGCTCGACTGGACGCTCGATCCGGACGAGGCGGCGTGGCTCGATGCGCACCTGGCCGAGTGCCGGGCCTGCCGGACGCTCGCCAACGACCATCTCGAGATCCGGACGCGCCTGCGCGGCCTGCGCGACACGGCACCGCCACCGCCGCGCGACCTGTGGGCGCGCACCGCCGCCGCCATCGAGGTGGAGGCGACGCGGGGGCGACGAACGTCCTCGGGCCGGCTTCCGCTCGGGGCGATGTCCGGGCTCCTCGTCGTCGCGTTCGTCCTGGGCGCCACCTTGCTGTCCAACCTGCCGCGCAGCTCGGTGGTCCCTCCGAACGCATCGGTCGCGTCGGTTCTCCCGACGCGCCAGGCCGTCGTCCCTTCGCCGGCCGGCACGCCGCTCGTCGTCGGCGCCGGTGATGTTGCGGTCGTGCGGCGCTCCGATGACGGGATGTACGGCTACAGCGTGGTCGGGGTGGACGAGGTCTGCCCGAAGGCCGCGGACGTCGATTGCCCGCTGGTCCGCGACGCGTACGCGACGGCGATCGCGCTCCTGGCCGACCCGGAAACGATCATCGGATCACCGTCCGAAGGACAGGCCGTCATCGTCAACGCCCCGAACGGATCGAAGGCGAACGAGGTCATCGTGCTGTCGCTCCCGAAGAGCCAGCCGAGCGGCAGCCCCGAACCGACGCCGTCGGTCTCCGCGAGCGACCCGCCCAGTCCGACGGTCGCGCCGTCGCCAAGTGAATCTCAGTCGACCGCGACTCCGGTCGCCACGACCCAGGCACCGGCTTCGTCCGCGCCCGCGACGGCCAGCGTGTCGGCCGAGCCGACCGAAACCGCGACGGCCAGCCCGTCTGAGTCGCCGGACGCGTCACCGTCCGAGTCGCCCCTGGGCTCGCTCCTCCCCTCGGAGAGCCCGGGCGCCGAGGCCGTCGCGATCGCACGGGACCTGATCGTGGTCGGGCAGACGGCCGCGTTCTCGCCGGACGGGGATTGGTTCGCCTTCACGGCCCGACCGGCCGACGACAGCCACGGGCCGGACATCTACGTCTGGCACGTCGGCGACGAGATGGCTCTTCCGGTCACGGACGACCACCGGAGCGTGTTCGCCTCGTGGACCGATGGCCGCCTCGTCGGCAGCCGTCCCACGGCCGATGTGGACGTGCTCGAGGAGGGGGTCGAGGTCGCGGCCGACGCGTTCCTGCTCGATCCCGAGACGGGCGAGGAGGCCGCGCTCGCCGAGACCGGCTGGCGGCCGATCGTCGCCCCGGACGGGAGCCGAGCGGTCGTCTTCAACGGGACGATTGCGGGGGTCGACGACGGACGGACGATCGAGCCGGCCACCGGCACGCTCGAACTGCGCACGTGGGACGAGACGAACGGGGCGCTGTCCGAGGATGCGACGGTCGTGTTCGATGCGCCGATCTCGCGGTTCGATGCGCGCTGGGACGAGACCGGGACCGCCTTCGCGGTCTGGATCGAGGACCCTGCGGATCCGTCGTTCGGGCGCCTGAGCCTCTTCTTCGTCGACCCGGAGACGGGGGAGCTCACCCAGCCCGAGAACGCGCCGCGCGACGAGGCGGCCCTGCC
>Ga0299913_10006065_pt1 | contig 10416 bp, 11 predicted proteins | sample RVTome_9_FD_201360 | JGI IMG/M metagenome (GOLD analysis project Ga0299913, IMG submission 201360) | Soil microbial communities from uranium-contaminated site in the Upper Colorado River Basin, Wyoming, United States - RVT155D38 (version 2) ... | reverse complement strand
GTGGCGAGCGCCGGGGTCATCGGGTCGGCGGGCACGGTCGCGAGCGCGGGCGTCATCGGTTCGGCCGGCACGGTAGCCAGCGCCGGCATCGTCGGGTCGGCCGCGACGGTCGCGAGCGCCGCGATGGTGTTCAGCGCGGCCAATGTGAACTGCGCCGCGTGCCTCGCGTGTGCCGGGTGCGTCGACTGCGTCGGCTGCGTCGCATGCGTCGGCTGCGCAGGGCTGCGGGGCGCGGTCGGGAAGGTCGGCGAGCGTGCTTAGATGACTGATTCCTCATTCCCGCACCCACGGATGACGTCGCATACCGGCGCTTGGTCTGCGCCGCCCCCGCGGCCACGCTAATTCGGAATCAGCCATCTAGGCCTACGATCCGGCCGTGGCCGCTCAGCGCAAGCCCCGCGGCGCCACCAGGCGCGCAGTCGCCGAGACGACGAAGCTCGCCGACGCCCAGGCAGCCGTCCGCGAGCCGGTCCGGAAGCGGCAGGGGCCGGCCGACCCCTTCAGCGGCGAGCTCCGGCGACGCGAGGTGCTGCCGCTGCTGGTCATGCACGTGATGGCGGCAGGGCCCTCGTACGGCAACCAGCTCATGGAGCGAATCTCCGAGCTGACGGAGGGCGTCCTGTCGGTGAACCCGAACACGATGTACCCGCTGCTGCGCCAGCTCGAGAGCCGCGGCCTGGTCGAGGGCCGGTGGGAGCACCCGGAACGGCGCAGCCGGCGCTACTACTCGCTCACCGCCGACGGCCGAAAGGAGTACCGGCGCCTGCGCAAGGACGTGCGTCCGTTCCTCGACTCGGTCGGCCGCTCCATCGACGAGATCGTGCGTGAGGTCTATGGCGGCAACTAGCGCGGTGCGGCACGTCGAGCTCGACCCGGGGCGGGCTTGGGCGCTGTGGACCGACGTCCGCCGCTGGCCGACCTTCGTCGAGGGCTTCTCGCAGCTCGAGGAGCGCGGGCCGGACTGGCCCATGCGGGGCGCCCGCGTCGTCTGGAGCTCGACTCCCGGTGGCCGCGGGCGCGTCACGGAGAAGGTCACGTCGTCGGAGCCGGGGAAGCAGTTCGCGACGCGTGTGTTGGAGGACGCGATGAGCGGAATCCAGCTCGCCTCGTTCGCGCGCGCCGAGGACGGGCGCACGCGCGTCGAGCTGCGGCTCGACTACGAGCTGACTCGGCCGGGACCTCTGCGGGCGGTCGCGGACGTCCTCTTCATCCGCCGCGCCCTCAACCAGGCGCTCAACCGGACGCTGGCCCGGTTCGCCACCGAAGCGGCCGAGGAGGCGGCGCTGTAGCCTGCCGCGGGCCGCTACGACCGGAGGAACCGACCGCATGTACGTATTCAAAGCTGCCGTTGTAGGCGCGGGCACGATGGGTGGGGAGATCGCCCAGGTGATCGCGTCGGCCGGCGTCGACGTCGTCCTGAAGGACGTCGAGCAGAAGTTCGTCGACCAGGGCCTCGAGAAGGCGCAGCAGGTCACCCAGGGCCAGCTGGGCGGGCTCGTCAAGAAGGAGAAGATCACCCAGGATGACGCGGACCGGCAGGCCGACGAGATCGTCGGCCGGATCACGGGCACAACCGACTACACCGGCTTCGGCGATGTCGACTTCGTCGTCGAGGCCGTCCCGGAGCGGATGCAGATCAAGCAGGCCGTCTTCGCCGAGCTCGACGCCGTCACGCCCGGCCACGCGATCCTGTCGTCGAACACGTCGGCGCTGTCGATTAGCGAGATGGGCGAGGCCACCAGCCGGCCGGACAAGGTAGTCGGCTTCCACTTCTTCTACCCGGCGTCGATGATGCGCCTGATCGAGGTGATCGAGGGCGACGAGACCTCGCCCGAGACCGTTCAGGCCGCCGCCACCTTCGCGCAGCAGATCAAGAAGACGCCGATCAAGTGCGGCGAGGCGCCCGGCTTCGTCGTCAACCGGGTCCTCAACTCGTCGGTGTCCGAGATCTGGAAGGTTCAGGAGCAGGAGGGGATCGACGTCAAGGAGATCGACAAGGTCGTGCAGGAGTCGAAGACGGTGCCGATGGGGCCGTTCTTCCTCACCGACCTGCTCGGACTCGACACGGTCCTGCACGTTGCCGAGCACCTGCGCGAGAGCTACGGCGACCGCTTCTACGTCCACTCAGGCATGAAGGAGCTGGTCGAGGCGGGGAACCTCGGCCAGAAGACCGGAAAGGGCTTCTATGAGCACGGTTGATCAGACATCCGCGACCGACACGCTCGTCGAGCGCTTCGGCCTCAAGGCGCTCGTCGAGTCCTGCCTCGTGCTCGAGGAGGGCATCGCGTCGGCGAAGGACATCGAGATCGGGATGATGATGGGCGCGGGCATCCTGCCGGGGCCGTTCGCGCGCGCCGACGCCCAGGGTCTCGACGACGTCCTCGAGGCGCTCGAGCGCGCGCAGGCGGAATGGGGCGAGGGCTTCGAGCCGCCGCTCATCCTGCGCCGGCTCGTCGCTCAGGGGAGGCTCGGCCAGAAGTCCGGCCAGGGCTTCTTCCCGTATCCGCAGGTCGAGGGCGACGACATCGTCAAGCTCGAGGACCGCGGCGACATCGGCATCGTCTGGCTCAACCGGCCGCCTGCCAATCCGCTGTCGCCCGAACTCGTGCAGAAGCTGATCGAGACGTGGGAGGAGGCCGAGGGCAGGTTCGGGGCGATCGTCTTCGCCTCGTCGAACATCTTCACGTTCTGCGCGGGGGCGGACATCAAGGCGTTCACCAAGATGGACCCCGGCAAGGAAGGGCGCGAGCTGGTCGAGTCGGCGCACCGCTTCATGCGCGGCATGGAGGAGTCTCGCACCGTGACGATCGCGGCGGTCAACTCGATCGCGTTTGGCGGCGGCTGCGAGTTGGCGATGGCCTGCGACTTCAGGATCGCCGCGGAATCGGCCACCTTCGGCCAGCCTGAGATCAACCTCGGGATCATCCCGGGCTTCGGCGGCACCCAGCGCCTGCCGCGCCTGGTCGGTGAGGCGAAGGCGCTCGAGATGAACCTCGTCGGTGACCCGGTTGACGCCTACGACGCGTACCGCTACGGGCTCGTGAACCAGGTCGTGCCGGATCACGAGCTGATGGATACGGCGCTCTCGTGGGCGCGGAAGCTGTCGCAGCAGGCGCCCCTCGCGATCGAGCAGATCAAGAAGGTCTCCGCCCAGCCCGAGCTCGACAAGGGGCTCGCGGCCGAGGGCGAGGGATTCGCGGCCGTTTTCGGATCGGAGGACGCTAAGGAGGGCATCGGCGCCTTCCTCGGCAAGCGCCAGCCGAAGTTCCAGGGGAAGTGACGCCCTCCGCCATCTCGACCGACGCCGCCCGCCTCGCCGACCTGCTCGGCCAGGCGGAGCGGGCGGTCGTCCTGACCGGTGCCGGCATCTCCGTGCCGTCCGGCATTCCCGACTTCCGCACGCCGGGGAAGGGGCTGTGGGAGAAGGTCGATCCGATGAAGGTGGCGCACATCGACGCCTTCCGCAGCTCGCCCGACGAGTTCTGGACCTTCTACGGGCAGCGCTTCGCGATGCTCTCCGAGATCCGGCCGAATCCGGCGCATGAGGCCGTCGCGGAGCTCGAGCGGCGCGGGATCGTCCGCGGCGTGATCACGCAGAACATCGACCGCCTCCACCGCGTGGCGGGGTCCGGGAACGTGATCGAGGTCCACGGGTCGATCGAATGGTGCGTCTGCGAGCTGTGCGGCGGCAGGGTGGGCTACGACGAGGTCAGCGCGATGCTGGCCGGGGGCACCCCGACGCCCGAGTGCGCGACGTGCATCACGCCGCTCAAGCCGAACGTCGTGCTGTTCGGCGAGATGTTGCCCGAGGACGCGATGGCCGACGCGACGGCGCTCGCCGCCGAGGCCGACCTGATGCTCTGCATCGGCTCGTCGCTCGAGGTCTACCCGGTGGCCGGGCTGCCGGGGCTGACACTCGACAAGGGCGGCCGGATCGCGCTCGTGACGCAGGGCCGGACGCCCTACGACAGCGAGTCCGAGGTCAAGCTCTCGGGCGACGTCGTCGCTGAGCTCGAAACCGTGCTCGCAGCGCTCAACTGAAGCCCGAGACGCTGATCGTCCTGATGATCGCCGCGCTGTTCGGCGTGGGCCTGCTGACGGAGGGGTCAGACCCCCCAGCCGAATCGCAGAAGGGGTCTGACCCCGAGAACGTCGAACGCGTCGCCCACCGGCTCGAGCGGATCCGGAAGCTCGACTTCGAGCGGATCCCCCCGGTCCGGACGATCACCGCCGAGGAGGCGCGTGAAGAGGGTCTCGCGGTGCTCGACGAGGAGTACCCCGCGGAGAGGCGAGCCGCCGACGAGAAGGTGCTGACGCTGCTCGGCCTGATCCCGGCGGGCTCCGACATACGCGAGCTCGCGGGAACGATCTTCGCCGAGGAGGTCGCGGGCTTCTACGACGACCGGACGAAGGCGATGACGCTGGTCGCCGGCGCGACCGGCGGCACGGAGGGCGAGATCACGCTCGCGCACGAGCTGACGCACGCGCTCGAGGACCAGCACTTCGAGATCGCTCCTTCCAGCGGCCTCGACGACGCGCGAACCGCGCGCACGGCGCTGATCGAGGGGACGGCGACGGTGGCGATGGCGGAGTACGCCGTCCGCTTCCTGACCGGCGGCGCGGCGAAGCGAGCGGACTTCCTGGACCAGCTCGCGCTGGTCGACCTGCTGGAGAGCTCGAGCGGCCTGCCGCCGTACGTTCAGCGCTCGCTGCTCTTCCCGTACTCGGCCGGCGCGCGGTTCGTGGACGCGATCGGGACGTGGGGCCCTGCGAATCGCGCGCTACGCGACGCCGGGCCCGTCTCGACCGAGCAGGTGCTCCATCCGCAGAAGTACCGCGCGGGCGAGCGTCCGCTGCCCGTCGCGCGTGCTGCTCCGCCCGGGCCGCGTTGGAAGCGTGCGGCGCACGGGACGATCGGCGAGTTCGACACCGGCGAGCTCGTGCGCACTTCGGATTCCCCGCTACGCGCCACGCGTGCGGCGGAGGGCTGGGGCGGAGGCCGCTACGACCTCTGGCAACGAGGCGACCGGAGCGTGCTCGCCCTCGCCTGGCGCTGGGACACGCGCCGCGACGCGGCGGAGTTCGCCGCCGCGCTTCCCCGCTACGTCGAGCAAACGCTGGGCGACGTCCCGGTGAAGCTGGACGTCGGGCCGACGGTCCGGCTCGCAATCGGCCCGGCCGAGTAGGGTCGCGCGCCGTGCCCCGCACCTTCGTCCACCGCGAACGTGTCCGCTTCGGCGACCTCGACGCTATGCGCCACCTGAACAACGTCGTCTTCCTGCGCTACTTCGAGACCGCTCGGATCGCCTTCATCCGCGATCTCTTCCCGAAACACGACCCCGCACATCCTGAGAGCGCCAAGACAGGTCTGATCTTCGCCGAGTGCCACATCAACTACCGCTCACCGGTGCACTTCGACGAGGGCGTCGCGATCGAGTGCGCGGTCGGCGAGGTCCGGCGGTCGGCGTTCCAGATGCGGTTCGAGATGAAGGTCGAGGGCCGGCTCGTGGCGGACGGCTACGGCTGGCTCGTCGCGTTCGACTACCAGACGCAGCGGTCTTCGCGCCTGCCAGACCCGCTCCGCGAGGCGCTCGAAGCCACGTCTACGTGAACTCGATGCGGCGGACGACGGTGTCCTTGTTCTCGCCGTCCTCGTTGGTGAGGTAGCCGCAGAACCTGCCGGAGGTCTTCTTCTCACCGCCGACGATTCGCCGCGAGGAGACCTCGAAGCGTCCCTCCGCGTCGGTGACGACCTTGCGGCGGTAGAAGACCGGGAAGTGCTCGTTGCGGGTGACCTCCTTCGCGACGGTCGGCGCGCACCGGCCCTGGTCGTCGTCGTGGTACAGGACGCTGAGGAGGTAGTCGCGCTGGGGCTTGGCCTTGCCCTTCGCGACGACGCGGAACTTCTCCGCGCGATCGATTTCCCTCGGGGCTTGTAGGTGCAGGGTCGCAGCGGACGCGGGCGCAGCGGCTACGAGAGAGATGACCGCCACGGCGGCGGCACGATGGCCGAGGTCCATTCGGCCCGTAGCCTAGTCGTAGCTGCGGCCCAGATGCGCATAGCGCGCGTCTACGCCTCCCACCTCGCGACCGTTGACCCATGCTCGCCCGGTCGGCCGGTCGAGCCGTCGCCGTGCCTCGATCACCCGCGGAATGCGTGGGTCGCGCACACGTGCGGCACTCAGGGGAACCACTGTCGCTCTCATGCGGATAGCTTCACCTCCCTTCGTGCCCTTGCCTTCCGACGTCCGGGCCGAAATTTGACTGCCCGCGTTCGACACACGGGTGAAAAGGTGGTGAACCGCTCGGCGCAGTCGGAATGGAGCTCGCAGGCCGGTTGCGTGATTTCCGCCCCTATGAGGGCCGAAATCACGCAATGGTCGGCCCCGACCCCTACCCAGCTAAGTTTTCGGTCCGTCGCTCCGCGTCACACCGCGATGGGAGATAAACGGAACAGCTAGCCCGCGCCCGCAGCCGTCGCGCTGCGCCTGGCCGCGGCGGTCATCTGGCTCACGGCGTCCTCGACGGCGGCTGCGTCGTCTGCGGACAGGTCACCGTCGAGGGCTGCGTTCGCCGCCTTCGCCACCTGCTCTCGCAACGGGCGCAGCGGCGCTGCGAATTTGTCGTCGAGCTCGCCGAGCAGCGCTTCGAGTGCGATCCGCGCCTGGAGTGCCGCCTCGCGCGACCGTCCGGCGTCGAGGTCGAGCCTCGCCCGTAGCAGCAGCTCCTCGCCCACCAGGAGCGAGTCGCGCCCGCCCAGCACGGCGGCAAGCCGCTCCTGCGGCGCCAGCGCCTCGCCGCGCTTGCGCTTACGCGGCTCCTTGGGCAGCTCCACCGCCCGGCCGAAGCGGCCGTCGGCCACCTGCTCGCCCTCGCCGTAGCCCAGCCGCACGACGAGTGCGTGCTCGGCTCGGACGTCGCGCGCGTACGGGTCGCCCGCGGCGGCGCGGTGGCTGCGCAGCACGAAGTTGAGCTCGCGCGTCGCGGTGGCCACCGCGTCGACGCTCTCGCTCGCGGTCGCGTCCAGCCATGCGTCGGCCTCCTCCGCGGACTCGAACGGCTTCGCGCGGACGATCGTTGCGCGCGACGTCGGCACCGGCTCTACCGCCGCGCCGGTCAGCGACTTCGGACGCCGGCGGCCGAGCAGCCGGCGCGGCGGCGCGCCGAGCGTCCTGAGCACGACGACGTGCTCAGGCTCTGCGTCGGTGCTCTGGCGGCGCAGGTAGCGGCCGTCGTGCGGCCCCAGCAGGAAGCCGAACTCGAACTGGACGAACGGAAAGTGAGCTATTCGCCCTGGTGCGCGTCGCTCGAGCGATGCTTCTTGACCGGGATGGCGAACTTCGACGTCTTCGTCGGCACGGTCGGGTTGTCGATCTCGCGCAGTCGTGCGAGCAGGTCGTCCCACTGACCGGGCTTGAGGATCGCGAGCGCCTGCATGCCCTGCTTCTTGTTGACGCCGAAGAGCGGCTGGAAGCCGACGTGGATGTGGTCGGCGTGGTCAGCCATCGCGTAGGTCGGGCCGCCCTTCTCGATCAGGGAGATGATCTGGTCGGGCTGAAGCGTGCCCTGGAGCTGGAGGAGCACGTTGACGGTCTGGTCGGTGATCCCGCCAGGCTCCTGGTGGCCGAGGATCGGGATGCCGTTGACCATCGCGATGTCGACCGCGTTGCCGGACGAGTGGTGCGACACGTTGCCGGACGACGTGTAGAAGGAGTGCCCGCACTTGAGCGAGGTGACCGTGGAGCGGAAGCCGCGCTCGGCGAGCACCGCGAGCGTCGCCAGCACACGGCGGTCGATCTGGCCGGACTGGATGTCCTGGCGCCCGCACGGGTAGATCTCGACCCGCTCGTCGGCGAGGACGCGCTTCTCGAGCAGCGGCTTCGGCAGCAGGAGGATCTGGCCGATCGACGTGTTGTCCTCGCCGTAGAGGGCGTTCTCGCCGGCCGCGCGGTAGATCGCGGTGGCCTCGAGCAGCTTCCAGCCGTCGAGGATCGGCTTCGGGTCGATCCGCGGCGCGCCGCGGCCGACCGGCTGGATCTCGAAGTACGTGTGGGCTGCCTTGCCCTCGACCGTCCGGCCGATGCGTCCCAGGATCGTGCCGCCGATCACGCGCGCTCCCTCGCGGAGCGTCTTCAGCCGGACATCCTGCGCGTTCAGGCCGAACGCGCGCGAGAAGTAGTTGCGGAAGGTCGTGAAGCCCGCGAGCTTGCCCTTCGAGCTGAGGATCTGGTCGTCACCGCCGGCCACGCGCGCGTTCGGGCGCTCCGGGTGCGCGAAGAGCCGCTGCTTCAGCGGGATCGTCGGGCGGGGCGCAGTCGCCGCGTCGCTGCTCGCCGTCTTGCGGCTCTTGACCGAGTCGGAGGTGTCGAGCTGGCGGCCTGCCGATGCCGGGCGCGTCGGCTTCTCGTCGTTCGCCGGGATCGCCTGGGCCTGCTGCTTCGGATTGGTCGCGTCCTCCTTCGGCACCGGGTAGTTCTTCGAGATCGAGCCGAGCCGCGCGTAGGTGAAGCGGTTGCCGTAGACGTCCTGGAGGACGATGTGGCGGCCGAGGCGCTTGTTGCGGCCGATCCGCTTGATCACGCCGTCGTTGACGGCCACGACCGGCGACCCCTCGCGCGCGAAGATGTCGATGCCGCGGCGGGTGATCGAGCCCTCGACCACGCGGGCGGCGTTCTCGCCGCGCGCGAAGCGGCGCTCGGCCTCGATCTCCGACAGGTCGTCCGCGTAGCGCGCGCGCGCGGCCACCGGGAAGCGTGCCTCGGTCAGGCCGGTCAGCGACGAGACGAGGTCGTCGGGCATCTGCTTGATGCGGGTCGCGCGCAGCAGGACCGAGTCGACGTACCAGTCCGCGTGGTTGTAGGCGAAGATCGCGCGGCGGACGGACTGCTCGTATCCCGCGGCCTTGAGGTAGCGGGCGGCGGCGAAGATCGCGTCGACCGGGTTGTACGGGTCCTTCTTGCCGTCCTTGTTCGCGTCGACGCCATACGCCTGCCACGTCGACGGCAGGAACTGCATCCAGCCGACCGCGCCGGCCGTCGAGACGTTCAGGTTGCGCCCGTAGTCGGTCTCGATCTCGTTGATCGCCGCGAGCACCTGCCAGTGGATGCCGTACTGGATCCCGGCCGCCTGGTAGATCGAGAGCAGGAAGATCGGTACCTGGAACTTGCGGATGACGAAGTTCGGCACGCCGGTGACGCGCGCGGGGCCGGGCAGCGCGTCGAAGAAGGTCGGGTTCTGCCGCGTGGGGGAGCCGTCCGGGTTGCGGAGGCTCCCGGTGTCCGTCCGCTTCCGCTCACGCGGACCCTCAAGCTCGCCTTCAGACTCAGGCTCGAGAATCGCCGCCGCCTTGTCAAGCTTCTTCTTCGCGCGGTCGCGGGTACGCGACTTCTCCTGCTCCTCCTGGTCCGTGCTCTCGGGCGTGCCGGTGTCGCCGGGGTCGGACGTGCCGGAATCGGGCGCCGGCTCATCCTCGTCCGGGAGGATGCCCGGGATGTCCGGGATCTCGATGTCCTCCAGCGGCGTGCCGGGCGGGACGTCGACCTGGACCGGCACGAGCTGCCCGTTGTCGAGCCGGACCATGATCGTGCGCGTCTCGGCGTTCGCGGGTAGACCCCCCACAGCCACGCCGGCCGTCGCGATGAGCGCGGCCACGAGCAGCGTATAAAGGAGCCTGATCTTCATGCCCGGTCTAGTTCCTCCCTCAGGCCCCTCGAGCGGCCCGCGCGACCCGCGCGCAAGCTACCAGACGCGCCCACGATCGCAGGAACGCTATCTAGAGAAATCGACGTACGCAATGGGGAACCGTTCCGCGCCATCCGTGGTGGTTCTTTCGGCTTACCCATTAGTCCTCCTGAGGGAAACTAACGCGGGGCGGACGGTCAACTTGCAGCGACCCTCGACTCCAGGTTGAGATCCGGGTTGGGAGAACGGCAATCGGGTACCGTCTCGGCGTGGCCGAACCGATCGACGAAGGGCTGAAGGAGCGCCTCTCCCGACAGGGCGAGGAGGCCCTCGGCAAGGTCGCCGAGGAGCTCGTCGCGAACCCGGTGATCAACGCCGCGCTCGCGCGCGCCTTCGAGGCGCGCGACAAGGCCGTGCAGGCACAGGAGGCCGCCATGGGTGCGCTCGGCATCCCGTCGGCCGCCGACATCGAGCGGCTCACGCGCCGTCTTCGCTCCGTGTCTCAGCGCCTCGAGGGAATCGAGGACGCGGTCGACCGGCTCGACGAGCGGATCGCGTCGGCCGGCTCGCGCGCCGACGGCGCCGACCTCGCCGCGCTGGCGGACCGGCTCGAGGCGCGCATGGACGAGCTCGCGCGCGATCTCGCGGCCGTGCGCCAGGCAGTCGCGCCCGGCGACGAGCTGCCACCGCGCGCGCAGGAGCGTCTGACGGTCTCGGACAGTCCGACGGCCTAGC
>Ga0299913_10006063_pt1 | contig 10417 bp, 16 predicted proteins | sample RVTome_9_FD_201360 | JGI IMG/M metagenome (GOLD analysis project Ga0299913, IMG submission 201360) | Soil microbial communities from uranium-contaminated site in the Upper Colorado River Basin, Wyoming, United States - RVT155D38 (version 2) ... | reverse complement strand
CTCCACAGGTTGATGCCCGACGAGCCGGAAGTGGCCGGATTGTTGGCGCTGATCCTGCTCACCGAGTCGCGTCGTCAGGCTCGGACCAACTCGGCCGGAGAGATCGTCACGTTGGCCGACCAGGACCGCACCGTCTGGGACCAGGGCCTGATCCACGAGGGGCAGGACCTGGTACGCGCCTGCATTCGCCGAAATGCCCCCGGGCCCTATCAGATCCAGGCGGCGATCGCCGCGGTCCACTCCGACGCGCACCGCGCATCCGAGACGGATTGGGACCAGATCGTCGTCCTCTACGACCAGCTGATCGTGCTGGCCCCTACTGCGGTCGTCGCGCTCAATCGGGCGATCGCCATTGCGGAGACGGGGCGGGCCGAGGAGGCCTTGTCGATCGTCGAGGGCATCGAGCTCGATCAGTACCACCTGTACCACGCCACCAGGGGCGAACTCCTCGACAGACTGGGACGCGCCGAAGATGCGGGCGACGCTTTCGCCACCGCGGCCGGCCTCACCGAAAACGCAGCCGAGCGCCGTTTCCTGGAACATCGAGCAAAGACGGCCTCTCGACTGGATCGGGACTAGAAACGGGATCGTGAACCGCTACGTAGCGTTCCTCAGGGGCATCGGGCCCTCGAATCCCAACATGCGAAACGAGAATCTTCGGGCTGTCGGGGAGAGTCTCGGCTTCCAGCATGTTCAGACGTTCATCTCGAGTGGGAATCTGATCTTCGACAGCGAATCGGACGACGCCGCAGAGCTCGAGGCAATGCTCGAAGCCGAGTGGCCCCGACAGCTCGACTTCGAGAGCAGGACGCTGATCAGGAGCCAATCAGAGCTGGAGGACCTGGTGGACCTGGCGCCGTTCGGAGACCGCACCCACGGCCCGGACACCTACCTTCTCGTCACCTTTTCCAAGGCAACTCTCGAAATCGACTTCGAGCTCCCCCATCAGCCCCCGGGGCGTGACCTTTGGGCGGTGAGCTCGACCGAGCGGGAGATCTTCACGGTCACCGACACCACCAGCGCCGCCACACCCGACGTGATGGCCTGGCTCGAAAAAGAGTTCGGCAAGAACATCTCGTCACGGACGTGGCTCACCGTCCAACGCATCCTCAAGAGAATGACGCATTCCTAAGGAATGTGGCGTCAGATATGAACGATTCGCCGTCCAGAATGCCAGCTGGCCGACCTCTGAGGAACTCGAGGACCCACGCCCGTCGCCCTTGGCGTAGCCGAGCGGGCAGAGAAGTGACCCCGGGATGCTGGTCACCTCCCGCTACCCATTGAGATGGAGGACCTCAGGTTCGACGCCCTCGACTACTGGTGGGCGAAGGTCCACGATCTCGTGCTGGAAGACGAACTCCGGGTATGCCTCGCTGCCGTGCTCCGAGATATCGAGGCCGATGAGCTCCTCGTCGCGACTCACGCGCATCCCCATGATTCCGTCGATCAGCCTGAACACGAGATACGAGGTCCCAAACGCCCATGAGAGGATCGCCAACACGCCCACGAACTGAGGTGTGATGGCTGCATCGGCCGAGAAGAGAGCTACCGCAAGAAGGCCCCAGACACCGGCGGTCCCGTGAACTGAATGGCCCCTACCGGGTCATCGATGCCACCTCGCTCCAGGAATATCACCGAACCGACCATCAATGCGCCGGCCACCAGGCCAGTCACGATGGACATCGAGAATCCAATCGATGCCGTGCCCGCGGTGATCCCGACCAGCCCAGCCAGGACACCATTGATGGTGTATCCAACCTCTGGCTTACCGGTGACGGCCCAGCTGGTGAACATTGCCCCGACCGCACCGGCCGCGGCGGACAATGTGGTGGTCACGGCCGGGTGGGCTATGTCCTGGCCGACGGCCGCCAAAGTCGATCCGGCGTTGAAGCCGTACCACCCGAACCAGAGGATGAACACGCCGAGCGCACCGTGAGTCAACGAATGGCCGGGAATGACACGCGGCCTGCCGTCCTCGCCGTACTTGCCCAGTCGAGGCCCGATGACCAGGACACCGGCCAGTGCAGCCGCACCACCGAGCATGTGAACCACGCCCGACCCGGCGAAGTCGACGAAACCGATCTCGGAGAGCCATCCACCGCCCCACACCCAATGGGTGACTATGGGATAGATCAGACCGGTGATGAACGGCGTGTAGATGAGATACGCCGTGAATTTGACCCGCCCGGCGAGAGCCCCGGAGACAATCGTGGCCGCGGTTGCGGCAAACACCACCTGGAAGAACCATTCGCTGGCGCGACTACTTTCATCGAAGAAGAACACCTCCCCATAGGCCATGAACCCTCCCAGGCTGGAACCGCCGTAGGCGAGGGCAAATCCGAATGCCCAGTAGGTGATCCCTCCCACCGAGAAGTCCATCACATTCTTCATGATGATGTTGCCGGCGTGCTTGGCCTGGGTGAAGCCCGCCTCGACGAGGGCAAACCCCGCTTGCATGAACATCACCAGAGCGGCGGCGAGGACCAGCCAGACCTCGTCCACGGCGGTCGCGATCTCAGTCATTTCCCTGCTCCTTCCGTGTGGATGGCCGGGCAAGATAAGAGAGCGCTGTTTCGAGCTTGCGGCCTCTGTGTTACGGGGTCGTTACGGGTAACACCCGCATTCCTAAGGAATGCGGCGTCACATATGAACAATTCCCGGTCCAGAATGCCCGACGGCGCCAGAGCGCGGTCGGCCTCAGTCCGTTTCAAAGCCCGGTTCGGTGCTCTTGACCAAGACCAGCAGACCCGTCGCCACCGGGAAGAGCAAGAGGACGACCATGACCGTCAGCGTCGGTTTCGCCCCCCAGGTGGTCCACCCCACTGCCCCGATCGCAAGGGCGCTGATCACCATCGCCACATCCACTGTCCGGTAGATCCGAGGGAGGCGAGCTCGTATCTCGAGTACGAGGGTCAGGGCCACGATGGTGACGAGCGCCACCGCGAGCGGCCCGACCAGCAGCCAGCGAACTCCCGCTGGGATCGGCTCCCGGGCATGTTCGATGGTGTTGAGGACGCCGGCTCCTCCGGCGGCGATAGCCATCACCATGGGCAGATGGAGATACAGCCACAGCTGGGTCCTCCTCGACACCGGCCCCCGATGCGAGACCAGGTCGAAGTACAGCCACCACAGCCCTATGGCGACCAGCACCCCGAGAAGCCCGAGGACGATCCCGTCGAATCCCAGATCGCTGACCTCGGCCATGCCGGTCACCGCCCCCACAACCACCTCGCCAAGGACGATGATCACAAACAATCCCATGCGCTCGATGAGGGACGGAGTTGTCGCGATCACGGCCTCCCCGCTTTGACTCTCGGGAGGGGTCCAGCGGTAAAACGCGATCATGAGCCCTCCGATCTCGGCGACCAATCCGAAGGCCCACAGCCAATAGCGGGCCGGTTCTGGGATGAGGGCGCTGGTTCCGAAGGCGAGTGCGGACACCAGATAGGCGATCGAGTACGGGACCGAAGCCGAGCGATGATCAGGATCGTGCACCCCGGTCCGAAACCAGAGCGCGACCAGGATCAAGGTGTTGGCGGCATAGGCCAAGGCGAAGCCAACCGATCCATCCCCGGGCACGTCACCGACGAAGACCGCCATCACGGCAACGGACAACATCTGGACGAAGGTGAACACTCGGACACTGACATCGTTCGTGGAGTGAAGGTCGTGATAGAGGGTCCCGTTGATCCACGATGACCACACCGCATAGAAGAGGAAGACGAACCAACCCGCGCCCGCCCACGTCGGATGTTCGGCGAGCTCGTGGGCGAGCTGGGCGATGACCACTACGAAGACGAGGTCGAAGAAGAGCTCGAGGAAGGTGACCCGACGGTCGGAGGGACGGTCCTCGAATCGGGCCGGGGGCTGCCAGAGACGTCGGAAGACCGATTGTTGGGTCACGGGACCACACAACCTCCGCGCTTCGTTGAATCTTGTTTCAGCAGGACACGCTGCGGGATCAGGGCCAGAGCCGTCAGGCCCCTCACGCCGTCAGTCATCGGTATCTTCACCTTCATCGAGACCGTCGAGATGGGTGAGGACGATATCGGTGATTCGCCCGAGACTGGCCAGCTGCTTCTCGGTGAGAAGGTCGAGCATGTGCCGGCGGACCGAGCTGAAATGCTCGGGAGCGGCCGCGGCGATGGCATGAAGCCCATCTCTGGTCAATGCGATCAGCGTTCCCCTGGCATCGTCTCTGTCGTCCTCCCGTCGCACCAAGCCGCGTTCTTCCATGCGACGCACCTGATGAGAGAGGCGGCTCTGCGACCACTGCATGTGCTCTGCCATGCTGGTTATCCGCCATTTGCGCTGCTCGACCTCCACCAGGTTGGATAGAACCGTGTAATCGGCCATGGACAGGCCGGTTCGTTCCTGTAGCTCCCGGGCGAGACGCCCTTCGAGCCGCGTGAACATGCTGCGAAATCCTCGCCAGGCATGTTCTTCCTCGGGGCTCAGCCAGCGCAAGGTCATGCCCGAAGATACTAATGGGAATAATCATGATACATCATGCATTATGATATCCATGATCTATCATGTAACTCTGGGCACCAACCAAGGCGACAGCCGAGAGGCGGGCCGGCGAACCCTGCAACTAGCCGCTGGGCTCACCCTGTACGGCATGAGCATCGCACTCATGTTGAGAGCAGGTCTCGGCGTCGATTCTTGGGACGTCCTTCATCAAGGCATCGCACAACGAACAGGAGTGAGCTTCGGTTGGGTCGTCAATACGACCAGTCTCCTGGTGCTCATCGCATGGGTGCCCCTGAGACAACGTCCCGGCTGGGGGACCCTCGCCAACGCCCTGGTGGTCGGCTTGGTCGCCGACGCCGCTCTCGGCATTCTTCCCCATCCTGACCAGTTCGCCTGGCAGGTCCCGATGCTGCTCGCCGGAATTGGCTTGAACGGCATGGCCACCGGGCTCTATATCGGCGCCGGGATGGGCCCCGGTCCCCGCGACGGCCTGATGACCGGGCTGGCGGCTCGGACCGGAGCATCCATCCGCATGGTGAGAACACTCATCGAAGTGGCGGTCGTGACCACCGGCTGGCTCCTCGGAGGCCCTGTCGGGTTGGGCACGGTTCTCTACGCGGTCCTGATCGGGCCACTGGCGCAGTCGTCAATCACACGATTCTCCACGGTGGAGGTGACGGCGTGACCATGGGGAAGACGAGTGTCCTCGCGATACCCGGGAGTCTGCGCAAGGACTCCTACAACAGGGCGCTCCTCCACACCGCCGAGCGCCTGGCGCCATCCCAGATCGAACTGGCCGTTTACGACCATCTGGATGCCGTACCCGTGTTCAACGAGGACTTCGAGAAACCTGCTCCCGAAGGTGTGGCCATGCTGCGAGAGGCAGTGGCATCAGCGGATGGGCTCCTGATTGCGACTCCTGAATACAACCAATCAGTGCCTGGTGTGGTCAAGAACATGATCGACTGGCTCTCACGATCGGAAGGACGCGGCGGCCTGGCGGGAAAACCGGTCGCCGTGATTGGTGCCAGCACCGGCCCCTGGGGCACCAGAATTGCTCAGACTCATCTCCGACAGATGCTCCTCTCGACCCAGGCCTTGGTCTTGCCACACCCAACCTTGTTCCTGGGCGACGCAGAGACCGCTTTCGACGAGAAGCAAGAGGCCCATGGGGAGATGTGCCATCGACTCGAGCAGATCCTGTTGGCGTTCGACGCCTGGATTCGGACGGTCCTGGCTGAGCCGGTGCGCCTTGGTGTGTGAGCCTGGTTTGATCCTAACCCGTCGTGGGTACCCACCCGGCACCCGACCGAGGAGACCACATGCCCGGTGAGAATCGCCCCTCCGTGAAAGACGACGCGCGGTACAAAGCCCTGCGCCAACAGGGCGAAAGCAAGGAGAAGGCAGCCAGGATCGCCAACACCGACCCGACCGAGGCGGCGAGGCGCGGCGGGCAGTCACCGCCCTACGAGGAGTGGACCAAGGACGAGCTCCTTGACCGCGCCGGTGAGATAGGGATCGACGGTCGTTCCGACATGGACAAAGATCAGCTCATCGACGCCCTGCACAACCACTGATCAGGGCTGACCCGATCAACCGACCGGGTGGCGCGAAAGGCTTGACAATGGATTTGATACAACCATATGGTTGTATCAATGCAGATCGGCCCACCCGACTTCGACCGCATGTTCGGCGCCCTGGCGGACCACACTCGCCGCGACATCGTCCGTCGTGCCATCGATGGCGAGGAGGGCATCGCCGAGTTGGCCAGCTACTACCCGATGAGTTTCGCGGCGGTGCAAAAGCACGTCGCCATCCTCGAGCGGGCCGGGCTGGTCACCAAGCACCGTATCGGGCGCCGCAAGGTCGTCCGCACCAATGTCGAGGGGTTACGTATCGCGCGCCGTCTTCTCGACCAGTACGAAGAGTTGTGGCGCGGCCGGATCGACCGGATGACGCAACTCGTCAACGAGTACAGCAGGGAGACACCACGATGACCGTGACCGCCGTCCGCAAGGACACCGAGGCCCTGAGCCTCACCGTCGACGCCGAGTTCCCCGCCTCGCCCGACCGGGTGTGGCAACCCTGGTCCGACCCTCGTCAGCTCGAGCAGTGGTGGGGCCCGCCCACCTATCCGGCCACCTTCACCAAGCATGAGTTGAAGCCCGGCGGCCGTGTCGACTACCACATGACCGGCCCCGACGGCGACCAGCATCACGCGTATTGGGAGGTCCAGGAGGTCGATCCCCCGCACTCGCTCACGGTGCGCGATGGCTTCGCCGGGGAGGACGGCTCACCCAATACCGAGATGCCGACCAACGAGCTCCGGGTCACGATCGAGGAGATCGCCGAGGGCCGGACCCGGATGTCCATCGTGAGCGTCTTCCCGAGCACAGAGGCGATGGAACAGCTCATCGCCATGGGGATGGCGGAGGGCCTGACCGCGGCCGTGGGCCAGATCGACGCGATCCTCGCCGACGAATCTGTCGCCGAGCCCGCGCACGACTGAGCCATGCCGGACACACCCCTGGGACGCCTCGTCGGGACCTGGGAGATCGAACCTCTCCTCCACGGCCTGGCGCCAGGGAAGGGAAGCGTGAGTTTCGAATGGATCGAAGGCGAATCGTTCCTTCTCCAGCGCTCGGTCGCGGAATGGACCGACCCCGGATGGGCTGAAAACGCCCCGAGGACCACCCAGTCGGTGATCGGCTTCGACGACACGACAATGGAGATCACCCAGCTCTACGCCGACGACCGCGGCGTCACCCGGATCTATCGCGGAACGTTGACCGAGGACCAGTGGCTTCTCGAACGTTCCGCCCCCGGCTTCCACCAGCGCTTCGTCGGCATCTTGAGCGAGGACGGCAACACGATCGACGGCCGCTGGGAAGTCTCACCGGACGGCACCAACTGGGAGCTCGACTTCCCGATCATCTACCGAAGGACCCAGACGACCTGATCGGGCCGCTCGGGTTCGATGCGACCCACAGGGTGCCGGGACCCTGACCTACGACGTCCGCGCCGGCTGCTAGCCGGGATCCACTCCTCTGTTCCTGATCCTGACCGGTGTCACAAACGTGACTGCTGTCTTGTCTTACGGGGCACAGGTGATCCTCGAGGGGGGAGTCGACAATGAGAGTGTTCGTGGCCGGAGCGACCGGGGCTATCGGCAAACAGCTGGTTCCAATGCTGGTCGGGGCGGGACATGAGGTTCATGGCATGACCCGGAGCGAGTCGAAAGAGGCGATGCTCCAGGGGCTGGTCGTGCGGCTTCAAATCGTTCCAGACCTCTTGGCTGCGCCGATGGTTCCCAGATGGGTGTGGTCGAACCCGTCGGTGTACTTCAGCCCGTAGCCCGCCAGCCGGTCGACACCGACATGGGCCAGCCAGATCGCACCCAGCGCAAACAACAATGACGATTCGGCAACGACAGCCCACCCAATCAGCAAGCCCGGTCCGATCAACGCGTGACCGAGGTTGTAGATCGAGGCGCCCGCGGTAGGGGTACGCAGGTAGCCCACCATCGACAGATCCGGAACCAGCACCAAGAGTCCGAACAGCCACCAGGACTCTCCGGACTCGGCGAAGACCCAGATCCCGGCCACCAGCAACACCAGTCCCTCGAGACGCTGTAGAGGCGTTGGGTTGGTCCAGCTGTGCGCCCTGCGCATCTCGTCACCTCACTACTCGTGATCCGGCCCGGGTCATCCTCCGGGCATTGGCACCGTTGTCGGGAACCTTACGTGCCCACTCGAGTCGGCGCGACCTGCGGCCTGAGGAGCCTCAGAGGCGTTCCGCAGGAATCACCGGAGGATTCGCTCGAGGAGCATCTCATCGCCGGCATAGGGATCGTCTTGTCGTGGCCAATGAACCACGAAGTCGGTGACACCAATCTGTTCGTAGGCATCGATCGTTTCGGCGAACTGGGAGGGCGAGCCAAGACCGGAGTCGAGTCGGGAGCCGGTCAAAACCAACCGTCTATAGTCGCCGGGTCCCGGCCCTGACTCTCGCAGACCTCAAATAGGCGCTCCAGCTGTTGAGAGACGACATTTGCCCCGCGAGCGGGCTCCAGGGGAGGACCTCGGTGGGAACGGTCCCCATTGGTCACCCAGATCGAACCATGCCGCGCCGCGATCTCTATGGACCGGGGAACACTGGCCGCCACCGCGAACGGGACACGTGGCTCCTGCACGCAGCCCGGCATCAGCCTGACCGCTTCAGCGGACCAGAACCGGCCGGCGTATGTCACCTCATGACCCCTGAGCAACTCGTCGAGAAGGTCAACGAACTCAGCGAACCGCTCCGTTCTGGCATCCAGCTCATCACCGCCGTAGCCAGGACAGCAGGGCATCCGAACCGCGACTCCCGGCTCCAATACCGAGTGTGAGGCGGCCACCGGTCATGTCGTCAAGAGTCATCAGCTCACGAGCGAAAGGCACAGGATGGCGAAAGTTGGGTGACGCCACCAACGTCCCCAGCCGAATTCTCTCGGTGACCAGACCAGCAGCAGCCAGAGTCGGCACCGCTCCGAACCACGCCGAGTCCGCCAGACCATCCCATACGACATGGTCATAGGTCCAAACATGGTCGAAACCCAACGCCTCGGCGCGGCGCCACTTCTGAGCCGCGACCTCCCAAGGATGCTCCGGCAGGATCAACACACCGAGACGCACGGCTCCACGTCAACCCTCACCCAATATTGGAGCAGCACCGCAAGGCCATCTCGAACCGCAAGGCCATCTCGAGTAGCCGGGCTTGAAATCCTGGCGGCCAATCGTGCCCGGTGCGGCGACTACCTCTCGGCAGGATCGTTGTAAGTGGCGATCTCGATCAGGTTGTCGTCTGGGTCACGAAGATAGACCGACGTCATCTGCCCACGCGCACCGGTCTGACGAGTCGGACCCAGTTCGATTGCGACATCAACCGACGCCAGATGGTTCAGGACGTCGCTGATGGGGGAATCGGTGAGCAAGCACACGTCCAAGGACCCGGGGTCGGGCCGCGCATGGGGCTCCCATGGTCGACTTGCCTCGTGGACGTTGATCTTTTGGCTACCGAACAGCAGAGCATGGTGACTAGACCCGAAGATGAGGTGGTCCATTCCGAGCACCCTCGTGTAGAAGTCGATCGTCGCCGCGAGGTCTCTGGCATAAAGGACGACGTGGTCGATTCCGGTGAGCTCCATCGGAGGCGACCGTAGCTCGGACGACGTACGCGATATGCCGGGTTTGTCAGGCACCGCGCCGTTCCCGGCGTTGGGAGTACCGGCAACACCATCTACGGTCTGGTCCGTCGCCGGCCCTTTGGCGTCCATGTTGAATAGGTACCGACAAATCAGGAGGATTCCATGGCCGACCTCATCTACGCCATCAGCGCGTCACTTGACGGCTACATCGCCGACGAGAACGGCAACTTCGACTGGGGGCAGCCATCCGAGGACGCGCATGCCTTCTTCAACGACCTCCAGCGTTCAGTCGGCACCATGCTCTGCGGCCGTCGCATGTACGAGACGATGAGGGTGTGGGACACACTGCTCCTCGACGAGCTCCCCGAGGTACCACGCGAGTTCGCCGAGGCGTGGCGGGCGACCGACAAGATCGTCTACTCATCCACCTTGGACGCCGTGCCGGAACCGCGGACCCGACTGGAGCGGACATTCGAACCCGAAGCCGTACAGACCATGAAGGACGAGGCCGACCGCGACCTGTCCATCGCCGGCGCCGGCCTCGCCGCCGAGGCCATCCGGGCCGGTCTGGTCGACCGGTATCTAATGCGTTTGGTCCCGACGATCGTGGGTGGAGGGACCTCTGCCCTCCCCGAGGAAGCCCGGGTCGACCTCGCGCTCAACACGACACGTCGTTTCGACGACGGTTCCGTCCTGCTCGACTACAGCATCCGAAGAGCGTGACGGACCGAGGTGGCAGCGACGCGACGAAACCCCGAT
>Ga0299913_10006062_pt1 | contig 10418 bp, 13 predicted proteins | sample RVTome_9_FD_201360 | JGI IMG/M metagenome (GOLD analysis project Ga0299913, IMG submission 201360) | Soil microbial communities from uranium-contaminated site in the Upper Colorado River Basin, Wyoming, United States - RVT155D38 (version 2) ... | reverse complement strand
GGGCTTCTCGTTGCCCTCGACCTCGACGGTGAACTTGGTGACGACCTGCCACCAGCCGCCGCCGACGTCGTCGACCGAGATCACCTCGCCGGTCGCCCGGCAGCGGGCGCCCGCCGGCACCGGCGCGGGGAAGCGAACCTTGTTCCATCCGTAGTTGACGCCGAGCGCGAAACCTGTGGAGGCGATCAGGTCGAGCCTGAATCCGTCGATCAACGAAAGTGTCAGGTTGCCGTGCGCGATCGTCGTCCCGAACGGGCTCTCCTTCTTCGCGCGCTCGACGTCGACGTGGATCCACTGATCGTCCCCGGAGAGCTCGGCGAACTCGTCGATCATCTCCTGCGTCACCTCGCGCCACTCGCCCGGCCCGATCACCTGGCCCTGGATTCCCTTGAGGCCCTCGATCCCTTCGACTTCGACCTGTGCCATGCGGAGAAGACTAATCAGAGCCGTCGCTCGGCGCAGCCCAGAACGCGTCGCTCTCGGCGGGCTTGGCGTATCGACCATCCCTCGACCCGCGCGAGGTAATCGTCGCGGCCATCGACCGGTCGGCTCCCCCCTCCGCGTTGGTCACAAACGCGGTCAGATCCGGAGCGAGCAGGGCTCGCATCCTCTCACGCCACCAGCCTCACCTCGAGCGGCGGGCCGAGGATCTCGCCGGCACCGTCGAGGAGGCCGAGGATGCGGGCGACGTAGGCGGCGGTTTCGGCGTAGGGCGACGAGCAGCCGCAGGCCTGGACTGCGCCCGGCCCGGCGTTGTAGGCGGCGAGGGCGAGCGGGATCGAATCGAACTGGCCCAGCAGGTCGGACATCAGATGGGCCTGGGCGTCGATTGCCGCCGGTGCGTCGAAGGGATTGGAGAGGCCGTAGCTCGCCGCGGTGCCCGGCATGAACTGGGCGATGCCCTGGGCGCCAGCCGGTGACACCGCCATCGGATTGAAGTTGGACTCGGCCATGATCTGGGCGGCGAGAAGGGCGGCTGAGACGTTCCAGCGCGAGGCCGAGCGCAGCAGCGGCTCGCGGAACTGGGCGGGGACGTAGCCGGGCAGTCCGGCGGAGCCGGAGCCCCGGCCGTCGCCCGCGCGGCTCGCGCCCGACCCGGTGCCGATCGCGTCGCCGGCGGCCGAGCACGGAGCCGGCCCGTCGGTGAAGCCGTAGTGCCAGGCTTCCCACGAGTAGCGCTGAACGAAGCCGAACCGCGTCGCGTTGGAGGCCAGCCAGCCATATGCGCCGGGCGGGCCGAGGTCGAGCTCGGTGGCGCACCGGTGAAGCGACTGTCCCGGCGGGGCGACCCAGGTGGGGTCCGGGTTTGCGGCGAACAGGTCTGCCTGCTCCGCGTCGGAGCGGAAGGCCGAGTTGATGACGAGCGCGATACCGGCCGAGCGGGCGGCAGCGGTCATCCGGTCGAACGCCGCGGCGACGTCGGGCCGCATCGGTTTCCCCTGCCGGTAGGCGAGCGGGCCCGAGTAGCCGCCCCCGGTGGCCATCGTCGGCATCCCGCCGTAGTCCGCCGGCGCGGAGGCCTCGGCGGTCGCCGACGCCTCGAGGTCGACCTTGGTCGCTCCGTTCGCCTCGCCCGGCGCCGCATCGGGGTCGAGTTCGCCGCGGACCTTCGCGCGGGCTCGCACGGGTGCGAACGAGGTCTCGTCGGGGAACTCGATCTCGACCCGGTCGGGATCGACGCCGTTCGCGTCGGCGGCTTCGCGACCGGCCGCCACCGCGCGGGCGAGGTAGGCGCCCTTCCCCAGGTGCGCGGGATTCGGCGCGCCGTTCGGCAGTCGTGCCGGCGCGAGGAGCCGGTCGAAGTCGTCCCGCATCGAGCGCGCCGCCGAGAGCGCGGCGAGGTCCGCCGCCCGCTGCGCCCGGCCCTTCCCAGTGATCGCGCCACCGAGCACGGCGAGCAGGAGGGCGGCGAATACGACCGCCACCGCAGCCCCGAGCGCGAGCGGCAGCGCCTGCCCGGTGTCGCCGGCGAGCGCCCGCGCGGCGCGCTCGGCGCGGCGGGTCGCCTCACCCCCTGCCTCCAAGCCTGCAAGTGACCGCCTGGCCGCGACCGGGCCCTGGGCGCGCTTGGCAACCCGCGCCCTCAGACCCCGCTCACGCAGTTCGGCGACAGCGAGTGCCGCGAGCTCGCGGTCGACGTCGAGATCGGCGCGGATCAGGCCGCCCTCGGGCGCGAGCACCGGGTGGACGAGCGCATCCGGCCAGAGTTCTGCCGGGAGGTGGACGATCGCCAGCTCACAGGGAAGTCCGGTGGCGAGCAGGTCCGCGAGGTCGTCGAGGGGATCGGTGCCCTCGGTCCCGACCGGCATCGTCAGCCAACAGACGCTCCCACGTGCGGCGACGCGCGCGCCCGGGCGCCCGATGCGGAGAGCGCCCTCGAGCTCCCGCGCGGCGTCGGTCGCGAGCAGCGTCGGCCGGCACCGGCGCCGGCGCTCCTCGCCCGAGACCTCGATCAGCAGGACGCCGCCACCCGTCTCGCGGGCCGCGGCGACAGCGAGCGCCGCGGCCTCGGCGAGCCCGCCGCCGGCTTCGCCCGCCTCGCTCGCGAGAACCAGGCGCATCAGCCGGCCGGCCTCCGGACCCACGCCTCCGACTCCGAGGCGAGCTTCTCGCCGATCCCCGGCACCGGCGAGGGCGGCTCGAGCACGACCGCGATCCGGCCGCCGTCGACATCGACGTCGACGCGCTTCTCCGCCCAGCCCGGCAGGGCGTCACGAACGGCCGGCGCGGCCGGCTCGCCGGCGGCGAGGGCGAGCGCGCCCGCCTCCGCCGCGCCATCGGCCAGCGTCAGCGAGTAGCCGGCGGCGAGGAGCTGGAGGGCGACGAGGCCGGCGAGGAGCAGCGCCGGCACGGCCGCGAGCAGCTCGACCGACGCCTGGCCGGCCATCGAGGACCCGAGGCGGCTCGCGGCCACGCGTTCACCCGCCGGCGAGCGGGTCGAGGTTGGCGGCCGCGGAGACCGGGATCCGCGGAATCCCGGGGACGAGGCCCGGAGCCTTGACGCTGACCCTCAGATCGTCGTCGTCATCGACCTCGGCGTGCTCCCGGAGCGACTCGGGCAAAGCGTCGAGCGCAACCCGTTCGGGATCGCCGCCGACATGGGCCGCGCGAGCACCGGCCCGGGCCGCGGTCGCGCTCGACCAAAGGGCCCAACCGGCAGCCGCGAACTGCGCAGCAGCGACGATGACGATGACCAGGATCGGCACGATCGCGACGAGCTCCGCCGAGGCCTGCCCGGCCTCTCCCGAGCGATGTTCTGGTCCGGCTCGCATCGCCGAGCGACGCTAGAAACGCCGGGCGCACACGTGGCGCGCCGTTTGCGTCAACTTCGAAACGAAAGGGACGGCCCCCGTCGGTCGCGGCCCCCGCCCCCCGACGAGCTACAGAGTCTGCGCCTCCCGCCACACCGCGAAGATGACGAAGGCGCAGGCGGCGACCAGGCCGATCCAGATCACGATCCCGCCGGCGCCGTCGAGGAGCTCGTCCTGGCCGGCGATGAGTAGCGCCAGGCCGCCGACCGCCCCGTAGAGGGCGGCGCGGCGCGAGTCGTTCAGGGTCGAGAGCGTGAGCTGGTTCCGGCGGTAGAGCGTGTAGACGATCGTCGCGATCCCGGCGAGGAAGCCGATCAGGAGGGCGGTCAGGATCGCCTCCGCGGCGTTCCCGCCGCCCGGGACGAAGGCCACCGGCACGGCGAGGACGGCGATGATCGCGACGTTTCGCGCGGTGCGCACGAACCGATCGTACGGGGGTGGGCTCGGATCTGCACCGATGTGGCGCTCGTCCAAGCCCACCGCCTGGCCCGGCTCAGTCGCTGAGCATCACGATCAGCCCGAAGACGATCGCCCCTGCGCACACGGCGAGGCCCAGGGCAGCGATCAGCGCCGCGCCGAACGCGGCGACCGCCTCGTCCGACCGCCGGCGCTCGCTGAACTGCGCCGCGCCGAAGATCGCGATCGCGAAGGCGGCGGTCACGCCGACCCCGGCGAGGAAGGAGGCCGCGACGGTCTTGCCCAGCTCCGACCACTCGACGATCGTCGCGACCAGCGCCTGGGCGACGTCGGTCATGCCGGCACCGGCTCCCCGGCTCGCACGCGACGCCCGAAGGCGACCGCGACGGCAATCAGGCCGGCGATCGAGACGACGAGCGGGCCGAGCGCCCCGTCACCGAAGATCTGCGTGACCCCGTAGACAAGGGCTCCGATCCCGGCGGCGGCCGGCAGGGTCAGGATCCAGGCGACGACGATGTTGCCGGCGACCCCCCAGCGGACCGCGGAGAGCCGCTTGCCGGCCCCCGAGCCCATCACTCCACCCGAGATCACCTGAGTCGTCGAGAGCGGGAAGCCATAGTGCGAGGAGGCGAGGATGACGGCGGCACCGGCGCCCTGGGCCGAGAAGCCCTGCGCCGCGTCCATCTTGTGGATCCGCGTGCCCATCGTCCGGATGATCCGCCAGCCGCCCATGTACGTGCCGAGCGCGATCGCGGTCGCTGCCGAAGCGACTACCCAGAAAGGCACGTCGAAGTTCGATTCGGACAGGTGCCCGCTGGCGATCAGCGCGAGGACGATCACGCCCATCGTCTTCTGCGCATCGTTGGTGCCGTGGGCGAGCGCGAGCAGTCCACCGGAGACGATCTGACCGCCACGGAAACCGCGGGTGACTGTTCCCGGCCGCTGGCGCCCCACGATTCGGTAGCAGATCACGATCGCGATCGCCCCGACCAGGAAGGCAACCGTGGGGGCGACGAGCGCCGGGATCAGGACCTTGCCGAGTAGCCCGTCGCCGAAGATCGCGTCGGCACCGGCGGCGGCGAAGGTGGCGCCGACGACGCCGCCGATCAGGGCATGCGACGAGCTCGAGGGCAGGCCGAAGTACCAGGTCATCAGGTTCCAGCAGATCGCACCGACGAGGCCGGCGAAGATCACCGTGGTCGTGATCGACTCCGGATCGACGACGTCGCTGGCGATCGTCGCCGCGACCTCGAGCGAGATGAAGGCGCCGACGAAGTTGAGCACCGCGGCGAAGCCGACCGCGAACCCAGGTGCCATCGCACGCGTCGAGATAGAGGTCGCGACGACGTTCGCCGTGTCGTGGAAGCCGTTCGTGAAGTCGAACGCCAGCGCCGTGGCAACGACGATCACGAGGATGAGGTCGGTGGAGTCCATCCCGAATGGTCGGGGACTACGAGTTCTTGATGACGATGCCTTCGACGATGTGCGCCGCGGTCTCCGTCGCGTCGATCGCGCGCTCGAGCACGCCGAAGATGTCCTTCCAGCGGATCACGACCATCGGGTCGATCCCGTTCGAGAACAGGGAGGCGACGGCGTCGCGGTAGATCCGGTCGCCGTCGTTCTCGAGCCGGTGGATCTCGATCCAGTAGTGCTCGAGGTCCTTGAACCCGCGCAGGTGCGAGAGCAGCTCGGCGAGCTGTTCGCAGCACTTGACCAGGACGTCGGCGAGGGCCTGTGATTGGGCCATCGGCGCCTCGATCTTGTAGAGGCCGAGGAAGTCGGCGCTCTCCTCCACGTAGTCGACGATGTCGTCCAGCCCCCCGGCGAGGCCAAAGATGTCCTCGCGGTCGAGCGGCGTGACGAACGTCGAGTTGAGCCGCTGGATGATGTCGTGGGTGATCCGGTCGCCCTCCGACTCGCACTTGAGGATGTCGCGGGCGAGGCCCCCGTCGTCGGGCCACTTCTGGAGCATCTCCTGGAGGAGCTGCGCCGAGCGCAGGCCGTTCTGGCCGGATTCCGCGAAGAGGTCGAAGAAGACCTTGTCGCGGGGGACAAGGGACAGAGCCACGCGCGCAAGCTAGCGCAAGAGCAAGTCGGCAATCCGCCCGGCGGCGTGCCCGTCCCAGAGCGGCGGCGGGTCCGGTCGGCCACCGTCTCGCTCGGCCAGCAGCGCGGGTATCTCGGCGATGCGATCGGGCGCCAGGCCGAGCAGCGTGTTGGTGCCGGCCCGGATCGTCACCGGGCGCTCCGAGTTGTCGCGCAGGGTGAAGCAGGGGACCCCGAGGAAGGTCGTCTCCTCCTGGATGCCGCCGGAGTCGGTCAGCACGGCCGCCGCGTCGGCCTCGAGCGAGAGGAAGTCGAGGTACCCGACCGGATCGACGAGCCGCACGCCCTCCGGCTCGCGCCACTCGGGGCCGAGCATTTTGCGGGTGCGCGGGTGGACGGGGAAGACGACCGGCAGCTCGCGTCCGACGCTCGCAAGCGCCTCCATCGCCTCGCCGAGGAGCGGACCATCGACGAGGGCTGGGCGATGCAGGGTGACGAGCAGGTATCCGCCGGGCTCGAGCCCGAGCGAGGTGGCCGCGGACTGAGCGCGGAAGCGCTCCTCGAGCGCGACCAGCGTGTCGATCATCGTGTTGCCGACGAAGTGCATCCGCTCCTTGGCGATCCCCTCGGCCTCGAGGTTCTCGATCGCCTCCTCGGAGTGAAGGAAGAGGTACTCGGAGAGGTGGTCGGCGACGATCCGGTTGGTCTCCTCGGGCATCGAGCGGTCGAAGCTGCGAAGCCCGGACTCGACGTGGCCGATCGGGATCTCGAGCTTCGCCGCGCACAGCGCCGCGGCGAGGGTCGAGTTGACGTCGCCCGGGACGAGCACGAACTCGGGCTGCTCGGAGACCAAGACTGGCTCGAGCGCCGTGAGCACGCCCGCGGTCTGCTCAGAGTGCGTCCCCGAGCCGACCCCGAGCATGTGGTCGGGCTCGGGCACGCCGAGCTCGTCGAGGAAGACCCCGGACATCATCTGGTCGTAGTGCTGCCCGGTGTGGACGACGACGTGGCGCGAATCGGGCGAGCGCTCGCGCAGCGCCGCGATCACCGGCGCCATCTTGACGAGGTTCGGGCGCGTCCCGACTACGTAGACGATTCGCATCGGATCGCCAAACCGGGGTTAGGAGAGGGCGTCGATCTTCTTTGCGAGCTCGAAGTCGTTTGCGGTCAGGCCGCCCTCTGAGTGAGTGGTGATCGTGACAGTGACCTCGCTCCATGAGATCGCGACGTCCGGGTGGTGGCCCATCCCCTCGGCGGGCTCAACCAGCGCCTTGACGAAATCCACCGAGCCGACGAAGTCGCCGCGGTCGAAGCTCTTGCGGATCGCATCACCGGCGCGAGCCCAGCCGTCGAGCTCGCCCAGCTTCGCCTCGATCTCCACGTCGCCAAGAACCGCCATCGCCGCGCGATGGTGCCATAGTCGGGCCCGGATGCGCATTGCGAGCCTCGTCCCCTCTTCGACCGAGATGCTGTTCGCGCTCGGCCTCGGCGACGACGTCGTCGCGGTAACTCACGAGTGCGACTACCCGGAGGCCGCAGGCGAGCTTCCGCACCTGACCCGCAGCGTGATCCCGGCGGGCCTGCCGCCCGGCGAGGTCGACGCCCGCGTTCGGGAGGTGACCGGTCGCGGCGACGCGCTCTACGAGCTCGACGAGGAGACGCTCCGCGGGCTCGACGTCGACCTGATCGTCACGCAGGCGCTTTGCGATGTCTGCGCCGTCTCGTTCGACGACGTACGCGCCGTCGCCGAGCGGCTGCCGACCCACCCGCGCGTCGTCTCACTCGACCCGTCAACCCTCACCGAGGTCCTCGGTGATGTCGAAACGCTCGCTAAGACGACCGGGATCCCGGATCGCGGCACCGAGCTCCGCGGCGAACTCGAGCGCCGGCTCGCCGCCGTCCGCGAAGCGGTCGCCGCGGCGGATCACCGGCCCCGAGTACTCGCGCTGGAGTGGCTCGACCCGCCGTTCATCGGCGGGCACTGGGTGCCGGAGATGATCGAGCTCGCCGGCGGCATCGACCCCATCGGCGAGGCGGGGGTCGACTCGCGCACGGCGCGCTGGGGAGCGCTGGCCGCCGCGCGCCCGGAGCGGGTCGTGGTGATGCCATGCGGCCTCACCGCCTCCGAATCGGCGAAACAGGCCAAGGACCACCTCGACCTGCTCGCCAAGCTGGGCGCCGAGGAGATCTGGGCCGTCGACGCGGCCGCCACCTTCTCCCGCCCCGGCCCGCGCCTGGTGGAGGGCGTCGAGCTGCTCGCGCACCTGCTTCACCCGGAGCTCGCCGGTGCGCCGGAAGGGCTCGAATGGTCGCGGGTCGAGGTGGCGGTCTAAACGACCGAGATCGCCCCGAGCACGGAGGCGACGCCCACCACGACGAGCCCGCCCCACTCCAGGGCCATGCCCTGGCTCGAGCCCTTCCACTGCTCGCCGGCGGTCACCGCGAGCGCTGCGAGACCGCCCGCAACGAGGCCGCCGAGGTGGCCGCCGATCGAGATGTTCGGGATCGTGAACGTGATCAGGAGGTTGATCCCGACCAGGACGCCGATCTCGCTGGCGAGGCCCTCCATGCCGCGCCGGCGGGCGATGACGAAGGCGGCGGCCATCAGCCCGAAGATCGCGCCGGAGGCGCCCACGGTGAGGCTGTTCGGGTCGAGCAGGAGCGCGCCAAACGCGCCGCCGAGGAGCGAGACGAAGTAGATCGCCGCGAAGCGGGCGCCGCCGATTCCCGGCTCCAGCAGGCGCCCGATGAAGTAGAGGACGAGCATGTTGAGGCCGAGGTGGATCAGCCCGGCATGTAGGAAGCCGCTGGTGACCAGCCGGTAGTAGTCGCCCGCGGCGACGGCCGGGCCGAAGAGCCCCCCGTCGACGGTCAGGCCGCCGCCGGCGCCGGAGAGCCCGGCGTTGGTGCCGGCACCGAGCGCGGCGACGTAGGCGATGACGTTGAGCGCGATCAGCGCGTAGGTGACGTAGGGCGGACCGGCGAGGCTCGCGGCAGGGCCTGAGGCGACGCGCGTCTTGTCGCGGGCGCATTCGGGGCAGCGCATCCCGACCGGCGTCGAGGTCATGCAGTCGGGGCAGATCGGCCGCGCGCACATCGAGCAGGAGACGGCGGTCTCGCGGTCGGGATGGCGGTAGCAGGTGGTCATCTCGTGCAGATGAGATCGAGCTGAACTCGGGCGCGTCCCCTTCATTCGGAGGATTCGGCGACCTCGTTGGGTTCGCCAATCTAGTTCAGGCGAGTAGGCGTCAGCCGAGCGGCGCGCTGAGCAGGACCTCGCCCTCGGGCATCGGCAGGCCGGGCTCGGCTTCCTCGGTGACGAGGACCTCTTCGGTGCCCGACGGGATCTCGCCGAGCTCCGCCTCGGCCTCGCCGTTCTCGTCGACCGTGAAGGCGGTCGCGGGCTCGACATCCGAGCCGTCGCTGAACCAGAGCTGGTAGACGTCCTCGCCCTTGAGCGACGCCATCCCGTCAACGCGCAGCGTCGCCTCGTCGCCGTCGCGCTCGAGCACGCCGGAGGCATCGCCGGCGAGGGTCACCTCGTCGTCGGTGGCCCGGTTGCCCTCGCTGACCAGGAAGCCCGCCACGCCCGCAACGAGCAGTGCGATCACTCCGATCGCCACCGCGGGGCGGGCGCGGATCGTGATCCAGCCGGGCCGGCGTGTCCACCAGGCTCCCCGCTCGGAGCGGGCGTCGGCGCGCACAGTCTTCATCAGCTCGCGCTTGAGCCGCCGCGGCGGCTCCACCTGCGGGACCGAGGCCGGGAGCACGTCGACCGCCGGCTCGAGCCAGCGGAGCTCCGCCCGGCAGCGCTCGCAGTCCTCCAGGTGGTCGCGCACGCTCTCCTCCTCGGCCGGCTCGAGCGCGCCGAGCGCGTAGGCCGCGAGGTCGTCGCTGGGGTGGATGTCGCCGCTCTCGGTCATCTCAGCTCCGCGATCTTTCCCCGCATCTTCTCCAGGCCGAGCCGCATCCGGCCCTTCACCGTGCCGAGCGGCATGTGCAGCATCTCGGCGATCTCGGAGTGACTGAAGCCTCCGAAATAGGCGAGCTCGATGACCTTCGACTGGTCGCTGGGCAGGTCATCGAGCGCGCCCCGGACCTCCCGCGCGGTCTCGCCGCGAACGACCTCGACGTCCGTGCGGTCCTCGGCCGGCCGAGACTCGATCACGGCCTCGTCGTCGTGGTCGAGCTGCGCGACGCCGGGTCGAGAATCCCGCCGGAGCGCGTCGATCGCGCGGTTGCGCACGATCCCGAGCACCCAGGCGCGAACGCTGCCGCGGGCGCGGTCGTAGCCGGCGCGGCTGCGCCAAATCGAGAGGAACGCCTCCTGAGCGACGTCCTCCGCGGCGGCGGGGTCGCCGGCGATCCGGTGGGCGAGCGAGTAGGCGGCGCCCCCGTGGCGGTCGAACAGGGCCTCGAAGGCGACCGGGTCCTTGCGGTCGACGAGCGACATGAGCTCCTCGTCGGCGAGGCGGCGGATCTCGTCCCGCTTCACCCGTGATCCGCCTTCGGGTTCTGCCCGTATTCGTTCATTAGAGGGACATACGCCCACGGATCGAAAGCGGATCAGGCCGCATTCGCAAACCCATCTCATGCAGATCTGATCGAGCCGAACCGGAAGCGAAGCTGAGGATTCGGCGGTTT
>Ga0299913_10006061_pt1 | contig 10422 bp, 5 predicted proteins | sample RVTome_9_FD_201360 | JGI IMG/M metagenome (GOLD analysis project Ga0299913, IMG submission 201360) | Soil microbial communities from uranium-contaminated site in the Upper Colorado River Basin, Wyoming, United States - RVT155D38 (version 2) ... | reverse complement strand
CGCTATCTCGGGCGTGGGTCGTGGCTGGCTCGCCGCGACCCACGCGTGATCCTCCTGGCCCCGATCCTGTTCGTCATCGGCGCCAGCCAGCTGCGGGACGTCCGCCACCTCGTGCTCGTGCTGCTTATCGGTCTTGGCTACTACTCGCTGGCCGGCATCCCGTGGCGCGCGGTCCGCGTGCAGTGGATCTACCTGCTCGTCGTGATCAGCTTCGTCTCCCTGGTGAATGCGCTCATCACCGGCGGAAGGGCGGGCACGTTCCAGGGACCCACCCACGTGCTGCTGACCATCCCGCCCTTCGGGGCCGAGCTCACCGCGGAGGGCCTGAGCCTGGCGGTCAGCCAGCTGGTGCGCTACGCCGGTTTCGCAGCGGTTGGCATACCGATCGCGTTCGCCATCGCGCCCGGCGACCTGGGCGTGGCGTTCCGGCGGTTGGGCCTGGGTGACCGTATCGCGTTCATGATCGACCTGACCATCCGGTTCGTGCCGAACCTGGCGAACGAGTTCGTCGAGACCATCGACGCCCAGCGCGTCCGAGGCTACGACCCGACCGCGCGCGTCGGCGGACCGATCACCCGGCTGCGCCGGGTGGCGCCGGTCATGGTGCCGGTGGTCATCGGCTCGATCGCCGGGGCAGAGGACACGATCGACGCGATGGACCTGCGCGGCTTCGGCGTCGGCCGGCGCACCTGGTACCGGCACCTGGTCCTCGTTCGCACGGACTGGATCGTCATCGCGGCATTCATCGGCTTCGTGGTGGTCGCGACGTTCCTGAACGTCACCGGCCAGACCGACCACTACCTGCTGCCGTTCCTCGTCTGACCCCGACGCCCCCGTTGGGTCCGATGTGGATCAGCCGTGGACAACTCAGCCGGAACCGGAAAAAGTCGTGGACAAACCCCCTTGGCGGGCGCGGCCGCCCCCGGTAATGTCTTGGTTGTCCCGGAGGAGCCGGGCCCCGTTCCTGAGATTGCATCAAAGGGCGAGGCAGGGTTCCTTCGGGACGTTTCTATGCCCGGTTGTCAGCGGGCCGCAGCAGCCAGGACCGATACGTCGGCCGGAACCCCAGCCCCCGCAACGCCTCGGCCAGGTCCGACTCCGCCGGCGGCACCCGGTTCACCCGCTCCAGCCGGATCTCGCGTAGCGGTCCCCGCTCCCCGATGAGCCCCGGCAGCGTGGCGAGCGCCGCGTCGCGCACCTCGGCCTCGTCGGAGGCCGGCAGCGTGAGCAGCCCACGCGCGCCGCGCTCCACGTAGAGCGCCGCCTCCCCGTCCACGAGGATCACGTACGCGCCGGCCGCGCGCTGCAGCGGCAGCCGCTCGGCATCGTCGCGCCGAGGCCAGGGCAGGATGGCGCCGTACGGCTGCGCCGGGTCGGCCGCCGCCAGCAGCAGCACCGATCGCGCGGACTCGGTGGACGGCTCCCGCTCGGCCCGCAGCCGATCGACCGCCCCGGGCAGCGCGAACTGAGCGCCACCGAGACCCTCCACGAAGTAGCCGCGCCGCACCCGCCCCGCCTCCTCCATCGCCCGCAGCACCGGATAGACCGAGGCGAATCCGCCGGCCAGGCCCTCGCCCAGCACCGCCTCGCGGGTGACGACGCCGTGCCGCTGCAGCAGAGCCAGCGCCGATGCATGGGCTCGCTCGGTGGGCCCGCGGCCCTCGCCGACGAGGTCGGCGACGAGCGACCAGCGTCCGGCGGCGCGCGGCGGGCCCATCCCCGCCGGGCGGCCGCGGCGGGGCGTGGCGCGCGAGCGGGAGCGTGGCAGGTCGACGGCGCGCAGCGCCGTGAAGGTGTCGTTCGTCACCTCGCCGGCCCAGACGAGGTCCCACAGCGCATCGAGCAGCTCGTCGTCGGTGCGGGCCTCCGGCACCGATGCGCGCAGCTGCCCGAAGAAGCTGGCCCCGCGCCGCTCGAGGTGGCGGCGCAGCCCGTCGTGGACCGGGTCCTCGGGGCGCTGGGCGGGCTCGAAGGCGCCCGCCGAGGCGAGCAGCTCGGCCCGGTCACGCAGGTAGAGCGCCACCCGTCCGTCGCCCGAGCCGAGCGCCCCGCGGCCGATCCAGACCACCTCCCCGGCGGCGCCGAGTTCGTCGAGCAGGCGCGGGGTGTAGTCGCGCACGCGCGCTGACAGGACGTCGCGCTCCAGGATCGAGGCCGGGACAGGGTAGCCCTCCAGCTGCCCGACCACCTCCAGCAGGCGGTCGTGCCCGGTCGCCCGGCCCCCGATGCCGTGCCAGCCGGGCAGGAAGCGGGCGAGCGCCGTCGGCGCCACCGGCTCGACCTCCCGTCGCAGGCGGGCCAGGGAGCGGCGGCGAAGGGAGCGCAGGACGTCGGCATCGGCGAACTCGAGGCCGCTGCCACCGGGCCGGAACGCCCCTTCCAGCAGCGCCCCCGAAGCGACGAGCGCCGCAAGCCGCTTCCCCACCCGCCCGACCGCCAGGCCCCAGCGGGCGGCGGGAGCGCCGGCCACGAACGGCGCGTGGGTACGTGCGTAGCGCAGCAGGAGCGAGTCGAGCGGCGGCGGGCCGTCGGCAGGGGCGGATGCCAGCCACGTCTCCGCCACGCCCGGCGGCGGGCTCGCGCCGAGCGCGTCGCGGTAGCGGGCCACGTCTTCGATCGCCACCCAGCGCTCCTCGCCCGCCAGCCGGATGGCCACCGCCCGCCGGTCGCCCGACAGCGCTGCCAGGGCATCGGCGGCGGCGAGGCCGTCCGCGCGGGCTGCCACCTCATCGGTCCGGAGGTCGCCGAGCCGGCGGAGCAGGTCGTGCACACCGTCCACGGTCCGCGCTCGTCGGGTCCCGGCCAGCGCCTGCAGCTCGAGCTCGAGGTCCGTGGTGGCCGCCGGGTCGAGGAGCTCGCGCAGCTCGTCGGCCCCGAGCAGCTCGGCGAGCAGCTCGCGGTCGAGGGAGAGCGCCTGGGCGCGGCGCTCGGCCAGCGGCGCGTCGCCCTCGTACAGGTAGCTGCCCACGTAGTCGAACAGCAGCCCCTGGGCGAAGGGGCTCGCCGACCTCGTCTCCACGCTCGTGACGCGGACCTGCCGCGAGCGAATGCCGGCCAGCAGCTCCTTGAGGGCCGGCACGTCGAAGACGTCGCGCAGCACCTCGCGGTACGTCTCGAGGATGATCGGGAACGAGCCGTAGCGGCTCGCTACCCCGAGCAGATCCGACGATCGCTGGCGCTGCATCCACAACGGCGTGCGCTGCCCGGGCCGGCGACGCGGCAGCAGCAGGGCCCGCGCCGCGTTCTCGCGGAAGTGGGAGGCGAACAGCGCGGAACCGCCGAGCGCGGCCATCAGCACGTCGTCGAGCTCCTCTGGATCCAGCGCGAAGACGTCATCGGCGGGCGCCTCCACCGCCTGCGGCAGACGCAGGGCGATGCCGTCGTCGGTCCAGATGGCCTGCACCTCCTGGCCGGCATCGGCCAGGCGTGCCTCGACGGCCATCGCCCAGGGTGCGTGGACCCGGCCGCCGTACGGGGAGAGGAGGCAGACGCGCCAGTCGCCGAGCTCGTCGCGGAAGCGCTCGACCACGAGCTGCCGGTCCGTGGGCAGCGTGCCGGTCGCCTCCAGCTGGTCGCCGAGGTACGCGACCAGGTTGCGCGCCGCCCGCTCGTCCAGGACGTGGTCCTCGCGCAAGCGCGTCTCGGCGGCGGCGGGCTTCATCGGCTCCAGCTCGCGCAGGAAGGCGCCGATGGCCCGGCCCAGCTCCACCGGGCGGCCGATACCGTCGCCCTTCCAGAACGGCATCTTGCCCGGCTGGCCGGGCGCCGGCGACACGATCACCCGGTCCGGCTTGATGTCGTCGATCCGCCACGACGACGCGCCGAGCAGGAACACCTCGCCCACCCGGCTCTCGTACACCATCTCCTCGTCCAGCTCGCCCACCCGGCGGCCGCGACCGCCCTCCTCGCCGGCGAGGAAGACGCCGTACAGGCCGCGGTCCGGGATCGTGCCGCCCGACGTGATGGCCACCACCCGCGCGTCGTTGCGCGACTCGATGACGTCGGCGGTGCGGTCCCACACGACCCGCGGCTTCAGCTCGGCGAACTCGTCGGACGGGTATCGGCCCGACAGCATGTCGAGCACTCCCTCCAGCTGCTCGCGGGACAGGTCGCGGTAGGGATGGGCGCGGGTGACGAGTGCGTGGAGGTCGCCGACGGTCCATCGGTCCATGGCGCCCATCGCGACGACCTGCTGGGCCAGGACGTCGAGCGGGTTGCGCGGGATCCGCGTCTCCTCGATCTCCCCGTCGAGCATGCGCCGCACGACGACCGCCGCCTCGAGCAGGTCGCCGCGATACTTCGGGAAGATCTTGCCGGTCGACGGTGCGCCGACCTGGTGCCCCGCCCGGCCGATGCGCTGCAGCCCGGACGCCACCGACGGCGGCGCCTCGACCTGGATGACGAGGTCGATGGCCCCCATGTCGATCCCCAGCTCGAGCGAGCTCGTGGCGACGAGCGCGGGCAGCGTGCCGGCCTTCAGCGCCTCCTCGATCCCGAGCCGCTGCTCGCGGGCGATGCTGCCGTGGTGGGCGCGCACGAGCTCCTCCCCGGCAAGCTCGTTCAGCCGCGCGGCCATCCGCTCGGCCAGGCGGCGGGAGTTCACGAAGACGAGCGTGGACCGATGCGCCCGGATGAGCTCGAGCAACTCCGGGTAGATGCTCGGCCAGATCGAGCGGCGGCTCTCGGGCCCCGCCGCCGGCCCGCCGGGCTGTTCCTCGAGCGGGAGCTCCTCGCCCATGCGGGCCATGTCCTCGACCGGCACGATGACCTCGAGCTCGAGGGTTTTGCGCTCCGCGGCGTCCACGATCCTGACCTCGCGCCCCTCGCCGCCGAGGTAGGCGGCGATCGCGTCCAGCGGCCGCTGCGTGGCCGACAGCCCGATCCGCTGCGGCGAGGTCCCGATGAGCGCCTCGAGCCGTTCGAGTGACAGGGCCAGGTGCGCGCCGCGCTTCGTGCCGGCGATGGCGTGCACCTCGTCGAGGATCACCGTCTCCACGCCGCGCAGCGACTCGCGGGCCTGGCTGGTGAGGAGCAGGTACAGGCTCTCCGGCGTGGTGACGAGGATGTCCGGTGGGTCCTTCGCGAACCGGCGCCGCGCGTCGGCGGGCGTGTCGCCGGTGCGGGAGGCCACCGCGATCTCGCGCAGCTGCGTGCCCTCCCGTTCCGCCGTGCGCCGAATGCCGGCCAGCGGCGCGCGCAGGTTGCGCTCGACGTCGTAGCTCAGCGCCTTCAACGGGCTGACGTAGAGCACCTTCACGGACCGATGCCGCCCTTCGGGCGGTGACGTGGCGAACAGCCGGTCGAGGCACCACAGGAACGCGGCCAGGGTCTTGCCGCTGCCGGTCGGCGCGTGGAGCAGCGTGTGCTCGCCCGAGGCGATCGCCGGCCAGCCGAGCTCCTGGGCTCGGGTCGGCGCGGCGAAGCTCTCCGCGAACCAGCGGCGGGTGGGCTCGGAGAACGGTGCGAGCGAGTGGGCGCTCGAGGCGGCAGGCACGCACCGGAGTCTACGCCGCGGGATGCGGCCGAACAAGTGTTCTATTCCCGCGCGGGTGTGCGACGGATCCCGTTGCCTCCGCTCGCGCCTCGGCGTATGCTAGTTGCGTATGCAACCAACTGCGATCCCCCATGCCGACCCTCGGGTGCAGCGCGCTCTCTCGCGCGGCCACCTCGTCGACCTCACCACCTACGGCCGCAAGAGCGGCCTGCCTCGCCGGATCGAGCTCGTCTTCCACGCCATCGATGGCCGCGTGGTCATCAGCGGCATGCCTCGACGCCAGCCGCGGGCATGGCTGCTGAACATCCGCGCCAACCCATCGGTCATCCTTCATCTGAAGAGCATCGTCAGCGCAGACCTGCCCGCCACGGCTCGCGAGATCACGGATCCGGCGGAGCGCCGCGCACTCATGAAGCGCGTCGCCGCGAACTGGGGCCGGACCGATGTCGAGGTCATGGTCGAGCTGAGCCCGCTCATCGAGCTCACGTTCGACTAGCGACCGAGCCCCACCAGCACCCCGCGGGCGAGCAGGATCAGCGACGCCAGGGCCGCGGCCGCGAAGAGCAGGACGCCGGGCCCGATGGACCACCAGCCGAGCCGAGCCAGCCCGGCCCATAGCAGCACCAGCCCGGCGTTCCACGCGATCACCCGCCAGGTGCCGCCGCTGGCGAGGATGGCGCGCTGCCGAGCCCTGGATTCCATGTCACCCGGCCCTACCGCGGGAAGCAGGTACGTCCACGCGGCGACGAGCACCTGCGCCACCCATCCGCCGATGAGCGGCACGGCGAGCACACCCAGCGTCCAGCCCGGCACGACCACGCCCTCGACCACGATGCCGCCGACCGCGGCCAGTGCGGTGGCGGCGAACCACGCCATGGACAGCAACCCGTGCCGCGCCGACAGGTCGTGCCAGGCGCGGTCGCGCGCCCAGCTTCCACGGCGCGACCAGGTCTCGATCCCATACACGAGCAACGCGACGGCGGCGGCGGCCACCAGGCAGGCTCCGGTCACGGCCGGCGGCAACGCCGCCGCTGCGTATCCTGCGGCGGCGATCGGCGGTCCGGCCAACAGCCCGAGCACGACGATCGCCATCGATGGCTGGGGGCGGATGCGCGCCCCCACGATGGTCGGGTAGAGGTAGATCAGCGTGCCCGCCACGCTGATCGCGACGAAGCCGAATACGTTCAACCACGCGTGCGCGGGCTTGAGGGCGACCCATGCCCCGGCGATCGGCGGCCAGCCGAGAAGGAAGAGGACGGCCAGCGAGGCGCCCACCGCCAGGTCGGCGAGCGCGACGCCGTAGGCGATCTGGACGACCGGGTGCCGCCGCGCCAGGCCGAACCGCATCGGCGCATACGTGGTCCACGCGGTGATGCCGATCCCTGCCAGCACGAGCAGGCCGCCTCCACCCGCCACCTCCCGGCCGAGGAGCGGCCGGCCGATGGCGACGGTCGCCATGCCGGCCGCGAGCGCGAGGACACCGGCCAGCCGCAGCTGCCAGGGCTCCGGCCGCGTACCGGCCAGGGTCACCCCGAAGTGCGGCATGAACGTCCCGATGGCGACGGTGGTCGCTCCCGCCAGCGCGAGATGGGTGGCGACCCATCCGTGGAGGCCGCCCATTGGCAGCAGGCCGCTGAGGATGGAGGCGAGGAGGAACGCGCCGGTGAGCGCGATCCCGATCCGCAGGATGGCGCGCTCGCTCAGGCGCGCGGATGCCGGAGCGGCATCGCGCCGCTCCGGCACCGTCCCGATGGCCAGGCCCATCGGTGGTTAGTTGCCCGGGTCGCCGTCGCCGGCCTGGAACAGGCCGAGCGCGCCGTGGGCCACGAAGTTGAAGGCGTGGGTCACGATCGGGTACAGCCCGTCCTCGGCGAAGTGGAACTCCGCGATCGCGCCCTGGGCCGGGGCGAGGTCGATGGCCTGGGATCCCCAGCTGCCCTGGTTACCACGGGTCAGGTGGATGCCCTCCTTGATGACGGTGTCGAAGATCGTGCCCACCACGTGGAAGCTGGAGTCGATGTTCGGCCCCACGTTGAGGACGAAGGCGCGCACCGTCTCGCCCGTCTCGACCGGGATCGGATTGTCCTTGTACTGGTTGGCGATGCCGTTGAAGACGACGTAGTCCGGGTCCGGGACGGTGGCGTTCGCGGCCTCCAGGTTGCCGGTCTGGCCCTGCGGCCCGAGATACCACTCGTTCTGGATGAGGAACACCTCGCGGTCGACGGGCGCCAGTCCCTCGGCGGGCTCGACGATGATCAGCCCGTACATCCCGTTCAGCATGTGGCTCAGCGCGCCGGCCGTGCCGCAGTGGTACATGAACACGCCCGCGTACTCCGCGGTGAACTCGTACAGTTTCGACTCGCCGGGATTGATGTCGGTCATCTCGTCGTTCCAGGCCACCAGCGAGGCATGGAAGTCGACCGAGTGCGGCATGACGTTCGTCTCGGGGTTGATGAGGTTGATGCGCACCGTGTCGCCGACCTTGACCCGGATGACGGGACCGGGGACGGTGGCGTCCTCGACCGAGGTGCCGAAGGCGTACACGGTCTGGACGAAGCCGTCGGCGACGGTCATCGGCTGCTCGACCACGTAGAGGTCGATGTCATGCACCGTCCCCTTGGCAAGCGCCGGCGCGGTCGCGTCGCGCAGCTCGTAGGGCGGTGCGTTCGGATCCTTCTCGACGGTGGTGGCGGGCGGCGCGCTCGCGCCATGACCGCCGTGGTCGGCGGCCATCGGCTCCGCCGGCGCCGACGGGTCGGCCTGGGCGGCCACCTGGTTCGGGACCAGCTGGGCGTAGATGAGGGAGAGCAGCAGCACGGATGCGATAGCGCTGATGACGACGATGATCCTGGTCATCGGGGTGAGACCTTTCTCCGCTGTGCGGTCCGCGAGCCCGTGCGTCGGGGACCGGTGACAAATCCTTAGTGAAGTGATAAACCTTTAGCGACGCGCTCAGGATGTGCCGTTCGTCACGTTATGAGCGGGCACGATCGGGACAATCGGCAGGGACGACGATGGTCCCGCTCCGAAGACACTGGAGATGGCATGCGACTCGAGCTCAGCAGGCGAGGCGACTACGCGGTACGGGCCATGCTCGCCCTGGCCGATGACGACAGCCTGGTCACCGGCCCCCGCATCGCGGAGCGGACGGGCGTGCCGATCAGCTTCCTGCCGCAGGTCATGGGCTCGCTCGTCCGAGCCGGGCTGGTCGAGGGCCTCCAGGGCCGGACCGGCGGCTACCGCCTGGCGCGACCGGCACACGACATCACGCTGCTGGGGATCGTGGAGGCGGCGGAGGGCGACAGCCGCCGGATGACGTGCATCCTGCGCGGCGGCCCGTGCGGCGCCGACGGAGTGTGCCGCGTCCACGATGCGTTCTTCGGTGCCCAGGAGGCGCTCCTCGCCGAGCTGGCGGCCACGACCCTGGCCAGCCTCGCGCGCTAGAGTGCGGCTCGTGAAGAACACGGGGCTTCCATTGCCCCCGCTCATTGCCGCCCTGCGCGAGACCGGACGCGGCGACGGGGCCGCCATTGGCGACGTCGGCATGGCGCTCGGCCACATGGCCGAGCAGGTCGGCCTCGTGGGGATTCGACTCGAATTGGCGGACGCCGATCCGCTGCCGTCGCTCGCGACCGGCTGGGGAACGCTGGTCGCCAGCGAGGGCGGCGAGAGGGTCCCGATCGTCTCGACGCACGGCGACGACATCGGCCGCGCCTGGCTCGACGGGCCGGAGGCGGCTCGTCGGACGGGAGCCGCGGCACTCCTCAGCGCGGTCGGCGCAGCCCATGCCCACCTGCGGGCCGATCGCGCCGAGGCGCACCTGGCGGGCCTCGACCAGGCGCTCCACGGCATCGCCGGCGCGGCGGCTTCGGGACCGATCCTCCAGCTCATCGTGGAACGCGTCCGCGAGCTCGTCGATGCGCAGTACGCGGCCCTCGGCATCGTCGATCGCGGCGGCCGCCGCCTCGCCCAGTTCCTGACGAGCGGCCTCGACGTGGAGGCACGGCGGCGCATCGGCTCGTTGCCGGAGGGACACGGCCTGCTGGGGGCGCTCATCCACGAGGGCGAGACGATCCGAATTCCGGACATCCATGCCGACCCGCGGCGCCACGGCTTCCCACCGAACCACCCGGAGATGCGCTCGTTCCTCGGCGTGCCGATCACGGTGAAGGGCGAATCGGTCGGGAACCTGTACCTCACCAACAAGCGCGGCCGACCGGAGTTCAGCGCCGCAGACCAAGAGCTCGTCGAGCGCTTCGCACTGCACGCCGGCATCGCCTTCGAGAACGCGCGCCTGGCCGAGGAGGTGGCGCAGCTGCGGCTCATCGAGGAGCGAGAGCGCATCGGCGCGGACCTGCATGACGGCGTGATCCAGCGGATCTACGGCGCGAACCTCTTCCTGGAGGACGTGGGCGAGCTCATCGCCACACGCCCGGAGGAGGCCTCGCGGCGAGTCGAGGAGGTGATCGACGCCCTGAACCACACCATCGAGGAGATCCGCGGCTTCATCTTCTTGCTGCGCGCCCCGGGCGAGGAGATCGGCGTGGGCCCCTCCCTGCGCGCGCTCGCTGCCGAAGTCCGGCTGCACAGCGGCCTGGACGTCGGCGTATCGGTCGACGCGTCGGCGGAGCTGGATGCGGAGCGCATCCGGGAGGTGCTGAGCATCGCGCGCGAGGCACTCAGCAATGCCGCACGGCACGCGGCTGCAACGGCCGTCGAGCTGAGCCTCGCCCGTGACGGGGATCGGTGGCTGCTCGAGGTCCGGGACGACGGCAGCGGCTTCGACCCCCACGTTCCCCGAGGAGAACGGCACCACGGCCTCGACAACATGCGGCGACGTGCGGAGCGCCTAGGGGGTACGCTGCAGGTCGCGAGCCGGCCGGGCGGCGGTGGGACCCGTATCATCGTCGAGCTACCCGCGGCGCGGG
>Ga0299913_10006060_pt1 | contig 10422 bp, 9 predicted proteins | sample RVTome_9_FD_201360 | JGI IMG/M metagenome (GOLD analysis project Ga0299913, IMG submission 201360) | Soil microbial communities from uranium-contaminated site in the Upper Colorado River Basin, Wyoming, United States - RVT155D38 (version 2) ... | reverse complement strand
ATCGGGCCTGTTCGCCGGTCAGCTGGTCGGGCCGCCGTTGTTCGGCTGGTTGGTCGAGCGCGCCTCGTACGAGCTCGCGTGGGCGGTGTTCGCGGCGTTGCTGGTGGTCGCCGCCGTGCTGCTGCGGACTGGGCGTGCCAGGCTGCTGCGTGCCCGCCTGCCGGCAGGCGCCGCGGGCCGTTGATCGCGGGTCATGCCTCCGGGTCCGACGAGGGCGGTCCCAGCCGGTGCAGGTGACGCCACAGCAGTCCGTGGGCGGCAACGCCGACCAGCAGCACGATCGACGCCGACCAGATGCCGAACGCGGCGCAGATGAGCGCCGCGGCAAGTGCGCCCGCCACGAGGACGGCCCGCATCGCGTTGACCTGCTCCATCGCTGCTCCTCAGCCGGTGACCCACCACATGGTAGGTCGTGCGCCGGCCAGCGCCGCGGCGGTCGCGGGCGCCTCCGGGTGGTCCCGGACGGCCAGGAACAGCAGCACCAGCGCGACCGCCAGCAGCGCCAGCAGGCCCGCGCCCCATACCAGTGCGCGACGCAGCTGGCGTCCCTCCTCGTCGACCGGGACGGGTGGCGGCGCCTCGCGGGGCGTGGGCGGGTCCGGCGCCACGTCCGCGCCCGCGTCGGCCCTGTCCGGCCCGGGACCGGCGTCGTCGCCGTCCGGTCCCGGCTCGTCGTCGGTGGCCACCCGGAGCGGTGGCGGCGCGAAGGTGTCGCCCTCGGCGACCGCCTCGAGTGCGGCGGCGACCTCGGCCGCCGCGGGGCGCACGGCGGGGTCCTTGGCGAGCAGGCCGTCGATCAGTGGCGCGAGCGGTCCCAGGTGCTCGCCGGGACGGTGCGGCCGCTCACGGACGGCGCGCGTCGTGGCGATCGAGCCGACGTCGGAGAACGGCGCGCAGCCCTCGATCGCGAAGTACAGGGTGGCGCCCAGCCCGTAGAGGTCGGCCATCGGCCCGGCCCGCTCGCCGCGTGCCTGCTCCGGCGCCATGTACGCGGGCGTGCCCAGGACGCTGCCCGCGGCGGTCAGTGTGGGATCGTCGCCGAGCAGGGCGATGCCGAAATCGGTGACGTAGACGCCGCAATCGCCCACGAGGACGTTGCTGGGCTTCACGTCACGGTGCACCACGCCTGCGGCGTGGACGGCGAGCAGCGTCCCGAGCAGCGACTGGCCGACCTGCGCGGCGCGCTGTGGCGTCAGCGTCCCCGTCCGCCGGACGACCCGGGTCAGGCTCGGTGCCTCGATCAGCTCCATGATCAGTGACACCTGTGCGCCGTCGTCGTGCACGTCGTAGACCTTGACCACGCCCGGCGTGTCCAACTTGGCGACCGCCTGCGCCTCGCGCATCGCCCTGGTGCGGCTGCGCGTGCTGCGCGACTCGCTCAGCACGATCTGCTTGATCGCCACCGGTCGTCGAAGATGCAGGTCCTCACCCCGCCAGACCGCACCCGACCCACCGCGCCCGATCAACGACCGCACCGCGTAGCGGTCCTTGATCAGCTGCGTGCCGGACTGGGGCTGTTTCACCTGGTCTCCACCGGCGGCCGGTGCGGGACGGCGCGGTGGTGTCGGGTCGCGTGCTACGCGACGCCAGCCCAGTTCGCCGTACCCGCTGGTGACGCATACCGTAGCGGAGCGCGCCGAGACAGGGAACGGACCGATGCCACCAGCAGCACGTATCGCCGTCGTCACGGGCGCGTCCAGCGGGATCGGTGCCGCCGTCGCGCGCCGGCTCGCCGACGACGGCATGACGGTCGTGGCGGTCGCCCGGCGCGTCGACCGCCTGGACGCGATGGCGGCTGACCATCCCAACATCGTCGCGCACGGTGCCGACGTCACCGACCGTTTCGCGGTGGCCAGCCTCGCCGAGCGCGTCAATGCCCAGTTCGGTCGTTGCCACGTGCTCGTCAACAACGCGGGCGTCGGTGGGGGGGCGTTCACGGGACCCGAGAGCGTCGACGGCCTGCTGCACACGATGCAGGTCAACTTCGTCGGGGCGGTGCACACGACCGCGGCGTTGCATGGGCTGCTGGCGGCCAGCGCGCCGAGCCAGGTCGTCAACGTGGGGTCGGTGTCGGGCAAGCTCGGCGTCGGTCCGGCCGACTACTGCGCGTCGAAGTTCGCCCTGGTTGGCTTCTCCGAGGCGTTGTCCCTGTCGTGGACGCACGAGGGCATCGCCGTCACCCAGCTCAACCCGGGGTTCATCGCCACCGAGGGCTTCCCCCAACGGCAACTGGTCACGTCGCGGTTCGCGCGGTTCGTCGGCGCCCCCGAGGACGCCGCCGCCGCCGTGGCCGCGGTCGTCGCGTCGCCGGTCCGTGAGCGCACCGTGCCGCGGTGGTACCGGGCGCTGGTGACCCTGCGCCACGTCGCCCCGCCGCTGTTCTGGGCGCTCGCGTCCCGCACATCACGGGCACGTGGCACCCGCGACCCCTGATGGTCGACCCGCATGCCGTCTTCGCATGGGGCGTCGCCGCCGGCGATCCTGCCCCGCACGGCGTCATCCTGTGGACCAGGGTGCCGGCGTCGCCGACCGGCCCGGTCGACGTGTCCTGGCACATCGCCACCGGCCCGACGATGCGCGATGTCGTGGCGGCGGGTGGCGCGGCCGCCGGTACCGGGACCGACTGGACCGTCAAGGTACGGGTGCGGGAGCCCGCGCTGCGCCCGTTCACCACGTACTGGTACCGGTTCGACGCGCTGGGCGTGAGCAGCAGGGCGGGGCGGTTCAAGACGCTGCCCGCCCCGGGGATGCCGCTGGAGCGCCTCCGTCTTGGCTACGTGTCGTGCCAGGACTTCACGTCCGGGCGGTTCCATGCGCTGCGGCTGCTGGCCGACGCCGACATCGACTACGTGCTGCACCTCGGCGACTACATCTACGAGTCGGTCAGCGACCCGCGGTTCCAGCGCCGCGGCCCCGCCGACCGTCGGCTGCGCCTTCCGGGCGACCGGGACCGCGCGGAGACGCTCGACGACTACCGCTGGCTCTACCGCACGTACCGTCGCGACCCGGACCTCCAGCGCCTCCACGAGCGCTTCGCCGTCATCCCCATCTGGGACGACCACGAGTTCGCCAACGATGGCTACGGGGTCCATGACATCGACACCAGCGACGAGGCGGCGAACGCCGACCCGACCCGGCGCAGCGCGGCCTCGCAGGCGTGGGTCGAGTACCTGCCCGCCGACGTGGCCTTCGACCCGACCGCCGGTCCGGTCGACCAGATCCGCATCCACCGCCGCATCGTGCTCGGTGACCTCGTCGACCTGGTGCTGACCGACGAGCGCCTCTACCGCGACGGCCCGCCGTGCGGGCTCGCACGCGAGGACCGGTACGCGACCCACGGCTGCGCGGCGCGGCACGACCCGGACCGCACGATGCTGGGCGCCGCGCAGCGGCGCTGGCTGATCGACACACTGACCAGTTCGACGCAGCGGTGGAAGCTGTGGGCCAACGAGACGATGCTGCTGCCGTTCCAGCTGCCGGCATGGCTGGCGCGCCGCCTCCACCCGCACGCCGGCAACGTCCCGGTGCTGTCGGAGGTGCTGGTCAGCCTCGACCAGTGGGACGGCTACACAGCGGAGCGGGCGACGCTGGCGGACGCGCTGGCCGACGTCGACGGCCTGGTCGTGCTCACGGGCGACCTGCATTCGTTCATCACCGGGACGCTGCGGACCGACGACGGCCGGCACGTCGCGACCTGTCTGATGGTCGGGTCGGTCACGTCGGCCAACCTGGCCGAGATGATCGCTGGGCGCACGCTGCCGAGCGTGCCCCTGCCACTGACGCGGCTGGTCCGCGACGCGAACCCCCACCTGTCCTACGTCAACTCGAGCGCCCACGGCTACAACCTGCTCGACGTCACGCCTGACCGGCTGCGATGCGACATGGTCGCCGTCAGCGGCGTGCGCGCGCCGTTCGCGTTCCAGTGGACGCTGCACACCGTCGACGTCGCGGCACCCGGCCGATGAGCGTCGAGGTTCCTCGACTTTCGTCGGCGCGTGCGGCATCGTCTGTCCATGGGAACTCCGATCGACCGCGCCACACATGTCCGGGCCACGGCGGAGCCTCGATCCCATGAGGCACGGCGGGATCTGACGGCGCTACCGAAGGTCCACCTCCATCTGCACCTGATCGGCTCGATGCGTCCGCGCACGCTCGCCGACCTCGCCCGCCGCAACGGCGAAAGGCTGCCCGCCGAGCTGTCCGCTCTGACGTGTCGTGTCAGCTCGCCGCCGACGACGTACCACGGGGTCACGCCGACCGAGGCGGACGTCCGGGGCTTCGCGCGGTTCGACGCGTTCTACGTCGCCGCGAAGCGCCAGGTGCGTGGCCTCGACGATCTCGCGCGGCTCGTCGACGAGCTCGCGGCCGACGAGGCGGCGGCGGGATCCCGCTGGGTCGAGGTGACCGCGAACCCCAGCCTCTACCACGGACGGCTCGGACCCGACGAGGGGGTGCTGGAGGCACTGCTCGAGGCGGGCCGGCAGGCCCAACGCGCCACCGGCGTGGGCGTCGGCTGGGTCGTCAGCGCCGACCGGCGGTTCCCCGACCGCGCGACGTCGCTGGCCGAGCTCGCGGTGCGCTACGCCGGCGACGGCGTCGTCGGCTTCGGGCTGGCCAACGACGAGGCCGCCAACCCGACGACCGCCTTCGGGCCGGCGTTCGACATCGCCCGCGACAGCGGCCTGCTGTCGGTGCCACACGCGGGTGAGCTGACGGATGCCACGGACGTCGTCGGGGCCGTCGACCGCCTCGGTGCGGACCGCATCGGCCATGGCATCCGGGCCATCACCGACGGGCGGGTGCTCGAGCAGCTCGTCGACCGGCAGGTCTGCCTCGAGGTGTGCCCGGCGTCGAACGTTGCGCTCGGTGCCATCGACCACCTCGCGGAGCACCCGCTGCCGCGGCTGCGCGCCGCGGGGTGCGCGGTCACGCTGGCGGCCGACGACCCGCTGCTGTTCGGATCGGGCCTGGCCGACCAGTATCTGATCGGGCGACGCGTGTTCGGCCTCGACGACGCCGAGCTGGCTGAGATCGCACGCTGCGGGATCCGCGCGGCCGGCTGCCCGCCGCGCCTGCGTGACGAGCTGCTCGCCGAGGTCGACGACTGGGTGGCGGACGTCCCGGCAGGTGCCGCGGCCTGACACGGCGACACTCAGGCGTCGAGCACCCCGCGGGCGGTCACGAAGACGTCGTCGAGCATGTCCGGGGTCAGGCGACCCGTGAAGGTGTTCTGCTGACTGGGGTGGTAGCTGCCGAGCAGCCCGTACCTGCCGACCACCGCCCGCGCGCCGTGGCCGAACCGCGGCTGGGGGCTGACCGGGCCGAGCTGGCGGAGCAGCGCCTGCCATGCGAACCCTCCGAGGGCGACCACCAGACGCGCCGGCAGCAGCTCCAACTCTCCGCGCAGCCACCCCGCGCACGTGTCGCGCTCGGTGGCCGTCGGCCTGTTGGCGGGTGGCGCGCACCGCACCGCGGCGGTGATCCAGCAGTCCCGCAGCGTCAGGCCGTCGCCGCGTCGCCGCGACGTGGGCTGTGACGCGAAGCCGGTCCGGTGCAGCGACGCGTAGAGGAAGTCCCCGGAGCGGTCGCCAGTGAACATGCGGCCCGTGCGGTTCGCGCCGTGCGCGGCCGGTGCGAGGCCGACGACCACCAGGCGCGCGGCGGGGTCGCCGAACCCCGGCACCGGGCGCGCCCAGTAGTCCCAGTCGGCGTATGCCGCGCGCTTGTCGCGACCCACCTGCTCACGCCACGCCACCAACCGCGGGCACGCCCGGCACCGCGTCACCCGGTCCGACAGCGAATCGAGGCCGTTGGCGTCGCGCGCGACCGGCACGCCGGTCACGTGATGACGACGTCGTCGAGGTCGGGATCGGCGGCTGGGACCTTCGGATCCATCGTCCGCAACGTCGACACCAGCAGCTGCGCGACCACCGCGTCGCGCACCCAGCGACGGTCCGCGGGCACCACGTGCCATGGTGCCGACCCTGTCGAGGTCTCGGTGATCGCCTCCTCGTAGGCCGTGGTGAAGTCGTCCCATCGGGCGCGTATGTCGAGGTCCCCGCGGTCGAACTTCCAGCGCTTGGTGGGCTCGTCGAGCCTGGCCTGCAGCCGCTCGCGCTGTTCCTCACGTGAGATGTGCAGGAACACCTTCACGACCGTGGTGCCCTCGTCGACCAGCAGTTGCTCGAAGTCGCGGATGTGGCGGTAGCGGGCGCGCCATCGCGGGTCGGGTACGAGGCCGAGCACGCGCACCACCGTGACGTCCTCGTAGTGCGACCGGTTGAAGATGCCGAGCTCGCCACGCCGGGGCACGACCTGGTGCACCCGCCACAGGTAGTCAAGTCGAGCTCGTTGTCGCTCGGTGCCTTGAACCCGGCGACCCGCACGCCCTGGGGGTTGACGCCGCTGAACACCCGGCGGATCGTGCCGTCCTTGCCGGCGGTGTCCATGCCCTGCAGAACCAGCAGCAACGCGCGCTCGTCCTCGGCCCAGGGGCGTCTGGAGGTCGCGCAGCTCGTCGAGCAGGTCGTCGCGCAGCTGGTGGCCGTGCGCTTTGTCGCGCAGTCCCAGCGTGTCGCGTGCATCGCGTCGGACCAGGTGCGGTGCGTCGCCAGGTGCTATGAGAGTCGGTGGCAGCAGGTCAGGGTCCATCGGCGGAGTGTAGGCCGTCGCGGCGGTCACGGGACCGGACCTATGTCAGCTGTCCGGGTCGTCCGACAGGTCGGGGCAGCCGAGCGTGTCCCAGATCCGCTCCCGTACCAGCAACTGGTAGCCGACCCACTCCTGGGCCAATCGGCGGCCGCCGACCAGGAGCCTGGTCACGGCGTCACGGGCCTGCGACGGCAGCCATGCCGTCAGCATCCGGACCTGCTCGATGGGCAGCGGCGTCGCGGGCGACGGCGTCCCGTGCCGCACGAGCAGGTCGAACAGGGGCGCGGCGGGCTCGACCGGCGGTAGCTCCGCCGCCATGGCCCGCTGATCGGCACGGCGTGCGGTCTCAAGATCGGTGGCGTCGAGGTCACCGTAGTACAGGATCCGGTCGATGGTGCGGTCGAGTGTGCGCGCGAACTGGACCGAGCTCGCGAAGTATGGGCCCGCGCCGTGGGCGACCAGGCCGATGGCGGTCGACGGTGCCTCCACCAGCGCGCGGCGGATGCTGGCGAACGTCTCGTGACCGGACACGACGAGCAGGGTCGCGCCCTGGCCGACCGCGCTCCACACGAACGGGGGAGGCACCGGGGCACAGTACAGCAGGTCCCAGCTGAGCCGGTGCGGACCGAACAGCTCGGTCGCGGCGAGCTCGTGCAGCCTGTCTTCGTGCCCTGCGCCGAACAGGTGCAGCGACCGCTCCCGCGGGGGCACGATGACCGCGGTCGCCGCCTCCTCGGCCAGCCAGCGGTTGATGCGCAGCAGGTTCTCGAGCTGTGCGTGCGTCAACTCGACGTCCGCGGCCCACGCCAGCTGCGGTGCCCACCGCTCGGCGCGTGCGATGCCCAGGCGCTGCGCCCGCTCGGACGCCGCCAGCATCTCGATGCGGCGGGGCAGTGGGGGGTCGCGCCGGTCCCACGCGCGTGGGTCCTCGGGCAGGGACAGCCAGCTGGCCTGCTCCAACTCGTCCAGCGCGCGTCGGAGGCGCTGCCGACGGTCGTCGGCGACCAGCAGCTCCGGCGCCGAGCTGAGGAAGCAGCTCCAGATCTCGGCGAGCTGGATACGTTCCCGCTCGACCGACAGCAGACAGCGGCGCAGCCGCCAGGCCAGCGGGCTGAGCTCGCTCACCGGCCCCCTGGGACCACGGCGACCGTGTCGGCCCGTCTCCACATGTGCGTCGCCTCGACCGTGCCCTGCTCGCCCTCGCGGGCCGTCACGCGCTCCACATGGAGGTTGCCCGACCGTGTGTCTCGACGCTCGTTGCGCAAGCGGATCCAGTGTGGCAGCACTCCGACGGCCTCGCGGTCGTCGACCGCTGTCGTGTAGATCAGCTGCACGCCCATCGCGTCCGCCACGCGGCGCTGCAGCCGCAGCAGCGTGACGTTCGACGACTTGCCGATCGGGTTGTCGAGCGTGAGCACCCCGGCAGCCGTCTGCGTCTGGCGGGCCTGGGCACGCAGCCGTGCGAGCGTGCAGTACAGCAGGATGGCCGCCGTCAGCTGCTCGCCGCCGGAGAACGTCGCCAGCTCGGTGACCGGCACGCGCTGGGGCCGCAGCGCCGGGTTCGGCTTGAGGATCTGGATCGCGAACCCCTCGGCGCCCACGGCCGCATGCACGGCGCGTTGCAGCAGCGGCACCCCGGCGGGGCGCACGCCCTCGTCGACGAGCTGGTCGACCATCGCCTCGAGGCGTTCGAGCAGCTCGTCGTCGACCGCCGGTGGTGCGTAGCGGATGTGCAGGAAGCGCTGGTCCGACCACTCGCCGAAGCCCGCCGGCAGCGCCGAGACCTGGTCCGCCTGGCGCAGCAGCCACAGGCCGCGCTGGGTGTCGGCGGCGATCTCGCGCACGAGGAGGCGACGGTGGGCGGTGAGCTCCTCGAGCTTCTGCTCGCACTGGGTCAGGCGCATGCGCAGTTGGTCGATGAGCATCGCGCCGTCCCGGGCCGCACCGACCGGGTTGCTGCCCAAACGCTCCCTGATCGGTCCGTCGAGCGGCGAGAATCGGTCGTCGGTCACGAAGCGCCTGACGTCGGCCGCGGCGCTCGCCGCCGCGCGCCCCGCCCGGTCGACGCGACCGGTGTGCTCGTCGATCCGCGTCCGCAGCTCGTCGACGAGCGCGCGGGCCCGGTCGGGGTCGTCCGGGATCGCCGGCCGGTCGTCGGCGTCGCCGAGGATGTCGCGTACCCCGGTGGTCGGTCGGGCGCGCAGCTCGGTCGTGAGCAGCTCGGCGAGGTGGTCGATGCGGTCGGCGTGCCGGTGGCGGCGAGTCGCGTCACGTTCGGTGGCGTCGGCCCGGCTGCGGGCGCCCGCCGCCCTGTGGCGCAACCGGTCCGCCTCGACCAGTGCCTCGGCCGCCTGACGCCGTGCTTCCGCGGCGGTCGTGATCCCGTCGGGGAGGTCCACCGGGTTGGAGGTTGCCAGCTGGTCCCGCGCAGCCCGCGCCGCACGCAGCCGCTCGGCTGCCTCGGCACGCGCCTCGAGCGCGGCGTCGCGGTGTCGGCGTGCCTGCTCCCTCGTGGCCGCACGCGCCTGGCGGTCGCGGGCGTCGGCGGTGCGCAGCAGCGCGGTCGCGGCGTGCGCCGCCGCCGTGTCAGCCGCTGACAGCTCGCGATCCAGCTCGGCCCGTCGCTCCGACAGCAGGCGCCGGCGCTCGATCAGTGCATGGTCGGAGCGCTCGGCGTCCACGCCCGCCTCGAGCACGCGCACGCGGCGGCGGAGGACGTCGGCCGGCTGCACGGTGTCCTCGGCGTCGTCGGAACCCCGGGTGTCCCCGTCCGCCGCCACGCTGTCGAGACCGGGCAGCTCGTCGCTGTCGAGACCCGCCCGCTCGTCGCCGTCGAGGCCGGCCAGCTCGTCGCGCAGGCGAGCGCGTTCGTCGAGGTGGCGCTGCGCGGTCACCAGATGCTGCTCGGCCGCGCGTCGCAGCTGCTCGACGCGTGACGTCGCCTCGTCGGCACGCGCCCGCGCGTCGCGCACCCGGGCGGCCAGCGCCTCCACGTCCCTGGCATCGACCCTGGCCGCACGCAACGCTGTGAGCTGGGCGACGATCGACGACGTGACAGGTCACCATCGTCGTCGCGTGCGGCGCCGGCGCGCTGGCGCTCCAGACGGGCGAGCTCCGACGTGGTCGCCTCCCGCTCGGCCACCAGCCGCTGCTGGTCGTGGCTGGCCAGCCGGGCGTCGTCGTCGAGGCCGGTGCGCAGGGTCGGGGGATGGGAGCGCAGCAGCCGTCGCACGCGATCGGCCAGGGCTGCGTCGTGGTCCCGCCTCGCCAGCAACGTCGCCCGCGTGCGGTCGGCGTCGGCCAGCCGCGATCGCAGCCGGGTGCGCGCCTGCTCGGCGTGCGACTGGTCGTACAGCGCCGGATCGACCGGCGCGACGACCAGGTCGTCGTTTGGGGAGGACCGCTGTGGCGCCGGGCCCACGACGACGACCGAGTGCAACGGCTCTGGGAGGTCACCGACCGCGGCGCGCGCGCGGTCGAGCAGACCCGGGTCGGTGACGACGACGCCGTCGACGACCGCTGGGGCGAGCGCGACGACCCGTGCACGCTCGCGGGGTGGCACCTGCTCGGCGAGGTGGCGCCAGCCCGGCACGGCAGAGACGTCGTGGTCCGCGAGCACCGCGATCACCTCGGCGACCTCGGCGCGGGCAGGTAGCAGGCCGTCGGTCTGCAGCGCGACCAACGCGGCGCGGTCGGCGGCGGCGGTGACCGCCTCGTCGGCCAGCGCCCGATCGGCTTCCGCGACTCGTGCGTCGAGCCGCTCGGCCAGGC